>JAFEHB010000005.1_pt1 | contig 173235 bp, 166 predicted proteins | sample 9267121 | NCBI WGS metagenome assembly JAFEHB01 (sample SAMN17103336, study PRJNA684904) | human gut metagenome | isolation source: diarrhea sample from child under the age of five | host: Homo sapiens | place: South Africa: Mafikeng, Mafikeng Provincial Hospital | collected 2019-09 | reverse complement strand
GACTTGTATTTTTGATACACGAGGAGCGAAAAAGGTGCAAAAGGCGCGCGATTCAGGCAAAATAAATAGCATAACGAGAGTTAAGTATAGCTACCTTAACCCTCGTTTTATTTTATTTCATTTTACGTGTATATATTCCAAAAGTTTGGTTATAAGCGACTTTGACTCTTTTGAGTCGGAAGACGATGCTTTGCCTCCGGAAACAGTTACCTTATCATCGCCGGAAAGGTCTATATATTCTATCTGATAATTTTCCGCCTTTACCATTCCGAGAACATTTTGTGCATAATCATCGACCTTTTCAAGAGATATTGTCGAATCGAGCTGCATATTAAGTCTGACGGTCTCGGCCTGCGCCGCCGTAAGATTTGACTCAGTCTTGGCGATTTGACGGTCAAGCTCGTCCACACGCAACTTGCTGTAAAGCAGAGCCGCAAAAAGCGAGAGCAAAACAGCGGCAACCGTAAGCACCTTTGCCGCACGCAAAGCCGTGGCTCGCATTTCGTTTTTTGCCTCGACTGTTGTTTTCTTTTTTCGTGTTACAAGCCGCATACCGGAGTCGGCCACACGCTCTCCGACGCCGGGCAGGGTAGCTATTTTTCTCGCGGCATTATGATCGAATGAGACGGGTTTCGGCTCAAACATGGAAAAATCATAATTACCGTACTTATCGTAATTACCTGCCATTTTTTCTCCTCCGGGAAATTTATCTTAAAATCTAATCATCTTTAATCTTTTTTATTGAACGAAGCCGCGCCGAACGCGAACGAGGATTACGTGACAGCTCTTCGTCGCTTGCCGCAACGCCCTTTACGGTAATCTCACCGCGCGGCGTTTTTCCGCAAACACAAACCGGAAAATCCTTTGGGCAAGTGCAGCCCTCACAAAAGTGTGCAAAGCGTTTTTTCACCATACGGTCCTCAAGAGAATGGAATGTTATTACCGAAAGGATTCCGCCAACCTTAAGCGACGAAAACATATCATCAAGTGCCGAATCAAGCTTTGTAAGCTCACCGTTTACCTCTATACGGATCGCCTGGAAAGTTCTGCGTGCCGGATGCGAGTCTCTCATTGCACGCTGAGGCATTGACATTTTAATAATATCGCAAAGCTCAAATGTTGTTGAAATTCTTTTATTTTCACGTTCTTTTACTATATTTTTAGCTATGCTCTTTGCATACCGTTCTTCACCGTAGTCTCTGATTATACGATAAAGCTCATTTTCGGAATAAGTGTTAACAACATCCGCGGCACTTTTGCCCTCTTTGCTCATACGCATATCAAGCGGCGCGTCCATATGAAACGAAAAGCCGCGCTCGGCAGTATCTATCTGGTGAGAGCTGACGCCGAGATCCGCCATAATTCCGTCGGCTTTTCTGCCGTTTAATATTGCGGATATGTTATCAAATGTATTGTGAACTATCTCAACATTCGGAAAAGACGCAAAGCGCGCCTTCAATACCTCTATAGCCTCAGGGTCGCGGTCAATGGCTATGAGCCTGCCCTTATCGGAAAGCCTTTGAGCCACAGCGTGGGAATGCCCCCCACCGCCCGCGGTACAATCGACGTAAAGGCCGTCGGGCTTTATTTCGAGTGAATTGACAGTTTCGTTAAATAATACGGGAATGTGTTCAAAATCCATTTTAAATACCTATCAGAACTGAATCTGCGAATAGTCGAAGGTCTGACGAATGTTTCTCGCACGTTCCATGGTCTTGTAGTATTTATCTGCATCCCATATTTCAAGGCGCTTACCTACGCCGGCAACGACAACATTCTTTTTAAGCCCGGCAAAGTCGCAAAATTCGGTAGGAATGGTAATCCTGCCCTGCTTGTCCGGCTCAACCTCAACCATACCGCCGAAGAAAAGACGCTGCATATCAAAATTCTGAGTATTGATAACAGACTCGGCTATCTTGCTCCACTCTTCGTCGGAATAGATGTAAAGGCAATCGCTGCCGTCTATCGGGCAGAACACTCTGAAGGTAGAACCGAGCTTATTACGCATCTTGGCAGGAATGAAAAGGCGGTTTTTGGCGTCTATGGTGTGTTCTTTATAGCTGCCGAAGCTTTCGGTACGCTTTTGCGCCGCCGAGGTTTCGGTAGTTTTTTCTTTAACATTTTCGTCAGCCACTTTATTCATTCCTCCTTTCTGCTCCAAAGTGTGGGTTTTTACTCCCCAAATATGGGTTTTTTAAACATTTCTCACCTATTGACTGTAATTATAAAGCATACTCACCCATTTTGCAATAACTAAAGCAAAAAAAACTTTGTTAAATTTAAATGAATTTTCGACATGATTTTTGGGCATAAAAGAACGGTATTCAGCATAATAGCCGAATACCGTATCGTAAATTATCGTATTTTGACCTTAAAAAGGCTGTTTTTAAACGGGTCTCACCGGAATATTTTTCTCCTTGAGATATTTTTTCAGCGATTCTATCGGGATTTCATTAAAGTGGAAAAGCGACGCCGCCAAAACAGCGTCCGCCTTGCCTACCGTAAAAGCATCGTAAAAATGTTTCAGCTCACCCGCTCCGCCCGATGCGATAACGGGAATACCGACGCTTTCGGAGACAGCTCTTGTAAGCTCAAGGTCGTAGCCCTTTTTTTGACCGTCGCAGTCCATACTCGTCAAAAGTATTTCGCCTGCGCCGCGCTTTTCCGCCTCAGCCGCCCAAAGGAACGCGTCAATTCCCGTGGGGATTCGTCCGCCGTTTAAATAGACCTCCCATTTTCCGTTGTCGGTACGCTTTGCATCAATGGCGCAGACAACGCATTGGCTTCCGAATTTGTATGCCGCGTCATTTATAAGGTCGGGATTTCTGACAGCCGCTGAATTCACCGAAATTTTATCGGCACCGGCTCTTAGCAGCTCCTTAAAGTCGTCGGTAGAGCGGATTCCGCCGCCCACCGTAAACGGAATGAATATAGAATTTGCTACTCGCGAGACTATATCGAGCATTGTGCCTCTGCCGTCATTGGTAGCGGTTATATCGAGAAGCACAAGCTCGTCTGCACCCTTTTTATCATATTCCACGGCGCATTGCACGGGATCGCCGGCGTCGCGTAAATTTACAAAGCTGACACCCTTGACAACCCTGCCGTTTTTAACGTCAAGACACGGGATAATTCTTTTAGCGTACAAGTGCGCCACCTCCGAGCTTCGCAAAATTTTCAAGTATTTTAAGTCCTACTCTGCCGCTCTTTTCGGGGTGAAACTGCGTAGCATAGAGGTTTATTTCAGGAACCGCCACGGAAGAATCGAACGAAATTCCGTATTCCGTTTTCGTAGCGACGTCCGAGCAATTTTCGGCGTCGAGATAATAGGAATGAACAAAATAGACGAACGAGCCGTCTGCAATGCCGTCATATATGGGGCAAGGCTTTTTGATGTCTGCGGAATTCCACCCGATGTGCGGAATTTTAAGCCCCATATCCGACGGAAAACGCTTCACCCTTCCTTTTAATATGCCGAGTCCGGAAACGCCGGGGCTTTCCTCGGAGGAGTCAAAAAGAAGCTGCAGCCCGAGACAAATTCCCAAAAACGGCTTGCTTCCGAGCGCCGCCTTTTTAACGGCCTCACAAAGTCCGCTTTCGGTCATACAATTCATGGCATCGCCGAATGAGCCGACACCCGGCAAAATGCAAGCACTTGCATTTTCAATTTCGGACGCTCTGCTCGTAACAAGGCTCTCGGCTCCGATAAAATCAAGAGCTTTTTTTACGCTTTGTAAATTCCCGGCGCCGTAATCTATTATTGCTATCATATAATACTTCTCCCCGAAGAAAAAATATGAAATATTGTACCATCATTCTTTTCTGTTTGCAACCGTCGGAGACACAGCATTTATAACATTTATAAAACCCATCGGAAAATAAAAATCGGCAAGTATCAAAAGATACTCACCGATTTTGGTGGGAGAGAGTGGATTCGAACCACTGAAGTCAGTGACGACAGATTTACAGTCTGTTCCCTTTGGCCGCTCGGGAACTCTCCCATATTAAATTATGATGCGTAAAATGGAGCTGGTGGACGGACTTGAACCCCCGACCTGCTGATTACAAATCAGCTGCTCTACCAACTGAGCTACACCAGCGTTTCGAACGCTTGAATATATTATCATAAAAGGGCGGTTTCGTCAACACAAATTTTAAAAATTTTTAAAAAACTTTGTAAAACCCGTTTCTCGGTGAATCGATAATTAAGAGCACTCGGCGAAAACTGGTTTAAAACCCCTTGCAAATATGACTGCCTGCCGACACAATACATACTCTTGCTTTTTACCGCGCAATACTGTATAATTTATTCCAAAAATAACGATAAAAGACACATTAATTACTCGCTGCAAATGCAGCTGTTTCCGGTAAGGCGTGTTGTATTGAGCAGTAATGATACAAGCCTTATCTTATAGGAGTTTTTATATGAAGGACAAAGCACAAAAAAATATTAAGATGCATTCGGTTCAGTTCAACTTCATAATGAACGCCATACTGACCGTTTCTTCATTTATTTTTCCGCTGATAACGTTCCCGTATATTTCGCGTACTCTTTTGGTAGACGGTATCGGAAAGGTGAATTTCGCAACGTCGGTAATTTCATACTTTACCATGTTCGCTTCGCTCGGTATACCGACATACGGTATCCGCGCGTGCGCAAGAGTTCGCGACGACCGCGAAAAGCTCACAAAAACCGCACAGGAACTTATAATAATAAACCTCATCACCTCGGCAATAACATACGCTGTATTTTTTATACTGCTCTTTACCGTTGACAGGTTCTATCAGGACAAAACACTGCTCACCGTAACCAGCGTTTCGATTATACTCAACACCTTGGGCGTTACATGGCTTTATTCGGCTCTTGAGCAATATTCGTATATTACGGTAAGGAACATTGCCTGCAAACTTGTCTCCGTAATATTGATGTTCATATTTGTCCACAACACATCGGATTATGTGATTTACGGTGTAATTGCGGTCTTGGCATCGGGCGGCTCGAACCTTTTGAACTTTATCAATCTGAAAAAATATATTTCTCTGCGACCCGTAGGGCATTATGATTTTAAGCAGCATTTGCAGCCGATATTTATTTTCTTTGCGACATCGATTGCGATAAGCATTTACACAAACCTTGACACGGTTATGCTCGGCTTTATGACCGACGACACACAGGTAGGCTTATACAGTGCCTCCGTTAAGGTTAAAACCGTTTTGCTCGCCGTGGTCTCTTCACTCGGAAACGTTCTTTTACCGAGGCTGTCGGTATACATACACGACAATGATTACAGTAAATTCAGAGAGGCGCTGTCAAGAGTTCTGAACTTCCTGCTTTTGATAACTATACCTTTGACGTTATTCTTTACGCTCTACGTTAAAGACTCCATTATATTGCTTTCCGGCGAAGCCTTCTTAGACGCCTCTCTTTCAATGAGACTTTTGATGCCCACGGTATTTTTCTGCGCCCTCAGCGGAATGACCGGCAATCAGATGCTGGTACCGCTCGGTAGAGAAAAGGCTGTAATGCTGTCGGTAAGCATAGGTGCTGTTTTTGATTTTGTTTTAAACTTCTTCGTAATTCCGAAAATGGGAGCTGCCGGTGCGGCACTCTCGACACTTCTTACGGAATTTTTGGTTTTGGTGGTACAGACATTCTTTTTAAAGGACCATCTCGGCAAAGTCATACGCGGAGTAAAGGCATTGCCCATTATTTTAAGTGCTGCCGTATCCACGGGCGCCGGAATCGTGATACAGCACTATATGGGCGTTTCAAACTCATTTTTACGGCTTGTCATCGGTGCAGTTTCGTTCTTTGGAATTTATTTTGTTCTGCTTCTGATTTTAAAGGAAAAGTTCCTTACGGAAAGCCTTACGCTTGCACTTGAAAAGCTGAAATCGCTGCTGTCTTCGAGAAAGCAGCAGCCGAAGGATTAGTTATTTTACGGTTTTACAAACCGTGAAATAAGCATTAAGCAAATTGAAGAAACTGAATTGTACAAACCCCCGATAGAGGTCTTTTACTCCTATCGGGGGTTTATGCTGTGATTTTGCCGGAAAGCCTTTGTTCCGCATATCTTCACAAAAGTTCAAACAGGTCTTTGCGGCATTTGATTTTTCCGCTTTTTTTAAGCTTACCTATAACAGCGGACAGTCCCGAACGGTCAACCTCGAGATAATCCGCAAGCTGCTGACGGTCATAGGTAATGTGAAAGCTGCTTTTCCCCTGCTCCTTAGCCGTCTGCATTAAATATGTCATCAGCTTTTCCTCCGTAGAGCGTTTACTCGTCACCTCAAGCCTTTTCATAAGGACAAGATTTTTCACCGATGACGTTCGCAGCAAATTCAGAATAAAACAGTTATATATATCCGTATTTTTGAGAGGAATATCCGGCAGACTGAGGAGCATGACAACGGTTTCGCCAAGGGCAACGACATCTACCGGAATACTTTTTATTCCGGCACATACAAACGCTTCACCGAACACCTCCGAAGGCTCCAACACAGCGACTATGCTGCGATTGCCGTAGTAATCCGTCCGCTCTATTTGCGCGTTACCGTGAAGTACAACACCTATATGCTCAGGTTTTTCGCCCTCGGAGAAAATAACGTCGCCTTTAGAGTATTTAACAACCTTAGAGTTCAAAATCTCGGTCAGGCACTTTATGTCTTCTATGTCAAGTCCCGTAAACATACGACACTTTTTGAGTATTTCAAAATAATTATCCATTTTGCCTCCGTTTGTTGAAAATTCAACATACAATTTGGTTTTATTATATTATAATGTCCTCACAAGTCAAGAAAAATAAATTTCGGAGGATATACCATGATAAGAAAAATCATTAAAATAGATGAAGAAAAGTGCAACGGCTGCGGCGCCTGTGCCGCCGCCTGCCACGAGGGTGCAATAGATATGGTAAACGGCAAAGCCAGACTCATGCGCGAGGATTACTGCGACGGCCTCGGCGACTGCCTGCCCGCCTGCCCCACAGGAGCTATAACATTTGAAGAAAGAGAAGCTCCCGAATACAACGAAGAAGCCGTTAAAAAGGCTAAAATGCACAAAGCGGCGGCTATGCTTCACGGCGGCTGCCCCGGTTCACGTTCAAGGGCAATTGAGCGCAAAAACGAAGTCCCGAAAAGCACGAACACGGTTTCGGAAAGCCGTTTGAGGCAATGGCCCGTTCAGATAAAGCTCGTTCCGGTAACCGCTCCGTACTTTGAGAATGCGGATTTACTCATATCAGCCGACTGTGCTGCTTACGCATACGGAAATTTCCACGCAGATTTCATAAAGAATCGTATAACTCTTATAGGCTGCCCGAAGCTTGACGACACGGATTATTCTGAAAAGCTGACGGAAATCATAGCGCTCAACAACATCAAAAGCGTTACCGTTGTGAGAATGGAGGTTCCCTGCTGCGGAGGTATTGAAAATGCCGCAAAACAGGCTTTAAAGAGGAGCGGAAAATTTATACCGTGGCACGTGGTGACGATATCGACCGACGGAAACATTTTGGATTAAAAAACAAAATGAACAAAGAAAAAATGAGCTGTAAAAATTTACAGCTCATTTTTTGTATCAAGAATTCTCTTTAATGTATTTACCGTATTTAATTCTGTTAACTACAAAGCCTACACCGAGAGCCAGCAGAAGCGGAATCAACAGTATAATAAGAGCCAATATACCGCAAACGACAATCGGAACGCCTTTTTTGCTCTTTTTGACGTTGCATTCGGGCTTTTTCTCTTTTTGAGGCTTCTTCCCCTGCTCGCCCTCTTTATAGAACGGTCTTATAGGAAGTATGGCGTCATATGACGGTATGCCCGAATTATGCAAAAGCGGTTCCGCAAAATCGGTAAACGAATCAGCAACCTTTATAAGCTTGCGCGGCTTTATATGCAGAGCGGCAAAAACCGAATCTACAATGTGAAGAAGCCCTACGGTTATTTTATATTCGTTATCGTCAACGCTGTAAAGGTCTTCTCCGCCGTACAAATTAACTACAAGGTCACAGATAAAGTCAACAACGCTTTTATCGGCAATATCGGCATAATCCTCGGGCTTCAGCCCTGTTTCGGCACGGGTCAGCTTTGCGACTTTACCTATTGTAAGAGCATTAAGCTTTTTGGCAAACGGTTTTATAAGCCAGCCGATTTTATAAATGAGTTTTTTCTTTATGCTCATTGCCGTCGCCATATCGGCAAGCGTCGGAATATCCGTTCCGGCGGCTTTTATCATATCCTTTACCATACCGATAAGCTGATATTTGAGATACTCCTGAAGGGTTTTGCCCTCCAAATCGAAGTCCACCGTTTCGGTTATGAGGTCGGTGGTGGTTGAAACCATTTTTACATCCGGGTCCAAAACAATGGTGCGTATCGGTGCGGGATAACCTACGGTTGCGGCGGTTGCTATATCGTAAAGCGTATTTCCGCGGTCGCTCGTTATCACGTCTATATCGTGTACGTGAGTATGACCCGTAAGAATAAACTGTATGCCTAAGTCGGCAAGCTCGTTTCTGCGCGTCTCGTAGTCGCCGAGCATATCGTTTTTGCCTATCAGCTCATAAATCGGCGACGGGGCTATAAGCGGATGGTGAGTCATGGCCAAAATAAACTGGTCGTTTTTGCGTGCATCCTCCGCCTGAGCCTTTATCCACTCAAAGCACTCATCCGAAAAGCCGCTTTTTCCAGAGAGATTGCGGTCGTCATTAAGTGCAAAAAGCCTGTAACCGTCGGCAAGCTGCACTACATACGACATACTGTCTCGATGAACAGCAATCGCTTCATCGGGGCCGAACTCTTTATACATATCATAGAGCTGCTCACGCTTTGCGGCAGGGATTTTCACCTTTTCATTGCCTACAAAGCTGTCTGTCAAGCCGTCATCCTGATAGTCGTGGGTTGCCGTAAGAACATAAACGCGCTTTCCGCTCTTTTTTAAATCGCGGAGCATTTCGATAAATTCCTCGTGTGCCTCAATTTCACCGTTGTTGGTGGTATCGCCCGAAAGCAAAACGATATCGGTTCGTTTATCTTCTTTTATCTGCTTAAAGGCAGCTCTTAAAAGCTCCTCGCTGTATTTTAAAAGCTTTTGGCTTTTGGCGTTTGCCGCATCGTAAGCCTTACCCTTAGTGCCGGTCTTTTTTGAATAGTAATGCGTGTCCGTTATCACGGTCACGGTAAGAGGTGTTTTTGCCAAATTTACTGACCCCCTTTTATTACTTTATCGCTTTTGTTTTGACTTCGTCTGCAAGGCGGTCGCAAAGAGACGAAAGCTCCATGGAGCCTATATCGCCCTCGCCGCGATGGCGAACGGAAACAGTACCGTCTTCAACTTCTTTGTCGCCGACAACGAGCATATACGGCGTCTTTTGAAGCTGCGCCTCACGTATTTTATATCCGATTTTTTCGGAGCGATCGTCAACCTTTACGCGGATACCGTACTTTTTAAGCTCTGCCTCGATTTCATGCGCTCTGTCTGCATGGCGGTCGGCAATCGGAAGAACGACGGCCTGTACGGGAGACAGCCAAAGCGGGAACGCGCCTGCAAAATGCTCTATAAGAACGCCGATAAATCTCTCTACCGAGCCGAAAACAACGCGGTGAATCATAACGGGGCAGTGCTTTTCGCCGTCGGCACCCGTGTATTCAAGATTAAATCTCTCGGGAAGCTGGAAGTCAAGCTGAATAGTACCGCACTGCCAGGTTCTGCCGAGCGAATCTTCAATGTGGAAGTCAAGCTTCGGACCGTAGAACGCACCGTCGCCCTCATTTACGGTATATTCCTTACCGATACTTTCGATTGCGTCGGAAAGCGATTTTGTGGCTTTGTCCCATTCCTCTTTTGTGCCCATATGGTCCTCGGGCATGGTTGAAAGCTCTATGGTATACGGCAGCTTAAAGAGATTATAAACCTCGTCAAAGAGCTGTGATATTCTTACAACCTCATCGCGTATCTGGTCGGGAGCGAGGAGTATATGAGCATCGTCCTGAGTGAAGCAACGTACGCGGAAAAGTCCGTGAAGCGCGCCCGAAAGCTCGTGGCGATGTACTCTGCCGAGTTCACCGTAGCGAAGAGGCAATTCCTTGTATGAATGAGGCTCAAGCTCATAAACAAGTATGCTGCCGGGGCAGTTCATCGGCTTTATGGCGAAATCCTCACCGTCGATAACGGTTGTATACATATTATCCTTGTAGTGATCCCAGTGACCCGAAGTCTCCCAAAGCGAACGCTTCATTATCTGAGGAGTGGATATTTCAAGATAACCCCACCTCTCGTGAACCTCGTGCCAATAATCAATAAGAGTATTGCGGAGAATCATACCGTTGGGAAGGAAGAACGGCATTCCGGGAGCCTCGTCGCGAAGTGCAAAAAGCCCAAGCTCCTTACCGAGCTTTCTGTGGTCGCGCTTTTTAGCCTCTTCAATTCTTTCAAGATATTCCGTAAGCTCGGACTGCTTTGTGAAAGATATACCGTATATACGCTGAAGCATTTTATTTTTTTCATCGCCGCGCCAATAAGCGCCTGCTATTGACGTAAGCTTAAACGCCTTTACTCGGCCCGTGTCGGGAATATGCGGCCCCGCGCAAAGCTCGGTAAACTCAGCCTGCTTATAGAACGAAATTTTCTCGCCTTTGCCGGCATGCTCTTTAATAAGCTCAACCTTATACGGCTCGTCCTTTTCCTCCATAAGCTTTAAGGCCTCGTCTGCGGAGAGGTCGAACTGCTCAAGCGGAATATTTTCCTTTACGATTTTCTTCATTTCAGCCTCGATTTTTTCGAGAATTTCGGGAGTGAAAGAAAAATCCACGTCGAAGTCATAGTAAAATCCGTTTGCTATTGACGGTCCTATTGCAAGCTTGGCACTCGGATAAAGACGTTTAACAGCCTGTGCGAGTATATGCGAAGTTGTATGCCAAAATGCCTTTTTACCGTCCTCATCGTCAAAGGTAAGTATTTCTACATGACAATCCTTTGTTACCGGAGTGCGAAGGTCACAAGTCTCGCCGTCAATCTTTGCAAGGCAGGCGGCTTTGTAAAGCCCCATGCCGATAGACTTTGCTATATCCATTACGGTCGTGCCGCTTTGGAACTCCTTTACAACATCATCCTTCAATGTAACTTTTACCATAAAAACTACCTCCATTATAATTAAAAAGCACTTCATCCCAGTAATCTGGGATGAAGTGCTATGCATTCCACGGTTCCACCCGAATTGACGATAAAAATCGCCCGCTCAACTGCTTTTAACGCAAGCTTACGTCACGCCTTAATCATCTGTTTTCGACGCGCGCTCGGGAGCGGTATCGGGCAGCTTTGCACGCTCTTCTTTCAGCCAACGAAAGAGCTCTCTTATGTGCAAACGACTTGCCGTCATTCTCCGTCAACGGTTTAACCTTTTTACTTTGGCTCTATATTATACTCATTTTTCCGATATGTCAAGAGATGATTTTAATTAAAAATTCTATTACAAAAACAGCGACGCAGGAGGACAGCGCAACCGTGAGCAAGCCCTTCTCAAAAAACGCAAGCAGCAGTGCCACTATGAGCCCTGCCACAGCCGACCACACGCTCCCCGTAGACGAAAAAACCGCCGGAAATGTCATCGCCGCCAATACGGCGTACGGAATGTAATAAAGAAACGATCTTATAAATCTGTTTTCGATTTTTTTGCGAAAAATCACAAGCGGCAGCATTCTTATAAGATATGTGACAAGCGCCATAACCGCTATATATATAAATATGTTTTCAGCCGTTTTCATTTTTGTCGTCCTCCTTTACGGGTTTTAAGAGGGCGCCGACAGTTGCGGAAAGAACGGCACAAATGATTATTACAAATCCCGAAGAGACTTTACAAAGACCCGGCACGTATTTGAAACATATACTCAACGCCGCCGACAATAATACCACAACAGCCACAGTCTTATTATGCTTTGCGGGCGGAATAAATATAGCTATAAACATACCGTAAATCGCAATGCCGAGAGCGGAGCGCACGGACAGCGGAAGCACGGTGCTCGCCGCAGCACCTATAAGAGTACCGAGAGTCCACCCGACTATCGGCAAAAGGGCAAGCCCGTACATATATTTTTTGCCGACCTCTCCTTTTTGACCCGAGGCTACGGCAAATATTTCATCGGTATTACTGAACGCTATTAAAAATCGGTCAAGCAAATTTACGCTCTTGTGAAGCTTTTGCGACAGAGAAACCGACATCAGCGCATAGCGTATGTTTATGACAAGCTGTGTTAGTACCATTTCAAGATAAGCACCGCCGGCGAGAATTAAATCAAGCCCTGCAAACTGACCTGCCGAAGTCAAATTTGTCATAGAGATAAGCACCGCCGTAAAAACGGGCAAGCCGCCCTCGACAGCCATCATACCGAATGTAAACGAAACCGAAAGATAGCCGAGCGCTATCGGAAAACCGTCCTTCAGGCCTTTTTTAAAACTGTTTTGAAATTCCGTCATTTTTCTTCCTGCGTTTTCTTCCCTATGATATAAAAAGCACACCTCGGTGAAGCCCCGAACGGTGTGCTTTTAACAGCATTGAATATTATAATCACAAAGTCGTTTTATGTCAATATTATTCGGTTTTATTCTTTAATCGAAGTGCTCTTGTGGCGTTGATAACCGCTACAACCATAACTCCGACATCGGCGAATATGGCGACTCCCATATTTGCAATGCCTACTGCGCTTAGCACAAGGCAAACGGCTTTCACAAGAAGGGCAAACGCAATGTTTTCTCTTACTATTTTCAGCGTGTGAACCGAGATTTTTTTCGCAAGAGATATTTTTGCCGGATCATCGTCCATAAGCACTATATCGGCCGCCTCTATTGCCGCGTCCGAGCCGAGCGCGCCCATCGCTATGCCTATGTCGGCTCTTGAGAGCACGGGAGCGTCGTTTATTCCGTCGCCGACAAACGCCAGCTTTTCTTTGGGCTCTTTTTTGTCAAGGAGCTTTTCGACCTCCGATACCTTATCGGCAGGGAGAAGTTCAGAGTGAACCTCGTCTATGCCTATTTCCGCAGCTACCCTGTCGGCAGCGGCCTTGGAGTCGCCCGTGAGCATTACCGTCTTTTTGACACCGTGCTTTTTGAGTTCGCTGAGAGCAAGCTTTGTATTGGGCTTTACAACATCTGATATTACAATACAGCCGGCATATTTTCCGTCCTCGGAAACATACACAACCGTACCCTCGTTATGCTCGGTTGAGACAGCGATATGCTCTTCTTTCATCAGCTTTAAATTGCCGACTAACACTCTTTTACCGTCAACTGCAGCCGAAACACCGTGGCCTGCAATCTCTTTTATATCTGTAACGCCGTTTTCGTCAATATCCTTGCCGTAATATTTTTTAAGACTGAGGCTTATCGGGTGACTCGAAGCACTCTCTGAATACGCCGCCAAGCGTACAATGGAATCCTTTGTGTATCCGTTTTCGGGATATACTCCGGTTACCTCAAAGACTCCCTTTGTAAGAGTTCCGGTTTTATCAAACACAACATATTTCGTATCTGATAGCCCCTCAAGATAATTGGAGCCTTTTACAAGTATACCGTTCGCCGAAGCGCAGCCTATACCCGCAAAAAACGAGAGCGGAACCGATATTACAAGAGCACACGGACAGCTGATGACAAGGAAGGTAAGCGCTCTGAATATCCAATCGCTCCACATGGCCGTGTGACCGGCAATAAGCCTTATAACCGGAGGTAAAATTGCGAGTGCAAGTGCCGAAAAGCAAACTGCCGGAGTGTAATATCTTGCAAATTTTGTTATGAAATTCTCGGAGCGCGACTTTTTCATACTTGAATTTTCAACAAGGTCAAGTATTTTTGATACGGTTGAATCGCCGAACTCCTTAGTGGTTTTTACCTTGATAACGCCGGTCATATTGATGCAGCCGCTTATAACCTCATCGCCCGTTTTGACATTTCGCGGCAGGCTCTCGCCGGTTAAAGCACTTGTATTGAGCGATGTGTCACCGCTTGTAACAATGCCGTCTATCGGGATTTTCTCACCGGGATTTACGATTATTTCGGTACCGACCGCCACTTCGTCGGGATCGACCTTTTCGAGCTTTCCGTCAACCTCAACATTTGCATAGTCGGGTCTTATATCCATTAAGGCGGAAATATTGCGTCTGCTCTTGCCGACAGCTATGCTTTGGAAAAGCTCGCCTATCTGATAAAAGAGCATAACGGCAACGCCCTCTTTATAATCGCCGAGTGCTATGGCACCGACGGTAGCAACCGCCATAAGGAAATTCTCATCAAAGACCTGACCCTTAAAAATGCCTTTAACGGCCTTTTTGAGAATGTCGTAGCCGATTATAAAATACGGTATCAGGTTTAAAACAAGCCAAATGTATTTATTGAGAGTTACAAATTTGCCGAGGACGGTAAGACATACTATCAGCACAGCCGAAGCAATTATCCGCCACAGAACGTTTTTCTGTTTTTTACTCATAAATATCTCCCTCACTTATTTATTTGCCGAAAGCGGCATCTCATAACATCAGATATATATTTCGCAGTCGTCCTCTACTCTTTTGCAATTTTTGAGGACTTTTTTCATAACGGCTGCCTCATCGGCACCGTCGTCAAATTCTACTTTCATTTTTTGTGTCATAAAAGATACAACGGCTTCACGAACGCCGTCGGTCTTTTGAGCGGCTTCCTCCATCTTTGCGGCACAGTTTGCACAATCGACTTCTATATTGTATGTTTTTTTCATAATAACAACCCTTTCTTCGGCTGCTCTCTTTCGGAACAGTTGAACAACCATTCATTTGTTGTCTATATTATAGTTGAACATATGCTCAATTGTCAATATGTTTTTTTAAAATTTTAAATTATTTTATTTTGGTGAAGCATCATTTCTAAAGCTAAAATTCGCACGGATAAAAGTCTTTCTGTCTGTACGATTTCACATAGAAAGTGAAAAAAGCCCCGAATAATGTTTTCGCATATTCGGGGCCATATAATATTATTCAATTGTGACGGAATATTATATCGACAATATAATCGTCGATTTTATATCATGTATATTTAAGAAGCCTTAATCGCCCAAGTGATGATGGCGGATATGCTCGTCCGCTATTTCGATAACGGTTGTAATGTGCTCATCGTCAAAGCTGTAAAACACATGCTTGCCGTCTCGGCGAGCCTTAACTATGTTGTTCGCCTTTAAGAGCGCAAGCTGATGAGACACGGCTGACTTAGTCATACCAAGTGCTGCGGCAAGGTCGCAAACGCACACCTCGCGCTTATCAAGTGCCATAACTATTTTGGCTCTCGTGGGATCGCCGAGGACTTTAAACAGGTTTGAAACACCGTTTATCTCCTCCTCCGAAAACATATTGTTTTTTATATCGTCAACAACCTCTTGCATAACGGCATTACAGTCGCACTTATTATCAGCCATTATTTTTCACCTCATAAACATACGGTATCGTACTGTTAAGAATATTATATATCTTAAAAACAAATATTTCAAATAAAATGTGTATACACAAAGGAACGCCAAACGATATTGCAAAAAAGGACTCAGCCTACGCTAAGTCCTTTTTGGTGACCCGGACGAGATTTGAACTCGTGTTACCGCCGTGAAAGGGCGGTGTCTTGACCGCTTGACCACCGGGCCGTTATGGTAGCGGCAGTGGGACTTGAACCTACGACCTTCCGGGTATGAACCGGACGCTCTAGCCAACTAAGCTATGCCGCCATATATGCCGCTTTTTCAGCGGCTTTGATATTATAATATAAAGTGTGCTGCTTGTCAATAGTTTATTTATGACAAAATAAAAATTACATTGCAATGCGGCATGCCGTTTTTCAAAAGCCGCATTGCAACAAAAAAGTCAAACTATTACTTCTCCATGAGCGTTACCATTACCGCTTTTTGAGCGTGGAGACGGTTTTCGGCCTCATCAAATATCTCATCCGCGTGAGACTCGAACACATCTGCGGTTATCTCTTCACCGCGGTGAGCAGGCAAGCAATGCTGAACCATACAGCCGCTGTTTGCAACCGCAAGCAGTTCCTTATTGACCTGATATTTGCCGCCGAATATTTTTTTGCGTTCTTCGGCTTCACCCTCCTGCCCCATTGACGCCCAAACGTCGGTAAAGATGACGTCGGCACAGCTTGCAGCCTCCACAGGCTCGGTAAACATCGAAAATCCCGCATAATTATTTGCAAAGTCAAGCACGCGGCTGTCGGGTCTGTACCCCTCGGGGCAAGCTACCGATACCTGCATACCTGTTTTAAGTCCGCCGACTATAAGAGAATTTGCCATATTGTTGCCGTCGCCTATGTAGCACATTTTAAGGCCGTCAAGGTGCCCCTTGTGCTCACGTACCGTCATAAGGTCGGCAAGCACCTGGCACGGATGGCAAAAATCGGTAAGGCCGTTAATTATCGGGATAGAGCCGTACTTCGCGAGTGCCTCAACCTCGGACTGCTCAAAGGTTCTTATCATAATGCCGTCGATATAGCGAGAGAGAACTCTTGCGGTATCCTGTATAGGCTCGCCGCGTCCTATCTGGAGGTCGCGGTTTGAAAGGAAGAGTGCCTGACCGCCGAGCTGATACATACCGGTTTCAAAAGAAACCCTTGTTCTTGTTGAGGATTTCTGGAAAATCATACCGAGGGTCTGACCCTTAAGCCTTTGATGCGCTATGCCGTGCTTGTTTTCATATTTAAGCTGATCGGCAAGATTTAAAAGGTCAGATATTTCACCGGGAGTTGTCGATAAAAGACTTAACAAATGCTTCATTTTAATTCACAGAGCCTTTCCGGCTACAAATATAGTCACGTTGCCCCTGCCGTAGCCGTGCAAGGCGTGAAAAACCGCATAGGAGTTTATTCATAAAGGGTCTTTTCGAGAATCTCAAGTCCCCTGTCTATTTCGTCATATGTTATGGTGAGCGGAGGAAGCATACGAAGCGACTGCTTGGCGGTTAAAATAAGAAGCCCGTTTTCAACACAGCGCGCCGCCACATCCGCCGCCTTTTGATTTTTAAGGTCTATACCTATCATAAGGCCCATACCGCGCACCTCGGAAACATCCTTAAACGAAGAAACCTTGTTTCTTATGTATTCGCCCTTTTCGCGGACGTCCTTTAAAAATTCTTCATCAAGACGGCTTAATATCTCGACCGCGCCCGATAAAACCACGGGATTTCCGCCGAAGGTCGTACCGTGAGTGCCGGGAGTCAAAACGCTGCCAAACTGCTCTTTTGCAAGGCACGCTCCTATCGGCAGTCCGCCGCCGAGGCCCTTTGCGGATGTCAAAACGTCCGGCTTTACGCCGATATTTTCCCAAGCATAGAGCTTACCTGTTCTGCCGACGCCTGTCTGCACTTCGTCGAATATGAGAACAATATCGTTTTCATCGCAAAGCTCTCTTATGTATTCTATATAATCGCGCGGAGTTATTACGACTCCGCCCTCGCCCTGTATAACCTCAAGTATTACCGCGCAAACCGTTCCGTCGAGAAGCTCGGAAAACGCTTTTTTGTCGCCTGCCTCGGCATATTTAAAGCCGCCCATAAAAGGCATAAAATACTTGTGGTAGTGCTCCTGCCCCGTTGCGGTTATTGTAGCCATGGTTCTGCCGTGGAAAGAATTCACAAGCGATATTATCGTATTTCGGTTTTCACCGTAGCGGTCAAAGCTGTATTTTCTCGCAAGCTTTATGGCGCACTCATTTGCCTCCGCTCCGGAATTGCAAAAAAGCACCTTATCAAATCCGCTTTTTTCGCACAGAAGCTTTGCCGCCTTGGCAACAGGCTCGTTATAATAGAGATTTGATGTATGCTGAATTTTATCTATCTGCCCGATAACAGCCTTTTTCCAGCCATCATCGTTTACGCCGAAAATATTAACGCCTATACCCGAAGTAAAATCAATTACCACTCTGCCGTCGGATGCCGTCAGAGACGCATTTTTGCCGCCCGTCAAGGCTATCGGAAAATGACCGTAAGTCGGCATTAAATATTTGTCGGCAGTATTTTTAATTTCGTTAAAATCCATTTTATCAGTCCTTAATAAACTAATCTTATTATATATACAAAGTCCGAAAAATGCAATTGCCGTTTAACGCAAGCTGTTGTCGGCGATGCGGTATGTTATATACTTGTTGTCTGCACAAAACAAAGTATTACGGAAATAGGCAAAAATCTTGATTTCGTGAAATTTTTTCGTTAGACAAGGCGTGTGCGGCGAAGCTGTATGTATTTACCTCAAGCTACTCAAAACACAGTATAACGGAAAAAAGCGCAAAATCTTGATTTCGTGAAATTTTTTTCGTTAGACAAGGCGTGTGCGGCGATGCCGTATGTATTTACCGCGAATCGCACAAAACGAAGTTTAGCAGAAAAAAGCGCAAAATCTTGATTTCGTGAAATTTTTTTCGTTAGACGAGGCGTGTGCAGCGAAGCTGTATGTATATACTGCGAGCTGCACAGAACGAAGTATAACGGAAAAAAGGCACGAAATCACCCGTGAAACATTGTGCCGAAGCCCTCATCCGTGAATAACTCCATAAGAATAGAATGCGGTATACGTCCGTCGATTATGTTGGTCTGAAGAACTCCACGGCGGACGGCCTCTACGCAGCAGTCGATTTTCGGTATCATACCGCCGGAGATAACACCTTGAGACTTGAGCGACGGTATTTCGGAAACCTGAACGTCGTGAATCAAAGTGGAATCATCGTCTTTATCCATTAAAAGTCCGCTGATGTCGGTCATAAGCAAAAGCTTTTCCGCGTGGAGACTTGCGGCTATTGCCGCCGCGGCGGTATCGGCGTTTATATTGAACACCTCGCCGTTCTCGCCCGTTGCAACGGAGGAAATAACGGGGATATATTTATTTTCAAGAGTGTAATCTATAACGTCGGTATCGATTTCGGTTATCTCGCCTACAAATCCGACGTCCGATTTTGTGTATTTTACGGCTTTCATCATTTCGCCGTCGATACCGCAAAGGCCTATCGCCTTGCCGCCGTGCTTTGAAATGAGCTGTACCAAATGCTTATTCACCTTGCCTGCCAAAACCATTTGAACAATATCTATTGTCTCTTCGTCGGTATAGCGCAGTCCGTCTACAAAGCGGCTCTGCTTGCCGACACGTTTGAGCATATCGGATATTTCCGGTCCGCCGCCGTGAACAAGCACAATATTTACTCCGACGGAACGAAGAAGAACTATGTCGGTCATTACGGCATCCTGAAGCTCTTCGTTTACCATGGCATTGCCGCCGTACTTTATGACGACCGTTTTATTTTGATATTTCTGAATATACGGTAAGGCTTGAACGAGAACCTCGGAACGGTCCGAATTTGTTATATTTGATATTTCCATATTTCTCCTCCGATAAATGTCTGTGAATGCTGCGTTTATGCGTTTTACGCTCAGGTGCGGTAATCGCCGTTTATCTTGACGTAATCGTATGTCAAATCACAGCCGTAAGCCGCGGCAGAGAAGCTGCCTGATTTTAAATCGACAAGGATATACACCTCATCACAGACTAAGACTTTTTTCGCAAGTTCTTCGGAAAACGGAATTCCCGATCCATCCTTGCACACTTCTATTTCTCCGCCTGCCGAGCTGAATTTCACATCAACCTTATGAACGTCAATATCGGCTCCGCTGTAACCGAGAGCGCAGAGAATTCTGCCCCAGTTTGCATCCGCTCCGAACATAGCCGCCTTAACAAGCGACGAGCATATAACCGACTTTGCACATATTTTTGCCGTTTTTTGGTCTGCGGCACCCGAAACAATACATTCAACAAGCTTTGTTGCACCCTCGCCGTCTTTCGCCATAAGCTTTACAAGCTTTTCGCAAATTGCCGCAAGCGCACAAGTAAAGGCTTTATAATCTGCGTTTTCGGAGGTTATTTTCTCGTTGCCGCAAAGGCCAGACGCCAAAACAGCCACGGTATCGTTGGTGGATGTGTCGCCGTCTACGGAGAGCATATTAAAGCTGTCTTTAACCACCTCGAGAAGTGATTTTTTAAGCATTTCCGCCGAAATGTCGGCATCCGTTGTAATAAAAGCAAGCATCGTTGCCATATTCGGGTGAATCATACCGCTACCCTTGGAAATAGCACCTATACGGCATTTTTTGCCGCCGAGAGAAAACTCACAGGCAAATTCTTTTTTTACGGTGTCCGTTGTCATTATCGCATTTGCCGCAGAATCCGAGCCGTCCTTATTAAGACCCGAAACAAGCTTCGCCATACCGTTTTTGATGGGCTCAAGGTCTATTGGCTGACCTATAACTCCGGTGGAGGCTACCACAATATCGCTTTTTGAAATGCCGAGTGCGTCCGCGGTTATTTTGCACATTTCCTCCGCTTTTTCAACTCCGTCGGCATTGCAGGTATTGGCTATGCCGCTGTTGCAGACAATTGCGCGCGCCTTGCCGTCGCTTATATTTTCACGTGTGACGGTTATCGGTGCTCCGCACACAAGATTTTGCGTATAAACAGCCGCCGCGTCACAGTCCTTTTCACAGTAAATAAGTGCGAGATCCTTTTTCTCCTTATTTTTACGGATACCGCAATGAATTCCGTTTGCGGTAAATCCTTTCGGTGCGGCGACACCGCCGCCGATAAAACTTAATTCCATTATAATTTACCTTTCATTTATAATCTTACAGGTCAAGTCCGTATTCGGGAGGTAAACCCATAACAATATTCATACATTCCAAAGCCGCTCCCGACGCACCCTTGCCGAGATTGTCGTAAAGAGCCATAAGAAGAAGTCTGTCGTCATTTCCGGCTACGGTGACATCCATACTGTCAAGCTCAGCTTTAGAATTTGCCGCGACAAAGCCGCCGTTATCAAAAGCCTCTTTATATTTAACTATGTCCGAAGCGTATTTTGAGCGGTAAACCGCTTTAATGTCCTCTGCGGTTTTTCCGTCTTTGAGATCCGTTTTAAATACCGGAACCGTGACGAGCATACCGCTGAAATAATCACAGACATACGGACAAAATATCGGTGTAACTGACAGACCCGAAATTTTTCGCATTTCTTTAAGGTGCTTATGCTCCTGATTTAAAGCGTATTCACGGGGAGCAAAAAGCTCCGGTGCTTTCTCGTCGCTTTCATACATAGCGATACCTTTTTTGCCGGCTCCGCTGTAACCCGAAACGGCGTGACAGATAAATCCGTGATCCGGAGAAACAATACCCTCGTCCAAAAGAGGCTTTACAAGCGCTATAAATCCGCTTGCATAACAGCCCGGCGACGCTATACGCTTTGAAGAAGCCACGGTTTTAAATCCGTCTTTAAATATTTCGGGGAAACCGTAAGCCCACCCCTCGCTTGTACGGTGAGCGGTTGATGTATCTATAATAACCGTGTCGTCATTTGTAACAAGCTCTGCCGCCTCGATTGCCGCAGCGTCCGGAAGGCAGAGAAAAGCTATATCGGCACTGTTGAGAGCTTCCTTTCTTGATTTTATGTCCTTGCGAAGCTCATCGGGAAGAGTTAAAAGCTCAATATCATCTCTTTTTTTCAGACGGTCGAATATTTTAAGACCCGTAGTTCCCTGACTGCCGTCTATAAATACTTTTTTCATATTATTCACCATAGCCTTTCAGGCACCAAACAGTTTATTAAAAATCACCGTATATTCTTTGAAGCCTTAACGGGACGCAACCGGTGATTTTTGCCGTCTCAAAATTATGCCGCAGGCAAATTTTGATGGCAATATAATTTAAGAAGTGTAACTTTTCACACTGTTAGTCTTGTTCTTTCAATATTTTTTCTATTCTCTTTGCCTCTTTCAGCACGTTCTGCGGTGCGGGTCCGCCGAGCGAAGTCCTGCCGTTTACGCACTTGTCGAGATTTATGGCATCATAAACACCGTCATCAAACAAATCGCATATCTTTTTGTATTCTTCAAGAGGCAACGTTTCAAGCGTAAGTCCTTTTTTAATGCAGAGAGCCACTATTTCACCTGTGGCCTTATATGCGTCACGGAACGGCAATCCCTTGCCGACGAGATAATCGGCGCAGTCGGTAGCGTTGATAAATCCGCCTGCCGCGGCTTTACGCATATTTTCGGGAATAGCCGTCATTGTGTCAAGCATGGGGATAAATGTGGTAAGGCAGATTTTAACGGTGTCAAAGGCGTCAAATATAGCTTCCTTATCCTCCTGCATATCCTTATTATAAGCGAGCGGCAATCCCTTCATCATTGTCAGAAGCGTCATAAGATCGCCGAAAACACGACCGGTCTTGCCGCGAATAAGCTCGGTTATATCGGGGTTTTTCTTTTGCGGCATTATTGACGAGCCTGTTGAAAAAGCATCGTCAAGCTCAACGAATTTAAATTCCCATGAGCACCAGAGAATTATCTCCTCAGAAAAGCGCGAGAGATGAACCATAAGTATTGACAAAGCGGACGCAAGCTCCATACAAAAGTCCCTGTCCGATACGCCGTCAAGCGAATTGAGCATAGGTCCCGTAAATCCGAGTGCCTCGGCTGTCATTTCGCGGTCGGTATTATATGTTGTACCGGCAAGTGCACATGAACCGAGCGGGCAGTAATTCATTCTTCTCTGCGCGTCGGCAATACGTTCGCGATCACGCAGAAGCATTTCGGCATACGCCAAAAGATGATGGCCGAATGTTATGGGCTGAGCGCGCTGCATATGAGTGTAACCCGGCATAACGGCGTCCGCATACTTTTCAGCCTTTTTACACAGAACACCTATAAGCTCCGTGACAAGCGAATAAACGCTGTTGCACTCGCGGCGCAAATACAGCCTCACGTCAAGAGCTACCTGGTCATTTCTGCTGCGCGCGGTATGAAGTCTTTTGCCGGCCGCGCCTACGCGCTTTGTGAGCTCACCCTCAACAAAGGTATGTATATCCTCTGCATTCGGGTCTATCTCCAACGTACCGTTTTCAATTTCCGCCTTAATGGCTTTTAATCCGTCAACAATTTTTGAAAGGTCGTCCGCCGATATGATATTTTGCGCGCAAAGCATAGTGGCGTGTGCAATACTGCCGTCTATATCTTCCTTATACATTCTGCTGTCAAACGCTATTGACGAATTAAAATCGTTAGTTTTGGGGTCTAAAGCCTTTTGAAATCTGCCCTGCCAAAGCTGCATTTTTTTACTCCTATCAAATACCACACAGCGACAAGAGACAGAAACATCTCTTGTCGCACGTGGTAGTGCTAAGCACTGTTGTTTATTTTTTCAAGCGGTTTACAATGATTATTTGTTATCTCTCTTTGCGTCAAGTAAAGCTTTTACCTTTGTGGGGAGTCCGAAGAGATTGATAAATCCGGTAGCGTCGGTCTGATCGTATGCGCCGCCGTCATCGCCGAACGAAGCAACATTTTCATCATAAAGAGTATACACAGAGGTGACGCCTGCGTTTATAACGTTGCCCTTATAGAGCTTAAGCTTAACATCGCCGGTTACAGTCTGCTGAGTGTTGTCGACAAAAGCCGCAAGAGCTTCGCGAAGAGGTGAGAACCATTTGCCGTTGTATACGAGCTCGCCGTATTTCTCGGCAACGAGTTTTTTATAATGAGATGTGTCACGGTCGAGAGTTATCATTTCAAGAAGCTCATGAGCCTTGTAGAGGATTGTTCCGCCGGGAGTCTCATAAACACCGCGTGATTTCATACCTACAAGACGGTTCTCGACTATGTCAAGAAGGCCTATACCGTTTTCTCCGCCGAGCTTATTGAGCTTTTCGACAAGGGAAACAGCGTCAAGCTCTTCGCCGTCAACAGCTGTGGGAACGCCCTTTTCAAAATGGATTGTAACATATGTAGGCTCATCGGGAGCTTTTTCGGGAGAAACTCCGAGCTCAAGGAAGCCGTCTTTATTGTACTGCGGTTCATTTGCCGGATTTTCAAGGTCAAGTCCCTCGTGAGAGAGATGCCATACGTTTTTATCTTTTGAGTAATTTGTTTCACGATTGATTTTAAGCGGAATCTGATGAGCCTCGGCGTAGTCTATTTCTTCATCACGCGATTTTATGTCCCACTCACGCCAAGGAGCTATAATCTCCATCTCGGGAGCGAGTGCTTTAAGAGCAAGCTCAAAACGAACCTGATCGTTGCCCTTGCCGGTGCAGCCGTGGCAAATAGCGTCTGCGCCCTCTTTTTTTGCTATATCGGCAAGACCCTTTGCGATACAGGGACGAGCGTGCGATGTGCCGAGAAGATACTCTTCATACTCAGCACCTGCTTTAAGGCAAGGCCAGATATAGTTTTCGATATAATCCTTTTTAAGATCGAGTACATAGAGCTTTGAAGCGCCGGTCTTGAGAGCCTTCTCCTCAAGTCCGTCGAGCTCAGTTCCCTGACCTACGTCGCCGGAAACCGCTATAACTTCGCAGTTATTGTAATTTTCTTTAAGCCACGGAATGATGATTGACGTATCAAGTCCGCCGGAATAAGCGAGTACGACTTTTTTGATGTCTTTCTTGTCCTTTTTCATAAATGTTACCTCCGAGCATCGGCAAAAGCCTTTAATTTTTGATTACGAAGAGATTATACACCAATCACATTTAAAATCAAGTGCTTTTTGCATAAATATTCAAGTTTTGTGTATATTTGTGCGATATAACGACATAAATATACATTATGCGTCCTGTTTTATGCAATATTTAACCTGATTTATGAATTTTTATGCAAAAGCTAAAGCCGAGCGAGAAATTTCGCCCGGCTCAGCCGTTATTTTTGGTTATTTTTTAAAGCTTTTTTCGCTTTGGACTTTTTGACTCCGCACGTTATAAGCCCGGCCGTCAGGGCAATTATCACAGCGCCTGCCGAAAAAGCCGCAACCTTTATATTATGCACATACTGACCCTCGTAATATCTTGCCTTGTTTGAGCTCTTGTAACCGACAAGGTCATTATAATACATCATATAAGTGCTGTAATCGAGAGTGTTTTCGTCTATATCTATAACGCGCGTCCCGTGGAGAGGTCCGTTACCGTAAATATAAAATCCGACTCCGCTCGTATGCACCATATCAATGCCATCATACGTGCCGCAAAAGTCATTGTTATGATCGTGCCCGAAGAACGCCGCCTTAATGTCTCCCTGCTGCTTCCAAGCGTCAAATTCGCCGCCGTTCACCTTTGCGGGACACGGCCCCTCGTCAAGATGACCGCTTGCAATATCCGTATTAAGCACATAATACTTACCGTCTTTTTTTACCGCACCGTCCGTGCCCTTGGGAACCTCCTTTAAAAGTTCATATATTTCGGGAACGGGTATATGCTGGAAAAGGAGAGACGGCATAGGTTCTCCGCCGTTTTCAGCTTTCAGGGCATCGCTCGTTTTTTTGTACCAAGCAAGCTGGTCCTCAGCGACGTGGGCATATCCGCCGTTTTCTTTATCATATGTACCGGAATCTATAAACCAAAGATTAAAGACGTTCTTTGCGCCGTCCGAGCTTTTTATAGGAAGATTATAGTTGCCGCAGCCGGTCATAGCTTCTCCCTCGGAAGCGAGGCAACCCGGCATAGAATTATAGACCTCCATTTGGAACTGTTTGGAGACCTTACCCTCGTCATCGTGGTTGCCGTATACTATTGCAAACGGTATGTTCTGTGAGGTAACGGGCTCCATAATCTGCCTGATTGCCTTTTCGACACGCTTTTTGCTTCTGTAAAGCACGGGCGACGGGCCGTGTATATTATCGCCGGTAAATACAACAAGGTCGGGCTTTGCAGCTTCAATCGAAGCATACATAAGATCAAGCGTCTCTTCGCACGGATTTAAATCATCCTGCGGATCCGCAAATACGAGTATACGAAATTTACCGTCTTTAAATTTAAGCGTAGTTTCATCCCCTGTTTCGGCAAAGCTCTGAATTGCAAAGCACGGTGAAACCACCGATAAACAAAGAATTACCGATAAAATAATGTTTAATACCTTTTTCATTTTATCCTCCCAATGCGCGTATCCTCTCGAATACATTTCTCCTGCAAAATAAATAATGCCGCCGCAAAAGCTATTGCGACAAAACAGCATATAAAATAATATGCTGTTTTGAACAATAAAATCAGCGAAGGCTTAATAATTTTGTATGATTATTCTAACATCGGGATGGTTTTAATTCAACAGCAATAATCAACAATAAAAACGTGCTTTTTTCGACAATTCGAGCAGCTCATTTTTTTATCGATTTCAAATACTCTTTATCCCTGTCCGAGAGTTCCGCATCAAGAAGCAATTCAGGGCGTTTTTTTAATGTAGTCTCAAGTGCCTTTTCGTGTCGCCACTTATCAATATTCGCGTGATGCCCCGACAAGAGTATATCGGGAACCTTTTCCCCGTGCCATTCGTACGGTCTTGTATATTGCGGATATTCCAAAAGTCCGTTATAGTGACTTTCAAGCTCCTTAGCTTCGTCATTCGGCAGGACATTTTCGAGCATACGTGAAATACTGTCGGCAAGCACAAGCGCAGGCAGCTCGCCGCCCGTCATGACATAATCGCCTATTGAAATCTCTTCATCAACTATCTCATCGAGAATTCTCTGGTCCACGCCCTCATAATGACCGCAAAGCAGCACAATCCGGTCTGTAAGGGCAAGCTCCTTTACTCTCTGCTGCGTCAAAGTTTTGCCCTGCGGCGACATATATATAAGGTGCGGTTTTTCTTCGCCGGCACCGTAAAGGCTCTTATAGCAGTCATATATGGGCTGCGGACCCATCAGCATACCCATTCCGCCGCCGTACGGCGCATCATCAACACGGTTATGCTTATCAAGTGTAAAGTCTCTTATATTTACACAGTTTATCTCGACGTAGCCGTTTTTTCGTGCTCTGCCTATAATACTTTCGGACAGCACCGACTCGCACATTTCCGGAAAAAGCGTCATTATGTCTATTCTCATTCTCCGTCCTCCCTTATTGCACACTCATCGGAGAAAAGGCCTTTGAGCGGACGAAGATATACTTTTTTGTTTTCAACATCAAGTTTCACTACCACTGAGGGAATTACGGGAACCAACGTCTCTTTTCCGTTTTTATCTTTGACAGTCCAAGCGTCATTTGCAACGCCTTTCATAACATCGGTAACTGTTCCGTACAATACATCGGTATTATCCGCGTCATACACAGCGCAGCCTATTACATCCTCAACGAACGCTTTGCCGCTGTCAAGATGAACATCCTTTCGGTCAAAATACAACACTCTGCCGCGGTATTTCTCTGCTTCTTCGATTGTAAGAATGCCGTCGAGCTTTAACAGGGCTGCATTTTTATGAGGGCGCACCGAGACAACGCCGACTGCCATCTTACCGTCGGCATCAAGATACAATGTTTTGATTTTTTTCAAAAAGTCCGCGCCGTCGCACCATACGTCAAAGCGCATTTCGCCTCTGACGCCGTGCATACCGACTACCTTACCGGCCTCAAGAAATTGTTTTAACATATAAATTCACCGATTGCCGCTTTAAAACGGCACTAAATAAAATGAGTACAAGAGGAAGCCCCCCTGTACTCGTTTACTGTCAGTCGATCTCAACCTGAACTCTTGTGCCGTCCTTTGTGGCTCGAGCCTTAACAACGGTTCTGATAGCCTTGGCTATTCTGCCCTGCTTGCCTATAACTCTGCCCATATCGTTTTCGGCAACGTGAAGGTGATACACCGTAACGCCTCTGTCATCAGTCTCATCTACCGTAACGGAAACCGAGTCCGGCTCATCAACGAGTCCTTTAGCGATCTGTTCGAGAAGCTCTTTCAACTAAAAGACCTCCTATTATTTAATGATTCCGCTCTGCTTTAATACAGATTTAGCGGTCTCTGTGGGCTGAGCGCCGTTTTTGAGCCACTGCTCTGCCTTTTCAGCGTCAATCTTAATTTCAGCCGGAGACTTCATAGGATCAAAAGTACCTATTTCTTCGATAAATCTGCCGTCACGCGGAGCTCTTGAATCTGCAACAACTACACGATAGAAAGGAGCTTTTTTAGCGCCTACACGACGAAGTCTGATTTTTACTGCCATTGTTTTTTCCTCCAAATATATAATTATTAAATTTATAAACTACACTTATAAAGTGCGATTAACAAAAGTTACATTCCGTAATTGCCGAAATTTCCCATTTTACTGAAGCGACGACGTGCGGATTTTGAATTAAACTGTTTAAACAGCTTCTGCATATCGCGATACTGCTTCAAAAGCTTGTTGACATCCTCAACCTGCATACCGCAGCCTGCGGCAATTCTGCGCTTACGTGACGGATTTATAATATCGGGGTTGGAGCGCTCCTTATATGTCATCGAAAAGATGATTGCCTGAACGCGGTCAAACTGACTCTCGTCTACGTCCATATCCTTTATCTTACTGCCGACGCCGGGGAGCATACCGAGCAAATCCTTCATAGAGCCCATTTTTCTTATCTGCTGAAGCTGAGACAGAAGGTCGTTTAAATCAAACTTGTTTTTTCTGAGTTTCTTTTCAAGCTCGGCGGCCTTCTTTTCGTCAAGAGCCATTTCCGCCTTTTCGATAAGGGAGAGCATATCGCCCATACCGAGAATTCGCGAAGCCATACGGTCGGGGTGAAAATAGTCAAGCTCCGTGAGCTTCTCTCCCATACCGACAAACTTTATAGGCTTACCGGTAACAGCTCTCGCGGAGAGCGCCGCGCCGCCTCTTGTATCACCGTCAAGTTTTGTAAGTACCATACCGTCGATGCCGAGCGCATCGTCAAATGCACTTGCCACCGTGACGGCGTCCTGACCGGTCATAGCGTCAACAACAAGAAGAATTTCGTGGGGATGAACCTCAGCCTTAATGTTTTTAAGCTCGTTCATCAGCGTTTCATCTATATGAAGACGACCTGCCGTATCTATGAAAACGTAGTCATATCCCTTATCCTTGGCAAGGGAAACTGCATCTTTCGCTATTTTAACCGGGTCGCCCTGACCCTCTTCGAACACGGTGACTCCGGCCTGCTCGCCGACTACCTGCAGCTGCTTTATGGCAGCCGGGCGGTACACGTCACACGCAACAAGCAGCGGTCTGTGACCCTCGTTTTTAAGCTTCAATGCTATTTTAGCACAATGAGTTGTTTTACCGGAGCCCTGAAGGCCGCACATCATAATGATTGTGGGTCCGTGTGAAGCGTATGCGAGCTTTGAGCCGGTTCCGCCCATAAGCTCGGTCAATTCCTCATTGACTATTTTTATAACCATTTGAGCCGGTGTAAGACTCTCTAAAACGTGTGAGCCTATTGCGCGCTCGGTAACTTTATTTGTAAAATCCTTTGCGACCTTATAGTTAACGTCCGCTTCAAGAAGAGCGAGGCGAACCTCACGCATAGCTTCTTTAACGTCGCTCTCGGTAAGGTTGCCTTTGCTGCGAAGCCTTTTAAAAGCGGCTTCAAGTCTGTCCGATAATCCTTCAAATGCCATAAACTTACCTCTGTAATTACTCTATGATAGACAAAGCAAGAGATTTTATCTTTACCGTAGTGTCGTTTATCTCTCGAGAAAGCCCGTGATTTAAATTATAATCGCTGATTTCCTCGGCACAGTTTATAATATCGCCAAGAGTGGTTTTTATGCCATTCCATTTTTTTACGAATCCGAGTCTCGACTCCATCTCGTAGAGCTGCCCCTCGGCACGTTTTATCGCATCGCGCACACCCTGACGGGTTATGCCCTCGTTCTCGGCAATTTCGGCAAGAGAAAGGTCGTCGTTATAATAAAGATTGATAAAATCACGCTGTTTCGCAGTAAGCATATCACCGTAGAAATCAAGCAAAATCGTTATTTCAACATTATTTGCCAAAACTACCACTCCTTAAAGAAAAAGTCCCTGTAAAGCCAGCGACTTTACAAGGACATATTATACTAAATTATATTGTAATTGTCAAGAAAAAGTTTAGTTCTTCTTGGTTGTTCCGCCGCCCCAGTCAATAACGGCGTTCTTTGAAGGGTCCCAGTTGGAGTCGGCGGTTGTGGGCGTTGTGGCGGGTTCGGTGGGCTTGGTTACGGGCTCAGAGGGTTTTGTAGCCGGCCGGGTGGGCTCGGTTACAGGCTCCGTGGGCTTCGTTGTATTTTCCGTTGTCGGCTTCGTAGTATTTTCCGTTGTCGGCTTCGTTGTTTCTTCGGTTGTCGGCTCGGAAACAGACGAAGTCTCTTTTGCCGTAGTCTTGGCATCGGGAACCTTGAGCCCTGCCGCTATACGCAAAATGTATACGGCGTCGCACGAATCAATTTTACCGTCACCGTTTAAATCGGCTCTTTTGATTTCGTCATTTGAGAGGCTCAAAAGTCCGGCATCACATTTCATAACAAGCATGGCATCTGCCGAATCAACTTTACCGTCACCGTTTACGTCTCCGCGGTTTTTACCGTCGCCGACAGCAAAAGCCATTACCGCCGCAACCGACAGCACAATTACGGCCGCTGACAGAATACTGAACAGTTTTTTCATTTTAGTTCCTTTTATTATCGAGCACTCCAATCAATAACAGCCGCATGGCTCTCATCCGCGGGATCACCTGTTCCTATTTTTACGGTACCGCTTTCGCCTTTAGTGGGAGCATCATTCGGCTTTTGGGGCTCATCCTTGCCGTTCGGCTCGGTCTCGGCAGCCTGCTCGGAGGTCTTGGTTATAAGGTCGTCGTAGAACTCAACCGAACCGTCCTTGCCGGTGGTTACGGGAATAAGCTCTCCGTTTATGTTTGTTATGAATTTTTCGCCCGATTCATCGGTTGTGTATTCGATGCTCGTTGTTTCGGAGGGAGCGGCTGTAGTATCGTCCTTTTCCCAGCTTCTCTTTTTTCCGCAGGAAATAAACACCACCGAAATCATAAGTATCAAAAGTGCGACAGCAATAATTTTTTTATTCATATTTTTCTCCTTTGCGGCTTTTGCTGAAATTATTTTAGCACAATCGTCATTTCAATGCAACACGCCATAATAATCTTACAAATAATATATGACGAAATCACTTTAATTCGGCTATTGTAACGCCCTCTTCACCCTCGCCGTATACACCCGTTCTGTACGATTTTATGTTCGGATGGTCTTTTAAGTGCTGCTGTATGGCTCTTCTGAGTGTGCCTGTTCCCTTACCGTGAATTATTGTAAGCTCATTAAGACCGGAGCGAAGCACTCCGTCAATAAACATATCAAGGTCGGCTATTGCCTCCTCAACCGATTCACCGCGTAAATCCACGCTTGACTTACCGCTCGGCAAGGACTTTTCCTTTACGGAACGGTAAAGGCTCTGCTTCTTCGGCTTTTTCTTCGGAGCCAAAAGACGAAGCTCCGATGCCTTGACCTTCATCTTCATAACGCCTGCTTTCACCTCGGCGTTACCGTTTTTATCAAGCGATACGACCTCGGCCTCGGTGCCGAGCGTTTTAACAAATACATTATCACCCGTCTTTAACGGTCTCGGCAAAATATAATCATCGTCATCGCCGTCAAAGTCGTTTTTCTCGTATGTCATATCATCTATGGTGTTGAGATGCTGCTTTAACGCCGCCTTTGCCTTGCGTGCCATCTCTGAAGCGTTTTTCTCATTCGACTGCTCGCGCTTCAGGCGGTCAAGCTCCATCATAAGAGACGCTGCGGCACGCTTTGCGTTTTCAAGTATGCGTTTCGCCTCGTTTTGAGCCATAAGTATTTGCGTTTCGCCCTTTTGCTTTGCAAGTGACAGCTCGTTTTCCGCCTTTTTCTTTATCTCGTCTATCTCGTTTTGCATTTCGGCGGTCTTTTCTTTTTCCTTTTCCATTTCGAGGCGTGTTTTTTGGAGCGTATCAACAACATCCTCAAATCTGGTATTTTCCTCCGAGATAAGCTTTGCCGCCTCATCTATGACCTCTTTTGACAAGCCGAGCTTTTGAGATATCGCAAATGCGTTGGAACGACCGGGTATACCCGTTATCAGCTTATATGTAGGCTTCAAGGTATCGACAGAAAACTCGCAGGATGCGTTTTCGACTCTGTTCGTGCGAAGCGCATATTCCTTAAGTTCGGAATAATGGGTTGTCGCCGCTATTTTGGCACCCTTACGGCGGAGATCCTCAAGCACCGCAACAGCCAAAGCTGCGCCCTCTACGGGATCGGTTCCCGCTCCGAGCTCATCGATTAAAACGAGAGAGCTTTCATCAACGTTATTGCTTATATTTACGATCGTCGTCATATGAGCCGAAAAAGTGGAGAGCGACTGCTCAATACTCTGCTCTTCGCCGATGTCGGCAAACACGTTTTTAAATACGGCTATACTGCTGTTTTCATTTGCCGGTATAAAAAGACCGCACTCCGCCATAAGAGTTAAAAGTCCTATTGTTTTTATAGAGACGGTTTTACCGCCGGTATTGGGGCCTGTTATGACAAGAGAATCATATTTGTCACCGAGCGACACGTCTATGGGCACGGCTTTTTTCGGGTCAAGTAACGGATGGCGAGCTTTTTTAAGCTCGATAACACCGCGTGAATTTATAATCGGCATTGTAGCCTTCATCTTATAGGCAAGCTGAGCCTTTGAGAAAATCAGGTTAAGCTCCGCCGCCGATTCGCAGCTTATTTTTATTGTGTCGGCAAAGCTCCCTGCCTCCTCTGACAGTTCCGAAAGAATTCTTTCTATTTCATCGCGTTCACGGCTTTCAAGCACCTTTATACGGTTATTTGCCTCTATTACAGCCGCCGGTTCAATAAATACCGTGGCACCGCTTCCGGACGTATCATGAACCATACCCGAGACCTCGCTTCGGTGCTCGGCCTTTACGGGAACGACAAATCGGCCGTTTCGCTGTGTGATTATAGCGTCCTGCAAGCTTGATTTGTATTTCGGAGAGCGTATCATACCGTCAAGCTTGTCGCGTATTTTGGACTCCTCGAGTCTTTTGTGCCTGCGTATATCTTTAAGCGCAGGTGAAGCATTGTCCGACATTTCAGTATCGGACAAAACAGCATTGTTTATTTTATCCTCAAGATATTTATTTGTGTAGAGCGAATTAAAAAGGTCGTCTATCGCGGTATCCATACCGGCGCTTTTTGAGCGCCACTCGGTTATACCGCGTATCACGCGCAAATCGCAGGAAATATCCAAAAGCTCACGCATGGACAGCGTGCCGCCGGACGACGCACGACTGAGCTGATTGTTAACATTTATAAGGCCTCCGAACGAGGGCGCGCCGAATTTTGCTATGAGTATATGAGCAGCCTCCGTTTCGGAAAGGCGTTTTTGCACCTCAAAAAAATCGCCGCTCGGCTGCAGCGACAACGCCGCAAGCCTTGCCTCCTCGCAGGAGGTCATTTCCGAAAGAGTTAAAAGTATTTTCGGAAGCTCAAGTGAAATGTGGTATTTATTCATAATTAGTCCTTTACAGAATAATAAAAATCAAGTGTTTTAAACGGTCTGTCCGTCTTTGAGGCAAGGTATTTCTCGGTGATGTAGCTGAGGTCCTCGCTCGCTTCAGGCGACAGCTTAAAATTGTATAATATATCTATTTTGGCAAAAACTATATGGCGCATTGCGCTGACAACGCCTATCTCAAGAGGGAAAAGAGCGTTCTCGTCGGCACAGTTATCGCAGTAAAGCAAGCCTCTTTCCATATCAAAATACATTATCGGCGTCTCAAATGCTCCGCACCTTTCGCAGGCGATAAGGTTCGGCATATAGCCGGCAAGAGAAACAAGTCTTAATTCGGTTATTGCCTTTAACAAAAGCGGAGGTCTTTTTCCGCTTGCCAAAAAATACAGCGAATTGAGCACCACGCGCAAAAAGTCCGTCGCATCGTCCTCCTTAGGCGACAGCTCAAAGGCTATATCGCAAAAATACTGTGCAAGCGACAGCTTTTCTATATCGTTTCGCAAGCCGAAAAAGCTCTCAATGCTCTCGGCCTCTTCTATTATGTAGCTGTCCTTAGTTTTGTAAAGCGACAGTTTGGAATAGCACAAAAGCCCCGTTGCCGACTGCTTTTTGCTGCTTAACTTTTTGGCGCCCCTGACAAATGCGCGTAACACTCCGAGGCTGTCGGTCAGCACCGTTACAAGCTTATCGTTCTCGCCTATATTCTGTTCTTTTAAGATAAGCCCCTTTACATTCACACCCATCGCTTTTGCCCTTTTCGGCTGAACAACCGACGCTGTTTTGCTCTCGGCGGTATATAAGATAGTCCTCGATTTTACCGCTTTTTGCAAACAAATTCCAATAAATCTCGTTATAGATAAAAAACACCGCCCTCGGAAAACTTATATATTTAAATTCTCCGTGTGCGGCGGTATTATGTCTGTCAATCAAGACCAAAATTGTGTATAAGTCCCTCTCTGTTACGCCAGTCCTCTTTAACCTTGACCCAGCATCTGAGATTGACCTTTATGCCGAAGAATTTTTCCATATCCTCACGGGCAAAAGTCGATATTTTTTTCAACATACTTCCGCCCTTGCCTATAATTATTCCCTTGTGGGACTCGCGCTCGCAGTAAATAGTGGCTTCTACGTCCATAATATCGCTCGTATCACGCTCGCGCATAAGCTCGATGGAAACCGCAACACCGTGAGGTATCTCCTTATCAAGCAGGCGGAGCATTTTTTCGCGTATCATCTCAGCTGCAAGCACTCTTTCGGGCTGATCGGTCAACGTGTCATCCGGGAAAAAGTGCGGGCTGTTTTCGGCGTGCTTTTTAAGCTCCGAGAGCAAAGCCTCTATACCCTCGCCCGTTTTTGCGCTGACGGGAACAATCGCTTCAAAATCATACTGCTCCGAAAGAGCCGCAATTTTAGAGATAAGCTCTTCCTTACGGCTTATCATATCTATTTTGTTAAGAGCTGTTATAACAGGCATTTTTGCCGAGCGAAATTTATTTATAAGCTCCTTTTCCGCGGCGTTAAGCTCTTTATCCGTCGCATCGACGACAAACAGGCACTCTTCAACGCCGGATATGCTGTCGTTTACCGCCTCAACCATATATTCGCCGAGCTTGTCCTTAGGTTTAAAAAATCCCGGAGTGTCGGTAAAAACAAGCTGCACATTATCATCGGTAGTCAAAACGCCCATAATTTTTGTACGGGTGGTCTGAGGTTTACCGGATACTATGGCTATTTTACTGCCTATAAGTCGGTTGAGTATCGAAGATTTGCCGACGTTTGCCTTGCCGACTATGGCTGCAAAAGCTGATTTTGATTCGTTCATTTTTTCTCCTTATCCGCTCTGTCGGAATATTTTTTCTTAATTTGCGGAAAACCTTTAAATATAAAAATAAAAGCGACAACAAGACTTAAAAGAAACAGCACAAAATATAATATGTGCTCCTTAAAATAAACATAAAGTGCCGAAAAGGCCTTTGGCTGCCACATTATCATAATTCCCGTGAGAACGGCAAATATTGCCGATACCAAAACGGCTCCTGCCGCAGTATCCTTTGCCGCCCTGCCGTTATCCGTCCATTCGGTGCTTGCCAAATCGACGGTTCTTTCAACTGCGGTGTTGACAAGCTCAAGAGACACAACAAGTGCATTTGCAAGAAATATTATCGCAAACTGAGTTCTTGTAATCTCAAAAAAGTCCGCCATCAGCAAAAAAGAATACATATATATCATACAGACAAAATGTATTCTCATATTGCGCTCGTGTTTAAGTGTGTAAAATATTCCGCGGAAAGCATAGCCGAAGCTCCTTATGAGCCCGCGCATCAGATTTTATCCTCACTCTGGTCTATATAATAGCTGCCGTTGCGTTTGAGACCGAGCTGTGTTAACACAGTCTCCTCTTTTTCGCGCATATGTACCGCTTCAAGACCGCCGTTCACATGGTCATAGCCAAGAAGATGCAAAAGAGAATGGACAGTCAAAAACGCGATTTCCCTCTGAAGAGAGTGTCCGTATTCCTCTGCTTGAGCTACTGCATGCTCGATTGATATAACTATGTCGCCGAGCATTTTTGCACCGGTGTCATAATTTATATCGTAAACGCCGTTTTCACCGAGCGGAAAAGACAAAACATCTGTTGACGCGTCGATATCACGGTGTTTTTTGTTAAGCTCTCTTATCTCGGCGTCGTCCACGAAGGACACGCTGATTTCGGCGGAGCCTTCAAATTGCTCCATTGCGAGTACCGCATTGCAGCAGCGACGGACGAGCATACGCACACCCGTAGGTATTTTTACCGTTTTCTGTTTGTTTGAGATGATTACCTTAATTTTGTCTGTCATTTTCTTTTCTCCTCATTTTTCTCATATGCTTTGATTATATCCTGTACTAATTTATGCCTTACTACGTCCTTTTCGGTGAACGTATTTATTGAAATATCCGGAACATTTCTGAGTATTCTCATAGCGTCGGTAAGCCCAGACCTTTTCCCGTCCGGTAAATCTATTTGGGTAACATCGCCGGTTACTACCATTTTAGAGTTGAAGCCGAGACGTGTCAAAAACATTTTCATCTGCTCGCGAGTGGTGTTTTGCGCCTCGTCAAGTATTATAAAGCTGTCGTCAAGAGTTCTGCCGCGCATATACGCGAGCGGTGCCACCTCAATAGAGCCGCGCTCCTGATAACGGGCGAACGCCTCTGCCCCGAGCATATCGAAAAGCGCGTCATACAGCGGTCTTAAATAAGGGTCAACCTTTTGCTGCAAATCGCCCGGCAAAAATCCGAGCTTTTCGCCTGCCTCAACCGCCGGACGTGTCAAGATAATGCGATTGACCTCCTTTGCGCGAAAGGCAGTGACAGCCATGGCGACGGCAAGATATGTTTTACCCGTGCCGGCAGGACCCGCACCCAAAACTATTGTATTTTTTCGTATTGCCTCGACATACTTTTTCTGACCGAGCGTTTTCGGCTTTACGGGTTTGCCCTTAGATGTTATGCAGACGCAATCACCCGATAAGGACATAATCTTGTCCTCTTCGCCGTCCTTAACAAGAGATATGACATATCGCACGTTTTGATCGGAAAGAGCTTCGCCCTTATTTATGAGGGCTAAAAGGCGCTCTATGGCGGTTGTGGCCTTAGCCACATTTTCCGCCTCGCCGCTTATTTTAAGGTCGGAGCCGCGATTTAAAACCGTAACCGAAAATTCACTTTCTATAAGTCTTATATTCTCGTCAAAGCTGCCGAATAAGCTTACGGCATTTTCCATACGGTCAATACTGAGGACCTGCTCAAACACTGAAAAACCACCTTAGATAATTTTCTGTCGATATTTAATATATAGTATCACAATTTTTGTGATTAGTCACTAATTTTTTTCAACAAAAATCTCGCTCTCAACGCCTATTTGTTTTTCACATTTGTATGCTCCGCTGAGTCTTGAACCGTTTTTTTGTATATCAGAGGAAATAATCTTACAATTTTTCAATTCGCTCCTGCAAAGGTCTGTGTATTTTTTTGCCGACAAAAGCTCCCGACAGCTTTCTTCCTCTATTGAAAAATCTCTGTTGTATTCGGTAGAGCGCACCCTTATTATACCCATGGGCAAGACGGTTTTATCCGTTGACGCGAGAAAGCTCACCGCATATTTTTCTCCGTAATCGGGAACACCTCCGAGCGGAATTTTAACATTGAAAAAATACAGCGCATACCTTATTTTTTCACGCGAAGCCGCGCAAAATTCCAAATTTTCAAAATCGGAAGAAATGTTTTTTTCGACTTCCGCATACACGTTGCCTGCCGCATGTACAAGAGATTCGGTCTTGTCTTGATTTGTCTTTACCCCGGATATGAGAAGATTGCCCTTCAGCACGGCAGAGCCTGACTTTATTTCCTCTTGCCCGGAATACAACTGTACCTTGGTCACCACGCCGTCCTCCGACGCAACTATATTACATGGGGTTTCGTTGTCCTCTATCTTCGGTGCCGGCACGCTTTCACGCACCTCCACGGACGCATTAGATCCGTTCAGATTGACAACCGCAAACGACAAATCACCGTCAAATATTTTTAAAGCCTCGTCTGAAATCTCTTTTGCGTTTATATCTCGGCGCTTTGCTCCGGGTTTTACTCCCAATGAAGAAAATACATTGAGAATTTGCTCGTCTGATATGTTTTCGTTTCCGCTGACGGATACAGTCCATATCATAGTCGATAAATACGAAACGGTGATTATCGCCGCGGCAACGCCTATTACAAGTCCCACTCTCTTTCGCTGCTTAAATGTAAAAAAAGGCAAACCCGTTTTTTTGATTATTCTTGTTTTTACTCCGGAACGCCTTACCGCCTCCCTAATATTTTTATAGTCTCGAAGCATAGTTTTTGCATACAGCTTGTCTTTTACTCGTTTTACATCCCACAATCTTACGTGATAAACGGAGCACAGATTTATAAAGCGTTCGGGAAAACCACCCTCCGCGCAGAATTCAACATATCCGAAAATAAATCTCAAAAAACGTATTATCGACATAAAATCCACCTCAACCCGTAAATTCAATCGAAATTATACTGCCCTTTATCACCGTCTGTTCGTCGGAATAAGAACACAGCGTAAGGTCGCTGCCGCAAAAGGTAACGGTCAGAGAGCCTGCATTAAGCGAAATCCTGTCATTGTCATATTCCGTTATTCCGAAGCAGCCGTCAATGACCGCCTCCTTATTGCCCTCCGTCTCAATATGCGGCACGGACGGGCTCAAAATTTTAGGCATATCAAGCGCGCCGACAATTTTTTGCTCGGACGCCTTTTTTCTCTGCTTTCTTCTTGCGGTCAAAACCGATCCCTCCGAAAAGTCATTTTAAGCTCATATATAAATATGCCGCCTCATATATTTAAATTACGGAAAAGGGTGAAAAGAATGGATAAAAAGCGATGCCGAAAATATATAGTTCCGGTTATATTGACTGTTTTGGTGTGTCTGTTTTTGTTTACAAAGCCGGATATATGCTCAGAGGGCGTCAGAAGCGGAATACTTTTGGCGGCGGAAACGGTTGTACCGTCCCTGTTTCCGTTTATGACGGTGGCCTCCTTTCTTCTGCGCTCTGGTCTCGGAGAAGCCGCGGGAAAGCCGTTTGATAAGGTGTGCGAAAAGCTGTTCAGGCTTCCGGGCGTTTTGGCCCCGGTTATTATTATGTCGCAGATAGGCGGATTTCCCATAGGCGCAAAAATGACATATGAATTGCTCAAGAAAAATGCGATAACCGAAAACGAGGCGCAAAGAGCTTGTCTTTTTTGCATAAACGCGGGCCCCGCCTTTGTGATAGGGACGGTTGGCTCGGAGATGCTCGGAAGCGTCAAAGCCGGCGTGCTGTTATACATATCCACTGTTTCGGCATCATTTTTTACCGGTATCTTTTCAATGGCACTGTATGATAAAGCGGCGGAGGAAAAGGGTAAAAGCGAAATTCCGTTTACACTTTGCGACCCTGTCGGAGCTTTTGTACGTTCCGTGGGCGACGCCACAAACGACGTAATAAAAATATGCGCCTGGGTAGTTATTTTTAAAACCGTATGCGACGTTTTATCTGTTTTGCCCATACCGTCCGGAACAGCTCTTTTCTTTGAATTCATTCTCGAGGTCACAAATGGATGCCGCGCCGCCGCCGGAAAAGCTCCGATACCCGCCTTAGCCGCAATAATATCCTTCGGCGGTCTGTCGGTACACTGCCAGATAATGTCGTATCTCAGATACACAAAGCTCAAAATGCGGTATTTTTACACGGCAAGAGCGGTATGCGCGTCTTTTTCGGCGATAATATGTATGGAGCTTTTAAAGGTCTTCCCATGCGAGGTATCTGTCTTTGCAACCGACAGCTCTGTAACTCCGGCAGCCTATTCGGTTTCCGTACCGGCTCTTGCGGCACTGCTTATAATGAGCGTACTGCTCATCTTAGAGGTTGATTCGGATAAAAAAATGTGTTAGCATAGTAATACACAATGTAATCGGGGTGAAACGGATGAAGGATAAGATGCTTGGCGGAAACATTTCTCCGAAATGTGAATACTGTGAATTTTCAACGCCGACAAATGACGGCGATACGGTGCTCTGCCCCAAAAAGGGCGTTGTGTCAAAAGATTGGTGCTGTAAAAAATACAAGTATGATATTTTTAAACGTGAACCGAAACTACACCCGGCAGCGCCCGAATTTTCAAAAAGCGATTTTGAGATTTAACATAACAGCCGTCCGAGAGACAAAAGCAGTTCTCGGGCGGCTGTTTTTTAGATAAAAAAGCGAATATATACTTAAGAGATTGAAAAAGAGAATAAAAGTGATATACTATTATAATCAAAAATTCATTCAAAAGGAGCAACTATGAAAAAGTATTACGCTCTTTATAAAAAGCAATTTATCTTAGGGCCGGCGTTTAAGCTCGCCGAGGCCATACTTGAACTTTTGGTCCCGCTCGTTATGGCTAAAATCATTGACGTGGGAATCAAAAACGGCGATGTGCCATACATTATAAAAATGGGGCTTTTGATGGCAAGCCTCGGTATACTGGGCCTTTTTTGCGCCATAGTATGTCAATACAGCGCCGCCGTTGCCCAACAGGGAGTTGGCACGGAAATCAGAAACGATATGTTTAAAAAGATAAACTCCTTTGCACAAAGCGATATTGACGCCTTTTCTTCGTCATCGCTTATAACGAGAATTACGAACGACGTAAACCAGATACAGTCGGGCGTTGCAATGTTTATACGGCTTATGTTTCGCTCGCCATTTTTAATAGCCGGTTCGCTTATTATGGCAATGAAGCTTGATCTTAAAATGTCAATAATCTTCTTTGCCGCAGGTCTTTTGGTCAGTCTTATTATGTACTATGTTCTGACTAAGAGCCTGCCGCTTTACAAGGTGATACAAAAGGTACTTGATAAGGTCTCGCTTGTTGTCAAGGAAAATCTTTCCGGCGTCAGAGTTATACGCGCATTTTCGAAAAGCAATCACGAAAAAGAGCGCTTTGGCGATAAGAATGACGAGCTGACTAAGATAAACTTCCGTGTGGGCAGCCTTTCGGCACTTCTGAACCCAATGACATTTGCCGTGATGAACCTCGCAATAGTAATTTTGCTGTATTTCGGTGGAAAAAACGTATATTCGGGCGAGCTGTCGCAGGGAAAAATAATAGCACTTATAAGCTATATGACACAGATACTTCTCTCAATAATCGTATTTGCAAACGTCATAGTCGTATTTACAAAGGCACTCGCAAGCGTTCAGCGCGTTAAAGAGGTATTGGACGCCGAGCCGAGCATAAAGGATGACGACGCGGCATATCAAAACGGCGATGAATCCGCTACGGCGGTCGAATTCACCGATGTCAGCTATGCGTTTCCAAAATCCGACGAAAACGCCCTGTCAAACATCAGCTTTACAGCCGAGAAGGGCGAAACGATAGGAATTATAGGCGGTACGGGCGCAGGCAAAAGCACACTCGTAAATCTGATACCGCGCTTCAGCGACGTTAAAAACGGCAGCGTCAAGGTATTCGGCCACGATGTGCGAGACTGTAAATTCGGGTATTTAAGGCACGTCATACATGTTGTACCGCAAAAGAGCAATCTTTTTTCGGGTACAATAAAGGACAACCTGCTGATGGGTGACCGCTCCGCCGATGACAGAGACATTGATTTTGCGCTCAAGGTTTCGCAAAGCGCGGAATTTGTATCAAAGCTAAAGGACGGCACAAACACCTTAATTGAGGAAAAGAGCAAAAATCTGTCGGGAGGCCAAAAGCAGCGTCTTTGCATAGCAAGGGCAATAATGGGGCACCCTCGGATATTGATTTTTGACGATTCATCAAGCGCGCTTGACTTCGCCACAGACGCAGCTCTGAGAAAAGCTTTGAAAGAAAACTTAAATGACACAACCGTATTTTTGGTATCGCAGCGCGTCAACACGGTAAAGAATGCCGATAAAATACTCGTTCTCGACGACGGTGAGCTTGTGGCAACCGGTACGCACAAGGAGCTATACAAAACAAATGAAGTATACCGCGACATTTGTCTGTCACAGCTTTCAGAAAAGGAGGTTGCCTCCGTATGAAAAACACAAAACGTCTCATAAAATATATAAGTCCGTTTAAATCCAATCTCTTCGGGGCGATTTTTTCCGCATTTGTCGGCATTGCGCTGTCGCTTATGGTACCCATTCTCATCGGTAAAGGTGTAGACTGCATAACGGCTAAGGGCGACGTCGATTTCGCAAGGCTTTTTAAGGTCGGCGCGGTTCTCGCGATATGCATTGTTGTTTCGGCGCTTTTCCAATGGATAATGACGTATAATTCAAATAAGCTCTCATTTAAAACCGTTCAAAAAATGAGAACCGAGGTCTTTGAAAAGCTTACAAAGGTGCCGCTTTCATATATTGACTCCACGGCACACGGGGACATAATAAACACTGTTGTCACCGACATAGATATTGTCTCCACCGGTCTTTTACAGGGCTTTACCCAAATATTCTCCGGCATTGTGACAATACTCGGTACGCTGATATTTATGTTCACGATTAACTGGTATATCACGCTCGCAGTTGTTGTGCTGACTCCCCTTTCGTTTTTTGTCGCTTCGTTTATAGCAAAGCACGCGCACAAAAATTACGTAAAGCAGGCAAAATACCGCGGTGAAATAACCGGATTTGCCGCCGAGATGATAGAGGGAGCCGATATAGTAACAGCATTCAACGGCGAAGAGGACGCTTACCGTCATTTTTACGAAATAAACGAAAAACTCAAAAAAGTCGGTACAACCGCCCATTTCTATGCGGCACTTACCAATCCCTGCACGAGATTTGTTAACGCTATGATATATGCCGTTGTTGCTGTTCTCGGCTCAATACTCACGGTAAAGGGCGGTATTTCCGTAGGTAAGCTCTCTTCTTTCCTCACATACTGCACACAGTATACAAAGCCGTTCAACGAAATATCAAGCGTTGTTGCAGAATTTCAGAATGCACTTGCAAGCGCCGAACGTGTATTCAAGCTTCTTGACTGCAATGATGAACCGTCGGACGAGGGCGCAAAGGAGCTTAAAGCTAAAAACGGCACGGTTGAATTTAACAATGTTTCGTTTTCATACAGCAAAAACAAGCCGTTTATCGAGGGGCTTAATATAAGGGCTGACAGCGGCAAAACAATAGCCATAGTAGGGCCCACAGGCTGCGGCAAGACAACGCTCATAAACCTTTTAATGAGATTCTACGATGTCACCGACGGTGAAATTGACATAGACAACGTAAATATAGCCTCTGTCACGCGCGACTCGCTGCGTTCCGGATTTGGAATGGTTCTTCAGGACACCTGGCTGTTTTCCGGCACAATATTTGACAATATAGCTTACGGAAAACCCGACGCCACACGTGAGGAGGTAATTGAGGCTGCAAAGGCGGCTCACGCTCATAGCTTTATAAAAAGGCTCGAAAACGGCTATGACACTTTTATCTCGGAGAGCGGAGATAACCTCTCGGAAGGTCAAAAGCAGCTTTTGTGCATAGCACGAGTAATGCTTACAAAGCCACCAATGCTCATTTTAGACGAGGCCACAAGCTCCATTGATACAAGAACCGAGGTCAGAATACAGAAGGCGTTTGCCCTTTTGATGGAGGGCAGAACAACGTTTATCGTTGCACACCGCCTCTCCACCATAAAAAATGCCGATGCAATCCTTGTAATGCGCGACGGGAAAATAGTCGAACGCGGACGTCATGATGAGCTTATAGAGCAAAACGGATTTTACAAAAAGCTCTATAACAGCCAGTTTGCCGTATATTAAATCCCGACAGAATAATAAAAAAGCTCCGCGGTTAAGGTCACAAGCCAAAACTGCGGAGCTTATTTTTTTGTTTACTTGCCGAGTTTAATTTTTACAAATTCCTCTATGTACTTTGCGGTCTTATCAAATCCCGCCGACGAGCTGTTTATACACAGGTCGTAGTTTTTGAAGCTGTCCCACTCGCGGCAGGTATAGTAGCGGTAATAATCGCTGCGGTGAGCGTCTATCTTTTTGATTTTACGCTCTGCTTCCTTATCGCTGAGCGACGGCTCAAGCACCTTGACGTTCTTAATGCAATCGCTCATGGGTGCCCAAACAAACACCTTCACGACATTCGGCATATCGCGAAGTATATAGTCGGCACATCTGCCTACTATTATGCACGAGCCCTTTACGGCAAGATCTTTTATTATTTTTGCCTGATAATTAAAGATATTTTTATTTGAAACAAAAGCACTGCTCTCCGGCGGAATCAAATCGCCCGTATATCTGTCGCTTGCCGGAGAAAAAATACTTTTTTTCACGGACTCATCGTTTTGGCCGAACAGCTTTACGTTTATTCCGCTCTCCTCCGACGCCATATAGACAAGGTCGCGGTCATAAAAGGGAATCGAAAGGTTTTTTGACAGCATTTTGCCTATTGTTCTGCCGCCGCTTCCGTATCCTCTTGCGATGGTAATTACAAATTTTTCGTTCATAAGCTCACCGAACCTCTCAAAACGATATGATATTATTCGCCGAGATAAGCCTTTTTAACCGACTCGTCGTTTATAAGGTCTTTTGCGTCTCCCGAAAGAGTTATGTTACCTGTTTCGAGTACATAAGCCCTATCGGCAATCGAAAGAGCCTTCTTGGCGTTTTGCTCAACCAAAAGAACGGTTGTTCCGCTCTCATTGATCACCTTTATTATATCAAAGATTTCCGAAACAAGCAACGGGGAAAGTCCCATGGACGGTTCATCCATCAAAATAATTCTCGGCTTGGACATAAGTGCTCTGCCCATTGCAAGCATCTGCTGCTCACCGCCAGACAACGTGCCTGCAACCTGATTTTTACGTTCCTCAAGTCGCGGAAAACGCTCGTAAACCATTTTAAGAGTTGAGGCAATTTCGGATTTATCCTTGCGGGTATACGCCCCGAGCTTTAGGTTTTCGAGTACCGAAAGTTGCTGGAAAATACGTCTGCCCTCCGGAACGTGTGCCATACCCATGGAAACTATTTTGTGCGGCGGAGTTTTAGTAAGCTCTTTGCCATCAAACACAATAGAGCCTTTTTTAGCCTGAATAAGGCCTGTGATCGTGTGAAGAATGGTTGTTTTACCTGCGCCGTTGGCTCCGATAAGGGCAATAATTTCGCCCTCGTTTACATCAAAGGAAACGCCCTTAATAGCCTTTATAACGCCGTAATTAACTTCAAGATCCTTAATTTCAAGTAATGCCATAGCTGCTCCTCCTTATTCGCCGAGATACGCTGTGATAACTTCGGGATTATTGAGCACATCGGACGTTTTGCCCTGGCACAGGACATGACCGAAGTTAAGAACCGTAAGCTCCTCACATATGCCTGAAACAAGCTTCATATCGTGCTCTATAAGAAGTATTGTCATATCGAACTCATCGCGGACAAAGCGTATTGTCTCCATAAGCTCCTCTGTCTCATTGGGATTCATTCCCGCCGCCGGCTCGTCAAGGAGTAAAAGCTTCGGCTCAGTCGCAAGTGCTCTCGCTATTTCAAGCTTGCGCTGCTTTCCGTACGGAAGATTTGAAGAAAGATAAGACGCTTCTTTATCAAGGTTGAAAACCTTTAAAAGCTCCATGGCCTTTTCGTCCATTGCACGCTCTTTTTTGAAATATGACGGAAGCTTGAATATACCTGCTGCCGTATTGTACTTATAATGATTGTGAAGTCCTACCTTAACATTATCAAGAACCGACATCTGACCGAAAAGTCGGATGTTTTGGAAGGTTCTTGCTACGCCTGCCTTACATATATCAATGGTCTTTTTGCCCGTTATAACGGTGCCGTCGAGAGTAGCCTGACCCTCGGTAGGCTTATATACGCCAGTAAGAAGGTTGAATATGGTCGTTTTACCTGCGCCGTTCGGTCCTATAAGACCATAGAGCTCGCCTTTTTCTATTTCTACGTTAAAATCATCAACGGCTTTAAGACCGCCGAAGGTTATGCTTAAATTTTTAGCTTCGAGCAATGCCATAATTACCGTGCCTCCTTTTTGGTCTTACCGTTTCCATTTTTGAAGAACTTTTTTATCGAATGAGTCTCCCAGAAAGCGATTGCCTTGGGGCTTGAGGTCATTATCATCATAACAATAAGCACTACCGCATATATGAGCATTCTGTAATCGCGAAGTCCGCGGAGAACCTCCGGCAAAGCCGTAAGCACACACGCTGCGATTATAGAGCCGCGTATATTGCCTATGCCGCCGAGAACCACAAATACGAGTATCATTATTGACATATTGTAGCCGAAATTCTTTGATGTTGCGGCAAGCACGCTGAGGTTATGCGAATACAAAACGCCGGCTATGCCTGCAAAAAATGCGGAAAGCGAAAAGGCGATAAGCTTATATTTAGTCACGCTTATACCCACCGATTCGGCGGCTATACGATTGTCACGCAGAGACATTACCGCTCTGCCGGCGCGCGAATGAATAAAGTTCAGAATTACAAACAGCGTGATAAGAAGAAGAACTATACCTATTACAAATGTTGAATCGTTAGGTGTTCCGGTTATACCGAGCGGCCCGTTTATAAGAACAGTACCGTCAGCCTCAAGATTTAACGATGACTGACTCGTAAAGGAAGCGTGAATACCGTGACTGTCATATCCGACGTATATTGTTCCGAGTATGTTCTTAATTATCTCGCCGAACGCAAGCGTTACTATTGCAAGATAGTCGCCCTTTAATCTTAAAACGGGTATGCCTATAAGCACGCCGAATATTGCCGCGCAAAGTCCGCCGACAAGTATGGCGAGCGGAAAACGAATCCATACATTTGTAAGAGTGTTTTGCGTAACTACCGAGAAAATCGAGCTTGCATACGCACCGACGCACATAAATCCCGCATGGCCGAGCGAAAGCTCACCGAGATAACCGACTACGAGGTTGAGCGAAACGGCAAGTATGGAGTACATACACAGCGGAACCAAAAGGCCCCTCAAAAGGCTCGATATATTTCCCGTGGACTTGAGTATTTCGACTACGGCAAATACAACTAAAACCATAGCATAGGTTATGAGGTCGCTTCGGGTACTTTTTTTAATCAGTTTTGACTTTGTTGATGCCATCTTCGTACCCTCCTTAAACCTTTTCAATATACTTCTTGCCGAGAATGCCCGTCGGCTTAACAAGAAGCACTATTATAAGAACGGCAAACACGATAGCGTCAGCCATCTGCGAAGAAATATAAGAGCGGCTGAGTATTTCTATAATACCTATAAGAACACCGCCGATTACGGCGCCCGGAATAGAACCGATACCGCCGAGAACGGCAGCTACGAATGCCTTAATGCCGGGCATTGCGCCTGTCTGCGACGAAAGTGTGGGATAAGCCGAGCAAAGGAGTACGCCTGCAACGGCCGCCAGTCCCGAGCCTATGGCAAATGTGAGAGAAATAGTCGCATTTACATTTACGCCCATAAGCTGAGCCGCTCCCTTATCCTCGGATACTGCGAGCATTGCACGGCCCGGCTTTGTCTTATTTACAAAGAGAGTAAGCGAAACCATTATTATGAGCGAAACTATTATGGTAACTATAGTTTCGGCGCTTATTGTTATTTTACCGCCGGCAAGCGTAAGTGCCGGTAGCTTTACAATAGAGGTAAAGCTCTTCGCCTGAGAGCCGAAAATCAAAAGTGCCATATTCTGAAGAAAGTAGCTGACACCTATTGCGGTTATAAGAACAGCAAGAGGAGAAGCGCCTCTTAACGGCTTATAGGCAAATCTTTCTATTGCCATACCGAGCAAGGTACACGCCGCCATAGATATAACGAGTGCGAGATAAGGATTTGCCCCGGCGTATGAGGTCAACGCAAATACTATGTATGCACCGACCATTATTACATCGCCGTGCGCAAAGTTAAGCATTTTGGCGATACCGTAAACCATGGTGTAGCCGAGCGCTATTACGGCATATATACTGCCGAGACTGACGCCGTTTATAAGGTTTGTTATAAAAGTCAATTTACTGCACCCCAAACTAAAAATGTTTCTTGTTTAAAATACAAATAGTATAACATATCCTCTTTGCCATTACAACGAGAAAAATATGCAAAAATGAATAATCGGGCGGCGCGCTTTTCATTATATTTCACCCAATTAAAGCGATAATGTAGGAAACAAAACGGGCCGGCAGCCGTAAGCTGCCGACCCGTTTTCAGCCTTTAACCGAAGAAATCAGTCCATCGGCTGATATTCGCCGTTTTCAATCTTAACCGCTTTCGGCTCTTTGTTTACTTCGCCTGTTGCTTTCCAGGTCATACCTGAACCTGTTACACCGTCAACGGTGATTTCGGTCATGGCTCCCTTGAGAGCATTACAAATATCGGAAACGCTCATATCGCCTGTAATGCCTGCTTTTTCCGCAGCTGCCTTTACAATATAAACAGCGTCATAAGCGTCTGCCGCAAACTGATTAAGAGTAGACGGGTCATACTTTGCATTGTAAGCGGCAACAAACTTCTTGGTTGTCTCGTCGGTAGCATTAGCTGCAAACGGGGTAAGAAGCATTACGTTTTCTGCAAGAGACTTATCAAAGTTCTCGATGTTAAGGAGTCCGTCAAGACCGTCGCAGCCGAAGAACTTAGCAGTAATACCCGCAGTCTTAGCCTGAGAAAGAATAAGAGAAGCTTCCTGATAGTAAATCGGGAGGAATATAAGCTCTGCGCCGGAAGCCTTAATCTTTGAAAGCTGAGAAGAGAAGTCCTGCTTGCTGTCGCCTGTGAATGCCTCGGAAGCTACAATGTCAAGACCTTTTGCAGCTGCCTCAGCCTTGAAGTTGTCATAAATGCCCGAAGAATAAGCGTCGGAGCTATTATAGATAACAGCTACCTTTTTAGCAAGACCCTTGCTTGCGATATAGTCTGCGGAAGCAGTACCCTGGTTGGGGTCTGTAAAGCAAACCTGGAAGCAGTTGTCATTTGCTATTACCTTAGCTGCCGAAGCAGAAGGTGTTATCTGGAACATATTATCAGCCTTAGTCTGGCTGATAACGGAAAGGCAAGCACCTGTGGTAACGGTGCCTATGAATACCTTCATACCGTTATCCTTAAGAGTATTGTATGCGTTTACTGCTTTTTCGGCATCGGCTTCATCGTCCTCCATCTGGAACTCAAGCTTCATACCGTTTACGCCGCCTGCAGCGTTAATCTCGTCAACGGCAAGCTGTATACCGTTTTTGACGGCAATGCCGTAAGCCGCCGCGTCGCCTGTAAGCGGTCCGCTGGAACCTATTTTAAGTGTTTTACCGTCTGAAGAGCCGCTGCCGGTTCCCTTACTGCCGCAAGCCGTAAAGCAAGCTGCAAGGAAAGTCAAAGCAAGAACTGCTGCCAGAACCTTTTTCAATGACATTTTCATAAAATGACCTCCTGTAGCTAATTTTGCAAGATTCAAAAGCAAATCCTGCAATAAATCATTTATGATGGAAATTATCTTACACGCAAAAATAGAATTTGTCAATAAATTGCCGAAATTTAGTCGCGAAAATATGACGAAGTTGCACAAACACAGTATTCTGTTTTTGTGCACTTTTGAAAAGCCGTTGATTTTGTCGTTTTATGTGCTAAAGTCTATACGGCGTTTCTGCAGTTTAAAGGCTACGAAAAAAGCAAGGAGCCGCGGATAATACCCACGGCTCCTTGCTTTAAGACTTTATATAGAAATGGAAGATTAAGCTACGTGAAAGCTGCCTCTCTCGGCACCCTTTCTGCCGCCGTCAACAAGCTTGAATTCACGGTTTTTACGCATTTGCTCAATACGCTTTTTTCTCTTGTATCTGCGGTAATTGACAACTATAATCATCTTGACCTTTTGCTCAAAGGCGATGAACTTATCCTCCTTATAAAATCCGTATATAAGAAAGATAATAACTGCGAGCTCTATCATAGAAGAAATGGCTGTGAATGCTGACATATACAGGACCTCCGGTTCTTTAGAACATTTGTTTGTGTTTCATTACACCCTTATTATACCAACAATTTATATTTTGTCAATACAAATGTTCGGATTTTTTCGGTGTATAAGTCCTAAAATTAGGACATTTGCGTTGCAGAGCTAATACTTTTTTAATTCCAAACGCATAATACCACAACATATTGTGTTAGTCAATACTTTAGGCACAACTTATGCTATTTATACATAAAACGACCAAATAATTGCTTGTTCGGTATTTATTATGGATAATATTTATGGTACAATAATACGGTCAAATATATGTAATTTCAGTAAGGAACGGTAAAAAGAAATGTTCGTAGATATAGCTAAAATAAATATTAAAGCAGGCAACGGCGGCAACGGTGCGGTTGCTTTTCACAGGGAGAAATATGTGGCTGCGGGCGGTCCCGACGGCGGCGACGGCGGAAGAGGCGGCAACATAGTATTTCAGGCAGATGACAGTCTTGCCACATTATCCGATTTCAGATACAAAAGAAAATACAAAGCTCCGAGCGGTGAGGATGGCAGAGGCGCAAGGCAAAACGGCAAAAAAGGTCAGGACCTTATAATACGTGTTCCGCGCGGCACGGTAATACGCGAAGTAACAAGCGGAACAATTATGGCGGATATGTCAACCGACGAGCCGTTTATAGCGGCGAAGGGCGGTAAAGGCGGATGGGGCAATTCTCATTTTGCCACCTCGACACGCCAAACTCCGCGCTTTGCGAAAAGCGGTGCTCCGGGCGAGGAGTGGGATATTTCGCTTGAACTGAAGCTCATTGCCGACGTTGGTCTTATCGGCTTTCCGAATGTAGGTAAATCCTCGCTTTTGTCTGTGGTGAGTGAGGCGAAGCCCATTATAGGCGATTATCATTTCACAACTATAATACCCGTTCTCGGCGTTGTCACCATGGGTCCCGAGCAGAGCTTTGTAATGGCGGATATTCCCGGTCTTATAGAGGGCGCTGCGGACGGTGTGGGTCTCGGTCACGAATTTTTAAAGCATATAGAACGCTGTCGTATGCTGGTGCACGTAGTTGACGTCGCCGGCAGTGAGGGAAGAGACCCAAAGGAGGATTTTGAAAAGATAAACGAGGAGCTTGTAAAGTTCAATCCCGAGCTTGCAAAATGTCCGCAGATAGTGGCCGGCAACAAAATAGACCTTGCAACCGACGAGCAGCTTGAGGATTTCAAGAGCTTCATTGAGAAAAAGGGACTTCCCTACTTCCCGATAGTCGCACCGATAAAATACGGCACAAAGGAGCTTATAAATGCTGTTGCGGAAAAACTCTCAACCCTGCCTCCCGTAAAAAAATATGAGGCGGAGGAAATACCGCTTTCGGTACTTGAAAGCAAAAAGAACAACGGCTTTAAGGTTACCGTGAATGACGGCGTATATTCTGTTGAGGCGGACTGGCTTTACAGGATACTTTCAAAGACCGACCTTGACGACTATGCGTCGCTTCAGTATTTTCAAACGGTTCTAAAGTCGAGCGGAATAATCGACGAGCTTGTAAAGCAGGGAATTCAAGAGGGCAATACTGTTTCGATTTACGATCTCGAATTCGACTATATACCGTAATTACCGCGGTATCAAAAAGGGGTATATAAATGTTTGCTAAAATCATAAGCGTCGGGCTTTTCGGCATGGAAGCCTATATGACCGGCGTAGAAGCGGATATTTCGGGCGGTATGCCGCGCTTTGACGTTGTAGGACTTCCCGATACGGCAGTCAGCGAGAGCCGCGAAAGAGTCCGCTCCGCCATTAAAAATAACGGATTTGACTTTCCGCCGTCACGCATTACAATAAATCTCGCACCGGCGGACATAAAAAAAGAGGGGCCGATTTACGACCTGCCCATTCTTATAGCAATACTTAAATCCACGGGGCAGCTGTCCTGCGATACCGACAGCTCGGCTTTTTTGGGAGAGCTGTCGTTAAACGGCGAAGTGCGCAGAATTAACGGCGTTTTGCCGATGGTTATTAAAGCACAGCGTTGCGGTGTTAAGGAAATATATATTCCCGCTCCGAACGCTGCCGAGGGTGCTGTTGTGCGCGGCATAACCGTATATCCCGTAAGGAATGTCGGGCAGTTGCTGTCACATCTCACGGGCGGAGAAAAAATAACACCCGTTTCCGAATCCGATTTCAAATCTTACAGCCTGCCCGATAATCTGCCGGATTTCTCCGACGTCAAGGGTCAGCACGAAGCTAAAAGAGCTTTAGAAGTTGCCGCCGCAGGCGGACACAATGTTATGATGATAGGGCCTCCGGGCTCAGGTAAGAGTATGCTCGCAAAACGCATACCGTCAATCTTGCCCGATATGACATTTGAAGAATCGCTTGAAACAACCAACATATACTCGGTAGCGGGAGTTTTGCCCAAGGGAATATCCCTTATAAAAGCGCGTCCTTTCCGCTCGCCGCACCACACCGTCTCCCCTGCCGGACTTTCCGGAGGCGGCACGGTACCGCGCCCGGGTGAAATATCCTTAGCGCATAACGGCGTACTGTTTCTTGACGAGTTGCCCGAATTTTCGAGAACGTCAATGGAAGTTTTACGTCAGCCGATAGAGGACGGTAAAATAACAATAGCGCGCGTTGCCGCAACATTTTCATATCCTTGCAGCGTTATGCTTGTATGCGCCATGAACCCGTGTCCGTGCGGTTACTTCGGACATCCGACAAGAAAATGCACCTGTCCGAAGGGCGCGCCGCAAAAATATCTGTCAAGGGTATCGGGTCCTCTGCTTGACAGGCTTGACATACATATTGAGGTTCCGCCGGTTGATTTTGACGCCCTCTCGCAAAAGGAAGGCTCCGAAGAATGCTCTTCCGAAATTAAGGCAAGAGTCAACAAGGCAAGAGAAATTCAGCGCCGCCGTTTTAAGGGGACAAGCGTCACCTGCAACGCTAAAATGGATTCTGCACTCACAAGAAAATACTGTATTATGACCACGGCAGCGGCCAACATACTGCGGCTCTCCTTTGACAAATTGGGCCTTTCGGCAAGAGCCTATGACAAGGTGCTGAGAGTGGCAAGAACAATAGCCGACCTTGACGGCAGCGACGTGATAGACACCAAGCATATAGCCGAGGCGGTACAATACAGAAGTCTCGACCGAAAATTCTGGAAAGAATAAATAAACGCAATACAAAACGGCTGTAAGAGCAAATCTTACAGCCGTTAATTTTATTGTTCTTTTTTATATTCCGTCGTAATAGCCTTTGTCGATAAGCTCGCCTATCGAAGCTACAACAGCCGGCTTATCCTCCTTATACGTTACGCCGTACCACTTATCCTCGGCGACGAGAACATTAACCTTTTTTGTTCCGCTCTCGATAAGAGAAGATACGACGGACGGGAGATAATACTCGGATTTCGGCACATTCAGCTTTTCTTTGAGAAAAGCAACAAACCTATCCTCTATGTATTTGAATACGTCGGGACGAAATCCCCAAAGGTTCATGGAAACGACCGTATCCGGCGACAACGCATTCCAAGTCTTGCCGTCATCCTCGGTAAATGAGCAATCGCTGCGAATTTTTGTATATTCGGTGACGCTCTCTAAGGCATTATTATCTGTAACACAAACGCCTCTTGAAACGGTACCGTTTTCCGTAAGCGTATTCTTGAGTCTGAAGCCGACCATACAATAATCCTCTGAGGCCGATGACAGCTCGTCGTAAATCTTCTTAAATGCGCTTCTGCCGTAATAATCATCGGCATTTACAACCGCAAACGGCTCTTTTACAACATTCTTACAGCAGAGAATTGCATGAGCGGTTCCCCACGGCTTTTGACGGTCTGCAGGGCAGGTAAAGCCCTCCGGAAGAGCATCTGTCTCCTGAAAAACGTACTCAACCTTAACCTTTTTTTCTATACGCGAGCCGACGATACGTTTAAAATCATCCTCGATTGCGTGTTTTATAACAAAAACAACCTTATTAAAGCCTGCCTTTACCGCATCGTAAACCGAAAAATCAAGAATTACCTCTCCGTTTTTCCCTATCGGCTCAAGCTGCTTTAATCCGCCGAAACGACTGCCCATACCGGCAGCCATAACAACCAAAGTTATGTCCTTACCCATTGTTTTTCTCCTTTAGCCCCATTGGCTCGTTTTATTTATTATTTGCCTCTTTTTCGGTTTGCTCGGCTATTGCCTCGTCCTTTTCAGCCTCTTTTTCGGCTTCCTTCGCCTCTTTTTCGGCTTCCTGTGCCGCCTTTTCGGCTTTATCAGTCTTAATTTCTTCCGCTACCTTACGAGCCTTTTCGGCTTTTGCCTTTGCCTCTGCCGCTTTGGCTTTTGCTTTTTCGGCTTCTTTACGGGCTTTTTCGGATTCCTTGCGTGCCTTTTCCTCGGCATCGCGTTTTGCTTTTTCCGCCTTGGCAACGGCTTCTATTTTTGCTTTTTCTGCCTCTCGGCGTGCCTTTTCGGCTTTTTCTGCGGCATCTCGCTCGGCCTTTTCTGCATCCTTGCGCGCCTTTTCAGCCTCTTTTTTCACCTTTTCATCGGCTTTTTTAGCTTTTTCCGCCGCTTCGCGCTCGGCTTTTTCTGCGTCCTTGCGAGCTTTCTCGGCTTTTTCCGCCGCGTCACGCTCGGCCTTTTCCGCATCCTTACGTGCCTTCTCGGCATCTCTGCGGGCTTTTTCGGCGGCCTTTTCTGCATCCTTGCGCGCTTTTTCACGTTCCTTGCTCTGCTCGTACTTTGCTTCGCGCTGTTCACGCTCAACCTTTATTTCAGCCATATGCTCCTCGCTGATACCGGTGCTGCGCCATGTATGTATTATTTCGGGAGCCGCGAATATCTCGTCAAGGCGTTTGATAAACGGAACTATCTCGCCGAAATCAAGTGCTCTGTGGTCAAAAGCGATACAAAGCGGCATAACCTGACGAATGGCTATTTCCTTTTCGCCCGCTTCATTTACAACGACTACGGGCTTATCCTGAACGGCACCGACCGCTATGGCGCAAACCTGCGGCGGTACAATTTCAAGCAAGCAGGTTTCACCGCGCTGCGCACGGTAAACCGAGCCGATATTTGAAACGGTTATCGTACCCTGCTCTATATCATGCTTTGTAAGCCTGTCCTTTTCGGGAATTTTATAATAATTGCTCTTTTCCTTTCCGCTGAGGGTCTTAACCTTGTGCTTACCGGTCTTTGAGCCGATAAGACGATAAAGGGTTTGTTTGATTTTGCCCTGCTTTAAAGCTGTAAGCGTGTTATCAAGAGAGACATCAAACATAACCTCGTCAAGATTTGTGTTTGCGACACGGCGGTTTACGTCCGCAATATACGCAACCATCTCATCAAGGTTTTTGTTTTCAAAGTTGTGAAGATTTATTGTCATCATCTCGCCGTTCGGCAAGACCATCGGCATAGAAATATCAATATTTTCAAAGGTATGTATTTCTCCTCTGACAAGCTTGCGGTCAAATTCGATATGAGAATTCATAATCGGATCAGCTTTGAGCCCCTCAACTATTATTTTGAGCATAAGAGTATTTAAAGTGACCTTTTTCTCGGGCGGACAATCTTCATTAAGCCTTTTATACTCTATCATAAATTCGGTGACGTCCGGCTCGTAGTTGTATGTAACGTGAGGAACATTTGCCCACGATTCGGTCGTCATATTGGCTACAATCTTGCGCTGAATACCGAAATGTATGGTGTTGGTTTTTTTCATTTTGTTTTTTGCCATTAATATTCCTCCATACAAAACTTTACTTAAATAGTATAATACAAATCATTTTAGAAATAAACTTTTTTTTGCGAAAAAATCACATTTTACATATTATGTCAAGCAGCTTAACAGTTGTCTATAATCGCACAAGCAGCATTTGTGTATTTCCGACAAAAAAACGCAGATTGAATTTGTATTTATATTGGAGTATAATAATATAAAATTTATAAAGCGAGGAGATTTTGGATAAAATGAACAAACAGACCGAAATAAAAGAAAGCACCGTCCTTCTTATGCCGGACGGGAACCTTGCAAGACCCGGCTATTGTAAGCACAACCTTTTCAGATATAATCCCGAAATGATAAAACGTGAAAATACCATGCGTCTTAAGGAATGGGATTATTACCAGATAAGCGACGGAAATATAATGATACAGCTCAATTTCTTTAATATATCGCTTGCCACCTGTGCCACTTTCGGACTTGTTAACCTCAAGACCGGCAGAAAAATAAGCGGTATGGCAACTGAGCTTTTCACGCCGCACAAAAACCGACTCAGCAAAAACGGCGACGTTCCGAACTATACCGAATATAAGCGCGGAGGAACAAAGCTTATATTTGACGTTCGCGAAACGGAGAGACGCCTCTATTTTGAAGGCACGGCTTCTGGCAAAAAGGTTAAATTCGACGTTACTTGCTATAAGCTTCCCGAGCACGAAAGCATAACAATAGCGACCCCGTTTAAGGAACAGGGATGCTTCTTCCTTACTCAAAAGCTCAACTGTCTTGCGACAGAAGGCACCGTTGTTGCCGGGAACGAGAAATACACATTTACAAAGGATAAAACCTTTACGGTTCTTGACTGGGGGCGCGGTGTGTGGCCGCACACGAATACATGGTACTGGGGAAACGGCAGCACTTATCTTGACGGCAAGCTCTTCGGCTTCGAGCTTACATGGGGCTTCGGCGACGAGTCAAATGCAACCGAAACAGCTATATTCTATGACGGTAAATGCCATAAAATAGGCGCAGTGCATCTTGAGAAAGACCCTGAAGATGATGCCGGATGGATGAATGAATGGCATTTTATTTCGGAGGACGGCAGACTTGATTTGACTATGAAGCCGTACTACGACCACTATACAAACCTGCTTCCGCTCAACCTGTTCGGTATGAAAACACATCAGGTTCACGGACTTTGGAGCGGCAAGGTCGTTCTCGACGACGGCACGGAGCTTAATATTAAAGATATGTACGCATTCTGCGAAAAGGTTCACAACAAATTCTGATAAAAACTCCGGCTACTTACTAAACAAAAAACGCTTATTCCGAAAAATCGGAATAAGCGTTTTATTTTGGGCTTGCTTTACTTTATTCGCCTGCTTTATATTTGCCTGCCATAACGAGGTCAAGCACGGAAGCGTCGGAGAGATCAACAACACCGTCTCCGTTAAGGTCCGCCGCAGCAAGCTGATCATCGGTAAGAGTTTCAATGCCGAGCGAATGATATACGATAAGGTTGTAATCCGTACTGTCAACCTTGCCGTCGTCGTTCACATCGCCGAACAAACGTATTTTAACCTGTACGTTAAATTCACTCTTATCACTGACAAGACCTGAGCCGCTGACAGCGCGGAATTTGTAATTATATGCTCCGCTGCCGTTTGTGGTGAGAGTGTTGCCCTCAATATTTGTCCACTCGCCTCCGTTAAGCGAATACTGATATTTAACGCCCGACGAAGCCGAAGAGCTGAGAGTAAATGTCACATCCTGCCTTACAAGCGAACCGGAAGCCACATTTTCTTCACCGCAAGCCGCCGTTACCGTAACGTCCGTCGGAACACTCTTATCAATCATAACGACAACACCGTCCGACACATCGCTCTCAACGCCCGCTTTATTAACAGCCTTAAATGTATAAGTCTTATTGCAGTTTTCGGCAATATTGAGAACGCTGCCGTTCATCTCCTTAAAGCCCGATCCGTCGTCATAGTAATATGTAACGCCGGTATTGCTTGTAGCCGAGAGAACTATTGTAACGTCGCCGCTTGTCCACTCGCCTGTTTTACCGTAAGAAGATACGGTAAGCACGGGTTTATCGCCGTCGATATTTGTAACCGTAAATATCTTTGTTGCAACTCTGCCGTTTTTGCCTACTACGGTAAATACGTATGTACCGTTCTGTGACACGGTGTAAGAGTCTTCATTGGTTATATCCTGACCGTTGCAGGTAACCTCGCGAAGTCCCGACTCGCCTACCTCGGTGCTTATGTTTATCTTATAAGGATTCGGAGTAACATCGGTAACCTCGGGAGTAAGAGTTATTTCGGGAACCTTTGCATCTATCATTACGTGATAGCTGTCAGAGGGATAACTCTCGGTGCCGGCATTGTTAACGGCTTTAAATCTGTAAACGGCGTTGGTTGTATCGGTTATCTCAATACTCGCGCCGCTGTCGATAAGAGTCCAGCCGTTTCCGTTGTCATAATAATAGTTAATACCGGAAAGAGAAGCTTCCTCGGTAGAGAAGTTGAATGTAACGCCTTCACCCGTCCATCTGCCGAAGGTCCCCTCGAACGAAACGCGGATAACAGGTACCTGACGGTCTATCTTAACCGTAAACGCAGTGACGTTGCTCTCAAGAGCCGCATAGCTCTCGGCCTTAAATTCGTATTTATGCTCACCTGTTTCGGTTGCGGTAAAGGTATTGCCCGAAAGCTCCTGCCATTCGCCGCCGTCAACACGGTAATAATATTTGTAAATTCCCGAATAAGCCTCGGAGGAAAGAGTTATATTTACATCTGTTGCGCTCCAAGCACCCTCTTGATATTCCTTATCACCGCCGTATACAGCGGAAACGGTAACATCGGTGGGAGCCGTACCGTCTATAACCACGCCGTCCGAACGAAGTATCGCGGAAACATTGCCTGCCTTATCGGTAGCTCTTGCCTCTACAAAGCCCTTGAAATCGGGGTCTTTAGCCGGTTTGTTTTCGCTGTCGTAGACGCTCCAATCGGAGCCGGTCGGCTGACCGTTTTCATCTACAAAGCGATATTCAATTTTGTCTATTCCCGATACGCCCTCATCCGACGCATCAACAGTAATTTCAACAGTCTTGTTAAAGAATCTGCATAAAGTGTCCGCCTTGCTGAAGAAGCTTCCGGAAACCTCTCTTGCGACACCGCCTATGCCTTTATGTAAAACGGTTATGCTGTTTACGGTGGGAGCAATTTTATCGATATTGTTTATAACGATGCTTTCTTCTGCCGTAAGACCGTTCCCCGCAGTTACAACTACGGTGTAGGTTCCGTTCTCAGCAACGGTAAACGAATCATGAGAAGCGGTTATATCCTCACCGTTTAATGTAACGGAGGCTATTCCCGAAGCGCCTACATTAAGACTTCCTATTGTAACACCATAGCTCTTATTTGTAAGCGCGGTTACGGCGGGAGTAAGAGTGAACGAAGGCTCTATATCATCGCGCATAACGGTGTAGCCCTCGGTGTAATCGCTCTCAATGCCCTTGGAATTTACAGCTTTAAAATAATATGTATCGCTGCTGTTCACATTTACGGTAAGCGTGTTGCCTTCCAATGGTGCTTCTACGCCTGCGGAATCGGTTTTAAAGTAATACTTAACTCCGTCAAGCTCGTGAGACGATGAAAGAGTAAAGGTTACGTCCTTGCTTGTCCATCCGCCGTTATAATTGCCTTTATCAACGCTGACAACGGGTTTACCGTATACAATTACGGGGAATGTAGCCGAAGCGCTGCGCCCCGCATGTGTGTATGTAACGGTTATATTCTGCTCTACGTCGTAAAGCTCCGGGTCAAATGACGATGTGTCAACCGTGTAATCGGTGACGTATTCGGACTCGGCGTTGCTGTAATTTGCCTTAACCTTAAGGCCCGAAAGATCAAGGGTCTTGTCGCCCTCGAGATAATCCTTTTTAGGATTTTCGAGTTCAATTGACGTTACCGCCTTAGAGTGAACGGTTATCGGGAATATTGCGTGATATGTTTTGCCGGCTCTTACTACGTTAACTATAATATACTGCACCGAATCAAGTATCGAAGTGTTGACGGAGCTTACCGTATAATCCGTTACCGGAACGGAAAGCTGCTCGTCGGTATAGGCGTTTGCCGCCTCTTCGCCGTAATACTCGGCAATATCCGCACGATTATATGTAAGCTTAACCTCCATACCGGTGAGATCGAGCTCTGTGCTACCCTCTACATAATCAGTCTTAGTGGGCGCGGTAAACGCAATACTTACCGGCTCAACCTCAACTACCGTTATATTCTTTTGAGTTTCTACGTATGCGCCGTCAACCTTTGTAACGCCGTTCCTGCCGAATGCGTGAAGTGTTGTATCGCCTGCCGAAATACCCGTGACAACACCGTTTGAATCGACCGAAGCATATGCATTCTTCTGATTTACGTCGCCGATATTCCAGTCGGAGGTCCAGGGAGCCGAGCCGTCGTCCTTAGTGAGACCCCAGCGCTGCTTATCGACCGAAATTCTCTCGGGAGAGAATTTAGCGGTGTAGGTAACCGGAAAATCCTTGATTACATAATCATTTCCCGTTATGGTAACTCCCGTGAGGTGTCTTATTGAGTTACCGCGTACCGTTACCTCTACGGATTTAGACACGCTTCCGATGGTTGCGGTTATTGTGACCTTTTTGGTGTTCCAAATGGCCGTTCCGCCGGAATCAAGACCTTTTACAAGACCGTTTGCATCAACAGTAGCTATTGACGGGTCGGAAGAAGTCCATACGACAGTTCCGAGAAGTGCTTGGTCGTAATCGGACGGTGCTATATTCGCGATTGCAAGCTGCGTGGTCTTGCTCTCATTAACCGCTGTGCTGCCGCTGATGCTGAAGTCTGTTATCGCCTTGCCCGCCGTTACGGTAAGAGAGTCCTCAACGGTTTTATCGTTAAGAGTTGCTCTTACGTGTATTTCGCTAATACCGCTCGATTTCGGAGTGAATACACCGTCGGACGAAAGCGTAGCAAGCTTTGTCTCGGCGGGTGCTTCGGCGGTTGCCCATATTATTTCTTTTGTATCGGGATTTGTAAGACCCCACTCTCGTTTTACCGACGAGTTTGTGTTAAGTCTTGACGGTAACACATTTGCCTTAAAGGTAGTCGGCGTATCATTGGGAACGGCACTGTTACCCTCAATTTCAACAGAGGAGATACTGCCGACCACACCGGCTCTTGACACCTTTATTGTAACATTTTTGGAAACGCCGCCCGCCGTTGCGGTAAGGGTTGTGGATTTACTGTATTCAACGAGTCCGTCGCCGCCGTCAAGGCCGGTTACCGTACCGGAGGCATCAACCACGGCAATCGATTTATCGGCGATTTCCCAAGTAAGGTCGCCGGTATATGCTCCTGCGGGAACAACATTTGTAATTGCAAGCTGCGTTGTGGAGCCTTCACTTACGGATACGGATGAATCTGTTACGGTTTTTGTACCGCTTATAATATCAAAGGATTCAACCGGGAGATCCTTCTGCTCAACTACATTAAAGGTTATGGTATCGACAAAAGCTACATTGCTCGCGTCGTATGCCCTAACCGTTACCGAGCCTGCTGCAGTAAATGTGACAAGTCCCGTATCGGAAATCGTTGCACGCTTGCCGGAGCTTGTATCAAATACGCTGCCGCCCATCTCCCATTTTACAGAGTGCTTAAGTCTTACCGGTGTTACCGCCGCGTAAAGCTGAACCGTTTTGCCCACGGCAACGGTAAGAGGAACGCTCTTTTTATTGGTTATATGAGTTCCGGTAGGAAAGATGTTCGCAATAACGCTCTTTTGAACCTTTATTTTAATTTTGTCACTTGCAAGCTTTGCTCCGCTTGCGTCATATATGGTTGCCGTTATTTCGACATTCATATTGGCAAGAGCAGACGCAAGGCTGTCCGCAAGAGTATCACCTGCAATGCCTCTGACAATAGAAACTATCAGGTCATCGTTCATACTGTCAAGATTAATACCCGACTTTTCAAGCTGTTTCATAATCTCGTCAGCCATTTTATCGCCTACGAGAGGAAGCACGCGCACGTTTTCATCAAGCCAAAGCTGAATTATAGCTGTCTTTGACGAATCATATGCCGTAACCTTGCCGTTATCGTCTACATCGGCAAGAAGCGGTAGGGTACTCTCCCACTTTACCGTAGTACCCTCAGGCAATTCGCCTGTCGTGGTATACTTTAGTTGAAGCGTTTTATACTCGGTCAACTGCTGTATTTCGGTAATGTCATTACCGTTTTCGTCCGTAATGTTAAGCGAGACTCCTGCCGCGTAGCTCACAAGAGCAGACGGAACCAAAGTCAACAGCATAAGGACAGACAGCAAAACGCTCAAAATCCTGGTTGATGTTTTTTGCATACAGATCTCCCTTTCCTAAAAACCGTTTTTACATACAAATAATAACAAATTCTACATATTTTTTCAATGCACACATTATTACAAATAGTATTATAAGCCGGTCTGTGTTTTAGTGATTATACAATACGAACAAACAAAAAAACGCGGAATTACACACTCCGCGCTTTAATAACATATTGATATACCACATTACCGCCCCGATAAAGCGTTTATTCCTCAAGCTTTTTCTGAGACTGCATTTTGAGATACGCATTTATGAAACCGTCAATATCGCCGTCCATAACCGCATTGATGTTACCCATTTCGTAGCCCGTGCGGTTATCCTTGACAAGTGTGTACGGCATAAATACATACGAACGTATCTGATTGCCCCAGCCTATCTCTTTTTGGTCGCCCTTAATATCCGAAATTTTGTCAAGATGCTCGCGCTCCTTGATTTCAAGAAGCTTGGATTTTAACATTCTCATGGCAACCTCTCGGTTCTGATGCTGACTTCTCTCAACCTGGCATGCTACAACAATTCCCGTCGGGATATGAGTAAGTCTTACGGCAGATGAGGTTTTGTTTACCTTTTGACCGCCTGCACCGCTTGAACGGTAAACATCCATTTTAATGTCCTCCGGAGCTATTTCAACCTCGACCGTATCATCGATTTCGGGCATTACCTCAACCGAAGCAAAAGAGGTATGGCGTCTGCCTGCCGCATCAAACGGGGAAACTCTTACAAGGCGGTGTATGCCCGTCTCACTTTTCATAAAGCCGTAGGCATTTTCGCCCTCTATGAGGATACTTGCCGATTTGAGCCCTGCCTCGTCGCCGTCAAGGAAATCAAGCGTAGTAACCTTAAAACCGTGACGCTCGCCCCATCGGCAATACATTCTGAAAAGCATCTGTGCCCAATCCTGCGCCTCCGTTCCGCCTGCGCCGGCGTGGAAAGTAAGAATTGCATTTTTGGCATCATATTCACCGCTCAAAAGGGTTGTAAGGGTCATGGTGTCAAGATCACTTTCAAACTTTTCTACGCTCTCGGTGCACTCATCGAGCATACCCTCGTCCTCTTCTTCATTTGAAAGTTCAATCATAACAAGCGCATCGTCATAATCCTGCCTGAGCTTTTCATAAGCCGCCACTTTGCTCTTGAGGTTGCTTGTGCGCTGAACGACCTTTTGAGAATTTGCTATATCATCCCAAAAGCCGTCAACAGTCTGCTCTTTTTCAAGCTGCGCTATCTCTTCTTTCATCTTATCAAGACCCAGAGCCTCGGAAAGGTCATCAAGAGTCTTTTCGTGGTTTATAAGTCGCAGTCTCAATTCTTCGTATTGAAGCATAAATATAATTCCTTTACTTATAATTTTTATATATTTACAAAGCTTAGTGCCTCGCCGACTATTTAATATCGGCTATGTCATAAGGCGTTTTTTGATACACAAAGTAGTTAAGCCAATTTTGGAAAAGCAGGCTTGCCGCACCGCGCCAGGTGTCAACGGGCGTTTTTTTGATGTCGTTATCGGGGAAGTAATTGTGCGGCATCTTTATGTCAAGACCCTTTTTTAAATCGCGGAAGTACTCACGAGCCAAGGTGTCGCTATCATATTCGCAATGACCCGAACAGTAAAAATTGCGACACGCCATATCCGACACGAGATGGACTCCGGCTTCCTCGGAATAAGACAAAATCTGAAGATCCTTTACTCTTATTATATCCTCTTTTCGGTTTTCCGTGTGACGTGAATGCGGAACATAAAAGACATCAGAAAATCCGCGCAAAAGCGGATGATACAAATCAAGCGGTTGATGGCGAAATACGCCGAAAACCTTCTCGGGAAGCAGATGCTTCGGAATACCGTAATTATAGTAAAGTGCAGCCTGCGCTCCCCAGCATATATTAAATGTGGAATACACATTTGTTTTTGCCCAATCAAATATTTTGCAGAGCTCGTCCCAATAATCGACCTCTTCGAAGTCCATCATCTCAACGGGCGCTCCGGTAACTATCATACCGTCGAATTTTTCGTCCTTGACATCGTCATAGGTTTTGTAGAATTTGAGCATATGCTCCCTTGACACATTTTTTGAAATATGGCTTTTTACCTGCAACAAGTCTATTTCAAGCTGAAGCGGAGAGTTACTGAGAAGCCTTAAAAGCTGAGTTTCGGTCTCAATTTTTGTAGGCATTAAATTCAGTATTATAATTTTAAGCGGACGAATGTCCTGCTTGACGGCTCTGTCCTCCGTCATAACAAATATATTTTCAAGCTCCAGACTATGATGCGCCGGAAGCTGATTATCTATTTTTATGGGCATACAGCCACCTCTTTCAAGAAGACGAACCTCGGTCTTTTACCCGTTTAAGTTCTGACAAAGTATTATAACATAACACATCACCGTTTGCAATGCCGATACACATAAAAATACCCCGACCGCAGTCGGGGTATTTTAAACTTATTTATTACCGTTTATATCAGCAAACGGGTTTTGTGTTTTCCTCTTCCTCGTCATCCTTACGTTTTTTACGAAGAATTATGAAGAATATAAGTGACAATCCACAAAGGAAAACAGCAGCTGCGGCGAGCGGATTTTCACGGATAAGTTCACCGGTTTTGGATATTACCGGGTTATTCATTATCGGGTTGCCGCTGTCGCTCGGTTTGGTTACCGGAACTTCGCTTGTCGGCTCCTCTACGGGTGTGCCGGGAACAATAGTAATAGTACCGTCGTCGTTAACGACAAAGTCGAGCCATAAGGTATTGGTGCCCTTCGGAACAACTGCAATCTGCGAACCGTCATCAAGTTTAATAACGGTTGTTTCTGTTGCCGTATCACTTACGCTTACCGAGAAAGTAGTCTTGCCAGCTACTTCACCGTTTTCGTCGGTGATTGTTACAACATGGAAACCGTCTTTAATAACGTCAACGCTGTATGCACCGTCTTTTCCTGCCTCAGCCTTGATTTCGCCGAGGTCAATGTCGAGCTTAGCGCCCGGGAAAAGGTTTTTACCGCGATACACATTACCCTTCATACCCATACGAACACAAGGATCTTCGTGATCTCCGCCGGGATTTGTAGTGCCCGAGGGATTAGTGGTGCCTGAAGGATTTGTTGTGCCTGAGGGATCTGTAGGAGCTGTCGGCTCTGTGGGTCTTGTAGGCTCGGTAGGTTCTGTGGGATTTGTAGTCGGCTCTGTGGGTCCGAAGCATTTTTTAAATGTGAACACAATGTTCATATCGGTGGTAACCGAGTCAAATCTCAACATACCGTACTGCAATTTATCGGTATAATCTTTACCGTTTACCGTGACACGCTCAAGGTGGCTGTCAAGCTTTGCAACAGCTCCGAGAGAAAGCGAATCAAAACGGTCAACGGCGAACTTAGCACCGCTTGCAATAAGGTTGCCGTCTTTAAGGACATAACCTCCGTCGTTATACGTTACGGTAATTTCATGGGTATTCGGGACTACAGTTTTAAGCTGTGTTTTACCGATTTCACCTGCCTCGGCGAAAACGCAAAGCTGCATGGTGAATATAAGCAAAACAGACAACAGCACGCTGCAAGCCTTTTTCATGAAACCACCTCCTTAAAAATTCAAAGAATTGAAAATTGGCAATAATTATCCAAAAACGTACTCTACGGTGTAAGTCATGGTGCCGGTATACATAGCTATGGGGACGCCACTGAAGTCAGCGATTGTAACGGTTGTTGCAGACTGAGCAGCGTTGTTAATTTCGGGATATTCAGTAGCTTCTCCGCCTGCTACGGTGAAGGTGAGGAACTTATCGGTAGCACCATTTGTCATTTTGCCGTCATTGTTAGCTGCAACCGAAACCTTAAGCTTTGCGCCGAGATTAAGCTGAGAATCAACTGTGTAAGAAGCATTCTGAGCTGCAGTGTCGTTCCAAGCAACTGAGATCTCAGCAGGAATGGTAACGGTGTAGTGTTCGGGATCGTTGTTATCCTTATCGGTTGTCTTTGTCTTAACCTGAACATCGGCGGTCTTGGGGTCTGATTCCTTGGTTATTGTAGCTGCGAATGAGGGAACTGCAATAGCTGCTATCATCATAACAGCAAGAAGAATTGATACTATCTTTTTCATAATTATAACTCCTTGATGTACTTAATATTTAATGTTAAATAGATTATTTGTCAACAACTGCTGCTGTAAATGTAACGGTAGCATCGCTGTAATCGGTGATGGTAGCGTTCCAAGCTGCTGCTGCAACGTCAACGTTAATTTTGTAAGTATTGTTAACTACCTCGGCAGCAGTCTTAACGGAAGTGTCGCCGCTGAAGGCGTAAGGAATGGTATAGCCGTTATCGGTAGCGGGCTTCATTTTGCCAGCCTCCGAAGCAACAGAAACGGAAAGACATTTGCCGGTCTTGAGAGTTGACTTAACATTGTAGGTGAAGGCTGTGGTTTCAGCGCCCCATTTAACGCTCATTTCAGCAGGATATGATACTGTGAAATAACCGTCTGCGGGAACGTTTGTTGTATCGGTCTTAACGGTTGCGACACCCTTGCCGTCCGCTGTATCCTGATTGATTTCAGCTGTAGCTGCAAAGGACGGAACTGAAACTGCCGCAAGCATAGCCGCTGCAAGAACTATTGAAAGTAACTTTTTCATAATATAACTCCTTTTCGGATTGAAAAATTAAGCTATCGCTTCAACAGAAGCTGTAAATGTAAGAGTATCTTCATACTCATCAATGGAAACGGATCCCCAGTTTTCCTTAGTAATATTGACATTTACCGAATATGCGCTGTTGGTAACTGTCTCGTGACCGGTTGTTATGTTGGTATCACCGGCTATAGTGTAAGGAAGAAGTCTGCCGCCGCCTGTATGGAGATTTGCGTTGTCCTGAGCTACAGTAACACGAAGGTTATTTCCGCTCACAAGCGTACTCGATACAGTGTAACCGATTTCGGTACTTTCGGTGCCCCAATAAATGGTGGTTTCGGCGGGATAAGAAACGGTAAAGGCACCGCTTATTCCGCTTCGGTCGGTAACTACCGAGGAGTTACCGACGCCACCGGAAGTAGACTGATCTATTGTCGCAGTTGCAGCAAAAGCGGGAACCGATATAGCCAAGAGCATCGCAGCTGCAATGACTATTGAAAGAATTTTTTTCATAATTGGTTCTCCTTGTATTTTGGAAGGGTTTCCGACTCTTAGATTGTAGCGGGAGCTATCGAAACCGTAAGTGTAAGATTGCCCTCGTACTCATCTACCGGAACCTTTGCCCAATCAGCTGAGGCAATGTTTACTGCTGCGTTAACAGCTTCATCTGCAACAACTGCAGAAGCTGAAGTATAAGCTGTGGTGCCTGCTACGCTGAAAGGAAGAGTAGCGGTATTGCCTGATGCGATAGCCTTGAGGTCGGTTGTACCGTCTTCCTTTGCTACCGTAACATTAAGACGGTCGTTTGATTTGAGCTGGCACTTTACGTTGTATGTAAAGTCTGTGCTTTCTGCGCCCCAGTAAATAGTTGTTTCTGCCGGGAAGGTTACCGTGTAAGAAGTAGCCTCGGGACCGTCGGGACCGGTTTTTGTAGAAGTAATAACCTTAGCCGTATCGGAGGTATGGTCGCTTGTAAGCGTCTTGTCAGCTGCAAATGACGGAACGGAAACCGCTGCGAGCATTGCCGCCGCAAGAACTATTGAAAGTAATTTTTTCATTGTGGTTATCTCCTTTCAAAATCAAAGGCTTACGGTGAAGGTAAGAGTATCGCTGTACTCGCCGACGATAGCGTTGTTCCAATCGTCTGCGGCAACCTTAACCTTGAGGGTAAGTGCCTTTGCGGGATTGATAACGGGGCCGTCAGCTATAAATTCGAGGTTAGAGTCAGCCGAGAAATCGTAAGCCAATGTCTCGTTTGCATCCTCTGTAAGCTTCATAAGTCTTGAGCCCTCAACGCCGATTTTAAGCTTCTGGCCGTATTTAAGGTGAGACTCAACAGAAAATCCGTCAAGAGCTGTTTCCTCTGCGCCCCAGTAAATTGTGGTATCGGCCGGAATTGTAACGGTGTATTTAACAGCGTCGTCTTCGGGAGCATCGGGGCCTGTTTTTGTGGAGGTCTTAACAATAGCTGTACCGGTATTGTCAGTTTCCTTGGTTATGGGATTAGCTGCAAAAGCGGGAACCGAAGCTGCTGCAAGCATAACCGCTGCAAGTGCAATTGAAATAAGCTTTTTCATTATAGTAGTCTCCTTTCAATAATTAAACCTCAGCGGTAAAGGTAAGGGTGTCGTTGTAAACATCAACAACAGCTCTGTTCCAGTCCTCGCTGCTTATTGTAACCTTGAGGTTTTTGTCAACGGCCGGAGTTTCCTTGTTGCCGTAAACTACGGGGCTGTCTGCCGTGAAAGCGGTGTCGCCCGAAAGAGTATAGGGGAGAGTGTAAACCTCGCCTGCTGCGGCATCGGTCTTCATAGAGCCTGTGCCTGCTACGGTAACCTTGAGAGCCTGGCCTCTCTTGAGGTGAGACTCAACAGAGTAAACAAGATCTGTCTCCTCGGTGCCCCAGTAAATTTCTGTATCTGCCGGAATAGAAACGGTGTATCTGACAGCAACATCATCAGGCGAATCGGGGCCTGTTTTTGTGGATGTCTTAATTATGGTTGTGCCGGTCTGCTCTGTTTCCTTGGTTATGGGATTAGCTGCAAAAGCGGGAACCGAAACAGCTGCGAGCATAGCCGCTGCGAGTGCGATAGAAATAAGCTTTTTCATAATTTATCTCCTTATATTTATTACGCGTTAGTATATTCTGCCGTAAAGGTAAGAACATCTGTATGCTCACCCGAAGCAGCTTTTTGCCATTCAGCCTCTGCGATGTTCACGGAGAGGTCATAAGACTTCATATAATCGCCCGGTAAAAACGCCATTTGCTCTGCGCCTGTAAGCGTGTAGGCGATAGTCTTTGAGCTGTCCAAAGTGTTGACAAGCTTTGAGCCGTTGAGCGACGTAACAGCCACCTTAACGGTCTTGCCGGGAGACAGCCACATTTTAGTTGCCGTAACCTTACCTATTGCGTAAGAAGTAGCTTCCCACGGTATTTCGGTATCGGCAGGAATTGTAAGCTCATACTCATCCTGTTTGCCCTCGCCGGTAAAAATCTTTACGGAGCCTACGGGGTTCTCTTTGTTCAGCGTAGCCGGAGCCGCGAAAGACGGAACAGTCACGAGCGACAATAAAAGCACTGAGAGCAAAACTGATAATGTTTTCTTCATAGAACCACCTCCTTATGGTCTTGATAAAGCATTTAATTTGTTAATTAACCTTTAGTGTAATCTACGGTATAAGTAAGTGTAGTCGAATACTCGGCTATCGGAGCGTCCGTCCAACCGGAAATTGTCAATGACGGTTTTTGAGCGGGAAGCGCTCCCTCATTTGTACCTGTAAATTCTGTGGAAGTAAAGTTCTGTGAAGTATACGGAAGAGCGTATGTCGATGTTGCTGCATTGGTAAGAGTGTCATTTGCGACAGAAGCGCTGCGTGCTACGGAAACACCAACCTTGCTGCCCGTATCAAGCGAAGACGTAACCTTATAGGAAACATCAACGGCTTCCGTCTCGCCCCAAGGAACATCTATTTCCGCAGGAATTGTAACCTCAAAGAAGTCGTCTGCGGCAAAATGAATATTGATAGTTTTTCTGACAGGCTCGTTTGTTGTCTTGTCAACAGCAACCTCACCGGTAGCATTATCGATAAGCTCTATTGTAATAACATCTTCACTCGTTACGGTAACGCCCGTGACGGTAAACGTAAAGTTTATTGCCTTGGGAGCTGCCGCCGAAGCGGTGTTATTTGCGACATCCGCGGTTTCGGGAGAAGTGTTAAGAGCTTTTGCCGTTACGGTCTTTTCAATCGCACCCGTCATTGCAACGTTGTAATCGTGGGTGGTGCCCGTAGTGTCCTTAAGACCTCCGTTTTTAGAGGTTACACGAAGTGTGTAGCTTCCGTCCGGATAGTTAACGGCATTTGAAAGAGTAAAGACTGCGGTTCCCGTTGTTGCATCCTTATTGAGAGCGACGCTGTCTTTGTCTACCGCCGAAGCAAAGTTCGGGAAAATACGGAGGGTATCTATAATACCGTGGAGAGCTTCGCCGTCCGAGGAATTAACGGTGTTACCGTCGTTAACCTCTTGAACCTGCCTTATATAGCCCTTAAACGAATTGTACTCTTCAACCGCTTCCGTTATTGCGGTGAGGTCCTGAATACCGTTATTGTCCATTTGACCCTTAACGGTATTGTAAAGAGCCGTGTACTTTTCTTCAAGTCTAACAACGCCGCCCTTAACCGTCTTACCGGTGATGTCGTCGGTGTAAGTTTTGATGTTGGCAAGCACCTTGTTAACCGCCTCGGCCGCCTTAGCATAATTCTTATACTGAGGAGCACTTGCAAATTTGTCGGCCTTATCAGTTAAGATATACTTAGCGTAATAATCAAGGTCGTTATACTTTTCGAGGTAGTTTTCAAGCGCCGCGGTCTGACCGGTAGGCATAAGCCTGCAGTCGGTCGTAAGGTCGGTCGCTTTACCGGTCTCGCCGTACATTGAAGCAACAAGAGTGTTAAGGTCTTTAATACCGGTTATAGCGGTACCGGAGTCACTCGTGTAGCCGTCACGGTAATTTTCGAGAAGTCTCAAACGTTTTGCAACCTTATAAAGGTTTTCCATTTTTGTGACGTTCTCCGTACCGAGCGCCGCAATCGCCTCGTCGGTATAGCGCTCATAAGACTGCTCATACCAATCGATTATGTTCTGTACGTCAGCCGCGGTGAGAGAATATGCGCCGTAATCTATAAGCGGCTTCTCTGTACCGCTCGCATCGGTGCCGATAACAAAACCGGGATAAGGTAAAGCGTTGCTGCCTGTTACGGAACCACCGGTTGCTGCAGCCGGCATAGCCTCAATCAAAGGTTTCAAATCGGCAACCGCAATTTGCGGCTGATCGAGCAAAGTGATGCCGTCATCAATACTCTTGTACTTCTGAAGTACGCTGTATGCTCTTGCAACGGAAGGTATTGACTTTTGATAATCAGAAAGCTGTGCATAAAGAGCAAGTGCCGTGTTTATCTTTTCGGTACGAGTGTTCGCTTTATAAATATCAACATCCGCTACCGCGTTTTCAAACTGCATTGAAGTAAGAGACTTAACCTGTGCATAATCGTCGAACGAGACGTCGCCGGTTCTGTTTTGTACGCCTGCGCCGTATGCCGAGGTACCCTGTCTGTATGTAAAGCCGACAGAGCCTATTGTAAAGCTCTTACCGTTCATTGCGGCTGCGCTCTTCCCGTTTACGGACGAATCGTCGTAATTTGACAAGGGCGCTATACCTATGGTAACACGGAAGATGTTGTTGAGGGACTCGGCTTTTTCATCTATACGATAGTTAGAGGTTGCCGAAATACCCTGAACGCCTCTCGAGAACTGGAAGAGCGGAACCATAACATAGCCCTTGTAGTGAGAAAGGGTCAGGTAATCGCCGTCTCCCGTATCTATGCCGTACTCCGAGGTGTAAGCGTAAATTCTTCTCTTGCTTTCATCCTTGGGAGTACATTTAGCCCATTCACCCGTCTTGGGGTTAATGAGATAGAAGTAAGAAGCCGCGTTGTTGCTGCCGAAGTCGAGGGTGTAGTCCTCAGCGGCACCGTCATAGTATGAGCTGATATTAAACGCCATTGAGAATGTGTCAAGCTGAGAGAAGTCTGCGTAGAATACAAGTGCCAGACGGTCGGTTTCGCCTATGTCGTTTTTGGTATACGACTTAGCAAAATCGCCGAGACTCTCAGACGACATATTGTTGGCTCTCAGCGCGGAGTAATCGCCGCTACTGCTCGGGTCTTCGTCAACAAGCCCCTTTGTAATGCTTATGCAGTTATACCAGCCTTTTCTGTCTTCGGCATACTGGTTATTTATGGTAACCGTTGCGGCGTTTTTGCCCTCAAGGCCGTTTGATGTAATGATTGCCGAAGTACCGTTTTGACGATAGCTTGTAATACCGTTTCTCTGCGGGTCACTACCGAGAGCGCCGGTCGGTATAAGTGTAGGAGTTGCGGTATCCTGAGAGTGCGCCGAAAGTGAAGCAAAGGGAACCTGATATGTCAAATATCCCTTAGAATAGTAGTAATCCTGCCCTACCTTGCCGGCATATTTTGAGTTTTCAAACTGCCAGCTTCTGGTGCCTTTTTCCAAGGAACTAAAGTCGCCGAACGGTATAACCTTGTTGTTTGTAAGCGCCTGGCCTATTACAACAGAGTTGTCGGCAAGCTCTTCCTCAATGAAGTTGAAGTACTTTAAGAGCTTCTCCTCTTCCGCTCTGCCGAGCATTGTGAGCTGGCTTAGGTTGAGGCGGATATAAACCTCATAAAGGCTCTTAACAACGGCTTTATCCTCATCGCTTACCGCGAGAGTATTTTCGTCGAAATCGGGAAGCTGCTCAAGCTTGGTTGCAATCATCGGAACAAAGTCGTCGGCACCCGAGTTAGCAGAGCCGTAGGTTTTACCGTCTATACAAGCCTGCTTAGCGGTCTTGAACTTTTCCCAAGCCTCGGTCATACCGAGTGCTGCCGCCTTGGTATCGAGCGCAGACTCATCAAGGAATGAAGCGTCGATTATACCGGATTTTCCGGCTTCTTCGGATTTGTTATATTCCTCAATTGATTTTTTATAACCGGCTATCAAGTCCTCGATATACTTAACGGCGCGGTAATCGTAGGAGTCCGGATTTTCAATGTACTTTTGGCAGGCATTGAAAATAGCGCGCGGAATTTCTGTTTCCTGGTCATAATATGTCTTAACGGGCGTGCCTGTGTTTGCTGCTCCGTTAAGGGTATTTTCGCTGTATTTCTGACCGTCTGTACGGTAGAACAATACATTATCAAGGAAAATCTTTTTACCTACGCTGCCGTTGTTGGTTTCAAGGCTCGTAGAAGCCGGGTCATACGAGCAGCCTGTAAACTTAAAGCCGGCGGACATAATATCCTCGATAGCTTTAAAAGCATTTGTACGATTAACTACCGGATCTTCACCCGTACCGATTTTGGTCTTATCGATATAAGCTCTTTTGGGCGAATCGGCTGTTGTCTTGCCACCGTCTTTCGTAGTCATGCACGGAGCGAGCATCGTGCCGCCGTCGATATAGTATTCGCCGCTAGTCCATGATGTCTTGTTAATTCTGAAGGAATAGCGTCTAATAAGCAGAGCATCGGATATCGAAGTACCGGCAGGGTCAACAACTACCGACTGCGAAAGCTTAATTTTCTCGTTATAATACTTGTTGGCATTTGCTTTAGTTTTATCCGAGTTGTTCCACACATACATATCGGACACAGGATTTTTTACACCGAAATCCTCGTTGGAATCCGTAACAACGGAGTCGGTTTCGGAGCACATAAACTGAAGCGGTATACGGACATAACCCTTGAAGTGATCAAGGTCAACAGTACCGTCTTTTAACATAACCTTTTTCCAGCTGCCGTCCGTTTGCTGCAGGAATAAATATGGGGCCTCACCCATATAGCCTGCTTTTGTGGTGCCGACAGTTGAGTAAATTATATCGCCGTATCTGTTAAAAGCATTACTGCTTTCACTGTAGCTGTTGTCAAAATCCTGTGCAAAATACTTTTCGTTTGAACGAAGGCGGAATGAAAGCCCCGTTACGCTGACCTCGGAGAAGTCGAGATAGTACCAAATCTCGGAAGCACCCGTCGGGTCCCAAGTCTGACGACTCCATGACGTATCAAAGGACTGAGGGCTGTCGGTGGTTGCGGCGGACTCGATACGCATTGCGTAGCCGTAGCTGTTGCCCGTGTCTTTAACGCCTACACCATCGGTTCTGCCTTCGAATGAAAGGTGATTACCCTCCTGCATATAGTCAAGTGAGCCTGACGTACTGCGTACATTGTTGACTTCGGCGGTTCTCTCGTTGATTCCGGTATCCGAAAACGAACCGTGGTCATCTGCGTTACCTTTTTTATCAAAGGTAAGGACTTCACGCATGGCAAGAACGTTGTTTGTAACGGGGGCATAAGCGGACGCATCGTATACGTAAGTCGGAACATCCGAAACGTATGCGTTAACAGCCTCCGAGAACCAGCCGTCGCTGTCGTACGCCGTTATCGTAATATTGTAACGGTGATCGTCAGACAGACCCGCAGGCACCTTTGTTTTGATTTCGTCTGCCGTAATCTCAGCCGTGTACGGTGCGGTACCGGTGGGACTAACCATCTTGCGCAGCAAAACCGTGCTTGTGTGAACTTCGGTATATGTTCCGAGATCAACAAGCTCTAACATATACCCGTCAATTGTTTTTGTGCCGGTTTTGCGCTCGCTAACCTTAGCCGCGGGGAAGCTGACCGTAATTCCGCCGTCGTCATTAAGTGTTGCAGCCGCTTCCCTTTTATCCGATTCGGTAAAGGTCGGTATCGGGTCATATTCGCCCTCGCCGGCCGCGAGAACCATGGGAATCGACGTTACCAAAAGCACTACGCAAAGCAGCACAGCAGTTATGCTTTTTCCGATTTTAATCTTTGAATTTTTTTGCATAAACTGCAACTCCTTTCCTCAAAATCTGTATTTTGAATATAGTTTCTTATGAAACCACGATGGTCGTTTTTAAATCCATATTGTTAAGTTTACGCTGCTCTTTATCAAAGCTGTATGTCTTAACATGGATTGTTGCAGGATAAGTTCCTGCCGCAAGCTCACGGTTCAGCGTGAACTTTGATATTGAATAGCCCGGCGGCAAGAGATTTGAGGTATATATAACCTCGCCTGTATCTGAAAGCTCTATTTCTATAACAAAGAAGCACGGGTTTTCCTCGGGGTTTGAGAATACAAAGCTTTGCTCCTTGGTATTTGCCGCCAAGGGAAGCTCGGGAATACCGTAGACCTTTATCTGCCTGCCCCTTGTTTTTGTTTTATCGGGAATCGAGATTTCGCCCTCGCCCAATACGGCATTTTGGTCGATTACGCCTGCGGGGGGCGTTGTGGTTCCGCCATCGCCGCCTGTCGGTATAACGGCCTTTAAAAGGAATATAAGACCTATTATAAGTGCCGCTATCAAAAGCGCAAACAAAAGCCAAAGCAAGAGTCTGTCTTTAACTATCGCAATGAATTTGTCAGCCTCTGTCTCTATGTAGCCGACTACCGCTGTATGAGGCATTTTCGTTGCGGCATACACCTTTTCGGTTTGCCCGTCGTCAGACTGCAAATCACCGATTTCGCGTTTGCCCTTCCCTATTTGACCGACAACCGTATAGCCGCCCGAGGGATAGCGCGAGTCTATTTCTTTCTTTTTGAAATAAGAAACCGAGAAGCCGGTTTTGCCGTTTTTGTAAACGCCCTCGCCATCGGCTCCGGCAAGATGCCGAAATATAAGATCTGCCAAATAAAAAACCTCCGATAAATTGATTAAAAACGCTATATATAATAGTATACGATAAATCCGCACCGCTTCGGGTTTGCTTTAACGCTTGTTTCTCATCTTTTTGCGAAAGAGCGTCTATTTACCGATTTTAAGGCGCAAATGGGTACACTATTACACCGTATATTTATACTTAAGTTTACACTAAAAATGCTTTGGTGTAAAGAGTTTTTATCTAATTTAAAAACACATTTTAAATAGTCTTTAAACCAAATGTTAACAAATTGTGAACGCAGTTTGACATTCTTTTGTCATTTTGAAATGAAAATATGTAAAATTTTAGATTGCAAGCACACTTCGACAAAAATTGCAGCCGCTTTTGGTAATCTTTTACAAATTATACACCGGAAATTCTATGTAATCAATTCTCTTTCATAGAACTCTTCCGTTTAGCCTCTTGATTTTATCACGTGCTGTGCGACAAAAAAACGCCATTGTAACAAAAAGCCGTTTTAATTTCACAAACGCCCGAAAAGCACAAAAAAACGGGCTTGTAAAGCAAATTACAAGCCCTGAAATATTTATATCTATAAGATAATTTCGGATATTACGGAGTTGGAGAGTAAAAATCCGCGCCGCGTCAGAGAAATTCCGCCGTTCTCACAGCTGCAAAGCCCGTATTTTTCGTATTGCTTTGCACTTTCAAGCATTTTTTGCGGTATCTCATGATGAAAACGGGCGTAAAAACGCTCTTGAGTAAGCCCCTCGCAAAGCCTTAAAGCGAGCATACAAAATTCCTCTTCGTCGCCGCCGTCGCCCTCAGTTAAACGCTCATTGCCGCTTATGAAATACTCAATATCACGCGGATAATATGTGCGTTTTCCGCCTAAAAACGAATGTGCCGAAGCACCTATGCCGAGGTACTCCTCATCGTGCCAATATTTCAGATTGTGGCGGCTCTCAAAGCCGGGAACCGCAAAATTTGATATTTCATACTGCATAATACCGTGTTCTTCAAGGTATTCGCACATAAAAAGGTACATATCGGCCGTATCGTCGTCAGAGGGGAACGGCAATTTGTCTCTCATACGAAAAAACGGCGTATTCTCCTCTATTTTGAGAATGTAGCAGCTGAGATGCGGCACACCCGAAGAAATGCAGAAATCAAGTGTGCTTTTAAGGCTCTCTTTAGTTTGACCCGGCACGCCGAGCATGACATCAAGCGAAATATTATTTATTCCCGCTTTTTTTGCCCGTGAAACGACACTTTGAACCTCGCTTTTGCCGGCTCGTCTGCCTAAAATCCTACGTTCGCCGTCATTTGCCGACTGCAAGCCTATGGAAAGCCTATTTACTTTACACTCGCTTACTTTTTCAAAGAATTCGTCGCCGAGCGAAAACGGGTTGCACTCTACCGTTATTTCCGCATCATCGGTCAAAAACGTTGATTTTGCGCCGTTTATGATTTGGCAAATATAATCCGGAGCCAAAACCGACGGAGTTCCGCCGCCAATGTAAAGAGTATCAGCTTTACAACCAAACTGTTTTGAATTGTTCAGAAGCTCTCGCAAAACAGCCGAAACATATCTGTTTTTTGTATCGTCATCGGCGCGAAACGAGTAAAAATCGCAATACGGGCACTTTGAATTGCAAAACGGAATGTGAATATACAGTCCTATATTATTCATCGTCTAATTTAAGCACAGCCATAAACGCCTCTTGCGGAACTTCTACCGTACCGAACTTGCGCATACGCTTTTTACCCTCTTTTTGCTTTTCAAGCAGCTTCTTTTTACGCGTTATATCGCCTCCGTAGCATTTAGCGAGCACGTCCTTACGCATTGCCTTTACGGTTTCGCGCGCTATTACCTTGCCGCCCACGGCTATCTGAATGGGAATTTCAAACATCTGGCGCGGAATATTGTCCTTAAGTTTCTCGGCTATTCTGCGCGCTCTCGGATATGCCTTTTCGGAGTGAATAATAAACGAGAGGGCGTCTATCATATCGCCGTTCAAAAGAACGTCGAGCTTTACAAGGCTTGACCTTTGGTAGCCGCAAAGCTCATAGTCGAACGAAGCATAGCCGCGCGTACGCGATTTTAAGACGTCAAAGAAGTCATAGATTATTTCGTTAAGCGGGAGTATATATTTTAAGTCCACCCTGTCGGCGTCAAGATACGTCATTTCTTTATATTCGCCGCGTCTGTCCTGGCAAAGGTCCATTATGGCTCCCACATAATCCTTCGGAGAAAAGATGTGAGCCTCCACCATGGGTTCCTCCGCAAAATCGATTGTTGCGGGGTCGGGGTAGTTGCACGGATTGTCTATTTCGACTACGTTTCCGTCGGTAAGATGTATTTTGTAAACAACCGAAGGTATTGTTGTTACAAGGTCAAGGTCATACTCCCTCTCGAGGCGTTCCTGTATGATTTCAAGGTGCAAAAGCCCCAAAAAACCGCACCTGAAGCCGAAGCCGAGGGCACTTGACGTCTCGGGTTCAAACGAGAGCGAGGCGTCATTCAGCTGTAATTTGGCAAGAGCGTCCCTAAGAGCCTCATAATCCGCTCCGTCCGCCGGATAAATTCCGCAGAAAACCATCGGATTTACCTTGCGATATCCTGCAAGCGGCTCCGAAGCCGGATTTTCGGCAAGAGTCACGGTATCGCCTACGCGCGCATCGCCTACGGTTTTAATCGAAGCGGTGATATAACCGACCTCACCCGAGGACAGCTGCTTTGTCGGTTCCAAGCTCTTGGCACGCATATATCCCGTTTCCACAATTGTAAATTCGGCCCCCGTAGCCATAAGACGCATGGTCTGCCCCGGCCTTACTACACCGTCAACTATTCTGACATAGACAATTACACCGCGATAGCTGTCATATACGGAGTCAAATACAAGCGCTCTGAGCGGCTTTGAATCGTTATCATCCGGAGGCGGCACAAGGTTTACGATTTCCTCAAGCACAGCGGGGACATTCTCGCCCGTTTTTGCCGAAATTCGCGGCGAATCCATACACGGTATGCCTATAACGTCCTCCACTTCTTTAGCAACGCGCTCCGGCTCTGCGGCGGGAAGGTCGATTTTATTTATTACCGGTACAATTTCAAGGTCGTGGTCAAGCGCAAGGTAGGTATTTGCAAGAGTTTGAGCCTCTATTCCCTGTGACGCGTCAACTATCAGCACAGCTCCCTCACATGCCGCAAGGGAACGCGACACCTCATAGTTGAAGTCAACATGACCGGGAGTGTCTATTAAGTTCAGTTCATATTTTTTGCCGTCGGCAGCCTTGTAATCAAGCTTTACGGCACGTGCCTTAATGGTTATACCGCGTTCACGCTCAATATCCATATTGTCAAGAAGCTGCGCCTCCATATCACGCTTCGCTACGGAGTCCGTAAGCTCCAACAAACGGTCGGCAAGCGTACTCTTGCCGTGGTCGATATGGGCAATTATGCAAAAATTTCTGATGTAGTCCTTTTTACCTGACATAAATTTCCTCTTTTATCTTTTTAAATCCCGTATATTATATCAAATTCGAAGTTAAATGTGAATACCGAAAATTATTTCTCACGGTCATAAAAAGACAGCATCGACTTTATCTTTTTGCCGCCTATCACTCTCTGCTCGTAGTTTTTGGTTATTTTAAACACCGTCCCCGACAAAAGCAACAGACCTATAAGGTTCGGCAAAGCCATAAGACCGTTAAACGTATCGGAAAGATCCCAAACAAGCTGAATGCTCGACACGGCACCTATAAATGTCATTGCGAGAAATATTATTTTATACACCGCAGTCAGCTTTTTTCCGCCTATATATTCTGCGGCGCGCGAGCCGTACACCGACCAGCCGAGTATGGTTGAAAAAGCGAACATAACTATACCTATGGATACTATATAAGAGCCCCATTTGCCGAGCACGCTCTCGAAGGCATATATTGTTATATTGACTCCCTCAAGTCCGCTTTGCAGATTTGCCCCGGTAGTCAGTATTACGAGTGCCGTAAGTGTGCATATAACAATGGTGTCAAAAAACACCTGAAATATGCCCCACATACCCTGTGTTACGGGTTCCTTGGCATCAGAGGAGGAATGAACCATTACCGACGAGCCGAGGCCCGCCTCATTAGAAAATACTCCGCGCGCCACACCGAAACGCATGGCTCTTGAAATACCGTATCCCATAACGCCTCCTCCGACGGAGCGCATACTGAACGCCCCCGAAAATATCTCGCCGAAAGCGTCGCCTATATGGCGGAAGTTTACGATTATTATTATAAGCGCGCCTATTATGTAAAACGCCGCCATAAAAGGCACAAATTTTTCCGTCACCGTGACTATTCTTTTCAGTCCGCCGTAAATTATAACGGCTATAAGGGCGCAAACGACTATCCCCGTGACAACGCCCGGTATATTAAACGAACCCTTAAGCGCCGTGGATATTCCGTTGACCTGAGCTACCGAGCCTATTCCGAACGACGCGAACAGACAAAAAACAGAAAATATAACCGCAAGCCACTTTTGGCCGAGTCCCTTTTCGATATAATACATAGGGCCGCCCACCCACTCGCCTTTTTCGTTTTTTCTGCGGAAATATATGCCGAGCGCATTTTCGGAAAAGCTCGTCATCATACCGAGCAAAGCAGAAATCCACATCCAAAATACCGCACCCGCTCCGCCGGAGGAAATCGCGGTGGCTACGCCTACAATGTTGCCTGTGCCTACCGTTGCGGCAAGAGCCGTTGCAAGTGCCTGAAACTGCGATATGGCTTTTTCGTCCTTGGTTTTTGTTACCTTGCGGTCTTTAAATATTGCGGCAACCGTATTTTTAATTGTGTAGCAAAAACGGCGTATTTGAAAAAATCGCGTACCGCACGTGAGATAAAGACCGGTAAGCAGCATCAATATGAGCATCGGAGGCCCCCAAACGACGCTGTTTATCTTACTGTTGATATTCTGAATAAGCTCTACAAAATTTTGCATAGTACCTCCGAATGTGTTTTTATTGAATAACAAGAAAACGGGGCAAAAGCAGCTAATAACAGTATTGCTTTACGCCCCGAATTATTAAGAATAAAGCTTTCCGACTATGATGTTCACAAGCGAAACCGGCAATGCCTTTGAAAGTGCCAAAAACAGATGATATTTAGCGCCTTTTGTAGACAAAAGTTTCGGACGAGCTTTGGTTGCCGCAGCATACACCGCATCGGCTATATCGTCCGGCGACATACCGTTTTGCTCGTCGCGCTCCATACCGGCAACCGCTCTTTTAAGTGTTTCGCCGTAAAATTCGTCACCGGCGGTATTTTTCTCTCTTGCCGCGGTGAAACCCGTTTTAACATCGCCCGGCATTACGGCGCAGACCTTTATATTAAACGGACGCACCTCGTTTGCAAGAGCCAGAGTCAGCGAATTTACAGCCGCCTTTGACGCCGAATAAAACGCCTGAAACGGTATGGCAAGCGGAGCTGCGAGAGAGCTGAGATTAACAATTCTTCCGCCGCCTTGAAGCCTCATATATTTAATTACGTTTTTTGAGCAAATAAAGCAGCCGAAGAAATTGACGTCAAACTGTTTTTTAGCTTCTGCAAGCTCTGTGAATTCAACCGCCCCTGAGATGCCGAAGCCTGCATTATTCACAAGTATATCAATGCTTCCGCTGTCATTATATATTTTTTTGAATGCCTCTGAAACCGAGCGCTCATCCGTGACGTCGCACGAGATATGCTTAACGCCGACTGTTTGAATCTTCGGCTCGCGGCGACTCAGCTCATACACCCTGTATCCGTTTTCAAGAAACTTACGGCAGCAGGAAAGTCCTATTCCGCCCGAACCGCCCGTAACAACTGCAGTTTTCATCAATCTCAACTCCGTTAAAGCAGGCAAAGGCGCAAAGCCGCCGTACCCGTAAAATACAAAAGAATTTTATCACAGCGGAAACGTTTTCGCAACTAAATGCGAAAAAATATCCGTAAATCTTGTACGTGTTGCCGTATTTAGGCTTATTATATTATATCGCCGGTCTTACAATCCCCGGATTATGCCTATTTGACCGTTATTTTATTTTATTAAACAAGTCGATAATAAATACGTCGATATTGTTTGCGGCATATTCGGCGATGCCAAACGGCCGAGCTTCCTCAGACCGATTACCGATTTCCACAATTTGCGGCGCTTTTACCGTTTTTTAACAGAATTACAGTTGCACATTTTGCTCACAAGCTTTAAAATTACAGTATATAGTTATATTGTCGCAGGCATTAAAAGCGGCACAAGAATCGGTATAAATCCGAATAAAATCAGCCGTTTCATATTCACAAAAAAGGATGGAAAAAACAATGAAAAAGAAAAAAGAGAAAGGAAATAACAAGGGTTTATCGAGATACCTTGTGTCGGTATTACTGTTTTTGTTGTTCGAAGCGGTGGCAATCACACTATGGCTAATAAAGGATAATCTGTTTTATTTGCTGAATTTCAGCTACATAGGCACCTGTCTCGCATTGGGGACGGCACTTTTTACCGCCGAGAAACGCTATGCGCGTCATTTTGTACAGTTGGCAGTCGGAAGTTATATGCTGCTGTATCTCGGCATAATCTCCCGAGAAAATATGCAGATTGAGGGCTTTTGGTACTATCTGTTCCTCGGCGTTTTTGAAGCAGCAACCATTCACTATGCCGTGGCCAAAATCTTCGGACCGCTGCTGTTCGGACGCGGATGGTGCGGCTATGCCTGTTGGACGGCTATGGTTTTGGACTTTCTTCCTTATAAGCAGCCACGGAAGCCGCGAAAAGAAAAGCTCGGAATTCTGCGCTATGTGATGTTTGCGTTATCATTGGCTCTTGTGTCGGGTCTGTTTTTGTTCAATGTCGCAAATCTTGAGAAAATTATGTTTTGGCTGTTTCTCGCCGGAAATGCGCTTTACTATATATCCGGAATTGCGCTCGCCTTTATATTTAAGGATAACCGCGCATTCTGCAAATATCTCTGCCCTATCACAGTATTTCTGAAGCCCATGAGTTATTTTTCGCTTCTGCGCGTCCACTGTGACGAGAGCAAATGCGTTCATTGCGGCAAGTGCCTGAAAGTATGCCCAATGAATGTTGAGGTTAACAAGGATTCACGCAAGCGAAAAAACGGAACAGAGTGTATTCTCTGCTACGAGTGTACAAAAAACTGCCCCACAAAGGCACTTCATTAAAGCGAAAAAATAAAGAAAGGTGCAATTCCGAATGAATTGCACCTTGTTTTTTACAAATCCAAAAAGTCTTTTCTGTAATCAACTCCGAAGTATTCGGCGAGCTGCTGCATTTCACCGTCCTTTATCGTGTTCATTCTCGGCATTCTTCTGTTTGTTATATTACAGGCGATTACCGACGGATATTTGCCTTTTGCAATCAACGGATCTGAGTTTAATCCGCAGGAGCTTATTTCAACCTGCTCAAAGCTGCCGTGATGTCTTTGATTGTGCCGCTCCGCCATTGGTTTTATCCTGCTGTTGTTAAAGCTCTCCCGACAGAATATTTTTATAGACATAATACTGCACAAGTGCTAAAATTTAAGCAAATTCTAATTGAATTTAATTTTTAAAAACACTTTGGAAGAGTTGGCAAATGACAAAACAAAATTCTATGCTTACCGGCAAGCCGATAAAAAGTATAATTAAATTCTCGCTGCCGATTATGGCTTCATCGCTTTTACAGTATAACTATACATTGGTCGACAATATACTTGTCGGGCGATATGTAAGCACGGACGCTCTTGCCGCAGTCGGCGGAGTCGCCTCGATAAACTCGTTTATTGTCGGTGCGGCACTCGGCCTTACAAGCGGATTTACGATACCGGTGGCGCATGCTTACGGCGCAAAGGACCAAGACAGGGTCAACAGATATTCCGGAAGCAGCATTACGGTGTCGTTCTTGCTCGGCCTGTTACTTGTTGTTGTCGCGCACATTATTTCCACTCCTCTTTTGAAGCTTATCGGCACACCGGACGAAATTCTCGGTCTTTCATCGGCGTATGTAAACATTCTTTACTTTGCAATACCGTTTCAGATGCTCTCAAACAATTTTACCGCAATTTCAAGAGCCGTCGGTGAGAGCAGAAAACCGCTCATATATTTTACGGCAAGTATTTTTGTAAATTTCGCGCTTGACATGCTGTTCATAAAGGTATTTCGCTGGAGCGTTGAGGGAGCTGCGCTTGCTACGCTTATTTCTCACATTACGGCAGCCGTCCTTACGGGAAATTACATTTTAAGACGCAATACAAGCGTACACATTTCAAAAAAAGAGCTCAAACTTGACCTCAAAACAGCATTCATACAGTTAAAATTGGGAATACCCGTTTCGCTTCAGTTTACCGTTACCTCTATCGGGTCGATGTGTCTTCAAAGCGCGGTAAATTCATTCGGCACGGCGACTATTGCAGGCTTTACCGCCGCAGGAAGGGTCGAGAATATTGCAAATATACCGCTGAGCGGACTCAGCGTCGGTACACAAACCTTCGTCGGGCAAAACTACGGGGCCGGAAAGTACGATCGAATAATTAAATCGGTTAAAAAAATATTTACGCTCAACATACTTCTTTCCGTCGCTTTAAGCGTTGCTCTTCTGACGGCAGGTATGCCGATAGTCAGGCTGTTTATGACAGAGCCTAATGAAGACGTCTTGTTTGCCGCCCATAAATATCTTATCGCCACGGCGGAGTGCTTCAGTCTTGTCGCGGTGCTGTTCGTTTTAAGAAACACTCTGCAGGGTCTCGGCTTTACATATGCAAATGCGGTTGCGGGTGCCGGCGAGCTGATAGGAAGAATATCAATAGCACTTATTTTCACTCCGCTTATCGGCTTCAATGCAGTATGCTACGCAGCCCCCGCCGCATGGCTTCTTGCAGACATCCCGCTTGCGATTATATATTTAAAAAAGAAGAAGAAATTTAAGGCGTTAGCAATGCGGAATATGAATACAACAGCGGATATATAGCCCTTGAAATTTCTTTATCCGCAAACGAAATAAAAAGAATTATCATTAAACAGTCGAGTAAATCTCGTTTTATAAGTATCGATTTTATAAAATTATTTATATATTGAAGTCAGCCGAGAAAGGAAGCAAGGCTTTTCGGCAATGGATTTATATGCAAAAAACCAACACTTCCTTATGAACACTCAGCCAACGGAGCGAGATTTTTTGTTAAACACCGAATTTTAAAATTCGAGACGTAAAAATCGATAAGCGGTCGCGACATTTACGTTTGTTTTTTTGTATGCCCAAACAGGGTCCCTTGACAAAAAGCAAAGTCCAATGCTTAATATTTTTTGCAGCACAAGCTCACTTTTGCCCTGTTGCGTATTAACCGAGCGATAATTATTTAAAATGAGGTACCTTTATGAAAAAATATAATATAACGACATTGATTTTAATGATATTGGTTTGTCTCGGACCGCCGCTGAATCTTTTATTTGAGTATTTTGTTTTACATCAAAATCCGTCTCCTGTTTTGTGGGGTACAACGATTTTCTCGCTGACAGGCTTGCTGCTTTTCATCATCTACTATATAAAAATATTAAAGTAATAATGTGTTTGAATATGCAGCTTTGACCGTTACAGGTAAAACAGCTTCAGCTTAAAGAGGTGTTCATATGAAAAAACTATTATACGATATAGCTCCATTTTATTTGTCCGAAGGGTGTATAGATGAGCTACACGCCCAAAAAATGATAGGAACGGCCGTATGTGCACCGGAGTCTTGTATAACTGAAATTCTAAACGAAGCTCTCTCTTTACTTTATAATCGTTTTTCCGGGATTGTTTTTATAAGGGCTGATGAAGAAACAATTTTAAAGACAACCAACTATCTTAAGACGGATTATGATTATAAACAGATGAAGCCATCAGGTTTTTTGTCGTACAAATTGCCTGAGCTCTCATTTCCGTTGAATTCTGAAAATTTGCCCTACATTATAGATAATTTTGCTGATTTTTCTTCACTTGAAATTCATTTTGCCAAAAGAGAATCCGTCAACTTTGTTTATGAAAGCGTTAAAAATCATCCGTATAAAATATCAGCTGAAAATTTATCTGATTTTGTAATGGAAAGATATGTGATTTTAAATAAAAGCGGAGATGCCGATGAGCTTGAATGTGTTATAAAAGAGCCCTATATACAGGAGATTTTAGATATTATTTTGAAACATTTCAAATCGAAAAAAACAAAATCTCACTCCGTAACGGAGTGAGATTTTTTGTTGCATATTGAATTTTGAAATGCGTTTCAGAAAAAGAAAAAATAAAAGGCAGAGATTATCTCTGCCCTTGGAGCTACTGGCCGGACTTGAACCGGCGACCTGCTGATTACGAAACAGATGAAAAAATATGAAATATACTCAAAACAACGAAAAACAGCCATTTCTTTTATACATTGAAATGACTGTTTTTTTATTTAGCGCTGTGTTTTTATCCCGCTTTCCGTTCGTAAGTGGTCAATAAATGGTCAAAAACATAATAACACATTTCTCAATGCAATTAACCTTTATCCCTTACACAATGCGTAATATGAAATTTATTGTAATTGAATCTAATGTATGATAAATACGAAAAAAGATGTAGAAACATGGAGTTTAGCAAATATCAATTTATCGGAAAACTGAATACAGAATTCCTTGAAATAGAATTTGGTAAGCTTGCAACAAATGAACTGATTTTAACTGACGAACGAGATGAGCATATCAAAGAAAGGCATGCCCAAGATTACAACTTATTTCATAAATGCGTTTATGTTGTAGTAAATATTCCTGATGTTATTTTAAGGGACTCAAAGAATCAAAACACGGTTTTTTACATAAAATATATTGAGGAAACGCACTTAAATATTGTCATAAGGTTATCGCTTGAAATCGAAGGCAATGATAAAAAGAATTCAATTATCACTTCTTATCAATTAGGTACAAAGACCTTGAAGCGTTTGAAGAAAAATACAAAACACTTTAAAGCAAGGAATAATTCTGCTATAATAAAGATACAATAAAGGTGGTTTGGAAGTAGAGAATGTGCTGCTACGCACCCTTTGGGTCAAAAGAAATGTGGAATTGGCACACCACCGTAACCATCAAAAAAGCAATCCGGAATTAATTGCCGGATTGCTTTTTTGTTTAAGTTTTTTATTGCTGAGTATGGAAAATGCAAAAAATACTAATCCTCTAAATATTTGTAACTAATCTCATATTTTAACTACATTATAACTATCTCCAAAGCAATATGATAATATCTCATCAACGCTGTCATAATCATTATTTATTCTATCATAATAATCCTCAGGAGTAAATTCAATTTCACCTGAACTTGATATTATCAAATCACTAAACATAACATATAAATATTTTGTTTCTTTTTTGTCATCCCAAGTCTCGTATGTATATGAATATATCAAGCAAAGATTATTATGACAAGAAATATATTTTGTTCTATCTTTTAGATCAGTTATATAGGCAGAATTTAATTTGAAATCGGAATAATAGTCATAATCGCCATATTTTTTATTAATCAAACTCTTTGCATAATCAGCAAATTTACTAAGTTCTTCCTCAGAAATAGTTGATGACTTTGTTGCATATTCGCCTAAATTGCTGAATGTATATTCTTTTTGAGATACACCTATATAAATATCATACTCATCCGTCAATTTATAATTTGAGCATGAACAATACATAGTTACTGTTTCGCCGTTTTTATAATTATGATATGACTTTGTATCATCGTCAAAATAAAACTCAATTTTTGCAATAATATAATCATCTTTTTCAATAGCGATTGTATCTTCACTATAGTATGTAACTTTAAAGCCATCCAATCCTTCTATATTTTCATTTAGATCCTCATTTACTCGGCATCCGGCACTTGCATATCCATTTGCATTATCATGAATAAATGTTACATAATCAAACGGATCAAAAGCCTTCACTGTTTTTAGTCCATCAATTTCATATGTATACGAACAGCCTGAAAGTTCAATAGTAACATTATTAAACATATAATTTTCTTTAGTATTAACAGTAACACATACTGAGTCGCCATTACTTATATTGTCACTATTATCAACTGAAAAGTCAAATGAATCTACATCAAAGAAATCATAAAAGTCTAAATATCTTTTTTCATACTTTCTCTTATGACTTAATTGTTCATCAATATCTCTTTTAAGAGAATCCCAATCTATAATATTTTTCAAATCACTTGTTTCTAATGAAGCATATTGGTTGTATCCATATATACGCAATCCAGGACCTTCCGTATAATTTGAATAATACAATGCCACCTCACTACGTTGATCATATTCATCATCGTAATCAATATCAGTTTGAATATTTTGATCTGTACAAATATTATTACTTATATAATCATTTAAATTTATTTTTATCGGCCCATTAGATTTTGCTACAATAACGATAACAACGATTATCAATACAAAAATAACACTTAAAACAATTGCCGCAACTTTTCTGTAATCGTTCAAAATGCTGTTATGATTATCATTATTAGAATTAACAGTTGAAGCGTTATTATTTGAATGCTCTGTGAATTCTTTTTTTGAAGAAGAAATATCATCCGCTCCGCTATAAGGAGGCAACTCAATATCAGTATTGTCATTATTGCCTTTAAATGGCTCTGAAATTTCTTGCTTTTCGTCATCTATGATTTTAGAACATTTTAAACATCTATGAATATCTTTGGATTGTACATTTCCACAATTTGGGCATTTTGCACTATAATCCTCATTGATATCTGTAGGCTGATTTCCGATTGTAGTTTTCACATCACTTGCTTCACCACATTGAGGACATTGAGGATTCTCTACGTCATCATAAAAGAATCCACATTTACCACACATTTTATACATAATATTTTCTCCTTATTTTGACAATAACTTCCGTTTTCTTATTAATGCAATCACCAACGAAGCAGATGCCTTAACACTGTTTATATCACCAGACATAACCGATTGGCTAAGCGCATCCAAACTAAAGCCTATTGAATCATCAATTGCCATTACTTGAAAGTTGCTTGAAGTCGGGCAAGAATTTAATTCATTACACACACTTTTTACATACTTTTTAATTTCAATATCAGTTGTACTGTTAAAAATCATCTTTGCTTTAAGCGACAAGTTTTTCACCGAATAAACTTCTTGTGAATGCTTTACTTCTTTTTTTGCAGTTGCTTCGTCTATTTGAAATAGCTGAAGTGTAAAAAATATCATTATCACAAATAAAACCATTTCAATAATCAAAGCAATTTTCCATTTATCAAAATCGCAAATCACAAAAATCAAACCGATTACAAATTGCGCGGAAAAAAAATTCCTGTAACAGTTCCGCTTGTTGTGCCAAAAAGATATGAACTTTGTGAATTTGGTATGAATAACGGGACGGCTATCAACATTACATATGAAAGTATTATAGAAGCAAACCCAATCCAACATGTGGTTCCGTGTTCAGTTCCTCCTATCACAAAAAACAAGGATACAAAAGCAACTGGAAACAATATTCCCGAAATAATTTTATATATATTGCTTTTCATAATCAGCCACCTACATTTTTGACATTATTTCAGTCAATTTTTCATTATACACTTCCTGCGTAATCAGATCTAATTCAAGCATTTGCTTAAGTTTTTTTAATGTCTCTACCGGATCAGACTGAGATGTTTCATCTGATTGCTGTTGTGTTGTATTGGTATGTTGGGTATTATTTTGATTAATTCTGTCAAGAGGATTATCAACATTTGATCCTTGGCTAAATCCGCTTGAATTATTAAACATTCCGTTTGTCATTGAACTGAATGCTCCTCCCATTCCGATTCCTGCTCCGATTCCTGCTCCCATTCCGGCAAGATTAGTAGGATTATTGGCAACATCTTTCATCAATTCAAATTGTTTTTGTCTTTCCCAATTATCACCAAGAATTCCCATAACTCCTTTTGATGAAATTGCATCTTCAAGTTTTTGTCTATTTTCATTATCAACAACATCAATCGACTCAATTGTAAAAACTTGCAGATATATTCCATATTCATCAAAAATACCTGAGATGATTTTTGACAATTCATTTGCAATTACTTCCTGTTGTGCATTGATTCCAATTAATTCTTCACCGCTATTTTTTATTGCTTTGGCAAGATTTGATTTGATATGCATTAAGAATTGACTTCTAAAAAAGTTTGTTAATTCAGCCTGCGTTGTCAAAAAAACATTATTGCCAATCATTAAGGTCAAAAACTTTGCAGAGTCTTCGATTGAAACCTTATATGAACCACGAGCCTGTACATCACAAGCAATTTGAAAAATAGGATCACGAACCTGAATCGGAGAATCTGTTCCCCAATAGATTTCCATTGAAACAGCTTTTCTGACAAAATATACAACACAATTAAAAGTAGAAATTCCACCTGAAAAAGCGTTTCGTAATCTACTAATAAAAGGATAATTGTTCGTGTTGAGTTTATATGTACCACTGGTAAAAACTTGCTCTATATTTCCTCCGTTAATAAAGATTGCTTCTTCGCCCGGCATTACAATAAGAGTTGAATTTGTATTAAAATCCTCCTCAGGCTGTCTCCAAAGCAAAAGTTCACCTGGTCCTGAATTTTTAATTACATCGGTAAAATGCTTTTTTTCGCCAACATAAGCGGCTTCATTAGGATTTTTGTTGTTGAATAATCCCATAATTAATCCTCCGTTATTTTTTCTCATAAATTCTATCTTTAAAGAATTCCGCCCAATAAGGATTCTTTTTATCAAATATTTCTTTTTGCTCAGGTGTTAGTTTGTACGGATAATCCTTAAACAAATTAAAAATTGTTATTCCATCAAAAGTAAAGAGCCTTTCACCAAGTTTTTCTGGATTTTCTATCCATCTGAATTCCATTAAATCATCTAACATAACCTTTTGTTCCTTTCATTTGATCTTGTTCTGCAGTATTTATATAACCAAGAATATTTTTAAATTCATTATTTTTAGACAATGAACTTACATTCATCATATAGCTTTTACTTGGTATTAAACGATCTGATTCGCATCCGAATCTGCATTTCAATATGTCATTGTTTAAACTATGCCAACCGTTTCCATCGGATTGATGCTGTAATTCTAAATATTCAAACTGATTGTTATTATGTCGAATAATAGCCGCATGTTGACCTGATGCGAGATAATATTCTTCACCATCTTTAACACCGGATAGAAGCTGGCTAACACTTTCAAAGTCGTTTGTTCCATTTAAAACAAAAGATTCAACACCTGGAATATGGGCAATATCTTCAATAGAAGAGCGAGTTGCGAAGTATTCTCTACTGTTTCCGTCTCTGTAATCAAGAACGTCATATCCACCCTTATTTCCGGCATAAGCAAGTGCCAAAGAAGAACAAGACCCCTCAGTTTCATCACCACCACTTATTCTGTCAATTATATCTTGTTCCGTTCGATTTGTATCAGCTTCGGCTATCGGTCGATATTCAACATTCATATTGTCTAATGCATCTACAATTTCTGTATATTCATGAGAATCCAATGAACTTCGTGGTGCCGTATCAGTTGCGAAATCATTACTTAAATCGACACTTTCACCGTCATTATAATATTGGTTAGATTTGTAAGTTAAAACCTTAACCGGTCCACCATCTTCTATATCGGCATCACTATAATTATTTATTCCGTTTGATTCAACGAATTCATTGTATGATGATTCAAGTAAAGCAGATTTTTCCAAATCAGACAAAGTTGGATCATTTCTAATATTATCAATTTCTGATGCATAAGCATTTTCCCAATCTGTAAAGTTGCCTAATTCTTGATCACTCATAGAGGCTAAAGATGTATCATTTGAAAATTTGTTACCTAAAATATTATTGGAATTATCTGTCATAATATTATCGGGAACATCGTCTGATATATCTTCCATATCGTCAGCTATTTCGTCCTCGGGAATATCATCCGATACATCTTTCATATCATCAACGATTTCATCCTCGGGAATATCGTCCGATACATCTTTCATATCGTCAACGATTTCATCCTCGGGAATATCGTCAGATACATCTTTCATATCGTCAGCTATTTCGTCCTCGGGAATATCGTCTGATATATCTTCCATATCGTCAGCTATTTCGTCCTCGGTAATATCATCCGATACGTCTTGCATATCATCAACGATTTCATCCTCGGGAATATCGTCCGATACATCTTGCATATCGTCAACGATTTCATCTTCAGGAATATCGTCGGACACATCCACCATATCGTCTTCGAAATCGTCCTCGGGGAGGTCATCAGACACATCCACCATATTGTCTTCGAAATCGTCCTCGGGGAGATCATCAGACACATCCACCATATCGTCTGAAAAGTCATCTTCAGGTATGTCTTCTATTTCATCTGAAAAAGAAGTATCCGAGGCAGTGTCAAGGCCATCGGAAAAATCTCCGGTATTACTTGTATCGATATCTGAAGAAAATTCCGTTCCTAAGTCATCGCACATATAATCACCTCTATTTTCTCAATGAATTTTCAATGAGATTTTCGTTAATATTAATTTTTGTTGAATACTTAATTTTTCTCCACAAATGCACCTTTACGCAGGATAATAATTCCCGTGTATACGGTTCGTCGTTAAGCTCATTTTTAATAAGCAAACTTATTCTTGAGAATACTTTTTTAACCAATTCAAAATCTGTTGAGTCAGGTTTGAAATTTTTTACATATATTCTTCTTGCTATTTCTCTGGCAAGAATTCTTTGCGAATAATCACAAGTTTGCTTACAATAATGAATCACATTACATTCAGGATATGGCTTAAGCATTTCCGGCTTATTTTTCCAATATGTCGAGAGGCTTTTTATTCCTTCATCCGAAAGAGAAATGCTGATATTATTTTCCAAGCGATAATCAGGAGTAATAACCTCCTCCGGCTCATCAAGCTTATTAAAAAACAAGAATGCTTCACCCGGTTTTAGCTTTGACATACGCTGAATCATAGCATCAGACATATTAGAACTATCAGCAATAATTTGTTTATCTGCCGCTTCTACAAGCCTGAATATAACCTTCATGTCTGTTAAAGCTACTACATCGGTCCCCACTTTTCTAGGCGATTGATCCGCAATAACCAATCCAACACCATATGAACGAATCTCTGCAAGCATTCTCTTTATTAACCCCTGAGCAATTGAACTCGGATTAGCTTCACCTTGACCCGAATTCATATTAGAATCCAAAAGCACGTGTGCTTCTTCAAGGAGAATTACATTTTTCAATCCGCCTTCGCCAACATAATTAGCATTAACATAAGATAAAACTGAGAGTAACAACAATGAAATAATCAGCGCTTTTTGCTCAGCATTTTCTATTGCCGCCAATTCAATTATCGTCGGTTTTGACAATAAATCTTCAATAGGTATTGAATAATAATTATCAAACAAATTAACGAGACTGTTGAGTCTTACAACACCTGCCCTACCTATGTTTTTAGCATCGCCTGTATAGCCTATTTCATCAAATGTTTGCTGAAAGCATTTAATAAAGTCAGTTATATTAAAAACTTTTCCTTTGTTATCCGTGGTATATGTATCAAGCCATCTAAAATCGGAATAACAATTATTTATTGCCTCCTCAAAAATTTTATCAAGCGGAGTAGTCATTGAAACACCTGCTGCGAATGCTGTTTTTAATGTAGATTTATATGTTTCAAGCTTGACATTTTTCGGTGGCACAAACGGGTTATATACAAATGGGGAAATGAAATTCTTTCCCGGTGTAAACACCTGTAAATCCGGAATGCTTTGAACTAAAGCTCTGTATTCATTTTTTGCAGGCTCAATTACTAAAAACGGTATATGATGTTCTTTCCAAAGCCTGTCTAATATACCTACGGAAAACGTGGTTTTACCCGAACCCGGAGTACCTACAACCAGCATATGTTTTGCAAGGTCTTTAAGGTTGAAGCCGATTGTATCGCCTTTTGATGACGAACGAAGCTTACCGACTTCTATATCGCCACCGTTAATAATATTATCCGCATAAGTTTTTGCGGTTTTAACGGCTTCATTTACATTGAGGCCGGCAGAAACATTTTCATCACCTATCGGCAATCTAAAAAATTCAGATGCCTCCTCATCGGTAACAATATAAGGAAATCTGCGAATCTTAGAAAATACCCCGATACTCCAAATAGAACTTTTCGAATTTATTTCATCTAACTTCTGATTAATTAACCACGGAAGCAAAAAATAGCTTTGTTCATTATCAAATGATAAATTGTCAATTCTATTTTGTGTTAAGTAGTTCTTTTCTTCCGTAACACTGACCAATTGGCCAAAAACTCTTGATGAAATATTTGAAGTACCAACATCATCAGAAAAAACATTAATTGAGTATCTAAATAAAGGGCCATCCTTCAATTCGGCATAATATTTATAATTTTCTGCTGGTTTTTGTGCAGCAGAAATACTAATATTACCCATTTCCATAATTCCCTGAGAAAGCGAATTAAGCACTTGCCCCATTTGTTCTACCGTTGTTTTTTCTTCATCTGAAAGTAAAATCGGTGTTAGTTGAAGTGATAAAATGCTGTAAGGATAATCTACAATAGTATTAACTATCTTATCCAAACTTAACTGAGTTTCCAATAAACGATCTGCAGTATAGCAATAAGGAACCATTTGATTTTGCAAATTGATAACTCTTGTTTCTTTTGAAAGAGAAAATATATTATTTTTCTTTCTTAACAGAGCAAATTCAGTATCATCAACTACAGATTCAACATCATACTTATTATTTGTAAGGCTGTTTTTTATCAACTGAATTGATGATTGAATTGAAGCTTTTAATGCATCATTACTTTTGTTAACAACTCTTACATTTATAAACAATTTAATTTTCGCTTTAAATGTTTGATTCTCTACAGGAGTAGTAATCCATAACAGTTCATACGAAATATCATTATTATCATTTAATTTGTAGTTTTGATAAAGTTCGGAAATCAATGCTTGCATATCGGCTTTATACTTAAGCAATATTTCTTCTTTTGTTTTATTACTGTATTCTGATTCTAAAATAGAAATATGAGGTATAGAAGTTATTTCAAGTGTACAAATTCCTGCATATTCACCATTTTGTAATAATGTAGTTTTTATCATACTATTCACCGTAATTATACATTTTAATAAAACATAAAATATGAGAAAAAGATACCGGATGGTATTACAGACAGCATTGCACGCAAACTATCAATATAAACATTTCCGAAGTATACGCCAATAAAGTCAACCAAATATGCAATAATAAACAATATTCCTATAAAACCTACAATTTTTTCCTATGTTTTGTGATTTTATAAGTCTTATTGACATGAGTAAAATACAACTTACAATTCCAACAAGAGCAAAAAATTCGGAAATCCCAAATTGTCTAAAATACTTAAAAATGGAAGCAAGTAAAAAACCGATAAATAAAAACAATCCTATGAAAAATGTGATAACACTTTTATCTTTTAAAGAATCTTTCGCCAATGAAATTACAACTAATAAGGCAATAACAGGGATTATTAAAAAAGAAAGAATTGGTGCACTACTATATCCAAGTGAATAAGTCATACCTCGTATATTGTTAATAAAATCAATAATTTGAGATATAAATATAACAACAAAATATACTAAAGAGGAAAGTAGTCCAAATTTATTTCTATCGTCTAAATAAAATATACTAAAACACCTTTCTTATTTTATGGTTCATCTCTACCGCCATTTGGCGGATGACACCTTAATAACCTAATACAACCTTTAATCAAGCCCTTAATCGCTCCATATTTTTCAATAGACAAAATCATATATTCAGAGCAACTTGGTTCAAATACACACTTAAGTCTTATTCTGTCAGGCGCATAATGCTGATATAAATGAACAAACCAAATAAGTGAACGCTTTAAAAATATCGAACAATAAATCAACGAATCTATAAGAGTAAAAATAATAACAAAATATTTTTCATCTAAAGAAATATAATTGTGCCACCATTTACAAAATATAAATTTAGATATAAATATCGACACAGTTATCAACATTCCGAAGCCAATCAAACACAGAATACATTTTTTAAAACAGATTTTAGGACGGTTAAGTGGATTATATGGTGCCGATTTTTTATTAGAAAAAACTACCGGAGCACCACCAACATCAAATTCAAATTCTTCCATACTAACCTCAAAACGGCAACGCAGTTGCGTTGCCGTTTGCATTTGTCTTTATTTAACAAACTTTCTTTCTCTCAGCATTGCTTTTGCAGCTTGAATACTTTGAGCTTGTGCACCGGCATCTTTCATTGAAACAATATATGATGTACCCGGAACAGTAATTTTCAAGGTATCTACTATATAATTTTGTTTATAAGAAGATTCGCCCTTACCAAAACATCCTTTACCTGTTTCAGTCATTATTCTTTCAACCAATTTATTTTCAGTTGTAAAGCAAGTAATATCCTGATAAAAGAAGTCATTTGTAACTTCCCAAGTATTATCACTCGTCATATCAAATGTATATGAATATGTATACATTTGAGTAGCACTAAAGAATATCCATGAAACACAGTATTTTGAAGAAACAGCAATATTTCCTTCAACCTTAACCCACGCATCATCAAATACATATGAACTCAAACAAATAGGAGATATCTCCGAAATTTCACTTTCATCGAGTCCGATTTTTTCCATTGCTTTAGTTTTTAAGTTTAAAGAATTGCAACGCGCTCCGATTTTTCTTTGATATTCGTCCATCGACATTGACTTAAAACCTTTTCTAAGACATCCACAACCTGCGCCGCCATATTCAGAAGCAAAAAAATCTATAATATCTTTTTGTTCCTTAGACTTTCCTTTCTTTGCATCTGCAAGATCTTTTCTTGCTCGTGCGGCATTCGCTGCTGCACCGGCAATGAGTCCTGTAATTTCTCCTACCATATTCTAACCTCCAGTATAAATTTTGTTTTACCATTATTTTTCAAAGGGATTTTCAATATTTAAAATTTCAAACAAATTGAGTTTATCTACTTCAGATGTTTGAAATTGTTCTGCAGAATTCAACATATCCAAATAATTAGGAGTTGTATTTAAAAACTTTCTTTTAAAATAATCATATTTTATATAGGCCCATAGATAATAATAAATGCCTTTCGGTTCAATCATAAGCGCAGCATTTAAAAACTCTTCCGCTTTATTGATCTCTGCTCTTTGCGCCAAAAATGCTTTTTTGCCTTTTAAACAGCAAATTGCCGCATAAAAATATACTTCCGAATCATCAAAATTATCTTCTACTGCTTTTTCAAAGCAATCTAATGCTTTGTCATACATTTTCAATTTCAAATAACAGTATGCAGTTGCTTTGTTTGCATTAACATCAAATGGATTATTTTGTAAATCTTTTCTGTATGAATTTGCATATTTATTTACCATAGGTAGAGGCATACTATTAACACTATTAAAAGTCGAAATTGCAACCGGTCCTCCACAATATTTACAAATTGTATCGTTAATAGTTATAGGTGCACCACAACCACGGCACTTTAAATCTAATACTTCAACACCCAAAAAAACACACAGCCTCTCACTTACTATCCACATAAATAACTCACTAACTGATTATTGATTTATTTTTAGAAAAACAACATTATTAGACAAAACTATAATCAATATTCATTTCCTGATTATTATATCTAAAACATTTGATTGTTTCTATACGCTGTTTGAGTACAATTTGCAAAAAATAAAGTGTTCATAAGATTCCATTTGTTATTCGCTCGCTTAACAAGCTGAAGAAAATCATCAAAGCGATTTGATTATTATCCACTTTTGCAAATAAACTCACCATAAAGTTTCAACATGACGGTTTTGTTTTTTGTGTATATTAACTTGAAAAGACTTCATTTACAAGTATAAAAAGAGATTCGACCTACAAATGGGGCGAACCTCTTTTTGCGTAAAAATAATTTATAAATTTTTTCTGAAAACACATCAACAAAACCGAGCTTTTCCTCCGTATTATAGAGGGGTATTTTTCTATGGTGAAATTAAATGAAAACAAGGTGTAAAAAACTTTGATGAAATGCCTGTAATGTTATCGGTCAATCAGGCGGCAGAGGTACTTGGCATATCCAATGTCAGCTTGTATAAGCTGATTGAAAAAGATAAATCTTCCCTGTTGTTCAGTTAGGCAGAAGAAAATCCATTCCAAAAGAACAACTCAAGGAATGGATTGATGAAAAATCTAAAAGATAATTATTCGGCTATTGAAAAAGGCTTATGGTAATGTTTGAGTTGCCAAAAGCAGAAAGGAGGCTATAGAATCGCAACGGATTCCATGCAAAAGAATGTTGCAAACACAATGGGAAATTTGCTCGGCGGAAATGTGTCAAATTATAAATGGTCAATAGATGGTCTTGGGCGAAAAAAGAATAAACGAACAAAATCTCACTCCGTAAAAAAGAGTGAGATTTTTTATTGCGTATTGAATTTTGAAATGCGTTTCAGAAAAAGAAAAAATAAAAGGCAGAGATTATCTCTGCCCTTGGAGCTACTGGCCGGACTTGAACCGGCGACCTGCTGATTACGAATCAGCTGCTCTACCAACTGAGCCACAGTAGCAAATGTTATTCAAAACAAAAACAGCCTTGATTTAGCTGCTCACATATTATAAATGAACCGCGCTGTTTTTGCAATAGTAAAAAGCAAAAAAGTTCAGTTTTTGACAAACATATCATCTTGGATTGTGAAATCGCCGTATATGTGATAATATATTATAAACTTGCAGGCTGTCTGTAATCGGATTTTTCGATTACTTCGCAAACAAGCTGTATTTTTATTTAAAGGGGTAATATAATGAGCATAGCCGTAGTTACCGGTGCCTCCGGAGGTATCGGTGCCGAAATTGCAAAACGACTGGCACAGGACGGTTTTTCCGTTGCACTTATATATAACAGAAACGCCGAAAAAGCACAGAAAACGGCTGACGGAATAACTCTTTCGGGTGGCAGCGCAAAAACGTATAAATGCGATGTACGTGACAGCTCGGAAATAACTTCGGCAATTGAAGCAATAGAGCGTGACTTCGGCGAAATAAGCGTACTTGTAAATAATGCCGGAATATCTGAGCAAAAGCTCCTCACCGATATTACGGATTCGGATTGGGAAAATATGATAAGCACAAATCTAAGCGGTGCTTTTTACTTTTGCCGTGCCGTACTCCCCTATTTTATTCACAGAAAATCGGGTAGGATAATAAACGTCTCCTCTATATGGGGCGAGACCGGAGGCTCGTGCGAGGTACATTATTCCGCGGCAAAAGCAGGCCTTATAGGTCTTACCAAAGCACTTGCAAAAGAAGTTGCTCCGTCCGGAATTACTGTAAATGCTGTATCCCCCGGCGTTATAAACACCGAAATGGTGACAAAGCTCGGTAAAGATACCGTAGATATGCTGCGTGAAGAAATCCCCGTAATGCGGCTCGGTACTCCCGAAGACGTGGCAAATGCGGTTTCATTCTTAGCCGATGACAAATCGTCATATATCACGGGGCAAATAATCTCCGTAAACGGCGGCATAGTTATTTAGTAATTATAAGGTTCAGTATACAAAAATCGTATAAGCAAAAAACGGGATGTAAAACTTATGTTTTACATCCCGAATTTATTATTTGTCTTTTTTATCGCCGCCTACTCTTGACCAATCGACAAGAATATGCTCGTTATAGAAATTGCTTCGTTTTTCAAGCTCTTCGTTTACAAAATCGGTTCCGTCACGCTCAAAGAGAGTCGGTGTATCAGAGAAGAGGTTTGTTCCTATACCGAGCTTATTGCCCTCTATCTCAACGCCGATACTTGCGAGCATTGTCGGCAGCATATCAAACGTTGCCCACTCGCGGTTATGGAAGCGAGTATCGGGAGCCGAGGTGCAGTTAGGTGTGGGATTAAGTATAAGGTTAAAGCATGTACGTCTGTAATTCGGGTCAAAGTCCTTAAAGAAATTCTGATCCATACTAAGGTGGTCGCCGTTAATTACAATGGTAGTATTCTCATAGAACGGCTGAGACTGTATCCAACGTACAAACTTAACCGTCTCTGCCTGGCTGTAGAATATTACGTTTGCATACTGCTTATCAAACGGAGTCTTGGCATTGGGAGAAAGGTAGCCGTCCGGGAAGTGCGTATCAGCCGTTTCCATAACGAAATAGAACGGTTTGTCTTCGCCGGCCAAGCGTGTAAGCTCCATCTTTGCATATTCATAGAGCTTATCATCCTCATAGCCCCACCAAACGCTGTAATCCTGAGGAATGAAGTTATCTTCCTTCGCACGCTTGTAGTCCATTATATTGTAATCGCCGTGCTCCTTAAAGAAGAAGTCAAGTCCGCCGAAGGATGCATCTGCACCGAACATAACGGTTTGATTATAGCCCTGTTCTTTTAATATATCACCTATTGTGGTAGCTCCCGGCAGGAAGTTGTCGGCAGAGCCGTATGCATTGGCACCGACCGGCACCTTCATGGGCAAGCCGCTGCTCATATTCACCATTGAAGCCACAGACCAGTTGGCGCCCGTCGAGGACGGATTACCGCCGAAGCCCTCGGGAAGATCCGAGAAATTGTAGCCCTCTTTTGAGAGCTTTCCAAGGTCGGGAAGAAGGTTTGTGTCCATATATCCGCCGAGCTCTTTTGAGAAATACGAGTTCTCCATAGATTCGAGATAAATATGGATAAGGTTGCGCTTTTTCTCCGGGAAGGTCATTTTAACCTTTTTGGGATCGGCAAAATTATCTTCTATGTACGGTGAATCATCAGCATAAGCCGCATAGAGCTTTTGAAGAGAAAGCTTTTTTACACCGAACACCACGCCGCCGGAAAGCATAAGAAGTGCCAAGAAAAGAGCCGTGAGACGTCTTGCAAGTCCCGAAAATACGGTGCGCTGTTTTTCGTGAAGCTTGTATAAGATTTTTCTCGTTGAAAAAGCAAATACGCAAAACAGAACTGTTACCACAGCCGTAAGCAAAACAGGACCTTGGAACAGCGTATTCATAACCTCGGGGCTTGCGCCGCCGGTGTCTGAATTCAGATTTATCATCATCTGGTCGGGTGTAAGTCCGGCAAATGTATCTGCCGCCCAGATGGAAGCCGTGAATGCCGCCATACCGAGAGCAGCAAAAAGCATCGACAAAATACGAAGTATCCATGCGCCGACCTTGTGCTTCGGCTTTGTGTGTGAAAAGGATATTACACCCTCGACAACACCGCGGCCGAACAAAAATACAAGCCCGACAGCCAAAACAAATACAAAATACTTGAGCGGATACCATTTACCGTGCACCGATGTCAAAAGCACATTCGGTATTCTCAGTATCAGCGACATAATTCCGAGCGACGCTAAGTTACTCACTAGAGTATCGCGTAACACAGCAATAATGCAAGCAGGCGCGTTTCTCTTGCGCGTCAACAGAAAAATATCCGCAACGCTCAAAAGAAGTCCCGCAAGAACTCCCAAGAACCAAAACATATATATCCCTCTTTCATTACATTGTAACGGTAATTTTACCATATATAAAATCAGTTTGCAAGGGCATTTTTTCGCAATATGCACAAACGGGAAACACGGAAAGTAAAATTCCCGTAATTCCGGATAAATAAAGGGATTTGCGGGCACAAGAGCCCACAAACCCCTTTATTGAAATCAATACAATTATAAATTATACCGTTCCGTATGAGCCTCTTTTCTCACTCCTCGGAAAACAGCCTTTCCGCGTATCGCACGGAACCCATGGCGTCCTTTGCGTAAGAATCGGCACCTATTCTGTCGGCATAATCCTGAGTCATAACGGCTCCGCCGACCATCACCTTACATTCGGGATAGCGTTTTCTTAAAAGGCGAATGGTCTCCTCCATATTCACAACCGTTGTAGTCATAAGCGCACTCAGACCCACGAGCTTGACCTTCTCTTTTATTGCTGTGTCAACTATAACTTCCGGGTCAACGTCTTTGCCGAGGTCGATTACGTCAAAGCCGTAGTTTTCAAGCAATACCTTAACAATGTTTTTCCCTATATCGTGAATATCTCCCTTGACGGTGGCTATAACTATCTTGTTCTTCTTCTCACTGCCGTTCGCTTCTGCAGGTATATTCGCCTTGATTTCGTCAAATGCCGCCTTTGCCGCATCGGCACTCATAAGAAGCTGAGGCAAAAAGATTGTTCCGTCCTCAAAGCCCTTACCGACAATATCAAGTGCCGGTATCAAATATAGATTTATAATGTCAAGAGGCTGTTCCGTCTTTAAAAGCTCTCTTGCATTCTCACCTGCCGCTCCGGAAAGCCCGTTTATAACCGCGGTTTTAAGGTCGGTTTTATCATTTTTTGCCGTCGGCGCCGAATCCGACGTCTTGCTTATGTACGTCTCAAAATTTTCATCGTACCCGTTAAGCGCGCAATAGGAATAAAAAGCATTCATCATACTGTCGGATTTCGGATTTATAATACCTGCCGAAAGTCCGCTGCCCATGGCAAGAGTGAAAAATGCCGCGTTTATGTTATCGCGTTTCGGAAGGCCAAAGGAAATATTTGAAACTCCCAAAACCGTATTTACGCCGAGGGTGTTGCGAACATATGACAGAGCCTGTAACGTTCTCTTTGCGTTTTCCGCCCCGGTGCTTACGGTCATAGCAAGCGTATCTATTATGAGGTCCTTTTTATCTATACCGTATTCCTTTGCGGTATTTATTATTTTCTCGGCTATTTTGATTCTGCCCTCGGCACTTTCGGGAATACCGCTTTCATCAAGCGTAAGGCAAACCACGACTCCGCCGTATTTTTTAGCGAGCGGAAAGATTTTTTCCATACTCTCTTTTTTGCCGTTTACCGAATTTATAAGCGGCTTGCCGTTATATATGCGAAGTGCCTGCTCCATTGCCGCGGGATCGGAGGTGTCTATTTGAAGCGGAAGATTTGTAATTCCCTGTATGCCCCTAACGGTATCGCACATTACTTTCGGCTCATCGATTTCGGGCAAACCGACGTTAACGTCAAGTACATCCGCTCCGCATTCGACCTGAGACAGAGCCTCGGAAAAGATATATCCGCTGTCGCCCGAAACGAGTGCCGCTTTAAGTTTTTTCTTGCCTGTCGGATTTATTCTTTCACCGATTATTATAGGTCTTTCGCCTATTACAGCCGTTTTTGAGTATGATGTGACTGCTGTAATGTTTTTTTGCTTTACAGGTAAAACAGGGATATCCTTGCACAGCTTTACTGCCTCTTTCAGGTGCTCAGGCGTTGTTCCGCAGCAACCGCCGAGCAGCGAGACGCCCATTTCGGCAAGTGCCTTTAAATCATTGGCAAATTCCTCCGGTGTGACATTGAAAAACGTGACTCCGTTGACACATTCGGGAAGCCCCGCATTTGGATTTACTGCCAAAGGTGTGCTTGAATATTTTAAAAGCTCCGGTAGAAGAGAAAGCATCTGACGAGGTCCGAGTCCGCAGTTAAAGCCTATTGCGTCAACACCGAGCCCCTCGAGCATAAATACCGCCGTCTTGATGTCGGAGCCGGTAAGCAGCTTGCCGCTCTCATCAAATATCATGGTTACAACTATCGGCAAGTCGCAATTTTCCTTGGCGGCAAGAACCGCCGCTTTTATTTCGTATGTGTCACCCATCGTCTCGATAAGCACAAGGTCTGCGCCCGCTTTTTTGCCCGCGATAACCTGTTGCTTGTAAAGCTCGTATGCCGTCTCAAACGGTAATTCGCCGTACGGCTTTAAGAGTTTTCCCGTAGGTCCCAAATCAAGAGCGACAAAGGTTTTATCCTTGCCGGACACGGCCGTTTTAGCTATATCTATCGCGGAAGTAACAATTTCCTCCACCGTGTAATCGGTACCCTTGAATTTCAGCGCGTTTGCACCGAAGGTGTTTGATTTTATTATATTGCAGCCGGCGTCCGCATACGCCTTGTGAATGGCATAAACGGTATCCCGATGAGTAATATTCCATGTTTCGGGAATTTCGCCGGCAGAAAGTCCGTTTTTTTGGAGCATTGTACCCATGGCTCCGTCAAAAAACAATCTCTCTTTACCTAAAAGGTCGATAAATTTCATAGCTTAACCTCTTCTGAATTCGCAGTTTTTATTTCCGCATGCGGCGCAGGCGTTAAAATTACAGTCCTTATCCTTGGTAAGCCCTATAAACGCCGTAACGGACTTTGTGGGTATCATCATACAATTCTCCGACAGGGTAAGCCCTATGCGCTTGGTGCAGTCAAGCAGCTTAAAAAACTCCTTTTGGCTCTCAAGCGACAAATCGGCATAACCGGGGCTGAAGCGCGGTCTTAAATAATAGCCTCGCTTTTCCTCTTCCATTGCTATATTTTCGCAGACATCATCGCAAAAGCTTTCGACAGCCGCCGCCGTTGCCGCCTGCATAACCGCCGCTCGCGCGGTGTCAACCCCCGCATACCGTCTTACGAGAATATCGCTCTGCATACCGAGCGTTGCGGCAAAAAGCAATATTCTGTCGGAATTTCGCAGATGCTTTACAAGCTTTTCGGAGTGAAATTCGATACCGTCAAGCTTTACGGCACTGTCGGACAGGTATTCGAGTTTGCACTCTCTGTACAGACTTCTCGGCTGAATCGACGTAATTATTTCAATTTTAACGTGATTGATAAGGTCAAGGGTTTTTTCGTCCGCCTCACGACCTTTATAGCCGAGATAGCGAAGAACTTCCTTTGTATTTATATCCATAAGTGAAACATCCTCTGTGCCGAAAAAAATCGTTATTACATTCTTTTTTATAATAATACAAAAGCAGTAGGAATTCAACAATTTAATTTCTTGACTTAAGGCGGCTCTTATTTTAAAATTAAGCTGTAAAGGGAGTGAAGAAATGCGACTTGACAAATATTTAAAGGTTTCGCGTATCATAAAAAGGCGTACTGTGGCAAACGAGGTGTGCGACGCAAAGCATGTCAACGTGAACGGCAAGCCGGCAAGAGCATCTTACGATGTAAAAGAGGGCGATGTTATTGAAATCACCTTCGGGCAAAAGGTCACAAAATATCAGGTCTTGAATGTAACCGAATATGCAACAAAGGAAAGCGCGTCGTCTATGTATAAGGAGCTTTAAAATGGGCTATATCGAAGATTTACGCAAGCTGATAGGTCACAAAAGAATTGTTCTCAACGGCAGCCTTGTAATCATAGAAAACAAAGACGGAAAAATTTTGATGCAAAAAAGAACATATCCGAAGGGCAAGTGGGGGCTTCCCGGAGGTCTTATGGAATTGGGCGAGTCAACCGTCGAAACAGCTGTAAGAGAGGTTCGGGAGGAAACTAATCTCACCGTCGAAAATCTCAAGCTGCTCGGTGTGTATTCCGGTAAGGATCATCTTTGCAAAGCGGAAAACGGCGACGAATGGTATGTTGTCGTGACCGCCTACACCACAAAGGATTTCAGCGGGACGCTTATGATAAACGACGGCGAATCGGAGGCTCTCGAGTGGTTCTGTCCGGAAGATATACCGAAAAACATCCCGTCTACTCACCGCCTTGTGATAGACGATTACAAAAACGGCTTATAAAAACAGACTTTTTAAAAATAAAAAAGGACTAAGCTCTTGCTTAGTCCTTTTTTGGAGCTGATAGGCAGACTCGAACTGCCGACCTCATCCTTACCAAGGATGTGCTCTACCACCTGAGCCATATCAGCAAACCGCACTACTTGCGAATGCTTGAATATTATACACAAGGAACTACCCTTTTGTCAACACTTAATTTGAATAAGGAGAGGCTTTTACGTCAATAATTTTCAAAGAAGTGCGAAACAGGGCTGTTTTAAGTCTATTTTCCCCGAGCTCGGCACAAAAACAAAAAAATATACTTTTTTTAAGCTTACTCATATCCGGATACTTTACAAAAACAACCGCAAATTTCAATTTCACATATACAAAAAGTCGTCTGTTTCTTGTGCGAACTCACAAAAATGTAACAATAATATCGTCACTTATACATATTGTATGTCTAAATACTACAAATTACCCGTAAAAAGAATATTAAACTTGCAAGAACTTCGCGAAAAGTGTATAATATTGTCATATTATATTGAGGGATTTTGCGCTTTATTTATCATTTTTTTGGTGTAAATTACTCATTCAGTGTAAAAACAGTATGTATATATGTAAGGTAATTCAAGGAGGAACATTTTGGGCGGAGATTTACACTGCCACACCAAGCTGTCCGACGGCTCACTCGGAATAGAGGACTTGGTTCTTTTGGCAAAAAAGAAGGGAATCGAGACAATAGCCATAACAGACCATGACTGTCTCGCAGGTACAGTAAGAGGAAAAATAATCGGAGACAGATACGGGGTGAATGTCATTCCCGGGGTAGAGCTGTCATCAAGAGACGAAAAAACAGGAAAATACGTAGATATACTTTGCTATCTCAGCGACGCACCGGACAGGCTCCAGGGGCTTTGCCACAAAAACTCGCTTGCCCGTAAAAAAGCAGCTCATTTTATGATGCTTCAGATTACAAAGCGTTATCCGGTATCGGCCGAATTTATCATCAAATGCGCCACCGGGTCAACAAATATTTTTATTCCGCATATAATGCAGGCTCTTATGGAGAGCGGCTATACAAACACCATTTTCGGTGATCTTTATAACAAGCTGTTCAACAAAGAGTCCGACGGTAACATTTTGGTAACGCCGAAATACCCCGATATCGAGGAGGTTGTCGGTGCGATTCACGACGCGGGCGGTATAGCGGTTCTCGCTCACCCGTATCTATACGAAAACATCGACTCAATACCTCGTCTTATAGAATGCGGAATTGACGGAATTGAGGTTTGGCATCCGTCGGCAACCGAAGTACAGCGCGCCGAGCTTAAAAAGCTCGCTACCAAAAACAAGCTTTTAATGACAGGCGGAACAGATTTCTGCGGTCTTTACAACAGGTATCCGGTTTCCGTAGGCGACATTGATGTTCCCGATGATGCCGTTACAAAGCTTCTCGGATACAAGGCCAAAATCAGAAGAATGCAGAAAAAGGCTCAAAAAGCCGCTGAGGAAGCCGCAAAGTCAAATTAACCTAAGAAAGGCAGCCTTTAAAAGGCAGGGTTTACTATGGACGACAGCGATGTAAAAATTTTCAAAAAAGAAAAAAGAGATGACAAATTCGACGAGATCGGTCTTATCTCCAAAATGAACGAGGAGAGAGGCAACGGCAACATCGACAAATCAAAGCGGCTCGGCTCTTATCTTGCTTCGATTTTTCTTGACAAGGACGTCCTGCTTCAAAAGCTTCGTCCGATTATCGGCGATAAGGAGTACACAAAGGCCGAGAGTTTCCAGATAAAAATTCTTATGTTCTTTGCCGCCGAGTATCAGCTCAACTCGCTTTTGCCAAATAACATACTCCGGAACACGGCAATAAATGCCCTGTACGATGACATACACGACAAGGCAGAGGAATTCTACAAAGAGTTCTCCGATGGTGCCGAGTACAGCTTTTATTACCTCGCCGTCAGAAAAAACGACGACATATCGCATAACATAGGTAAATGTTTCTCAATGCTATGCGGTAAGGGCAAGGAAAACGAGGAATACGCCTCCCTCGGCTCGGAGCTTTGGAGCGGCGTACTCGAAGAGGTAGAAGAAATAATACGCAGATATGAATTTGTCGGTATGAAAAAATAAATTTAATATTGCGTTCGGGGACTGTAAAAGCTTATGTTTTTGCAGTCCTCTTTTGCGTTGCGGACATTAGAATATAACGGAAACACCGCCCCGTTTTACCGAGGCGGTGTTTCCTATGCAATAAATTAAAATGAAAAGGGCAGGTTTGCCCCCTTGCCTCGGCGGAAAAAGAGGGCAGAGCCGCCGAGACAGCTGCAAGGGGATGAGGAAAATGTACGGAAAAGCCGTTCGGAATATAAGCCCGAAGCTTTTCGTAAGGCAGAAACCGACGGCGTTTCTATCAATCGGTACGAACCAAACGCCTGTCGATTAGCACGAGAGTTAAATGTAATACTGATTTAAAACAAATCCTTTTAAAAGCTCTCGTACAAACAAAAAAGGCGCTGTGAACTACATCACAACGCCTTCGCTGTTTATGCTTAGATTTTATACCGAAAATATTGTTTAGTCAAGATTAAATGCGACGCAAAGTCATATTTCGTAACATTTCACTTAACTAAAGCGCTTTCGGTTTGCCTGTTTGTTGTATTTTACAACCCGATTACTGTTTTGCCCCTTTATCAAACATCTCAAGAGCCTTAACGCTGACAGCATAGCAGCCTGCAAGACCCTCGGCGTTCATATTGTCATATGTATCACGGCGAGTATGATAGTAATCCTCAAGCTTATGATTAAGACCCGTAACGCCTGTTGCTCTGAAGCCCGCCTGTGCAAATGCGGCAGAGTCGGTAGCACCGCCGAGCGGAGGAACCCAGCCCTTTTTGCACGGAATTTTCAATTCTTTTGCTGCTTCCATAAAGAGGTCGGAGACGTCCTTATCGGCTTTAACGGTACCGTTAAGGTCGCGATAATTCGTCATAAGATATTTCGGGTCATGGATTGTATCGTATGAGAAAATAAATGTGGGAACGTCGTCGAACTCTCCCTTGTGAGCCTCGCACCAAGCTTTTGCTCCGCGAAGACCGGCTTCCTCGGAGCCGGAAAGGATAACGCCTACCTCGGTGTTTTCAAGCTCGATGCCGTTATCCTTGAGAGCCTTGAGAATTGCAATACCCATATAGCAGCCCGAAAGGTTATCGTTGGCACCGTCAACAATGCGGTTTTTATTCCACATCCAATAAAGGCCTACAAGGAACGGAACGAAAAGAAGTCCCCAAAGAGCCATTTTGAAAAGATAAGAGGAAGTATCTATAACGCCGAAGGAAATACCGTTTTTGGCCATATAAATAATTGATATTACCATATAATAAACTGCGCCGAGACCGCAGATTATGGCATGACCCTCAAAGCCTATGCCGCCGAGCGCATAGTTTACAGGCCACTCCCAAGCAGCGTCCGGATGTCCGTTAAAGAATATGCGGCGTTTTACTTCGCCGGTGCACTTTTTAACTGCGGTAACATTGTGACCGGTAAGCTCGGGGAAGAAACGGTCAACGCATTTTTTATAAAGGCCGAACTGTAAAAATACTATTGCAAGACCTGCAACAATGAGAATAAGCGAAATAATCGGTGCCACAAAGTAAAGCGCGATTGCCAAAAGAACGAAGGTAATCGTAAAGTATATCCAGCCGAAGAATGAGCCGGGGTTTTCTTTAAACGATTCAACGTCCGCACGTTCACAGCCGCAATCCTCTTTAAGAACTTTTGCCATATACTCGCAAGCCTCTTTCTCTCCCTTAGTGCCGGGGCTGCGGGTATCCATATCCTTACAGATATGCGTGATTTCGTCAATCATGTACTTTGCTGCTTCGTCTTTTTTGTCAATAAGCGGTTTTAAATCCATATGAACTCTCCTTCTCAAAAGTATATCTAATATTTTATTATAGAAACTGTGCAAAGTCAATAAAAATTACCTTTAAAACGATTTTTTATATTCACGTAGTACAATACAATGTTGTGAACTGTCAATTTATGCATTTTATGCCTCGACTTATGAGACAAAATGTTGTATGATAACAAAATAAAATATATTTTCAAAGCAAGTGAGATGAAAAACGAATGTCTTTTATAGCCGGTACCGGTAAAACAAACATCGATATTCTTTATGCGGGTCTTAAAAGGCTGCCGCAGTTGGGCGAAGAGCTTTATTCAGACGGTTTCAAGCTGTGTCTCGGCGGAGGAGTCCCCGGTACAATGGTGAATCTCGGCAGACTGAATATTCCGGTTAGAACCGCCACGTGGCTCGGTCTTGATATGTTTTCGGATTTTGCGTCCAATGAGTACCGCGACAACTCCGTGGAAATCACAAACCTTTATGAAGGCGGTGTACTTCCGCTTAACATAACGTCGGCAATGATAACTCCGGAGGACCGTACATTTGTAACCTACGGCCCCGACGCCGAAGAAAATGATGCTACCGCGGAAAAAATTTACCGAATGTCAAAGGGAGCCAAAATAGTTGAGGTTCAAAACGGATACTATGACGTATACAGAAAATTAAAAGACGAGGGCACGCTTCTGGTGCTGGACACGGGATATACCGACGATATGAGCCTTTCGCTCTACCGTGACCTCATAGAGCTTTGCGACTACTATGTCCCAAATCAAAAGGAGGCTATGAAAATAACCGAAACAGCATCGCCCGAGGACGCCATTTCGGTGCTGTCAAGATATTTTGAAAATCCCATGGTCAAGCTTGACAAAGACGGCTGTATGGGTATGGAGGGCGGCAAGGTCTTTACCGTTCCCGTAATAGACGAATATGTGCGCGTGGACTCTACAGGAGCAGGCGACGCATTTCTTGCCGGATTTATGTACGGACTTTTCAACGATTACCGGTTCAGAGACTGCATACTGCTCGGGAATTTAACGGGTGGTAAATGCGTAACGGGCGTCGGCTGCCTCACCGAGTATCTACTGGAGGAAGAGCTACTTAAAAAATTCAACGAATACAAAGCCGAATTTTTTGAATAAGGAATAAATAATGGAAAATAATATAAATAATTTAAGTCCCCTGACTCTTGCGTTTCTCGGCGACGCGGTTTACGGCTTGCTTGCAAGAAAACGCCTTGTGCTTGAAGCGAATCGCCCCGCCGATAAATTACATAAGCTTTCGGTTAAGACGGTTAACGCCGCTGCTCAGGCAAATGCGGCAAAGCTTATAATGCCGCATTTGACCGACGACGAGCTGTCGGTTTTAAAGCGCGGCAGAAACGCTCACACCAACCACACACCTAAAAACCAATCCGAGGGTGATTATCACTATGCCACCGGACTTGAAAGCTTATTCGGATGGCTGTTTTTAAAGGGCGAAGAAAATCGTCTTGAAGAGCTGTTCCGTATGATATGCGAAGGCGGCGAAGAAAACGCGGACAGAGAAAATAACTTATAAAATCGCAAGAGAATTTACGGTCAGCATATTTTATTTTTTGGCCGGAGGCATTTTGTATGCCGTATCCGTAAACAGCTTTCTTGCGCCAAACGGTATAATAAACGGAGGCTTTACAGGGATAGCCACCATACTCAACAGGCTTTTTTCGTTGCCTATCGGCACAGCGGTATTCATTATGAACATACCGCTTTTCTTTTTGGCATACAAAAAGCTCGGCAAAGGCTTTATAGTCAAAACGGTTTTCGCAACATTTACAGTATCGTTTATAATAGATTACACCTCCGCTTTTTTGCCGGTATATTCGGGTGACCGACTTCTCTCGTCCCTTTTCGGCGCGGTTACCGGAGGCGCAGGGCTCGCGCTTGTCTTTGCCCGCAATGCAACCACGGGCGGAGTTGATACGGCGGCAAAGCTTATAAAGCTGAAGCATCCGCACCTGTCTATGGGACGGATCATTTTATTTTTCGATATTTTGGTTGTCGGCTCGTCATTCTTCGTGTACAGAAGCGTCGAAAACCTGCTTTATTCAATAATCGTAATATATCTAAGTTCAAAAACCATTGACTACCTGCTCTACGGTACAGGCGACGGCAAGCTGATATTCATAGTGACGGAGCATAGCGAGGAAATAAAAGAAAAAATAACAAAGGATTTTCGCCGCGGCGTCAGCGTATTAAACGCACGCGGAGGATACACGGATAAAGAAAAGAGCGTTTTAATAACCGCTGTAAAAATACAGGAGGCAGCATTTATTACGGCGGCAGTCAAGGAGACCGACCCAAAGGCTTTTTCTGTAATTACGGGCGCTGACGAAATAATCGGCGAGGGCTTCAGATATTAAATTTTCGGCTCCCGAAAACGCTGTCGCTCAATCCTTTAAAAGCCCGTTGAATTTTTCGGTAAACACCCTTGCCAGCGTAGCGTGCCCGTGCTTTGTGGGGTGAATATCAAGCTTTTCATCCGTGCCGTAAAAGTTTTCGGCATCCTCATTCATCTCCGGAGCAACATCAAAAACAAAAACCCTGTTTTTTGTTTTGCAAACATTTTTTATCGAGTCATTAAGTCTCGTAACATACCTGTTTGCCGTTTTCCCGACGTTTATATATGAAAAATTGAGCGTTTGCTTTAGGAACGGGTTGTAAACCGTTTGCACTATGATATAGGCATCGGGATTCATATTTTTTATTTCATCGATTATGCGCGAAAGATTTTTTTCGTATTCATCGTATATATTTGTCACTTCCTCCGGGAAGAAGCCCTCTCCGTGCAGCAGGGCGTTTTTAAGTGCGTCTATCATAATGTCCTTGCGGTGGAAAAAATCATTCCCGCCTACGGATACAACAATCGCATCGGCATTTTTTATATCTGCCGCAGTCTTTTCGTCCGACAGACTTTTCAGCACCTCGCCGCTGTCATAACCGCTGACGGCGTCATTATTCAATACCGCTCCGATATTATCGGAAAACAGCGTCAAATAATTATCCTCCTGTGAATCCAGCCCGTAGCCTGCGGCTATCGAATCGCCTATTGCGGTAACGACTCGCTCGCCGTACGGCGGAAATGATGTAATTTTTCCGCTGACGCTTTCATTTCTTCCGCACGCCGAAAAAACAATAAGTACAAACAAAATCACAGCCGACATTTTAAACAGCTTTTTCATATGAGCACCCCGACACTTTTTATTGCATTCAGTATTTTGTGCCGACAAAGCCCCGATATGCAAAAATCCGATACGGTATACGCCGTATCGGATTTTTTATTTGCCTTTTTGGTTTAGCTTTTCACTTTTTCTTTGCTTTCAGGCTCATATGTATTAAAAAGGTCATTTACATTGTGCTTACCTGTGTGGTGATACGGGCGAAGCTTTAAAATTATCCAGCCCACAACAGCACCTACCGTATTACACACAGTATCCTCCATGGTATCAATAAGTGCATAGCGCATTGGATCTCTTGCAGCTATGACATTCGGCAGACCTATGCCGTGCTCTTCCGCCGCCTTTTCGGCAAGAGCAAGCGACCAATGCTGAGCGTCGCCTATCTGCGGAGCCACCTGATCGAACACAAACTCGAAAAGTTCCCATGCGGTACCGGCAAAAAACGATATACCGAACGCTCCGAAAATCACAATCGGCAAATCGACCTTAACCTTGTCGCGCTTTTGCATACATACCAGTATTTCGTATCCTACAAATGTGCAAAGGACTCCGCCTACGCTGTGCATTACAAGGTCATACGCAGGGAAGCTGTAATAAAGGTCCATATATGCGCCGCCGAACGACCCCATAAACAGCCCTGCCGCCAAAAAGTCCTGAATATACGACGGAACATAATGCATCCACCGTTTTTCCGGAAAAATCATAAATATTTCCCACAGGAACATAAGCAGCAAATTGGCCGCCGTTTGCAAGCTCTGCTGAACGTCCTTTCTCACAAAAACCGAATCAATGAACGCCGCAACCATAACGGCTCTGAGAACCCACCAATATATTATTTCCCATTTTTTCGCCTTGTTTTCACCGTGCAATATACGATTTATATAAGCCTTCGTATTTACCCCTCCGATTCTTTTTCAACACATTTTAAAATTGTGTCAAATCTTTTCTTATAGGATAACACATTCGGAAGGATTGTAAAGATTAAAATTATTAAAAATAAATTAAAGTTTGATATTCCTTGCATTTTTAAGGCTTACAGCGGCAGTAGGCATTATTCGCTTATTACCATACCCTCTTTTACGCGCTTCTCGGCGAGCTCTTTTGTCACGCGCTCTTTTTTGTCGCCGGTGAGGTCATAGAAGAACATCGGTATCATACAAAGAAGAAGCGATATGCCCGGAACTATCGAAATAAGCGAGAACATACCCACTCTTATGCCGTGCGACATGGTGAGCGGATTTACCGTATAAGAGGTTCCTATTTTGTTAAGGTCAAGCTCGGTCAGGATGTACATAAGCACTATGACGCTTGTTGAAACCGCATTCCCGAGCTTATTTACAAAGGACTGGCAGGCATTTCCGAGCCCATTCTGCCTGCGACCCGTGGTCAGCTCCATATAGTCAAGGCAATCGCCGACCATTGCGGAAGATACGCAGTTTATAACCCCGCACGGAACGCAAGAAAGAATAACAAACGGTATACACGCCCAGAAATGATTGTAGCCTATAAAGAATGTGATAATACTCGAAACAAAGCCGAGTATGCAGGAAACGACTATAAGCTTTTTGTAGGACACTCTTTTGATAAGCTTCGGAACTATAAGCATTGCCCCGAACATACCGACAGCCGTCGCTACGGCAAACACCGTATTTACAAGCGATATACTCGACTGTAAAGCCTGCTCAGTCTCCTCCGGCGACAGGCCGGTAATATCCTTTCCGATATAGAACGAATATCTTGCAACGTGTATTGCCGCCGCCTGATACATATATCTGCCCGACGCCAATATGCCCATTATAACAACAAGCATAAGCGGCTTGCATTTAAATATGAGCTTTAAAGAGGACGGCTCACCCTTTTTACGCTTCGGCGGCTTGGGTATTTTGACGCGCTCCTTAACCTTGAAATACGTCATTACAAAAAGCAAATTGCCTATTATAGACGCCACCAAAGCAATCGACATATACTTTGTCTTTTCAAGCGCAAGTCCCGAAAGTCCTGTAAGAGACGGAAGTACAAAGCCAAGTATCATAAATATGGCCATGGGTACGGCCGAGCCTATACCGTTGGTCGTTCTCGCTATTGACAGTATACTGCCGCGCTCCGAAGGATTCGGAGTCATCGCATTCGGGAGACTCCAGAACGGGACATCGGACATTGTGTATATCATTCCCCATAAAACATACGTAACCGACGCATATATCATCTTTGCGGTCATTGAAATATCGGGAGCGTAAAACAGCGAGAGCGTAAGCAAAGCTATCGGAATAGGCGTTGCGATAATATAAGTCAGCATCTTGCCGTGCTTCGGCTCGTGGGCGTCCATTATCATACCCATAAGAGGGTCATTGATTGCGTCCCATATTCTTGCCAAAAACATTAAAAGCAATACGAATATAGGTGTTACTCGAAGCACATTCAAGTAGAAATCGGATATGTACGACGACATTATCGCATATATCATGCCCTGCCCGAGTGCTGAAACGGAATATGTTATAAATTCTTTTTTAGGAACGTATTTCCTGTTAGGGTCATCAAGCATCTTGTTTTCCATTGTCTTCCTCCCAATCATAAATTTATCTAATTTTAACATAAAAATATAAAGAGCACCACATTTTAATGTTAAATTAACGTAAAAAACAAGATGTCCTTATTTGTTAAATATAACGAACGATGACGTGTAAATGCATATTGCTTTACATATATTTGCCACCGATAAATACAAAAAATGCCGAAGAGACGATACACGCTCAAAAAGAACGCTCAGCCGTCACTTCGGCGTTTGTGTAAGCTATATTTAATTGCTCTCTTAGAAAAGCCGGAGCACAATGCCGCGCGATGCCTCCTAAGTGCGCATCTCGCCGCCGCTTGCTCAAGACTTAATATCGGGCTGCACAGTATATACTATGCAGCAAAGTGGGTATCGGCAACCGTGCTTGCTTCGCGGCATCATCATGACGTTGCAACGGCATTTGCGTAAACCTTGTCGAGAAATTCATCCGTATAGTGCTTATCCATAAACTGCTCAAAGCGATTTTGCGGCGCCACGCCCTTGTCACGAGCATTTCTGCGAGATACGGCTTCACAGGACAGAATAATATCTATAAGAATAAGAATAAACATTATCCAGAAAAGCACCTTACCTATTTTAAGCGGTATTTTATGTATCAGCTTCATAAACAGCGGATATATGAGTTTAACCCATACAAGACCCATAATCCCCCAGAATACCGAATAAAGAGCGCAAACTCTGCCGTTGATATTAAGCGGCATTTTGCTGTAATCCCAAGATACGTGACCGAACACCAGCTCTTCGCCAAGAGAACAGATGTATTCGGCAACTGTGCCCCAAATATATGACTTGATAAATACCTTCCACCAAGCCTTTTTTGTATCCTTAAACAAAAGATAGCTCAAAAGCACGCCTCCGAGACCGTAGGCAAGGCCGAAAGGCCCGTAGATAAGAGACTGGCGACTCTCCCAATATCCGTGCTTCAGATAGCAGAACACCATCTCCACACAGTAGCCTATAACATTACATATCATAAAGATATAGAAAACCTCATAGCCGCTGAGATGATTATCGTCATCTGTTTCAAAAAAATTCTTTTTAAAATTTTGATTTGCGTTTTTTATTTTTTCCTTGTCGAGCCTCTTTTTCTCCATAAGCCATTCCCCTTTATAGACAATTGTTGATAAATATAATACAGTCTATTTGTGAACGGAATATGAACAGAAGCGTACTTTTTAAGCAAATAAATAACAATAACGTTGTTTTATGTCAAAATAAACAGCGTCAAGTATTGCGTCATTAAAACAAAAAACTCCGACCGGCACCAGAGTGCCTATCGGAGTTTTACAGTCATTTCAGTCAAAACAATATGTAAAGCTGATTGCTTTAACAGCTTGCAGACGATATCGGGAGCATAACCATAGCGTGAAATTCCCTGTTTTTATCATCATAGAACCACGAATAGCTGCCGCCGTATTTCTCAGCCGTCTTTTTAATACTTTTTATTCCGTATCCGTGAGACTTTGCGTCCGGCTTGGCGCTCACAAGAGTTTCGTTTTCGCATTTTGGTGCTGTCAAGGCTGTATTTATGACGCTGACCACGCAGCTCTTACCGTCAATGGTATAAAGAGAAAACTCAATTTTACCGTTTTCTGCTTGCTTCGCCGCCTCAAAAGCGTTGTCGAGCAGATTGCCCACCATTGCCGAAATATCGCTGTCATGCACAAAGGACAGATTCGAGGTTAAAGCCTTGGCATTAAAATCAAGGCCGTTTTTACTGCAAAGAGCCGTATATTTGCCTATGATAATATCAAGCATCTTATTCCCGGTAAGCTGCGATACCGCGTAGTATTTACCGATATTACTGCAAAGCTCGCCTATATAAGCCGTAACCTTGTCATTATCCGCTATGCTCTCTATTACGCCGAGATGATTCTTTATATCGTGAACCATAATATGCATATTCTCATTTTGCTTGTCAAGCACGGCGTAATAATCTCTGTTTATATCCTCTCTCTGGCGTTCCATATTGACCTTCATTATTTCTTCGGATTTGCGCTGCATATTTTCGTATACCGCAAATACCATTATATCAGATATGAAGAGCAAAACACTGCCGCCTATACAGGCATAAGCAAGAGTGCCGCTTATGTCAACGAGCAGTGACAATTTTGCTATAAGAACTATGATATACACACTTGAAAAAGGAGAAATCAACAGATACCAGGAATGGCCGTGGTCTATATGCTGTTTTTCACGCGAGGTGAAATTGGAAATCACAAGGCAGGAAATAAGGTACAATGTTTTGGCGATTACCGCCGCCATGGCATACAGCACATCGTTTGACCTGTAATCGGCTATATTTATGCCGAAGAAGCCAGAAATCAACAGTATACCTATAAATTCCGTTGCCGTAAGTACGCCGGCAAGCAAGACGCTGTGAAAAACCGCCGTCTTGACATTCGCCTTGAAGCCGAGCTTCAATATCACGTAATTTACCAAGAAGCCAAAGATAATATTTACCGCCACATTGTTATCGGCAAGCTTATTTACGGCATAATAAACGGCAAAACAGGCTATGCCCATAAGCAGCGTCGAGGGTATCCTACGTCTTACTCCGAACACTCGGTAGCAATACAAAAGAAGAGAACCGAGCTCTATCAGAAAAACATATACGGTTGTGACCTCGCCGAGCATAGTTCATCGCCTGCTTTCAAAATAACTCATAAGTATACGCTTTGTCTCCGCCTGACGCTTGGGTGCCACCGACACGATATAATGCTTTTTGCCGCCCTCAAGTTCGATTTCCGTTCTTGAGAATTTTACTATTTTATTCATATTTATGATAAAGCTGTTATGCGGCATCATAAAGAACGGCTCGGTCAGCTCTCTTTGCCACTCGGAAAGCGTTTTCTTTGTGCGGAAAACTTCCGCATCGGTATAGACCTTTGTTCTGCGCCTGTCCGTTTCTATCATAATAAGGTCGCAAAGCAATACCTTTTTATAGTCCATATCGCCGTCACGCAGGTAAAAGCCTACCGTGGTATCGTTTAAAGTGTCTATGGCACGGTCTATACCGGCATATAGCCTTTCGCTGTTTATCGGCTTTTCGAGAAATCGCAGAACCTTTAAATCCAACGCGTCGTCGAGATACTTTGAAAACGCCGTAACAACTATAAAAACGATATTCGGATTGTTTTTTCGCATCGCCTTTCCCACATCGAGCCCGCTGACAGGCCCTATCTCTATATCAAGAAAGGCAATGTCGAATTTCACTTCGCTCCGAGCAGCCGCTTGCCCGTCGGTAAACACATATATTTTGTGCGGAACCTCTCTGCGCGTAAAATAACATTCGACGTGCTTTTTTATCTCGTCCGCATAAAGCTGCTCGTCGTCGCATATTGCAATATTCATTTAGCTCCCCCTCCGAATAAAAAATAAGGTATATCGCTTTGCCTTTACCGATATTGTATTATATTACAAAATCCGATTAATTTCAATCTTTAAGAAGTTCGACAATCTTATAGATAAGGTTTAGCCTTTCCTTTGAGCAAAGCTTTAGAGAATCTTCGATATTTCCGACAATATCATCTCTGATGTGTCCGAGCAGGAAGAAGTCGGGCGTTTTGCCCAATGTAACGCTTAGCTCCGTAAAGGTTTCCAAGCTCGGTACGGTATACCCGTTTTCGATATTAGATAAATAGTTGTTACTTATCCCCACAGCTTTAGCAAGTTCTTTTTGGCTGATTTTCTCCTTTCTGCGATAAGAACCCATCATTTTTCCCGCCGCTTTGTAGTCAATATTCATTGTTTAGCCCCTCTTTTTAGTGTAATTTACCCTTTCACTTTAATTTTAAGCATTTTAGTTTCAACGATTTAACACTTTAGCAATTTGCATTGACTTGTGTTATTATAGCACATATAATCGTGTTTGGAAAGAGGGTCAACACCTCAATCCTAAAAAACACAGGGAGGAAGTACCAAATGAAAAAGACAGAAAAAACCATGAAGAGCTTCGCCAAAGCTCTCATCACGGCATCGGTTAAGGGCAGTGCCAATTCGGCGGCTACCACATTTATGTATCAGCCGAAAAAGCCCGAAGGTCTTGAGAAATTCTCAAAGCTCGGTAAATGATCGGTTCTTTATCGGAACAGATCGCAAAATGGCTGAAAAGCAAAAAAATTATTGAGGCCGAGGATGTCGATGTCTGCGGATACGGCATCTTTTGGCTGCTCAATATAATAGAGTTTTTGCTTGTTTCGGTCATTCTCGGCACGGTCTTAAGGATTTTACCAGGAGCGCTCGCATTTTTTATATCCTTTCTTTTGCTGCGTCTTTTCGGCGGAGGCTTTCACATGGATACGGAACTAAAATGCCAGATAACGTCTCTCGCAATAATAACGGCGTTCATAATTGCGGTAAAAATGAACGCCGTACAAAAGGCTTCTTTTTTCATGCTGCTTGCGGCGGCAGCCGGTACTGTAGTTCTTTTTATTCTTGCACCGACAGGAACGGGATATGAGGACGGCAGAATAACGGCTTATCGCAGAATATGTCGGCTCGTTTGCGCGGTATCACTTTTGACGGCAATCATTATGTTTGTCTTTAAAGTGTACTCCGCCGCATCGGGTATAGCGGCCGGCATTATTGCAGAGAGCCTTTTGTGCCTTGCTGAAATACTTAAAGAGCACCGTGCAACAACAAAATAATAACCCATATTCAAACACAAAAGGGACTGTAAAGCATAAAGCAATTACAGTCCCTTTTGCGTTATATTATAATATCCCCTCAAATTCAAAGTCTGAAAAGCGTATCTATGGGATTTTTCGGCTTTTGCGGCATAAGCTCTTCAGGACAGTCAAAATTTACAAGTATGGTGTCGTCGCCTATGACCTCAATTTCGTCCCATTTTATCTTGATGTCCTTCGGCTTGCCGCTCTTAAACGGAAATCTGCCCTTGCCGTATATGACTATTGAAACGATTGAGCCGCTCAGGGTATCAATCTCAACGTCACAGACAGAGCCGAGCCTTGCGCCGTCCTTTAAATTTATAATTTCACGTTCTCTCAAATCCTGCACACTGCAAACCATAAAAACACCTCCGCCGTAAATACGTATGACGCAAAGGTCGAAAAAATAACACTATTCTTTGATTTTCCTGATAGCCCCCTTCTCAAGCCTTGATACCTGCGCCTGTGAAATACCGATTTCAGACGCCACCTCCATTTGCGTTTTCCCCTGCATAAATCTAAGTGCCAGTATCTTTTTTTCGCGCGGTGACAATTCCTTTATGCTCTCCTTAATGGATATTTCGTCAAGCCAATCGGTATCCGTCTCACTTCCGCCGACCTGATCCATAACATATATGGTGTCTCCGCCGTCAGAGTATACAGGCTCAAAGAGCGAAACCGGCTCCACTATCGCCTCAAGTGCCAATACTACGTCAGAACGGCTCGTGCCAAGCTCTTTTGCTATTTCGTCAACCGTCGGGTCTCTGCCGAGCTTTGCCTGTAATTTTTCTTTTGCCCCGAGGGCGTGGTATGCCGTATCTCTTACAGAGCGGCTGACGCGCACCGTGTTGTTGTCCCTGAGGTATCGCCGTATTTCACCGATGATCATGGGTACCGCATAAGTGGAAAAGCGTACTTTTAACGACACGTCGAAGTTATCAATCGCCTTTATAAGTCCTATTACTCCGACTTGAAAAAGGTCGTCAAGGTTTTCTCCGCGGTTTGTAAAACGCTGAATCACACTTAACACAAGGCGCAAATTGCCGTTTATCAGTTTTTCACGCGCAGACTTATCACCTTCCCTGATTTTCTTGAGAAGCTCAAGCTTTTCCTTTTCCTTAAGAACCCTGAGCTTAGAAGTATCGACACCGCAAATCTCAACCTTGCTGTACTGCATGGCGCTCTCTCCTATAACTATTGTCATTAGGATTATTGCCGTGCAGCTCACTCTTAATACAAAACGCACCGTGAAAAATCGCGGCCGATTTTTTGGTGATATTTATTTAAGGTTAAATATCGTCTCCGGCAGCGAGTAAAAGCACTGTAACCAAAAATCGACACATATCGTCTGCTTTTTATTGACGTTTTTAATACATTCTGTTAATATGATAACACACCGTTACAGTAAACAACGTTTAAAATACAACTGAACGGGAGTGCAAGCCCCATGCGGTAAAATTTCACGGCTTGATAAAAAACGTGCGGCAAATCAAAAAACTTTAAATTTACGCACGGATAATATCTATGATATTGTCCGTTTTTTATTTTTCGGCAAATTGTTTTTGATTGCAGCAAAACAATTCGGGCACCGAAAGGAGAATTATATATTAACCATAATAAGTTCTATGGATATGCCGACATACATGATGATGTTGTTGGTAATTTTCGGAATGGATGTTTACGTTTTTATAAAGTACAGGAAAGTAAAGGCTCCTTGGAAAGTGTTATTATACGGACATCCGGTCATATTGATAGTTCTGGCCATAAACAGAGTTATAAAGGAATACGTACCAGATACTCATTTATATAATGTCAGCGTTGATGTAACTTTAACAATAGGCGGTATATATTTTGTTATAGTATTTATTGTTGGATATATTAACAAGAAAAAGCAATGAAGCAATTTTGTTCAGCCGGATTTACTATTTGTCTCAAGGTTTTAACCGGCTCAGCAAAATTACATTAGCCGCAAGCCGACGGTTTTGAGAAAAGTGGCAGGTGCACTTAAATTATATTATTAGAGGTAAACCGAACTATGTGTAATTACAATGGCTATTTAAATTATTCTTTACCAAAAAAATGGTGTGCCGAAGAAGATACAGACAACCTTCTTCTGTATAATCCAAAGGGCAATGGTGCGATAACAATATCTTTTTTCAGCATTTTAGATACTGAAGAGCCTTTAAATATGCAGATAAGTGTAATGGCTAAAAGATTTATTGATGATAACAATATAAGTCTGCATTCACCTTTAGTGCTTTGTGACAGAGACGGCAAAACAATCTTATATGGGACAGGCACAACAGCCGACGGTTGGTTTATAAAGCTGTGGTTTGTTGCCAAATATCCTAAAATAGTGTTTTCCACATACCAAAGCGAACGAAAAAGTAAAGAAGTTAAGGTATGTGATTCAATCATTGACAGTTTTGAATTCGTATTTTAGTTATTGCGTCATTATAAGATGAAAAGGTTAGAGAAAATTCCTGACAAGTGCCGAGCGGCGACGCTTTCGGTTTCACCTATAATGGCGAAGAATATGAATCCGGCAAAGTTACTTTTAAACACAACGAGCCAGACCTATGGTTAGGAGTAAGAAATGCCGATACTAAAATGACAATAAAAAAAGAAACAAAAACAACTGGATTTGGTTCTTTTAAGAAAACTAAAACAAGATATGTAGTAAATGTAACTGTGTTAGATACATACAATTTTAATAAAGGCGATGAAAGCGGAGATGGTATAGGAAGCTGGCTCAATAATATTGGTTATTGGGCGCAAGAGAAAAACTTGGGAAAGGAGTATGAATGGGAGGCTAATTATGTATATAAAACGAAATGGGAGTAGAATTATACGTTTAATCGTGCTTATAATAGCAATTTTAATCGCGCTTCTAATAGCAATACTTATGTTAGCATTTAGTCAAGCTTTTCAGGATTGGACATATGACAAACTGCCAAACGGTTATGAGATTTGGCGTATCAATTCAGAGGATATAAGTTTGCTTAAAACAGATGGGGATAGCTCAGACCTTAGGATTGATCGTTATATATTGGAATTTTGTTATAATGATTCCTATATTGGTATAAAACGATTGATGGCTGACGAGAACCTTCCTTATCAAGAGGCGCACATTGAAGATATGGATCCATCAAATTTCTCGTATTATCTTGTGGATACGGTAAACGATGTAGTTATGGGACCGTACACAGCCGAAGAATACGAAAATCAAATTGAAGCCCTGAAGATAGATACAATGTGTGATTGGATAAAAACGGTGCCCATGCCGGAAGGCGCACATTATTAAAGGCTTCAAGGAATTTCTGACAAGTGCCGTGGTATTCGAGCGGCGGTGATTGCCGATGCTTAACAGACACAACGGCTCAAAGGACTGTTTGACGGTAAAATAGATATGTGGCGTAAAACAACAGTATATTTTTTGTGTTATAAGCTTATCAACATAACGAAGCAAGGGGATATATATTAAAATGAGAAAACATCTAAATATTGTTTTACTGATAATAAATATAATTTCTTTTGTTTTAGTTTTGCTGTTTGGGGCAAGTGGAATAATATACGAATTATTTGGATCTGCAAGCTATGAAAAAACACTTCAAGCATTAAAAATTCCTTGGAGTTTTGAGCACATTTGGTCGTTTATGTTTGTATGCTTGATAATTCTAATCACAACTTACATTTTGCGCAAAAAGTTATTTTAATGCATTTTTGTTGTTTTTGTCCCTCAACCGGTTCTCTCCGCTGATTTCTGTTCTGTTTATCGGGTTGAAGTTTGACGGTAAAATAGTGAGAAAACAGTCAAACTCAAAACATAAGTGTCTGGAAATATATGTTACGTATCAGCACACTTTAGGTGTTTATTAACTACATTTGTGCTGATACGTAACATTTTTTCTGTGAGCTATGAGAATTTTTCCCTGTCCCCGCGTCAAATACATCTTTTAATTCAGGCGTAAAAGTAAAAAAACGGACCGCGAAAAACGGTCCGTTTTATCATTATTTATTTTGGTTAACCGTAGCTTTTGCGTCTTGTTCAAACTTTATTTAACCGATAGCTTACCTGCCTGTGTGAGCGGTGCAAAAATACGTGCGGACTGCTCATCGGTAAGCGTTATACCGAATACATCGCCGTAATACTCCTTGGTCTTGGCGGTTATATCAATATCCTCAAAGAGTTCCGGATAGGTCGCCTTTGCGAGCCAAAGAAGAGTTATCGGGGTATCAACTCCTGCGGTGTAGGTACGGTACATACCGAGAGGCATTTTATAGACATTCTTATCCTTAACTGCTTTTATTCCGCTCCAATCAAAGCTGCCTACGGTATTGTTATAAATATCGTCGGGCTTTGCGGTATTGAAATTTGTGATGAAAATAAAATCGGGGTTCCATTTGTAAATCTGCTCCATATTTACATTTGTCGATTTATCGGAATCGAGCTCCTCGCCGACATTTTTTGCTCCTATGGCAGTTGCCCACCACTGGCCGAAGAACGAATTACCCGAAGTGGAGATATTAGACGCGCTGTATTGGAAGAGGAAAAATACCTTTGCCTTTTCCGCATCCGGAATTGAGCTTACTCTTTCCTGAACCATATTATAGACACTCTCGCTGTATGTCTTTACCTTTTCCGACTTATTGTTTTCGGGGAAAAGCTGAGAGAGAAGGTCTATCCAGTTATTAAGAGTTTCAATGGCATTATATTGCCATTTATTCGCTGAAATCGCTATTGCGGCATAACCTGCGTCGGTAAGCTGCTTGCCGAGCTCTTTATTGCCCGAGCTGTAAAATACAACGTCGGGGTTCAAAGCCGCGAGTGCCTCCATATTAACTGTTGTTCCGTCTATAAATCCGGTCTCGGCATTGAGTATTTCCGGATAAAGCTCCGACAAAAGGCTGTTTTTTGCAGCTGCCATACTCGGCTGTGCCATACCGACTATTTTTGAAGCCGAATCAAAGAACACGGCAAGCACCGACGGTATAGGGTAAATATCGCATACCACTATTCGCTGAATGTCCTTTTTAACGGTTACGGTATTGCCGTTATTGTCAACAACGGTGACAACCTCGCTGTCACTGCTCTTTTTGCCGTCGTCTTTTTTGGCGGAGCAGCCTACCGCCGACAAAATAAGCACAAGACAAAGAAGCAAAGCTAATACTCTTTTTGCTTTTTTCATTTACATTACCTCTTTCTTAATTATATTAAAAATGCTCTTCGCATTTATTTCGGATTTTTTTAGGAACCGTCGGCCGCACTTACGGGCACTATCGTTTTAACGGTTCTTCCGCCCGACGTGACCTCGGCTATTTTAACATTCACACCGAATGTCTTTTGTATATTTTCCTCTGTCACTATATCGGTTGTCTTGCCGCAAATACATCTTCCGTCATCTCCGAGAAGCAACGCCCTATCCGCTATTCTCATCGCGTGATCGGGGAAATGAGTATTGAATATACAACAAATCCCGCTGTCGCGAAGCTTTGACAAAACGTCAAGAACCGTTATCTGATTTTTAAAATCGAGGTTCGACTCCGGCTCGTCCAAAATCAAAATTTCGGGGTCGCACGCTATTGCTCTCGCTATCAAGACCATCTGCTTTTCGCCGCCGGATAAATCCGAGCATTTTTTATAGGCGAGATTTTCTATATTCAGCCTTCTTAAAACGGAAAGTGCTTTTTCCACATCGCTTTTTTGCGGCTTTCCGAAAATCCCGATGCTGCTCCCGAAGCCGAGCAAAACGCTGTCAAGCACGGTATAGCCGCCGAATGAGGATTTTGCCTGCGGCACATATGATATTTTGCTCCAAAGCTCCCTGCTTTTTATATGCAAAACATCTCTGCCGTCAAGGAAGCTATGCCCACCGCTCCATTTGAGCAATCCCACGCTGCACTTGAGAAGCGTTGTTTTGCCCGAGCCGTTTTTTCCGAGAATCGCCACTATCTCTCCCGGTGACGCGCAAAAGCTTATGTCGGACAGCACCGAGTCCTTGCCGTTATATGAAAAAGAGCCGTTTTCAACAGTAAGGGTCACAGCTGCCACCCCCCTGTTTTTCGCATAAGAATTATAAAGAACGGCGCGCCTATAACTGCGGTCAGCACAGAGATGGGAATCTCGGCGGCTGTGGCACTTCGCGCAACGGTATCGACAATTATCATAAAGGTCATACCTATGCTGATACAGGCAGGCAGCAGCGACACATGATTGTTTCCGAATTTCATACGGCACATATGCGGCACCAGAAGCCCTACCCAGCCCACCTGACCGCACATTGAAACGCACGAGGCGGTAATTGCCGTTGCACATATTACCGAAACGGCACGCAGAGCCTTAATATCCGTGCCGGTCGCCTTTGCCTCATCATCAGGAAGAGTTAAAATATTAAGCCGCCATCTTATAACATACAAAACAGCCATTCCGATAAGCATTACCGGCGCGCCGAGCATAAGCGAGCGATAGCCTGCGCCCGCAAAGCTGCCCATAAGCCAAAAGGTTATTACCGGAAGCACGGAATTTACGTCCGCCACCGATTTTATAAACGAGACAAGTGCCGAAAAAAGCGAGCCTATCATAATTCCTGCCAAAACCACACTATTAAGTGATTTGCCTTTACCGCTACCTGCAAGATAAGTCAGCAACACGGCAATAATTCCAAACAAAAAAGCAACTGCCTGAGTGACAATAAAATCAGCCCCGAAAAAAATCGCAACAGCCGCTCCGAAGCAGGTTCCGCTTGAAACTCCGACTGTATCGGGCGTGGCAAGAGGATTGGAAAAAAGACTTTGAAATGTACAGCCCGAAACCGAAAGTCCCGCTCCCACAAGGGCTGCAAGGATTATTCGCGGCATTCTTATATTCCATAAAACAAGCTCATTTTTAGATTCCAAATCAGCATTTCCCGTTATTTTACCGAATATCGATCTTATCACCTCGGCGGGAGAAATACCGAGTCTGCCTATACAAAGTGCCAAAACAGCGACAACAAGCGGCAGTATTAAAAGCAGGACCTTCGAAAGCGTGGAAAGCTGTAAGCCTTTACATTCTTTTCTTCCTGTCATATCTCTGTTACCACATTTGAGTACGCGGTTTTGGCACTTACGCCGTCGAGTTTTCCGATTTTACCTGACATTGCGCTTATTATATCCTGAGGAGCGTCCACCGCTATACTTATAATATTTATTTTTTTCTCTCTGTAAGGAATACCCATTCTGCCGACAATGTATCTTCCGTATTCGTGTAAAACACAGTTGAGTTTTTCCACAGCGTCCTCGTTTTCTACTATTATCCCTATAAGGGCTACTCTTGATTCCATATTATTATCCACCTGTAATTAAAATAAAAAGGCTGTATCTTTAAAGATACAGCCTAAGTATGCCGTGCAAACACACAGCAGTTTTACTTATTCACCGTATCTTTCGTCTCAAAACAGATTTCGACGTCAGAAACCGCATTTATTGATTTTTATCATAGCATATACCGGTAAAAATTACAACCCTACATATTTTTATCGCAAAACGCTCTGATATCAGCCTTTTCGCAGCCACCCACATGGCGGTCTGCCTCCTTGCCGTTCTTCACTAAAATCATCGTCGGTATAGACATAATACCGTACATCGCGGCAAGATCTGCGGACTCGTCCACATTTATTTTACACACTTTGACGTCGTCGTATTCCTGCGAAAACGCCTCAAGCTCGGGAGCGGTCATTTTGCACGGACCGCACCAATCGGCATAGAAATCTATAAGAACGGGTTTTTCGCTGCGCGATACCTCGTCAGCATAGTTTTGAAGTGTTATTTTTGTCACGGACATATTTCATCTTCCTTTCACAAGCGCCGAAAAGCGGCACTTTTTTAACCGTATATTATTTTTGAAAGCTCAAAAGCACGGCGCAAATCGTCCTCTTTGACACCGCCGTTATCGGTATCTTTGGCAAGTACGCCGCCGACAAGCTCGGTATTCATAACAGAAAAAGACAGCTTAACCTGCTTTTCTATTATATTGTATCCGTCGTCCTCGTCATCTCCGGCGGTTACCAAAAGCAATGCTTTTTTGTGCTTCGTTATAGGTTGCGCAATTTTTCTTCTGAAATGCGCCTCGTAATAACGCTGAAAGCGGTCAAACAGGGCTTTCATAGGTGCAGGAAAAGACAGATTGTAAACCGGAGTTGCAACAATTACCACATCGGCGTCTTCGAGCTTTGCCATAAACTTTTCAAGGTCTTTTTTAGAGCAACCGTTTGCCGCCTTACAATATCCGCAAGCATTGCACGGGGTCGGTTGCAATGAAAAAAGATGGACTATTTCAACATCATCGCTTTTTCTTATGCCCTTCATAAAAGCACCGGTAAGCTTTGCGGTGCTGCCGTTTGTCTTCGGCGAACCGAAGAGGATAAGTATTTTCATTCTTCCGTCTCGCTGTCGCAGTATTTGCAGACAAGCTTTCCTCCGTTTTCGTAGAAGAGGTGCGGTACATAGCTCTCGCTGTTTGTGACGCATCTCGGATTTTTGCACTGCTTATCATGGGTGCTGTATGTCTTTTCGGGAACTTTGCCACCGCGGTTTTCAAGCATAAGTATAATAAGAGCCATTCTCGCATACATACCGTATTCGGTCTGCTCGAAATACTTGGCGCGGCTGTCATCATCAACTCCTACGGTAATCTCATCGACTCTCGGGAGCGGATGAAGCACAACAAGGTCTTTTTTTGCAAGCTTCATTTTTTCCTCATCAAGCACATAAACGCCCTTTTGGCGCTCATACTCCTCTTCGGATTTAAAGCGCTCCTGCTGAATACGAGTCATATAGAGAACGTCAAGCGAAGAAATTGCTTCTTCAAGACTTGAAGAAAAGCTGTATTCGCATCCGCTCTTTTTAAGAATATCAATTATATATTCCGGCATTTGGAGCTCGGGAGTGGAAATCATAACAAATTTATTGTTTTTATATTTAGACAGAGCTTTAACGAGCGAATGTACGGTTCTGCCGTTTTTCATATCGCCGCAAAGGCCTATGGTGAGGTCGGAAAGCCTCCCCTTTTCGTGCGACAAGGTCACAAGGTCGGTCAAGGTCTGAGTGGGATGGAGATGTCCGCCGTCACCTGCGTTTATAACGGGACTTTTGGAATAGAGCGATGCCGCATAAGCGGAGCCTTCTATGGGATTACGCATAACCAAAACGTCGGCATAATTGCTGACCACCCTTACGGTATCCTTCAAGCTCTCGCCCTTTGACACGGACGCATTAGACGGATTGTCAAACCCTATAACCTCGCCGCCGAGACGAAGCATGGCGGTTTTAAACGACATCTGAGTTCTTGTTGACGGCTCATAAAAAAGCGTCGCCATTATTTTGCCGTGGCAGGCGTCGGTAAAAATCGACGGATTTGCCTTTATCATACCGGCAAGGTGAATTATCTCGTCAATATCCTCAAGGCTGATGTCCTCAAGGTCAATAAGATTGCGTGCCTTCATAAATTACCATCCCTTTATTTTTTACAGTAACGGTATGCTTCCGTTTCGTAAACATTATAATCTTTTTTGCATTCTTCTTCAATAGCGGCAATGAAAAATTGAGAGTTTATACAAATTTTACCGAAACCCGTATATTGTTTTTTACCTTTTCAAGCTGTTTACAAATGCTTTATCGCTGTCGGACACACGGTATGAATCTCTGATTTTTTGTATCGCCCTGTTTTGAGTTGCGGCGTCTACATTCCCCGATGAAAATACTTCAAGCGTTCTCTCTCGGAATTTTATAAAGCTCTCCGAAAGAGCCCATGCAACCGCCATACCGACATAGTATTCTGTACAATCGATATTTTCCAAAATCGAAATAACATCCTCTCCGAATTCGTCCGTTAAAAGATAGCGCATCATCAAAACAACAGCTGTACGAGTCTCATACGTATTCTGTGAAAAAGCGTGCTCCTTACAGAATTCAAAAAGCATATAAAGCTCGTTCTTCTTAGGCTTCAGCGCCGTGCAAAACGAATCACATACCGCCCAATTATCAATATACGGCAAAAACTCCTCTATATATACGAATTTTTCGGCTAACGGCATTTTGAGCTTGGCAGTGACAAGTCCTCTTATCATAATCTCTTCATACGACTGCACAGAGGCCGCCATAAGAAAATAAAGCGGCTTGCCCTTTACTATTTCGGAGGAAATCTTTTGCATTATCGGGAGCCTTACTCCGATTATCGGATATCTCGATGTCTTGCAGAGCCCGCTGTGAAAAGCTCTGTATTTCTCATCCGAAAACGACAATAGATAATCTCTGAATTCCGCATATGCCCTGCCGTTCCACTGTACCTTAGAAAGCTCCATAAAATCCACCTGCGTCCTTTCGGCTTATTTTTACGCAAACTGCATAAAAAAGCGCTTGATACTTTTACCTTAAAAAGTATAATATATCGCAATTTAATTGTAAATGATTTAATTCTGTGTTAAACTGTTTGCAGATTGCAGAAAGGGGAAAATTTTGTGATATACAAGCTAAACAGAGATAATTACAGAGATTTTTCGGCACTGAACATAAACAGACTGCCCGGAAGAGCTTACTCGATTCCCTTCAGAGAGCTTTCGCGTCTCAAAAAGACCGATTGTCTGACCGAACGCTATAAGAGCGATATGGTTACGGTCCTCTCGGGAGAATGGGATTTTAAATATTACGAAACGCAGAATGTTTTACCGTATGAAATGGACACGGAGCGTATCCGTTTTGATAAGATACAGGTTCCGTCCACCTGGCAGAGAACCGGGTACAGAGAGCCTGTATATTTAAATACAAGATACGAATTTCATCTTTTTCCGCCGGAGCTTCCGAAAGAGGTTGCCGTAGGCGTATACAGAAAAAAGATAACCGTTGACGACAAAACCAAAACTCACATCATTTCATTTTTAGGCTTCAGCGCGTGCCTTGAGCTGTATGTAAACGGTGAGTTTTGCGGCTACGGCGAGGGCTCACACAATAGTGCGGAATTTGACATTTCAAATATGCTGATTTCCGGTGAAAACGAACTACTCTGCGTTGTTTACCGTTGGTCCACGGGGACATATCTCGAATGTCAGGATATGTTCAGAGAAAACGGAATTTTCCGAGACGTTCTGCTTTACACATATGACAAAGCATATATAAACGATTACGAGGTTAAAACACGCTTAAACGGCGGAAAAGAATACGACCTCGATATAGACGTATTCCTTGAGGGCGAAGCCGCAGGAAAAAAAGTTTCGGCAGAGCTTTTCTCAGGCAGAAAAAAGATATGCTCCGACGAAAAGGATGCCGACGTCTGCGTCAAATTTTCCTTCTCGGCACTCGACGTAAAGGAATGGACTGCGGAAACGCCGAATGTTTACGAGCTTTATTTAACGCTTAAGGACGGTGACGATACACTATGTACCGTAAGAAATTATACCGGCTTCAAGCATATAGAAATTCTCGGCGACGTATTTAAATTCAACTGCGAAAAAATAAAATTCAAGGGTGTAAACCATCACGACAGCAATGCAAAAACCGGCTACGTGATGAGTGCCGCGGACATAAAAAAAGACCTTGTTCTTATGAAAGAGCTTAACGTAAACTCGATAAGAACGTCGCACTATCCGCCTGACCCGATGCTCATTACGCTTGCGGACATTATGGGATTTTACATAATAGACGAGGCCGACATCGAGACACACGGCTGCGGAAGTCTCGGCAAATACAACCTCTATAAGCCCAATTTCATAAGCAACGACCGCTCTTGGGCACCGAGATACGTTGACAGAGTGAGCCGTATGTATTTCAGAGACAGAAACCACCCGTCAATCACGATGTGGTCTCTCGGCAATGAATCCGGCGGATACAAATGCCAGGACAAATGCTATGAATTTTTGAAATCTGTATGTCCGGAAATACCCGTACACTATGAGGGCGCTATCCGCACAAAGAGAGTCGGGTATGACGTAATATCGGAAATGTATACCGACATAGAAAACGTTATAAAAACCGCAAAGGGCACAAGAGGCAAGAAGTACTTTGAAAAGCCGTTTTTCCTCTGTGAATACTGCCATGCCATGGGCGTAGGCCCCGGCGCGCTCGAAGAATATTGGGACGTCTTTTATTCAAGCGACAAGCTTATGGGCGGCTGTATATGGGAATGGTGCGACCATGCGGTATACCATGGCAAGGATGATAAAAAGTACAAGTACGAATACACCTACGGCGGCGACCACGGCGAGGAAATGCACGACAAAAACTTCTGCGTAGACGGTCTTGTATTCCCCGACCGCACGCTCCATACCGGCGCGCTTGAAATGAAGCACGCATACAGACCCGTAAGGTCAGTAGTATCGGGCGGCAACACACTTCTTCTTACAAACACATACAGATTTTTAAGCACAGATGTTCTTACCGTAAAATGGGAGCTTTGTTTCGACTGCGAAAAGGTAAAAGACGGCGTTATCGACAAGGTAATAGCCCCGTCTGCTACCACGGAAGTAACGCTGCCGCTCGGCCGAATACCGAGCGACCGCCTTGTAACGCTCAACATATTTTACGAAGACAAGAACGGAGCCGAAATATCAAGAGAGCAGCACGTACTCTGTGACGCTCCTGCCGCAATCGAAACAGGCGATAAAAAAGTTCTTCTCACGGAGAGCGACTCCGGTTACTCGGCAGAATTTGATAACGGAAAAATCGAATTCTCACGTTCCACCGGAGAAATTCTCTCATATACGGCTGACGGCACAGAGCTTATCAGCAAAACTCCGTTGAGCGGCATCTCAGGCTTCTTACCGAATATTTACCGTGCTCCGTCAGACAACGAAGAGGTAAATCCCATACCGAAGTGGAATCGCGAAAAGCTAGCTAAGGTCAAAGCGGTCTACAAGGGAATGAGAGCCGAGAGCGAGGAAAAAGAGGTAAAAATAACCGCTTATTACGATATGACTGACGGTAAAAGGCTCTACTACAAGAGCTTTATAGAGTACACCGTATTTTCCGACGGCACGGTTAAAGTTCGTTCCTCTCTCGCGAGGAAGAGATACGGCTGGAAAGAGTTGCCGAGATTCGGCCTTACAGCGGAGCTCCCGAAGGAATTTTCAAACGTGAAATACCTCGGCAGAGGGCCATATGAAAACCTCTGTGATTTTAACGGTCAATCCCCGATAGGCTTATATGAAACAACCGTTAAAGAAATGCACGTTGACTATATCAAGCCTCAGGATAACGGCAACCACGGAGCCGTAAGATTTGCGGAATTTACCGACGGTAACGGAAAAGGCTTAGCGTTCCTCGGTACTCCGAAATTCAGCTTCTCGGCACATGATTACACACAAAAAATCCTTTGCGCGGCACGTCACCGCGAGGACGTAATACACGAGGACACCACGTTTGTTTCAATTGACGGTTTTGTTCGCGGAACAGGCACGGCGAGCTGCGGTCAGGACACGCTTATGAAATACAGATTTGTATTAGACGACACGATCGAATTCCGCTTTGCCATGAAGCCGATAGCAAGATAAGCTCCCGAGAGAGCCGGAAAGGTTAAGGTTATTTTTAAGCTATGATAAAAAGCACTTGGTTTTTAGGCGGCACACCCTGCCCCGACGGCGATGAAATCAGAAAAAAGGTATTTGTGAATGAGCAGAAATACCCTATTTCCGTCGAATTCGACGACCATGACAAAACATGCGATCATCTGCTTTTAACGGTTGACGGCACACCTGCCGCAACGGCGCGCGTTTTTATGACGGACGAGCAGACGGCAAAGATAGGCAGGCTTGCGGTATTAAAGGAATACCGCGGTCAGCATCTCGGCGCAGAGCTTATAAAAGAGCTTAAAAAGAGGTCTAAGGCTCTCGGCGCAAAAAAGATATACGTCAGCGCACAGGTATATGCCGTTCCGTTTTACGAAAAATACGGATTCAGGGCATACGGGAATGAATATCTCGATATACACATTCCGCATATGGATATGGATTGCTCATTATAAGCATTAAGAGCAAAAAAAGACCCGGGGAGCTGTCGCTCTCCGGGTCGCGTTATCTTTTGATTATTCAATCTCAAGATGCTTTGAAGTCTCTTTCGGAGCTTCCTTCTTAGGCATTGTGAGCTTCAAGACACCGTTTTCGTATTTAGCCGAAATCTTATCGGTATCAATACCGGAAACGTCAAACTGTCTTGAATATGAGCCGTAGGAACGCTCGCAGCAGATACTCTTGCTGTCCTTGTCCTTTTTCTCGGTTTCGGTGTGACGTTCTGCCTTGATGGTGAGGATATCGTCCTTGACATCAAGCTTAATGTCGCCCTTTTCAAATCCGGGAAGATCTGCTTCAAGGATATAATTGTTGCCGCTCTCAATAATGTCGGTATTGAATTCGGCAAGCGCCTTACCGTCGAAGAATCTGAACGGGTCATCAAAGAAGCTGTCCATTTCACGGAACGGATTATAGGATGTAACATTGTTTTTACGGTTATAGGGTCTTAAATCAAACATATAAATTCCTCCGATATAAGTTGAATTATGCTGCCCGATTTATTTTTTGCTCGCTCGGTCAGGTGACTTGCGAGCCGCAAGCTGAAAAGAGATTCCGTCGGCCTCTCGGCCTCTCGCTCTCTCTTTCTGTTTACAATTATCATTATACCCTGTAATGTTATCCGTTTGTTATATAAATATGAACAAACTGTAAACTATTAGCACTCTACCACCTAGAGTGCTAATTTGATAAATTCCTTGCTTAATTTCGTCGTTAATATTATAATCAAAACAGTAATAACACACCAAAAGAGAGGTATATAACATATGAAAAGGGATTTGGGCAAAGCCGATGAAATATTTGACGTCCCCGCAATTAACTTTTTCACAAGCGGAAATGATTATTTCGGAAGCAGCGGCAGCAAATTCAGATACAGAATATCGCACACCGACGAGAACATAGTCGGCGAGGTATGGCACGAGGATCTCTGCTATGAAAAATGCACCGTCACCGATAAAAAAGAGGATTTCCCGTTGACGCCGGACGGTCTTACAAGCTGCATAAAATGGCTTTACGAAAAATACGAAAGCACATACGAAGCCTAAAATCAAGCAAAACAGAGAAAGCCGCCCTCGGAAGCATTTCCGAGGGCGGCCGTTTATTTGTTATTGCTTATTATATATCGCTGTCGGCAACGCACGGGCATTTTATCTCACGGCAAAATTTCATTCCACTTTTTCGCGAGTACAGGCATCCAAAGTCCGCCCTGAACAGGTCGGTGATATCTTCCCTTTGACTTTGCGCTCTTTGTATCATACCAATCCGTAAACGGATATTTATCTTCGGTATGGTCAAGCATACGCATTATATCCACCGACAGCTTTTGGGTCATAAATCCGGTATCGTCAAGGGCGCACGCCCACATTGTCCAATCGGTACGCGCATAGTCTCTGCGCGGCCCGAGCGGCAGGCCGTATTCGTTTTTAATTTTGATATATCGCGCAATTTCATTTTTGGCCGTTTTGAGTGGGAACAAATCGAACCCGAATATATAATTCCACACAAGATTATATTTAAGGCTCCAGCTCTCCTTCTTTAACAGAGTAAACGAAAGGCACTCCCTGCCCTCGTCTCTTTTGAGAATATCTGCCGCGTTCTCAGATGCGGCTTTAAGATATTTTTCTCCGTCAGAATCAAGCATTTTGCATATTTCTCCGCAGCAGCGCAGTGCTATGCAGGATTTAACGGCAAGATTTACGCTGCCCGATATCGCCTTTGCATAGTCGTCGGCATTCTTTTGGTTAGCTATATCATTGCCCGTTTCGGCAAGATAATCTCCCCACTTTAAAAGCAAATCTTTATTTTCGGCAATAAAGCTCCTGTCGCCGGAAAGAACCGTCGCGGCATAAGCGAGTATAAGTACATCGCCGCTTGTTTCGACGGGCATCTGCTCCTTCTCGTCATATATGTTGTCCGAGGACGAATATACCTTAGCCTTGTCGCCGTCGAAGTCGGCTTTAAGACCGTATGTCTGCCCGTCAGCTATGGGATATGTGCCTATATCGTGCGGCGCAAAATCAAATTTCCACGCGGCTGAACGCGCAAAATCACATATACCGTTAAGCTCGGCAAAAACAAGACTCGGATTATACAAAAGGAAAAGCGGCGACGACGCGTACGTTACATCGGTCTCGGCGGCAAATCCGCCGGCGGTGCAGTTTTTGGAAATATACAAAAGCTTTCCGTCATCGGTTTTTACAAGCTTATGAGACGCTATGACCTCTCTGTACGCGGCCGACAAAAGCATACAGTAATCATCGCCGAAACGCTGACCATCGCGCAAAATCCGCGTATTTCGCAAAGAAACCTGTTTCCTCAATTCGTCGTGCTTTTCGTCGCAGTATTTGAGCGCCGAAACGGCGTCGGGAAATTTCTCGGTCCAATATCCTCTGAGCTTTTTGCCCATATATTCTATGCTGAAGCCATCGTCAAAAAACAATGTGTCGTGCGCACAGAATTTGTCGCTTACAGGCTCATATGCCTTATGCTCGCTGTGAATGTAGTTTACAAAGCCGTCACGCTTATTGCGCTTAATTGTGGGTTTGCCAAATGAGACAAAGCCTCCCGTAACATAAACCGTTCCCCAGTTTATGGCATTGAAATCGCCCGAATACTCAAGAATTTTCTGCTCATTTTGCCTCATATATGCATAGTATGAGCTGTCGGTCTTAACCGCATCGCCGATAATTTCCTTTCCCTTTTCGCTGTCATAGCAAAAGTTTTCATCCACAAGAAGCGATATCGAAACGGAATGCGGTCTTTTGTCAAGAATCGTAACCTCATAATCTATAAAGGCGCACGGCAAAGACAAAAGCAAAAGGTCATCGGGAAAAGCCGGAGTCCAAAAATCGACCTTGAGCTGAACGTCGTGCTTTTCAAACACATATGTAGTGCAAAGCGGAGTGACCTTAAGCACCTTTTGGTGCATATGATGTACTCCGTTTTCGCCCATAAAACGATACGGCTTGTCATCTATCATCATAAGGCCGTGGAGGCACTTCTGATACCCTGCCCACATTCTCGTATTATCCTTATACAGCTTTTTGTGCTTCATGCTCCAAATACTGATATACGGATCTACCGTCACAAGCGGATATGCGGGTAAATGTTTCATAAGTACAACCCCTTTCAAATTCTCATTATAGTTATTTTACCACATTTATTTTGCACTTTAAATATACAATTTTATGAAAAACATACATTAAATATGCTTTTTGTAGAATTCAAAGCAGCTGTCAAACCATTCCTCCGGTTCTTTGCCGTTTGCAAGACCTATGCCGTGTCCGCCGGTTTTAAAGAGTTTAAATTCATGCGGTACACCGTTTTTGCGAAGCGCGTCGCACAGCATTACACTGTTGTTGTAATCGACCGTACCGTCATCCTCGCACGCCCAGACAAACGTCGGCGGAAAGCTCCCGTTTGCAAGCTTTTCAACGCTTGAAGCATTAATCTCGGTCTTGCCGGGAAACAATCCGAGAAAATTCCTGCGCGATACCTTATGAGTTTTTTCGCCCATGGTTATGAGCGGATAGCAGAGCATAAGGGTTTTGGGGGTTAAAGAGTATTCCTTGCCGCAGTATTCGGTTTCGTATCTTTCGCATTGTGAAGAGAAGAAAGCGCAAAGATGACCGCCCGCAGAGCTGCCCATAAGAGAAATATTGCTTCCGTCAACACAGAGCCTTTCGGCGTTTGCCTTTATGAACTGCATGCTTCTTGCCACATCTTTGACGGGGCGCGGATACCTCGCGTTGTAGCCCACGCTGTAAAAAAGCACAAAGGCATTTATTCCCCTTTTGTTAAATTCGCGCGCAAACGGCTCTCCCTCGTTAAAATCCGAGATGAATTTATACGCACCGCCGGGGCATATGAGCACCACGGGCGCATTTTCTCCGACAACATATCCGAAAAGCTGTACTTTTTTGCGGTACGGCTCCTCTTTGCACTCGCGTTCCGTATAAATCTTATACTCTGTTTTTTTAACCATTTTCTTTTCTCCAAATCGTTATATTTAACGTATCCGCGTTAAGATTACCGAGTTAATTGTATTATATAACACCGCAGCGACAAAATAAAGAGTGAAGTTTAAGCGCGTCAAGCCCGAAAAACTATGTTGCAAGTTGACAAAAGACAATAAAAAGCGTAAAATATCGCATATATCTGTGTAAAAAATATGTTTCCGACAGGGAGTAAATATAATGAAGTTTTTACAGAAAACCCAAAGAACGGTTATGTTTCTCTTAAAGGTACTGCTGTTCTTTATTTTGTTTGCCACTTTTTTTGTTTTTTTCGGTATTGAAAACGAATGGCTGCTGCGCCTTTCGAGAACCGCCGCGGTAACCATGCTTACGTTTGTCGTTCTCGGCTCGGCACTTATGTCAATATACGGCGGATATTCCGTGGGAATAACAAAGAGCAAGCCTATAATCTACTCTATGACGCTCTCCACCGTATTTACCGACATAGTAACTCATTTGCAGCTTTGCATAATGAACACAAATGCGGCAAACAACCAAAAATTCCAGTATGAGCACCCCCTGCTTTTACTGCTTGTTATGGTCATTCAGATACTCGTTATTATATTTTTCGCATACTTCGGAAATTTCGTATACTTTTCAATAAACTCTCCCGAAAAATGCTGTGTTATAACGACTTCAAAGTATTCGTTAAACAACATCGTCCCTAAAATCAAGAAGTATAAAAAGCAGTATTTAATAACGGACGCAATACTTTTCACAAATCCGGATTTGTTTGACATCATAAACCGCTGTGACACGGTATTTGTATATGACGTACCGGCAGCCTCACGCACAACGATTGTCGAATACTGCTACGCAAACAACAAAAACATCTACTATAATTTTGAGATGTGCGACGTTGTTTCGCTTCGCGGCAGAAACGCAATGCTTGACGACAAGCCGATGATAGCTTCAACCGTTAAAGGGCTTACGGTTGAACAGCGCATAATGAAACGTGCCATGGACCTTTTTGTATCTACCGTGGGTTTAATTGTTACAAGCCCCATAATGCTCGCCTGCGCAATAGCCATAAAGGCTGAGGACGGCGGTTCGGTATTCTTCAAGCAGAAACGTGCCACAAAGGACGGAAAGATTTTCAAGGTCTACAAATTCCGCACGATGAAAGAAAAGAACTCAATAAACAAATCCGTAACCGAGGACGACGACAGAATTACAAAGGTCGGCAAAATTCTGCGCAAATTCCGCATAGACGAGCTGCCGCAGATAATCAACATTTTCAAGGGTGAAATGAGTGTTGTCGGCCCACGTCCGGAAATGATAGAAAATGTAGACGAATACACACAGGCATTGCCGGAATTCAGCTACCGTTTGCGCGTCAAGGCAGGTCTTACGGGCCTTGCTCAGATCGCCGGCAAATACAACACTTCGCCTAAGGACAAGCTCGTGCTCGACCTTATGTACATCGAGAAATACAGCATATGGCAGGATATTAAGCTTATCTTCCAGACGCTTACGGTATTCTTTAAAGCCGACGACAGCACAGAGGCATTCCACCACAGCGACAGCTACGAGTTTTTCACCGCGGACGAGTCTCCAGAGCTTATAGGCGAACCCGAAAACGCAGAATCAAATGTCTGCGAGCAAGAAAGCAAACAGTAAAATTTAAATTAAAAACCGTCTTGCGCTGTTTTGTGTGACGCTAAGGCGGTTTTTTGTGAGTAAATATATGAGGTGAAGCAAAAGATGTTAGAAGCGGTAAACGTAGGTTTACAATACGGCGGCAGGACGCTTTTTGAGCACGCGGACGTGAAGTTCACAAGCGGCAACTGCTACGGTCTTATCGGTGCGAACGGCGCCGGCAAATCCACATTTTTAAAAATTCTTTCGGGCGAAATAGAGCCTACAAAGGGTGAGATTATCCGCACACCAGGCGAGCGTCTTTCGGTTCTCAGGCAGGATCACTTCGCTTATGACGAATACGATGTTATACGCACCGTTTTGCTCGGCAACCCCAAGCTCTGCGAAATAATGGACGAAAAAGAGGTCTTATATAACAAGGCAGAGATGACAGACGAGGACGGTATGAGACTGTGCGAGCTCGAAGAGCAATTCGCCGAGATGGATGGTTGGAGCGCCGAGAGCGACGCCGAAATACTGCTCAACGGCCTCGGCATAACAAACGACCTCCACTATCTCAAAATGAGCGAGCTTACGGGCGACCAAAAGGTTAAGGTTCTGCTTGCACAGGCTCTTTTCGGTAACCCCGACATACTTCTTATGGACGAGCCGACAAACCACCTCGACCTTGAAGCCATAGCTTGGCTTGAGGAATTTCTTATCGACCTTGATTCCACCGTCATAGTTGTATCGCACGACCGTCACTTTTTAAACAAGGTTTGCACCCACACGGTAGATATTGACTATAAGAAAGTCACCATGTATGTGGGAAATTATGATTTCTGGTATGAATACACACAAATGGCTCAGCGTCAGATGCGCGAGCAAAACAAAAAGGCTGAGGCAAAAATCAAGGAGCTTCAGGACTTCATATCCCGTTTCAGCGCAAATGCATCAAAATCGAAACAGGCCACAAGCCGCAAAAAACTTCTTGACAGCATAAAGGTTGAGGATATTCCCGTATCGTCAAGACGTTTTCCGTATGTTGACTTCAAGCCCGACCGCAAAGTAGGCAACGAGGTGCTGACTGTAACGGGAATCTCAAAGACGATAGGTGACAGAAAAGTTCTCGACAACGTAAGCTTTACCATACTGCCGAGACAAAAAGTCGCTTTTGTCGGCAGTGACCCTCTTGCAAAAACAACACTATTCAAAATTCTCATGGAAGAAATCGAGCCGGACGAAGGCACATTCAAGTGGGGTGTAACCACATCACGCAGTTATTTGCCGACGGACAACTCCGCTTATTTCGACGGCTGTGAAGACTCTCTTATAGATTGGGTAAGGAACTACTCTAATCTTGTTTTTGAAGCCGATATAAGGAGCTGGCTCGGCAGAATGATGTTCTCGGGAGAAGAAGCCACCAAAAAGGCAAACGTGCTCTCCGGCGGAGAGCGTGTAAGATGTATGCTCTGCAAAATGATGCTCTCGGGCGCAAATGTACTTTTGCTTGACGAGCCGACAAACCACCTCGACCTTGAATCCATCGCCTCATTAAACGACGGTCTTATCAAATATCCCGAAACAATACTTTTCACATCGCATGACCATCAGTTTGTGGAGACGGTTGCCGACCGCATAATCGACGTAACGCCCGGTCACTTCTTTGATGAAGCGATTACCTTTGACGAATACGTTGAAAAAACATCGGAGCAAAATGATAAAAAATAACGATAAATCCAAACCATATTCACACCCGAGATGGAATGACAAACAGCTTCCCGTTGTTACAGGACATATAGAGTTTTCTGAAGAAGAAAAGGAAAAGAACCGAAAAGAGTTTTTGGATTATTTAAGGAAAAAAGGATACAAGGTTTAACAGACAACTTAATACCTAAAGCACTTTGCAGAAATGCAATGCCTTTTCACTTTGTTAGGAGAAAGTTAAATTGTTACAAATAAATATTCAGAATTTTGGCGGAAGAAAAGCAGACGGCTATAATTTAAGTGGTAGTTCGATTGCTCTCCCCCATTGATTATGTACGGACTTTTCGGGCATTTTTACGGACTTTTTTTCCTATTTCGGCACTTTGCATTTTCATAAAAAGGCAAAACATAAAACCCCTAAAAAGCTTATAACATCAAGCTTTTTAAGGGTTTTATGAATGGTGAGCCATCGGAGATTCGAACTCCGGACACCTTGATTAAAAGTCAAGTGCTCTGCCAACTGAGCTAATGGCTCATATAAAAAGCGTTTTACCGCTTTTATATTTTAGAAAAAGAGAAGCAGAAGTGTGGCACCGAGTGCAAGCACAAAAAAGAATAAACCGAAGTATTTCGTGAATCTGCTGAGCTTAGCCTCCATGGTTCTGCCTTTATTCTTACCGAAGAAGGTATCGGCACCGCCGGCGATTGCACCGGAAAGGCCTGCCTGGCGACTCTCCTGCATAAGGATAACAACGGTCAGTATAACAGATGATAATATAAGTAATACAGCAAGAATTATTTCAAGAGCCGACATTTTCTTCCTCCGTTCAAATTTGAATTCGTTTTCAGAATGCTAAAGCATTCTATCATACTGGGTGTAAAAAAGCAAGTCTTTTTTATAATTTTTTTATATGCAGGGAAAATTCATTGCATATATCGCCGATTTCGGAGCATATTATTTAATGCAGAAGCTTTTACACATAAAGAGCGTTTGCCGTAAAAGCTTTTGTGCCGCTTGCAGCTTTCATTGCCGCGAGCGGTTTTTTATCGGCTCGCATAAAAAGCATTGTGAAACAACATCATTGGCCGGTCGTGATGCTCTCGCCGGATGAAGTCTCGCTTTCCGAAGTCTCTGCGGAAACACCGGAGTTGTATATGTAATTTGAGCCTTTATCGGTATCCGCCGCGGCTTCAGTCGTTGTTTCCTCAAAAAGGCCTGTATAATTTTTTATGATGCCGAACCCGGTTAAAATCGAAAAGGCACTTACCAAAGCAAGCAGCACCGCCGCCACGGTCAAAAACACCGCAAGCCCCTTTTCTGCGTTTTTGCTTCCGCCGCCGTTCTTTGCTTTGACAGCTTCTTCAAACATCATCGGCTGATTTTCGCCGTAAAAATATGTTTCCTCGGGTCTTGCCTCGCTTCGCTTTGTGCCGTTCGAAAAATCATATCGAAATTCCTCGCAGGCACGTTTTTTTTGCTCGCCCGCACGCGGCAAAGCAGACTTGCTGCCGTATGATGAATTCTTTTCCGTATCCGTTTCGAGCATGACACAGCCTCCTTGGAAATCAATTTAAATAATTTTAGCATTGTGCACATAAAAAGTCAATTACTGCCGGTTTTTGCAAAAAAAGTTCGCGTGCTTTGCGGCAATATTCGCCATATGAATGTTCACCATATGATAAATATAAAATAAATTACCGTAAAATTATTGAATTAAGAAAATCATTATGCTAAAATAATAAAAATATTTTTATTTTTAACAAATAATTTCCGGGATGTGATTTTTTTGGGGGAAAATGCCACAAGTACAACTGTTGCTGAGCCGTCCGAGCAAGAGCTTGAAAAAGAGGTCAAAAAAGCCTCCGAGCAAAACAGACGTTATATCCGTCCGAGCGAGCTCGTAGCGTTTTTGCTTACGACCTTCGGTCAAAAGAACCTTGACCAGTTTGTAAACGCATACAGGCAGTTCTTTATGATAAGCTTTCTCGGAATTTCAGGACGTGCCTACGGTCTTATAGTCTTTATTGAATCAATATACGACGCCGTTGACGATTCTCTTTCGGGTCTTATTATTGACAGAACAAGAACTCGTTGGGGCAGACTTCGCCCATACATGATAATCACCGTACCGATTTGGGGTCTTGCCACGCTGATGCTTTTCACAACGCCGCAGTTCCTCTCGGGTAACACATCAAAAATAGTTTGGGCGGTAATTGCAATATTCGCATACAATTTAGGTATGTCATATTTCAATGCCTGGCAGATACTTCTTTACAACATCACCCCGAGCCTTCGCGAGAGAGACAACCTTATAGCGACTTCAAAGTTCTTTGAGCTTTTCGGAACGTGGATTCCGTCTTTTGTGCCGATATTTGTTTCGTTTATGCCGAAGATTTCAGAAAGCATCGGTATGCAGGACGTCTACTCCGGATTTGCCGTAGCCATGATGGTAATAGCCGGCGGCACAGCAATATACGGATTCTTTGCAATGAGAGAAAGAGTCCCGCTCGCATCTCGTGAGCAGATGCAGGAAATCAGCGTTCTTGATTCGTTTAAAAATGCGGTCAAGAACAAGCCTATGTTTATACTTATGCTCGCAAACTTTTTCAACGGATTCAAATCAGTCGGAGCTTCTACCGAAAGCTTCTTTTGGCTTCACAACACGGGCAGCCTTGCAAACGGCACAATAGCCGGCGTATTCACGGGCATTCCCAACTTCATAATAACGCCGATTACGCCGAAGCTTATACATAAATTCGGTGCCAGAAACACCGCAATCGGTGCCGGCATTTTCGGCGGCATAGCATACACGCTGATGTTCATAATAGGTTATGCTCCGTTCGGAAGCTATTCCGGTGCGGAAAGGTACAAGAATTACAGCGGCGGCAGCGGAGTCGCAAATATGGTTTACCTTACCGTAATGCTGACAATATGCGGTCTGCCGAACTGTATAATCCGTGTTTGCCAGGCGGTTTTGCAGGGCGATGTTTACGATTACAGCGAATGGAAATACGGTGTCCGCAATGAGGGCCTTGTAGCAACGGTATCAAACTATTTTACAAAGCTTGCCAATGCCGTTACCGGACTTCTCTCGGGTCTTGTCATAACCTTCGTCGGCTACACCTCGCACAAGGACGCACTCGGTAACGTAATACGTGACACAAGTCCGAAGGTTCTTATGGGATTTTTTGCGGTATTTGCCCTTATGCCTGCCATTGCAAGATTTCTCTTTGGTATAATACTTATATTCTTTAACGTTCACGGCAAATTCAAGGAAGATATGATGAAAGAGCTTGAAGAGAGACGCCTTGAAAGAGTACGCAAGATGACCGAAGAGGAAAAAGCACTCGAAAGCTCGGATGCAAACGGCGAAATTCCGATAAACGCCGACAACTGACACTTCGGCAAAATCACAACAATAAAAGACGTGAAGTGAGAAAAATCTCGCTTCACGTCTTTTTTATATACTGATTACGTAATCAATATCCCACGCTGCCCGTTAAAGTCTCGTCATCGTCAATCCACTTTTTCACATTGATTATGCGGTAATCATCGTGAGTGTCACGGATAATAACATGGTCTATTCCGGAATTTATTATCACTCGTTTGCAAAGTGCACAGCTGCTCGCCTCTTTTACGTATTCGCCGGTATCGCATTCTATTCCGACGAGATACATTGTGCTGCCGAGCATTTGATTTCTCGCCGCGCTTATAACGGCATTCATCTCGGCGTGTACACTGCGGCAAAGCTCATATCTCTCGCCGCGCGGAACATTAAGCCTTGTACGGACACAGTAATTTAAATCAGTACAGTTTTCTCTGCCCCTCGGTGCGCCGCTGTAACCGGTTGATATAACCTCATCATCCTTTACTATGACCGCACCGAAATGACGTCTCAGGCAAGTGCTTCGCTGAGCCACCGCCTCAGCCAAATCAAGATAATAATTTATCTTATCGCGTCTCTCCATATGTCTCCTCCGTTTACAAATCTCTGAAGATATTTTATCACAGCGCAAAACCGTGTTCAAGACGTAATAATCAACAAATTTCGACATTAGCAAAACTACATATAAAAAGAAAAGTCGGACTGCACTAAAAATGCAATCCGACTTTTGCCAAATTAATCTTCTTCCGTAAAGGAGTCTTTACCCAAACCGCATACGGGGCAAACCCAGTCCTCGGGAACATCCTCCCACGCGGTTCCGGGAGCTACGCCATTATCGGGATCTCCCACTGCGGGATCGTAAACATAGCCACAGGGGCATACATATTTTTTCAAAGCAAACACTTCCTAACAATATATTTATTTGGCAAAGCTTAAAAATCAACCGAAATATCTCTTGAGAAGACCCTCAAAGGCTCTGCCGTGTCTCGCCTCGTCACGAGCCATCTCATGAACGGTATCGTGAATAGCGTCAAGGCCCTCTTCCTTAGCTCTCTTAGCAAGTTCAAACTTACCGAGTGTAGCACCGTTCTCTGCTTCGGCTCTCATCTCAAGGTTCTTTTTGGTGCTGTCTGTGACGACCTCACCGAGAAGCTCTGCAAATTTAGCGGCATGCTCTGCCTCTTCATAGGCAGCCTTTTCCCAGTAAAGACCGATTTCGGGATAGCCCTCTCTGTGAGCTACTCTTGCCATTGCAAGATACATACCGACCTCGGAGCATTCGCCTGTGAAGTTAGCGCGAAGACCCTCAAGGATATCCTCGGGAACATCCTTCGCAATACCTACAACGTGCTCTGCAGCCCAAGATTTTGACTCCTCTTTAACCTCTTTGAAGGTTGAACCGGGAGCGCCGCACTGAGGGCACTTTTCAGGCGGATTTTCGCCTTCATAAACATAACCGCATACGGGACATACAAATTTTTTCATTTTTAATTCCTCCAAGAATTTAATTATTATCTTTATTATTTGATACGGACAAATGCTTTAAACATTCTTCGCATTTGCCGTAAAAGATTAGGCTGTAACCCTCTGCCCTGCCCTTAAAATCACCCAAGCAATGTGCCGTAACGGACGAGTCAAGCGGCTCAGAGGGTAAATCGAAATATCTGCCGCAGGATGTGCATTTGAAATGATAATGCTGATTTGTGTTAGCGTCAAAATGCTCCTCACCGCCGAGGGTAAGGCTTATGATTTTGCCGCTGTCACGAAGAAGAGTAAGATTGCGGTAGAGAGTACCGAGGCTTAAATTCGGAATATCCTCCCTGACGGAGAGATAAAGTTCCATGGCAGTCGGGTGGTCATACCTGTTTTTTAAATTTTCAAGGATTGCCTCCCTTTGCCGACTGTAACGCTGTTCCTGCAATATTCAGCCTCCGTTCTTAATATATCGGATAACGTGCGCCGTAAAAAGCCGTGTCTATTTCATCGGCTTTAACTGCGTTTTACGTTGCGGCTTGTAACCGCTCAATAATCAGTAACGATTATCGTTATTATTATAATAACACAGATTTTTATTTTTGCAAGTGTTTTTTGAAATTTTTTTAAAATTTTTTCAAAGCCGCAAAATCAACGGCATATTCAATTTGCACAGCGATGTAATATTGCGGACAGGATTTGAATAAATATTCTTAGAAACGAAAAATACATTTCAGCAAAGAGGAGAGACAGTAATGGATTTTTGTGCGGAAACGAATGAAGTTTCAAAAAGAAAAACAGCCTGTCGGGAAGCTTTGGAGCAACCTATTGAATGTGATATAACGCTGCCCGAATACCTCCCCGATATTCAAAGAGTATTAAAATGTTCGCTGACTGCACATATAAGCAGCGTTCAGAAAACCGGTGACAGGGTAACGGCAGACGGAACGGGTCGGCTCTCGGTACTATACATGAGCGATACCGGAAAGCTGCAATGCCTTGAGCAGGGCGTCCCCTTTTCTCGTTTTTTTGAAAACAGAGCGGTTGAGGAATGCGAATGCTGCGTCAGAGCGAAAACGGAATATGTCAACTGCCGTGCCGTTTCCGGCAGGCGACTTGATATTCATGGCAGTATAAGCATAACCTTTTCATGCTATTCGTGCGAGCGTAAAAAACTTATTTGCGCATGCAGCGGCGGCGGGGTCGAAACCAAAAGCGAAAAGAATGAAGTGTGCAATATGCTCGGCTGTTCGGAAAAGGGCTTCACCGTCAGCGAAATATACGAAATCGGAGATGCAAAGCCGGCGATATCGCAGATAGTGCGTTCCTACGCAAGCGCCGTAATAGAGGATACAAAGGCGGTATCGGGAAAAATTCTTATTAAAGGCGAGCTTACCGTAAAAACTCTCTATATTGCGGAGACAAATGACAACGAGCTGCAAACAACCGAGCACACCATGCCGATAAATCAAATAGTTGAAGTCGAAAAAGCAGACGACGAAAGCATCAATATAATAAAGCTTGTGATTTCGGATTTAGCCGTATCCGCCAAATCAGATGCCGCAGGAGCACTTCGCCTTTTGGACGCAGGAGCCGAAATACGCGCATACACCGAAACATACAAAAGCGAAGAAATGAACATGGTGACGGACGCATATTCGGTAAATTACGAAATTGAATCAAAGCTGACACCGACGGAGATACGGCGGCTTGACGACAGCTTTACCGACACTCATCTTTGCAGGGGCAGGCTCGATTTATCGGGTACCGATACCGAGAGAATTTTAGATATGTCAGTCGCCGGCATAGAGTACAATACCTCACGCGTAAAAGACGAGCTTTTAATCTCGGGCGCAATAAAAGTTAATCTGCTCACCGTAAGCAGAGAAAACGAAACATCGTTTTTTGAACGGCAATTTGATTTTGAATACCGACGCCGTGAGGAATTCTCGGGCGAAAGAACCGAGTTTTCGCCGTTTATAACCGTCACGGGATCTGATTATATACTTAATTCCGGTGACACTCTTGACGCCCGTGTGGAAATTACAATATCCGCAGCTGTTTTTTCCGTAAGCACGGTAAACGTCATTACGGATATTACTGTTGACAGCGAAAGGCCGAAAAAGCCGTCCGAAGCCGCACTTACGGTATATTTCGCCGACAAGGGCGAAAAAGTATGGGATATAGCGCGACATTACAACACGACAGCCGACAAAATTATAAGTGAAAACAATCTTGAGGGCATGCTCGTCACCGAAAAATGCAGGCTGCTCATTCCGCGTGCATAAGGGGGAGCCGAAAATGAAAAAAACAAGTATTTACAACGATATTGCAAAAAGAACCGACGGCGACATCTACGTTGGCGTCGTAGGTCCCGTGAGGACGGGAAAATCAACGTTTATAAAGCGATTTATGGACACCCTTGTGATACCGAATATAGATAACGCCGGTCAGCACGACCGAGCGGTAGACGAATTACCGCAATCCTCCGCCGGCAGAACAATAATGACGACCGAGCCGAAATTCATCCCCGAAAATGCGGTAGAGATAAATCTTCCGGATAACGCAAGCTTTAAGGTTAGGATGATTGACTGTGTCGGTTATATTGTTCCGAGCTCGCTCGGCTATATTGAGGACGACGGGCCGCGAATGGTTCACACTCCGTGGGCGGAGGAGGAAATGCCGTTTGACAAGGCCGCCGAAATCGGTACACGAAAGGTCATAGCGGAACATTCGACAATAGGTCTTGTCATAACGACAGACGGCAGCATAAGCGACATTCCGCGTGACGAATACGAAGAGGCGGAAGGTCGCGTAATAAGCGAGCTTCAAGAATTAAACAAACCGTTTATAGTCCTCTTAAACTGTATGTACCCACACGCGGCTCCCGCGAAAGAGCTGTCCGTAAAGCTTTCCGAAAAATACGGCGTTCCCGTGCTTCCGATAAACTGCCTTGAGCTTACCGAAACAGAAATTAAAGAGATAATGACGCAGCTTTTGTTTGAATTTCCCATTCGCGAGGTATCGGTAAAGCTTCCGTTCTGGCTGACGGCTTTGCCGCACGACCATTGGCTGAGGAAAGCACTTTTCGGCGCAGTGGCTTCCGCGGCAAACGAAATGGAGCTTGTACGCGACGTATCCTTAATGACGGAGCGCCTGAAGGAATGCGAATATACGGATGACTGTTCTGTAAGCAGCATGGATCTGGGGAGCGGCAGCGCAAATATTTCGGTACGCGTAGGGTCGGGGCTTTTTTATAAGGTTCTTTCCGAATCAACCGGTCTTACCGTGGAAAATGAGCAAAGTCTTATGGCCACAATGCGCGAGCTCGCTTCGGTAAAGAAGGAATACGACAGGCTGAAGTGCGCGCTTGACGAGGTGGAAGCGACAGGCTACGGAATAGTGATGCCGTCGATAGACGAATTGACGCTTGAAGAGCCCGAGCTTGTAAAGCAGGGCGGCAAATACGGGGTTAAGCTGTCCGCCAGCGCACCGTCAATTCATATGCTCAAAGCCAACATAAAGACCGAGGTTGCGCCGATTGTCGGCAGCGAAAGCCAGTCGGAGGAACTCGTAAAATATCTGCTTCAGGGCTTTGAGGAAGACCCGCAAAAGATATGGGAGTCAAATATATTCGGGAAATCGCTTCACGAGCTTGTAAACGAAGGGCTCAGAGGCAAGCTCAATCATATGCCGTCAGACGCGAGAATGAAGCTTCAAGAGACGCTCGAACGAGTTATAAACGAGGGCTGCAACGGGCTTATCTGCATAATTCTGTAACAAAAAACAACCGGCAAGGCGCTGTTTGCTGCTTGTCGGTTGTTTTTTGTAATGTGATATGCTTTGCACACAAGAAAATATGTAATTGTAATTGCCTTTACAGCAAAGTCGCAAGCTCCTTTAACGAGCCGACGACCTCACTCGCACGAATATCGCTCTTTTTATATTGCTCGGGGCTCGTAACACCCGACAGCACAAGCACAGACGGTATACCGTTAGCCTGCCCTATCAGTATGTCGGTTTCAAGTCGGTCGCCGATGAAGCACAGCTCCTCTTTTTTACAGGACAAAAGCCGAGTAAGATAATCGACCGTGTATTTATGCGGCTTGCCCATTATCATATCGGGTTTTCTGCCGGTTGATGCCTCAAAAAGAGCCATCATAGAGCCCGTGTCGGGCATAAACCCGTCAGCTGTGGGACAATTGAAATCTGGATGCGTCGCAATATACTCCTTTCCCTCCGCCAAAAAGCGACAGGCTCGTCTCAGCTTTTCATACGTAAGAGTGGTATCAAAACCGAGCACCACTATATCCGGGTCTTTGTCGTCAAGAATAATTCCCGCATTCACAAAATCAGCCGTGAGCCGTTCGTTGCCGAGCAGGTACACCCTTTTGCCGTTCCTGTTGGCTTTGAGGAAATCAATCGTAACGTGAGACGAAATTACGATTTTGTCCGGCGAAATATCGTAGCCCATATTGTGAAGTCGTGTTCTGCAAACCTCGACATTGTTTGACGAATTATTGGTGTAAAAGAGAAAATCCTTTCCTTTTTGCTTAACCGTATTGAGAAAATCAACAGAACCGGGTATAATATTACCGTCAAGGTAAAAAGTGCCGTCCATATCTATAATAAAATATTTGGTTTCGGCAAAAACTGAATTTGACAAAGCTGACACTCCTAAAAAACAAATACAATATATTGTAACATTATTACGACAAAATGCAAGGTGAATTTATGACAGGCAAAGTCCATTCATTTCAAAGTCTCGGTACAGTAGACGGCCCCGGAGTACGCACAGTTCTGTTTTTGCAGGGTTGTCCCCTGCGTTGCCCATACTGTCACAATCCGGACACTTGGGACAAAAATGCCGGAGAAGATATTTTTGTTGATGACGCGGTAAAGAAGATTTTAAGATACCGCTCATATTTCGGCAAGGACGGCGGAGTTACCGTATCGGGCGGCGAGCCGCTTTTGCAAGTCGAATTTGTATACGAGCTGTTTACAAGGCTTAAGGAGGAAGGCATAGGTACTGCTCTTGACACCTCCGGCGTCATAATGAACGACAGCGTAAAAAAGCTTCTCGGCAAAACCGATATAGTTTTGCTCGACATAAAATTTTCACGTGACGACCTGTATAAAAAATACATAGGAGTGAGCCTTTCCGCTCCGCTTGCGTTTCTTGCGGAATGCGAAAAGGCAAAAAAAAGAGTTATAATCCGACAGGTTATAACTCCCGGCATTAACGATACCGAAGACGATGTTCTGAAGCTTCGCGAAATATTAAAGCCCTTTAATTGCGTTGAAAAAACAGAGCTTTTGCCGTTCCGCAAGCTTTGCAAAGAAAAATATGAAAGCTTAAATATTTTCTTCCCGTTCGGTGACAGAGAGGAAATGCCGCAGGAAAAGCTGAACGAGCTTCAGAAGCTGCTGTAAAAGAGGTTCTTAATTTTGTATTACGACATAAAAAAAGTAGGACTGCCGCAGTCGCTGCGCGAAAAAGCGGATGATATATACACAAACAGCAAAGCTAAAATCAATGCGCTCTCGAAGCTGTTTTTCCCATTTCCCGACATACTTAAGGGACAATCGGATATGGTAAGACTCGCGGTTGTTTTAAAGAGCTTTGAGCGAACTCACGATTTTTACAAGAGCAAAATAATAAGTGACGATGTTTTTTACGATACGATAAAGGATGCAGCCGTCTGGTGCGAAAACAATCAAAACAACGGTCTTAAAAACTACCGTTGGCTTCATAATCACGCATCGGGCAAGCTATTTAAAATAGGCAGGCTGCAATTCCAAATATATAAAGCCCCCATGGGGCCAGACTACACAAAGCTGCCGTTTAAAAGAGGCGACAACCTCTTATACATTCACATTCCTCAGGGAGAAAAGCTGACAAGGGAGAGCTGTACGGACTCCGTAAGGCGTGCCGAGGAATTTTTCAGAAGCCATTTTCCGAATTACGAATATGATTACTTCTTCTGTGAGAGCTGGCTTTTGTTTCCCGGCAACCGAAGCTTTATGGCAAAAGACAGCAACATAGTTAAATTTATGGACTTGTTCACTCCGGCATATTCGACGGAAAACGATTCGCAGGCAATAGAGCGCATATTCGGAGAAAGAAAAAGCGATATAAACGACTACTGCGAAGATACCTCTTTACAAAAGAGTGCAAAGGAATATATGCTCGGCGGAAACAAGCTCGGCTTCGGCACGGGCTACATAAAAAGGCAGTAGGCTGCAAAAATACATCTTGCGTTTTGCAGCGCCGCGGCTAAAGCAAATATTATTATAAAAAAGGAGCACCCGAAAGGGCAATTACCGCAATGAAAAAGATGATATCATGGAACGTAAACGGACTGCGCGCCGCAGTCGGTAAAAATTTCAAGGAGGTATTCGATTCTCTTGATGCGGATATCTTTTGCATACAGGAAACAAAGCTTCAGGAAGGTCAAATCGACCTAGAATTTGACGGCTATAAAAGCTATTGGAGCTATGCCGAAAAAAAAGGCTATGCGGGCACAGCGATATTCACAAAAGAGGAACCAAAAGACGTATTTTACGGCATAAACGAGCCGTTTTACGACAATGAAGGCAGAGTCATAACGCTCGAATTCGAAAATTATTTCTTTCTAACCTGCTACACACCGAATTCTCAAAGCGAACTCAAAAGGCTTGAATACAGAATGTCGTGGGAAGAAAAATTCCTGACATATCTTAAAAAGCTCGAAAAGACAAAGCCTGTTATTCTTTGCGGTGACCTAAACGTGGCACACAAAGAAATCGATTTGAAAAATCCGAAAACGAATATGGGTAATGCCGGGTTTACCAACGAAGAAAGAGAAAAATTCGGGACCCTTTTAGACAGCGGTTTTATAGACACCTTTAGGTATTTTCACCCTGACGAGCCGGGCAGATACTCTTGGTGGTCTTACAGATTTAACGCGCGTAAAAACAACGCAGGATGGAGAATAGACTACTTTCTTGTATCGGAAGAACTCAAAGACAAGCTCGTTTCCGCCGACATTCTCTCGGATATACAAGGCTCAGACCACTGTCCCGTGGAGCTTGTGGCGGATATTTGATATTCCCGCTTAATCAAACGCCGCTCCGTAGTCGTTTATAATTCCGGCAAGCTCGCTTGGCGAGCCTATCACGTTTGTGAGTGCCTCCGGCAGCACGCCGACTATAACGGTTTCCGCAACAACGGCGGACGCTGTTACGGACAAGCCGTCAGTCTTTCCGAGCATAACAAGCCTGCCGCTTGTCTCTATATTGAAAACAATGCGGTGTATTACCTGGTTGAGCCCGGCCTCCCTGAATTCGTTTGAAAATGTCACAACCGTACCGGAGGTCAGCTGAGCATTAAATTTCACGCGCGGGCCGTAGCCGTTTGTGTATTCACTTCCCAAAAACGTTCCGATTGGTATAGATATGCTGAATGTTTCGTTTTCTGCGGCGATTTCGGATACGGCAAGGGAAATATTGCTTTGAAGTAAATTTATTTTAACTGTATCAACGTGGAGAGAAGTTACATTTCCCTCCGCGTTTCTTTCTGTTTTAACTATATCGTTATATGCTGTTTCCGATTCGGCGAGGACCTCGGCAACCGCTTTGTTTGTCGAGTTTAAAAGTATTCTTTCGGCTACTGTCTCGCTGTACCTCGTAATGACGGGGCGCATACGACAGGTAAAGGTGAAAACAAGCACCGAAATGCTCATAACGAACACAGCAAAAGAGAAGAACACCCTTTTTGCACAGTTTTTCCTTTTCATTTCTTTATCTGCCTCCCCTGTTTCTATTCTACGCAGAGAAGGCATTGTGCGTTAAAACGCCATAAAAAAGGAGCTGTAAAAAGCTTTACAGCCCTCAAAAAAAAGTATCTTTTTTCTGTATTCAGCCGAAAATCATCTCTGTTATTTTTTCATCTATCGCATTTAGAAATTCTCTGCCGTTTTTTGCCTCTTTCGCGATGCTCTCCAGTATCTGCTTTTCGGTATAAACGGAATCCGATACTCCGCGAGTGAGCTGAGACGTTCTGTTTGCCGACTCAGACACTCCCGCAAACAGCGCAAAGGCACACAAAACAACGGTCAGTACCGCGAGATATTTTTTAATTATCCTGTCTTTTTTCTTCATTTTAATACGGTCATTTTGCCGCAACGGGTCACCCCCGTATACGGCACAATGCTCCTTTCGTTTATTTAATGCTTCAGACGTTGGAATTTATAAATTCGACAATAGCTTTTCCCATAAGGTGCCCGGAATATTCCGCTTCGGCTATTGTATTTGAATCGCTGCCGAACTCAAGCAGCACCGAGCACGGCGTTACGTCCATATTATATTTTCTTGCGGAAAACAATATCGGCCGCATAAGCCCCGGATACATGGTTTCGGCTGTCTGCTGCAGCTTTAGCGCGAATGTAAGATTTTGCTCCCATGTCGGAAACGACGTGACCTTGCCGTCCTCACAGCCTGCAATTATCATTATCTGCGCCGCTTTTCTGCCGTTTACCGTGGTTGTCGGCTTTATGCGCGTACCGTCGCTTTGCTCAATCGCGTCTCGGTGAACGTCAAGAACTATCTTTACGGACGGATTTTCTTCCATTATTTTAAGTATTGTCTCACGCGAGCGGTCATATGCACCGGTATACGCTCTGTCGTGTATCTCGGTGTCATGTATTACGCCTATTCCCGCCTTTTGAAGCTCCTCCGAAACGGCGTCGCCCACGCGCACCATATTTCGCGACGGGTCATCGCTCCTCAGTTCAAAATCGCGCGTATACCAGCCCTTATCCATAAGCTGATAGCACTCTGTGGTATGGGTGTGAAAAATAAGAACCGTTGGCGCGCTCTTATCGGCAATATCGAGATTACACTCGCCGTTTAATGAGCTTTCGATATTTATGCTGTGCGACGGCGTTGTGTTTCGTACCGATATATTTTTATATGTCGATGTTGCGGACGACGCATCGAATTTCTTTTCGACTATTGTGCCGTCATGATTTGCCGAGGCGTATTGTTTTTCGGCGTCAGCCATCATTTTAACTATATCGCGAGGAACAGTCGGAGTGCTTTCGACGACGCTTTCGCTCTGCTCGTTTTTTTCGCTCGGCAATGAAATTACGGCGTTTTGCTGTGAGCTTTGCGCAGAAACGCTTTTTTCGATTGACCTTACCGCACTGCTTTTTGCAGACAGAACGGCACCCTCGGGCAGCATAAGCCCCGCACCTATAACGGCGGTTCTGCCGACGGCATTTCCGAAACGGCTTCCGCACACAAATGCTAATATTATGATTATCGGCAGGGCGACAAGCACCTCATTTCTTTTTTTCGGAATTTTACCCGTATGTCTTTTTCGTTTGTTCATTTGATTTACATAGCCTTTCCGGCCACAATTTGTTTTTTCGCAAGTCATACGCCGTATGTTGCAGCCGTATACGGCGTATAACAAAAGGCTTAGGACGATACGGCAATATCACACAGCTGCGCATATGACCTTTGTAAGATTATATGCGCGTTTTTCCGATGTTATACGAGAGAAAGAAGAGTTTGCATATCCATATCGGGTTGCAGAGCAGAATTTATCGCAAGAGCCAAAAGGCGTGACGCACGACTTATCATAACGTCGATTTCGCGCGGTGTCACCATCATTTTTTCGGCTCTTTCGCGTTCAGGCTGCGGTATATTTTCATTTCCCGTTATATCAAAGACAAGTGCGGCGGCATCTACCACCGTCGGCACCCCTATCGCTATTACCGGCACTCCGAGGGTCTTTCGGCTTATCTCGGCGCGATGATTGCCGACTCCCGAGCCCGGAACTATACCGGTATTTGTCATCTGCACCGTACAGCCGAGCCTTTTTATGCTGCGTGCCGACAGCGCGTCCACGGTTATTACAGCGTCGGGGGAAGTCTCATTCATTATTCCGCGAATCATCTCGGCGCTTTCTATGCCGGTCTGACCGAGCACTCCCGGAGAAGCGGACGATACAGGCCGAAGAGACGGAAGCCCCACTTCCTCTGCGAGCGATTTTGTGATATGGCGCGTTGAAAATATATCTTTTGCGGTCTTGGGACCGAGAGCGTCGGGTGTAATATCCGAATTGCCGAGCCCCACCACAAGAACTCCCGAGGTGTTTTTCGGCAACAGCTTTTTAATTTCATCTCTCACGGCAAACATTCTGCTGTCTGCATCATCAAATTCCGATGAAAACGGCGGCAGCTCCACCGTGACATATGTGCCGACGGGTTTGCCGAGCTTTTCGGCACCGGCATCCGTTGTAATTTCTATTTCGGTGACCGACGCGCTTTTTACCCTTCGCTTTTTTACCGTCACGCCGTCATTTTTGCCGCTGTTTGTTATCTCTCTGCGCTCAATTGCGAGATCGGTTCCGAAAATCATATAAATACTGCTGCCTTTCTTTCGATAAATGTTTGTGTGCTGCAGCCCGTTTTGCCGCATTTTGCGAATTTCGGGCGCGCTTTACGATATATTATTTGCACCGGCATAAATTTTATAGGCTGTTTATGAAAAAAAACTTGCTTTTTTTCGGAAAGAATGGTATTATATATTCCGCTAATGTGATACGCAAAGGAGGTTAAACTATGCCGAATATTAAATCAGCTAAAAAACGTGTAATCGTTAACAACAAGAGAGCAGACCGCAACAAGTCAAGAAACACCGCTCTCAAGACAGCTATCAAAAAGGCTAATGCCGCTATTGAGTCAAACGCTGCCGACAAAGAAGTTCTTGTTAAAGCTGCAGTTAAGAAAATCGACCAGGCTTCTGCAAAGGGTCTTATTCATATGAATAACGCCGCTCGCAAAAAGTCAGCCCTCGTTTGCAAACTCAACAAGGCTTAATGTTGTTTTTAATGCACCTCGGTCTTTAGACCGGGGTGTTTTGCTTTTTCGGTCAAATTTACATTTTATTCATTGACTTTTGCCTTTTTTACGTATATAATAAACACATAGTTTTACAAAAATAAAGGGAGGCATTTTACCTATGAAAAAAGTTCTTAAAGTTATCGGTATCATCGCCGCTGTTGCAGGCGCTATCTTCGGCGTTTATGTAATAGTGAAAAAATATGTTGACAGCAAAAAAGTAGTTATCGGCAATGACGCTGAAAATTATGTTTCATGCTCCTGCTGCGACGACAACTTCGTTTCCGAAACCGTTGCGTAAATAAAAACGTATTATAAACGCCCGATTAGCTGAGTGTTTATAAGGAAGCTTTGCGTCAAAACAATATTTTTTGTGCAATAATAATCGACCCCTCAGATGAGCTTTGGCTTATCTGAGGGGTTTTCATTTTCTTGTATCAAAAATATAATATTTTAAAGTGCTTTGCAGTTTCGCAGCCGTAAAAATCTTTTTATACCGAAGGCAGGAAACTAATGCCTTCTTACGAACACTCAGCCTTTGAACGGGTGTTTTTTATTTGCTTTTCGGTTTTGCAAAAAACGAAACCACAAGTCCCGACAGCACCGCCGCCGCAATTCCTGCGGAGCCCGCACACAACGGTCCCGTAAGAACACCGAGCAAGCCTTTTTCGCGGATTGCCTCCTTGGTTCCGTTCACAAGGACATTACCGAAGCCCGTAAGCGGTACCGTAGCCCCCGCTCCGGCAAAATCAACAAGCTTATCATATACTCCGGTCGCACCGAGGATAACTCCGAGCACAACAAAGGTAACGAGTATTCTAGCAGGCGTCATCTTTGTCACGTCTATCAGTATTTGTCCTATAACGCATATGAGTCCGCCGACAAAAAACGCTTTAAGAAAAATCAGCAAAAAACATTTCCCCTTCCGATTTTCGGAATTATTTTGTGCCGATTTTCAATAATTATTCCTTTCGCAAATCAAATCCGCCGGGCAAAAGCTCCGAGAGCGTATGCACCTCATATTCGCCCTTGCCGTCGCCGAGAATTATTTTGAAATCACCGCCGCAAAACTCCTTCATAACCTGACGGCAAACGCCGCACGGATAGCAAAGGCGTTTGTATTCGCCGTTTTTGTATTTACCGACTATCGCAATAGCTTCGAAATCGTTTTCACCCTCGCTGATTGCCTTAAAAAAAGCTGTTCGCTCGGCACATATCGTGGGTGAAAAAGCCGAATTTTCGATATTGCACCCCTTATAAACTCTTCCGTCTGCGGTAATAAGCGCCGCACCGACGGAAAAACCCGAGTACGGCGAATATGAATTTACCATAGCGTCCTCGGCACATATCAAAAGCTCACAAGGCGTCATAATATCGTCTCCCGTCATATTATCTTTATTTTATAATAATTCATAAATCCGTAAAAATCAAGCTATGCCGTTTTGCAACAAAGTGCCGCCGAATTCGTATAATATAATAAACGTTTTGGGAGGCACGAACATTTTATGAATTATCAAAACAACAAAACAGAAATATCCGTAATACAGCTGGCACTTAAAAGGGCCGGGTTTTTAGATGGTGAAATCGACGGCATTTTCGGAAGCGATACAAGAAATGCCGTAATTTCTTTTCAAAAAGCCGCTTTTCTGTCGCCCGACGGAATTGTCGGTCCGAAAACATACGCCGCACTTTTACCGTATCTCAAAGGGTACACGATTCACCGTGTAAAAAAGGGAGATTCGCTCTATTCGATTGCCGCCATGCACAATACAAGCATAAGAAAAATTATGCTTGCAAATCCGACGGTTGATCCGCTGAACCTGCAGATAGGCACAAATTTAACCGTTCCGTTTGCTTTTTCGGTAGTTCCCACCGACGTGCCGTATTCATATATGCTTTTAACATACATCTGCGAAGGACTTTTAATGCGGTATCCGTTCCTTTCGGGCGGAGTTATAGGAAAAAGCGTTATGGGAAAAAGCATACCGTATCTAAGCATAGGTCAGGGCAAAGACGAGGTGTTTTACAACGCGTCGCACCACGCAAACGAATGGATAACAACTCCCCTACTTTTAAAATTCATCGAAGAATATTCGGAAAGCTTTGCAAACGGAGGCTCGCTGTACGGTACTCTCGCGGTACAGTTATTTAAAAAGGCAACTCTTTATATTGTTCCCATGGTTAACCCCGACGGCGTTGACCTTGTAAACGGTGTACTCCGTAACGACAGATATAAAAATGAGACGCTCAAAATTTCGGCACGCTATCCCGACATACCGTATCCGAACGGTTGGAAAGCGAACATCGCGGGAGTTGACCTTAATCTTCAATATCCGGCAGGCTGGGACGAAGCAAAAAAGATTAAGTATTCGCTCGGTTTTACGTCTCCCGCTCCGCGCGATTTTGTCGGCACGGCTCCCCTTTCCGCTCCCGAAAGCGAGGCGGTGTTTAATTTTACAATGAAGCATAATTTTGCGCTTACCCTGTCATACCACAGCCAGGGTGAAATCATATACTGGAAGTACCTTGACTTTGAGCCGCAAAAATCACGTGAAATCGCAGAATATTTCGGGCGAATCAGCGGCTATGCGGTAGAGGAAACACCGTATAATTCGGGCTTTGCAGGGTACAAGGACTGGTTTATACAGTATTATGACAGACCCGGATACACAATAGAGGTAGGCTTAGGTCAAAGCCCCCTGCCCCTTACGCAGTTTGACAAAATATACAGCGACAACGTGGGGATTCTTAAAGGCGGCATAACCGAAATATGATAAGATATAACGACAGCGGCGATAAATTTAAGGTGTAAAATCGCCGCATATTGTGATACAATATACTCATCTTTGAAATGAAGGTGAGAATTTGAAAAGCTTACAGGACAAATATATACTCAGAAACGGCGTAGAAGTACCGTGCATAGGCTTCGGCACATGGAAAATGCCTGATGAAGTCGCAGAAAATGCCGTAAAAGCCGCAATAGATACAGGCTACCGTCATATCGACACCGCAGGCGCTTACAGAAACGAAAAAGGCGTCGGCGACGGAATAAAAAAGAGCGGCGTTAAAAGGGACGAAATATTTTTGGTAAGCAAGCTGCCAAACGACGACCACGGCTATGAAAAAGCCATAGCTGCGTGCGAGAGCTCGCTTTTAAAGCTCGGTACGGATTACCTCGACGGCTATTTAATACATTGGCCGGTGCTTGTCACAAACTGGGACCGCCTCGAAGACGACCTTTGCGATACCTGGCGCGCAATGATGAGACTGCGCGACGACGGCAAGGTAAGAGCCATCGGCACAAGTAACTTTATGACGGAGCACATTGAGATTTTAAAGAAAAATCTCGGCGATTATCCGCTGATAAATCAGGTTCAGATGCATCCGCAAAATCCGCAGGACGAAATGATAGCATACTGCAAAGAAAACTCTGTTTTGCCCGAAGCCTGGAGTCCGCTCATACAAGGTCAGGCATTTAAGCGCGAACTCCTAATAGAGCTTGCCGAAAAATACAAGGTTTCGGTAGCCCAGCTTTGCATACGCTTTATAGTGCAAAAGGGTGCCGTTCCCATTCCTAAGTCGGCAAATCCCGACAGAATTCGGAACAACGCCGATGTATTCGGCTTTGAAATTTCCGACGAAGATATGGAAAGAATAGCGTCGCTCAGGGTCTACGGCAGAATAGGCGATCCGCCGTCGGTGCCGAGAACTCATCAGGTAGTCGGATTTTAAATCACGTATAAAAAAACGGCTTATAGGGTTAAAGCTCCCTATAAGCCGTTTTATCTTTGTTTTATAATGTAAAAGAATCAAGTTCTTCAAGAAACCTTTCTTTTTCGCGGAGGATTGCTTTTTTGTATCTGTCCTCCTCAGAAAAGACGCATCCGCAGTATTTTTGCATATAAAAGCCGAGCTCTCTTGCCCTTTGATTGCCGTCTCTGAAATTCGGTCTGAAATCGCGGTAGAGAAATTCCACGCCGAACTCTTTTCCGAAACGCTCGCCTGCCGCGGCTATTAGCTCGTGCTTTTGGTAAACGCTTGCGAGAAGCGTGGTTGTAAACTGCTTAAAACCGTGTTCCGCCGCAAATTCGGCTGTTTTGCGAAGCCTCGTCTCATAGCAATAGGTACACCTGTTATCTATATCATCGACAACATTTTTCACGAATTCGCGAAGTCCGTAATCCTCTTCGACCAAAACCCTCATATTTATTTTCGAAGCATAGTCGATAAGGCAATTACGCCTTGCCTCGTATTCTTTCCAAGGGTGGATGTTTGGATTATACCAAAATGCGACCGGCTCTATTCCCTCGTTTCGCAGAGGGTCTATGCAGGAAAGCGAGCACGGCGCACAGCAGCAGTGAAGAAGCACATTATTCATCGTCTTTGTCACCGCTTTTACGCTTATCCTTTTCCTCGGGCTTTTCATCAGTCGTTTTTTCGTTGTCGAGCTGTTCCTCCGGCAAAAATTCGACCTTGACCTTACCTATACGGCGCTCCTCTACGTTCAACACGGTAAACCTGATGTTTTTATACTGAACGGTGTTCATATCGCCGTCAACCGGCAAAAAGCCCAAAAGGCTGATTATAAATCCGCCGAGAGTATCGTAGTCTCCCTCGGGCAGCTTTATGCCGAGTTTTTCCTCAACCTCTTCGATATCGGTAATACCGTCTATCGTAAAGGTGGTATCGTTTATCTTGGATATTTCTTCGTCCTCGTTGTCATATTCGTCCTGAATATTACCGACGATAGCCTCAACTATATCCTCAAGGGTTACAAGGCCGGCAGTTCCGCCGTACTCGTCAACCACTATTGCCATCTGAATATGCTTAGCGGTCATTTCCGAAAATAATTCGCCGCAGCGCTTTGTTTCGGGAACGCAATATACCTCGCGCATTATGTCCTTAGGCGTTTTTGTTTTCGGCAGATTGGACCCGACATATTTTAAAAGGTCTTTAATGTATATAATACCGACAACATTGTCAGGGTCTTCCTCATATACGGGGATTCTCGAATAGCCGTGCTCCATTGAGGTTTTGACTACATCCTGGAGGGAATCCTCGACGTCAACGCACTCCATATCGGTGCGGTGAGTCATTATATCGGCAACGTCAATATCATCAAATTCAAAGACGTTGTTTATCATTTCTTTTTGGCTGTCCTCAATTACGCCCTTTTCCTGACCGACGTCAACCATCATACGGATTTCCTCTTCTGTGACGGTTTCCTCATCAGCGTTGGGGTCAAGACCGAACATACGGACTATAAGGTTTGTGGAAGCAGAAAGAAGCTTTACAAACGGCTTTGTTAACTTACTGAAGCCGAGAAGTATCGGAGTGACTGCAAATGAGATTTTTTCAGACTTCTGCATAGCGAACTTTTTGGGTGCAAGCTCGCCGAGAACGAGTGAAAAATAAGACATAATAAGCGTTATAAGTATAGTCGAAATTACGCTTATCGCACCGACCGGAATTACCTTAACAACAGATGTTTTCGCAAGAGCGTCGGTCAGCATTACCGCAAAGTTCTGAGCCGCGACAGCCGAAGTAAGGAAGCCGGCAAGGGTTACGCCTATCTGAATGGTCGAGAGGAAGTTGCTGGAGTTTTTGGTAAGCTTTAATACCTGTTTTGCCTTTTTGTCGCCGTCCTCCGCCATTTTTTCCATCTTGGCGTCATTCAGCGAAATGATAGCTATCTCCGACATTGCAAAGAAAGCGTTAATCAAAATAAGAATAAATAGTAAAAAAAGTTTAAGAATAATACTCGCAGGTCCTGCGTCGTCCATAATAATTTGTGGACTCCTTTCAAAATAATATATTAGGAAAAATTATACTACAAACCCTCTGTTTCGTCAACCGTGAAAAGCTTCGGCGGCTTTTCATTATTTAAAACCGTCAGCCCGAAATTTCTCGGATATTTTACGGTAAGCCGGAAGAGAGAGTCCGTACTTATCGGCAAGGCGCACAACCTCATATATAAGACCGTCTATTTCCGACTGCTTACCGGCAGCAATGTCGCGCTGCATAGAGGTGGAGGCGTCCGGCGACAGGGCGTCGAGAATATCGAGATTTATTTTTACAAGGCTCTTTTCATATTTTATTCCCATTGCCGCCGCAAGCGTTTCAATTTCGGAGATAAGCTCAGAAAAAAGCTCGCGCTCCGCTCCCGGTTTTTGCATCTCGGCGGCATTTGCTCCGAAATACAGACCGCATCCCGCCATAGGCGAAACATATGAAAATTTTTGGAGAGTGTCCTTTTCGACATTATCGGAAAAAACCGGCGTTATGTTTGCCAGTTTTAAGTCGCTTTCGATTTTTATAATCCGCGAATCATCCTTTTTGTGCGAAGGCAGCCCGTAAACTATACGAAAAATCGAACCGTACATATGTATTTTCCCCGGAGAGACAAGACTTGAGGAAACATATATACACCCGTCCGTCACCGTAAGAGAGGGAAGCTCTTTTTGCATATGTCTGCCCGTGCCGTAAATATTGAGTATCGGTATTACCACGGTTTCGGGCTTGGATACGCTTTTTATAAACGGTATTGTGTCTGTAATGCTATATCCCTTTACGCACACAAAAATAACATCGGGAGAAAGAGCTGCGCCGGATTTCACAGCATTCTCAAAACCGTTCATATCAAAGGCTTTTACGGCATTTGTGTATTCGTTGTTATCAAGGCTCAGAGTAATGCCGTTTTCCCTGAGAGCCGACAGATTTTTGCCTCTCGCAATCAGAGTTGTATCTATTCCGGCCTTTGTAAGGTATGCGGCTATTGCGCCTCCCGTTCCGCCGACACCTATAACAAGATATTTCACTGTTTTCAAATCCTTTCAAAAATACAACGAGTAAATTTTCGGTGCTTTTAACCGACCGTTTTCACCGTTTTGATTTCATCGCCCGTTTTAATGCGTGCCGTCTTTTTGCCGCAGGACGAATATACCGACAGACTCTTTATTTCGCCGTTTTCCCACGTAAAATCAAGAGAATATCCTCCGCGTGCACAAAGCCCTTTTACGCTGCCGTTTTTCCACTCCTCGGGGAGTGCCGGCAAAAGCTCTATAATATCATCGGAGCTGTAACACAGCATTTCGCAGACACCGCTTGTGTATCCGCAGTTTCCGTCCATCTGATACGGCGGATGGAAGTCCCAAAGGTTCGGCGCAATGTTTTTGTTTATAAGCTCACGCAGCATTGAATATGCTCTTTTGCCGTCCTTTGCCCTCGCCCAAAGGTTTACCTTATTCGCCTTGCCCCAGCCCGAGCCGTTTGCGCCGCTCTTTTGGCCGAAGCCTCTGTCAAGTAGAGAAACTTTACAAGCTTCTATAAGCTCGGGAGTTTTATCGGTTATCGCGCTTCCGGGATAAAGTCCGAGCAAATGAGATGCGTGTCTGTGGCGGTTTTGGCAGGAATGTAGCTTATATTTAAGCTTTCTGAGCTTCAAGGACTTATACCATTCGTCCTCCTCATACCATTCCTTTATCTGACCCCAGCGTCCCTTTGTAATGGGCTTTAACTTTACACGCACTCTTTCAAGCTCAGCCGCAAAGTCGTCGTCTCCGAGAACCCTTGCCGCCTTTTCCGTATCGGTAAACAACTGCCATATAAGCGTCTGCTCGTATGTATTGCCTATACTTATGGGCCCGTGCTCCGGAGAATAAGACGGAGACGAAACATATCTGTCCTGCTCTTTACTGTAAACAAGATTTTGAAGCCAAAAAACAGCATTTTCTTTCATCATGGGATATATGTCGGAGCGAAGATAGTTCGTATCCTCGGTAAACGCATAATAATCAAAGCAATTCTGCATCATCCACGAGGACGCCGCCGGAGACCAGCCCCAGTAGAAATCCCAACCGGGACAAGTCCAACCGAAGGGCGTATTTTGAGTATGGCACACCCAGCCGTTCTCGGGATTTTTTTCATCGGAAACGATATTGTGGTAACACCGCGCGGTAACTCTGCCCGGCTCACGAAGCGACTCCATATAGCGTATCATCGGTTTTGCCGCGCCGAAAAGTCCCGTGACATACGCATGCCAATAACACATTTGAAGATTTACGTTCAGATGATAATCACAGCTCCACGCAGGCGAATTGGAATTGTTCCATACGCCCTGAAGATTGGCAGGCAGCTCATCGTTTTCGGCAGAGCTTGAAATAAGCAGGTATCTGCCGTATTGGCACAAAAGCTCTTCCAAGTACCGCCCGTCCTTTGAATCAGGGTTTTCACGGTATGAAGAAAGGAGTTTATCCGTGTATTCGGTGCTTGTGAAGCTTGTAACCTCAAATGAAAAACGGTCAAACAGCGATTTGTATTCGGCAATCGCCTCTTTTTTAACCTCGTCATAGCCATTTTTCAAAAAATCTTCTATTGCGGAATTTACTTTGCCTTCGGGCAATTCGCCTCTGTAATTCGGATATTCGTTTTTATAGTTTGTTCCGGCAGAGAGGGCAAAAACAAGATATGAAGCGTCTTTAATGACGAGCTTACCGTCGTCTTTTACCATTTCACCGTCCGTTGTAACACAAAGGCGCGCATAGTATGCGAGGTCATTATCCGAGAGCCTGCCGCACAAAATCAGGGAATTATCCTGCACTCTTATGCTGTCGGTCTCGTGAGACGCCGAAAATGAAATTTCGGTGTTCAACGCACCATTTTTATCGGCGGTGATTTTTTCGGCGATAACCGACGGATTGTGCGACGCAAAACACTCGCGTATAAAGGAAGCTCCGCCGCTCTTATATTTCACCGTGCAAACGGAATTTGTTATATCGAGCTGTCTTTCATAATCCGAAAAAACATCGTGAGGAAATTTGAGCACTATCTCCCCGAAATTCTGATACGCCCCGTAGCCGTCCTTTACGCCTACAAGCTTATCCTTAAATTTAAGGACGGCCTTTTTATCACCGCGGCGCAGTGCATCTCTGATTTTTTCAAGGTATTCATAGCTGTTTTCGACATTTCCGCCGATATAGTCCTTTCTGCTCTTCGACGGTCCGCCCGTCCAAAGAGTTTTTTCATTAAACTGCAAATGCTCCTCGGAAACACCTCCGAATACGCACATACCGAGCATGCCGTTGCCTATGGGCAAAACCTCGTTTTGCCATCCGTTTTCGGAATACTCCGCAGGCTTGTTATATTTGAGAACGTAATTTTTCAAGACAAACGCTCCTTACCGTTTTATTTATAAAAACAATAGCAAACGGAAGCGAAAAAGTCAATATTTGAGCCGTTTCACGGAAAATCTTTTTGTTTTTCCTTGACGAGCAGGCTCTTTTATTATACAATTTCAATGCTTTGAAAATCTCATAATCAAAGTTGTCAGTTCGAGATCCGCCTGACAGGGCAAATGCCCAAATCAAAACTAAGGAGTTTGAAAAATGAATAAGAAAAAAGATGTTAACTCTCTCGTCTGCGGTGCGGTAATTGCCGCACTCTATGCCGCGCTGACCTATGCCGCATCCGCCGTAAATCTCGCCTACGGAGCGGTACAGTTCAGATTTTCCGAGGCTCTGACGGTTCTTGCGGCATACACACCGGCCGCAATACCCGGGCTTACAATAGGCTGTCTCTTGGCAAACCTCGGAAGTCCGTACGGTATTACGGACATAATATGCGGCTCGGCAGCAACGCTTTTGGCCGCCGTATTTACGTATCTCACGAGAAAGGTCAAGGTAAAGGGGCTGCCGCTTCTCGCGCCGGTTTTTTCGGTAGTGTTCAACGCCGTTATAGTCGGGGCGGAAATAGCTGTATTTTTGCCCGAGGGCTTTACGTTCAAGGGCTTTCTTATACAGGCAGCATTTGTAGGTCTCGGCGAGCTCGTGGTATGCTACGCCGCCGGAATGCCGCTTTGCGCAGCAATAAACAAAACGGGACTTCGTAAATACCTTAAATAACTCTTATATATTGAAACAAGCTATCGGTTTGTGATAAAATAATCTCAGTAACGGCATCTGCTGTTTTTGAGATTATTTTTTTTGCGCCGATATGTCGGCAGGAAACGGGAGACGATGTCATAATGGCAAAAATAATAGTGGCAGACGATGAAATGCTCATACGGCGACTTGTGTGCGATTTCCTGATTAAAGAGGGTCACACGCCGCTTGAGGCCGCGGACGGCAAAATGGCCGTAGAGCTTTTCAACCAAAATCCGGACACCGCCCTCATAATAATGGATATTATGATGCCCGAGCTCGATGGCTGGGAAGCGACAAGGGAAATAAGACGGAACTCTGCCGTGCCCATTATGCTGCTTTCGGCAAGAAGTCAGGACTTTGATCAATTAACCGGATTTGAAAGCGGTGCAGACGACTATGTAACAAAACCGTTTTCCCCGGCCGTGCTTATGAAACGAGTGGAGGCTCTTTTGCGCCGCTCCGGGAGCGGATTTGTCTCCGACACCGACGAGCTTTGGGGGCTGTCGGTAAACAAAGACGCGCACGAGGTCAAGGTCTACGGCGAAGCCGTTTCGCTGACACTCAAGGAGTACAGTATTCTAATAAAGCTGCTCGGCTTTGTGGGCAGAGTTTACTCACGCGAACAGCTGCTTGACGATGTTTGGGGCTTTGACTACGACGGCGATATAAGAACCGTAGATTCTCACGTTGCAAGGCTTCGTACAAAGCTCGGCGACTGGGGAACAAAGCATTTACATACCGTATACGGCGTAGGCTATAAGATAGAGGAGTGAATATGAGCAAGAAGACTAAGAGTAAGCGCTTCATAAGTATAAGGCTGCGGCTGTTTTCACAGGTCGGAGCCATAGTTCTTATTGCCGTAACGCTGATACTCGCCCTCAACAAATGGTATCTCTCGTCAATATACATACTCAATCAAAAGCGTACCATGCAGTATCTTGCGGAGGAAATCGACACCTACGATGTTTCCGCCGCCGATTACAGCTCTAAAATCGCATTGCTCGAAAAAGACAACGGAGTTACCATAGACGTATATATGTCGGACGGCACTCCCCTTTACTACGGTGCCGTGCCTACCGGTATAACCGGAGGTAAAATAGTGATAAAGGACCGACACGACAACCCCGACGGCTCTTTCTTTGAAATTCAGGAAAACGCTATGAGCGACACGCAATTCATAGTCTACGGAAAAAGTCTTAAATTCGGCGGAGACCTTGAGATGTACAGCAAAAAAACGACGATAGACTCATATGCCGATACAGCCATAAACGTAATGCTTATAACCAGCATACTCGCTCTTTGTGCCACGCTTGTTGCAATATATTTTTACTCAAAGAAATTTACAAAGCCGCTTATTGAAATGAGCAGCGTCACCGGCGGCATGGCAGATATGGACTTCTCAAAGAAATGCGAATACGGCGGAAACGATGAAATAGGCACTTTGGCAAGCAGTATAAACGAGCTGTCCGATTCGCTCAACAGCACGCTTGTCGATTTAAACGAGAAAAACCGCAGGTTGCAGGAGGATATAGAGAAAGAACAGCAGCTCGACAAAATCCGCAAGGATTTTATCTCTAATGTTTCGCACGAGTTGAAAACTCCGATTTCAATAATACAGGGCTATTCGGAGGGCGCCAAGCTGATGCTCGACAGCGGCGACACAAAAGGTGCTTCGGAATATTGTGAAATAATAACCGGCGAAACTCACAAGATGAATATGCTCGTTTTACAGCTTCTCGAGCTTTCAATGTATGAATCAGGTAACGTCAAGCTCAGTATGGATAAGATAGACATTCACGCAGCCGCTGAAGAATACGGCGAAGAAAACCGATTAAAATTTGAGAGCAAGGGAATCAAATTTATAAATGATATTCCGAGCGACTGCTTCGGACTCGGCGACAGCGTTAAAATACGAATGGTATTTAACAACTACATATCGAACGCCTGCTCACACGTTTCCGGCGACAACATTATAAGAGTCTATAAAGGGCAAAGCCCGAACGAAGGCAGCATACGGATTTGCGTATACAACAGCGGAAGTCATATAGACAGCGATGATATGGATAAAATATGGATAAGCTTTTACCGTGCCGACAAGTCACATTCGCGCGCAGAGGGGCGTTTCGGACTCGGCCTTTCGATAGTCGGTGCAATACAAAAGCTGCACGGCGAAAAATACGGTGCCGAAAACACGGACGACGGAGTTGTATTTTGGTTTGACATAAAAAAAGCCTGAGCTTGCGGAGGTGAATATTTTGCTTAAATTTGCGGATAGGCTTCTTTCCGTCTTTTTCCCAAAAAGGTGCAAATACTGCGGAGAATTGATATTCCCGGAAAAAGACGTCTGTGAAAGCTGCGAAAGCTCCCTGCCGCGTATTTTGCCTCCGTGTTGCCGTTTTTGCGGTCACAGCAAAGAGGACTGCTCATGTAAGCAGGCAAAAAACGAATATTCCGCCGTCGCCGCTCCGTTTTACTATGAGGGTGCCGCCAAAACCGCAATACACCGCCTGAAATTTGAGGGAAAGGATTTTGTTGCACGTACTCTCGCGCAGGATATGGCAAAAACCGTAAAAGAGCAATACGGCGAAAAGAAATTTGACATAATAACCTTTGTGCCGTTTTCAAAAGCCGAAAAACACGACAGGGAATTTAACCAGAGCGAGCTTTTGGCAAAACGGCTCGGTGAGGAGCTTTGTTTGCCGTGTCGGGAAATGCTCGTAAAGCTCTATGACGTTCCGCGCCAGCACACTCTTCCGGGAAGCAAACGGCGCGGCAATGTATTCGGCATATTCGCGACAGCGGAAGAGTTTTCATATCTTGACGGCAAAACAATACTTCTTGCAGACGACATTAAGACCACCGGTTCCACGCTTTCGGAGTGTGCTAAAATGCTGAAAATAGCAGGCGCAAAAGAGGTTTGCGCCGTAACCGCCGCCATAGCTAAAAGGATAGGATAACGGCAGCGTGGGCAATATATACGATTCACCAGATAAGCAATTACCCAAAATGACAGTATTTAAAGCAATCGTCTGATACCCACCCGAAGTTTCGCAATTTATCGGCTTTTTAGATATTTATTAACTATAATTGTGCTGATACGTAACATATTTTTTGCTTTTCGCCGCAAAATCGTCAAATACCGTTTTATTCGACAAAGCTGCCAAAAAACAAATTGACAAACATGGTAATTTCAGTTAATATTGTTGTGTAAACCTACTTTGTTAATATTAAACAATGTGCGCCCTGTACGGGCGGCACTGCCGATGCGGACAAAAAGAGGGCAACCCCATACGGCGAATTTTAAGGGTTAATAATAAAAGCTTTCAAGTGCGGCAAATTAAAAAAATCTCAAATTTACGCACGGATAATATCTATGATATTGTCCGATTTTTATTTTTATTGCTTTTCGGCAGGTTTACCGGTCATATCTTCGGCAGAGAATTATGCACGCATGAGAATATTAGGAGAAACGACATATTATGGGTAATTTATTGTATGACATACCTTTCATACCTTTTATACTGTTAATGATAGTGACATTAGTCGCTAGTGTAATAAATTTAAAGAAACTAAAGCAGGATGAACCTCAAAAAAGGCCTTGGTGTTCGATGATATATGTCACAATGTTAGGTGTTCCTGTCTTGACTGTTGCAAGATGTCTTCATGATTTTTCAAAGACATATAAATACTCTGACATAGCAGGTACAATGCTTCTTGTATATTTATTCGTATTTATTATTGTGCTTTGGGTCACAAATATTTATGTTCACAAAAAATGGGGGCATACTAAAGAAGATAATTCATTATTTCATCTTACCCTTTTTTTAGGAATCGCCGCATTTGTTCTTTCTGCAATATTATTATTAATTTATTTTTTAGATAATTAGAAATCTATGCAATAAAATAAATATCGGATTAGACGGTGTTACATTTTCAAACACCGATAAAATAGAAAACGACATAAATGATTTGTTTCGGAGAAACTTTCATGAAAAAATATTTATACATATTACTTCCCGTTCTTTTCTGCTTTTTAACCGCATGCTCACCGTACAGCAACCTTAAACAAACGCAAATTATTGATTCCGGAAAATATTATCGCATTTATAAAGAGAACGACAATCAAGTCCGTTACGAAATTTATAATCCTGAGGGCAAAATTGCGTTGTCGGAAAAAACCGACCGTCCTATTGAAATTAACACGATCCGTGGCGACATAATTGACATTGGATTCGGTATGGGGACGGGAATTACAATACATAAGTATTACAACGCCAACGAGAATATTTTTTCAGGGGAATTCACAAATGTATTGACTAATTCAGATAAGTTAATTGCATATATTGAAGTTTCAAAAGAGACTCCTTTTGAAAACAGAAAGGTTGTTGTGCAAAACATTTTCGACAAAAGCCTGTTTTACGAAGAGTTCAAATTAGATTTTTCAAATGTTGATACCCCTGTTATTGAAGCAGAATTTTCAAAAGACGGAGCATCTTTATTACTGACATATTTATCAGGGGAAAAACAAACGCAAACGTCTGAAATATTAGACTTAACAGTTTAGAACTGTTTGACGGTAAAATAGTGAGAAAACAGTCAAACTTAAAACATAAGTGTCCGGAAATATATGTTACGCATCGGCTCATTTTAGATATATATTAACTACAATTGTGCTGATACGTAACACTTTTTATCGGGTACAAAGTAAAAAAATCCCCTCTTGATGCAGAGTACACATCAGGAAGGGTATTTTTTCGGTAAAAACGGAATACCTGCTTTTCGCCGGATATTCAGCTTTGTCTCACATTAGATGCACAGCGGTTAATGCTCGGCAGTCTGTGTATATCATTGGGTATTTTCAAGATACCGAACGCACTGCTCTGTAACATAGTCTTTATCAAGCGATAGGCTGTCCGAATATTGAATGTTTAAGTAAACAATCGACTTACCGTTGAAAAACAGAAAAGAACCATAGTTGAATCCGTTGGAAGAGTCGATGATACGGGCACACCCCTGTACATCATCATTGATTTGTTCGACTTTGGTATCCGTCAAGTCAAAAGTGTTAAGCAAATGAAATGAATATAATAATTCACATATAGGTTTTGGCACATTAAGTATACCGCTTCCGGCAATATTTATAAGTGTAAAATCTCCGCCGTCATTGTTTTGTTCGCCGCGGAAAACAAACGAACGGTTCTGGTCGGTAATATATGTATTACCGAATACAAAATTACGCGTGTTATGTTCATTCCCTTTTGAGCTTGGAACGGATAAATCGGCGTCGGCACTGTCAAGTCCAAATAAGGATTGAGTACCGAAAGTGTTTAAAAATCTTTCTTTTTCGGCCTTCCCGTTTTTGCCGCAAAATGTCACAATCAGAGAAGCACACACGGCAATAACAATCGTCGCAATCATAAGCGCCGTATAACCATTTAATATCTTTCCCCACGCGGAATGTTCCTTTTTGGTAAGGGCAAAGGAAAGATAAAGAATACAGTATACCAACAATAATGCGACACTCGGAAAATACAGGTAAAATGAAGCGACACTCAATGACGAAATGTCAAATTGGGGAACGCTCAAAACAAATAGACCAACAAGAATCAGAATAAATAAAATAACAAAATTTAAAACCGCAACTTTTTTATTTGCCTTTTTTATCATAATTATAACCGTCTCCTTTTAGTGTAACATTTTAAAAGCCAATTGTGGTTTCACTCATGTGAACATTTCAATGTAACAGTCTTTGGATTCAATTCGTTACCGGATGTACAGTCAACCGATATATCGCAATCAAATTCCAATGTTTTGAAAAATTCACCTATCCGACTTTTATTACGCATATTTGAGCAGATTATAAAATCTACACTACAACAACCGAATACGGTATATCCAAATCGACCAAATTTGTTGACACGGCAATACCCGTTTTACCGTCAACTATATAGACATCGGAGCACTCGCCCAAAACCTGTCTTTTACATTTGACGGCAAGCTTGCCGTCCGACGAAGCTTGAACAAATGTAGCGGATTTGCCGTATTTCTGCTGCTTACCGCCGTAAACCGACACAGCCATCGTCTTATAATTGCCGCTTTTGTCTTTATATAAAAATCGGTTATCTGTATTAAGTCCCACGGCAATAGTATCATCAGGATTAAATGTAAAAACGTCGGTTTCTTGTCCGTCACAGTCGAGCACAAGAGAGACGCTTCCGTCGTTTTCCTGCCTTGAATATACCAAATCCCCTTTATCGGTAATAAGCATATTTAAACGGTAATTAGTATAAACATTGTCTTTATATAGGTTTTCGGTATTATCCGCTGTACTTAAACGGTAAATTTTACCGTTTGTCAAGCAATAAATGCCGCCGTCGGTTGCCGCAATTTCATCGGGGCAAAAGCTTAATTGATATGTTTTTTCAATATTGCCGTTCTTTATCAGCAGCACATCATAAAGTGAATTTTCGCCCTTGGAAACGCAGCAATATTCCCCGCCGATATACTTGCCGACAAGCAAATATTCCGAATATCCGTCAAAAGAAATCCGGGTTTCCGCTTTCTCGGATATTTTATAGGAAATCAACTTATCATTTACATCGGCATAAATCAAACTGTGCTTTGATATGCTGTTCCTTTTGAGCATAACCGAAGCTGCCGCTACGAGAGCAATCAGAACAGCGCAAAGCGGTATTATTAAAATCTTCTTCTTTTTCATATTTTCCCCCACTTGTTTTTTATAAAGAACACAACATGTGTTACTTCCGCAATTCGTTGTTTATGTACAAGATATTATATTATTGTTTTGATAATTTGTCAATATTGACTACAACGACGACGCTGTAATTCTAAAATGTTTTGCTGCTGCATAAGTATGATATAAGCGACACCCGTAAACATACAAGAACACCCCTACTTTCGTTTTGAAAGCAGGGGCTTTTTTGCGCTATGGTTAATAAA
>JAFEHB010000028.1_pt1 | contig 191132 bp, 205 predicted proteins | sample 9267121 | NCBI WGS metagenome assembly JAFEHB01 (sample SAMN17103336, study PRJNA684904) | human gut metagenome | isolation source: diarrhea sample from child under the age of five | host: Homo sapiens | place: South Africa: Mafikeng, Mafikeng Provincial Hospital | collected 2019-09 | reverse complement strand
AAAAAGCTCTATAATCTCTACAGTGGTTTTACCCACTACAGAAATTATAGAGCCTTTTTTTCATGGTCATCTTAGATTTATTTTCACTCGAGCTTGCGCATTTGCCCATGCTCCATGCCACACATTTTAGAGGTAAACCTATGTCTCAATTTAAAGAAAAAGTATTCGCTGCCTGCGCTAAAAAAGAAGCTCTCTTTGACGAAAGTCTGGGGCGCTATGCCTTGCGCTCTATGCTCGCTGGAGCTTATCTTACTATGTCAACTGCTGTAGGAATTATTGGTGCGGATGTTATCGCTACAGGTATTCCAGCCCTTTCTCGTTTTGTCTTCGCCTTTATCTTTGCCATCGGACTGGTCTTCGTTCTCATATTCAATGGAGAGTTGGCTACTTCAAACATGATGTTCCTGACCAGTGGTGCCTATTATGGTAAAATCAAATGGAGCAAGGTGTGTGCCATCCTCCTCTACTGTACCTTCTTTAATTTTGTCGGTGCCCTTATCTTGGCCTGGTTCTTCAACCAATCCTTCTCTTTCCAACATTTGACTGACAAGAGTTTCTTAGTTACTGCTGTCTCAACCAAGCTTGGAAAAACAGATTGGATGAACTTTACAGAAGGTATTACAGCTAATATGTTCGTTAATATTGCCATCTTGGGCTACATGCTCCTCAAAGAAGAATCTGCTAAAATTTTCATTGCGCTATCAGCTATCTTTATGTTTGTATTTTTGATTAATGAACACTTGATTGCTAACTTTGCTTCTTTCATGTTGCTCGGTTTCAACGGTGTGCGTGATGCTGTGGATAATTTCACTTTGGCAAATATTCTACGTCAGTGGGTAGTCGTTTTCTTCGGTAACTGGATTGGCGGAGGTATTTTCATCGGTTTGGCATATTCTTGGCTCAATAAAACCAAAACACCTCACATTGATTAGGAGACCACATGCGTCAAAAAACATTCATCAAACAAACCAGCCTAGCTATTCTACTATATTTTATTTGCCTAGCCCTTGCAGTTGCCATTGATTTAATCTTTTTCAAAGTCAAAAATATGTACCATACGCCTGCTTTAGCAGCTATCTTTGCAGGCTGGGTCTACTTGGGGCTTATCAGAAAGACAAAACAATTTGGAGCGATTACCTGTCTGGGTATCTTTATGTCCCTCTTCTTCTTTGCCTCTGGGCACTTTGTTCTAGCCTTTCTTCCTAGCTTTCTGGCTGGCCTTGTCGCTGACTTTCTAGCTAAGAAAGGGAACTATGAGAATAGTAAACTTAATTTACTTTCCTATATGATCTTTTCCCTAGGAAACTTAGCACCCATTATCACCATGTGGCTCGCGCCCAAAGCCTATATCGCACAGCTCCTAGCCAAAGGGAAAACTCAAGATTATGTAAATCAAGTTATGGTTCCCTTTACAGCCAGTCATGTCTTAATCCTGATTGGAGGAACGCTCATGGCTGCTCTCATTGGGGGCTACATTGCCCAAAATTGGCTGAAAAAATAAATAGCCATCAGCCCTCCTAACAGAGAGTACAAGACAAACATGCTTTTCTTATGTTATAATGAGAAAGAATACAGTCTTTTTCTACTTTGTTAGAAAGGACCTAAAGGGAGACCTAATGATGAAAAAACAAAAAATCGCTGTCTTGGGCCCTGGTTCATGGGGAACCGCCCTTGCTCAGGTACTCAACGACAACGGACACGAGGTCCGTATTTGGGGAAACATCCCTGAACAAATTGATGAAATTAACGAGAAACACACCAATACCCGCTACTTCAAGGATGTGGTTTTGGATGAAAACATTAAAGCCTACAAAGAGCTATCTGAAGCTCTAGATAGTGTCGACGCTGTTCTCTTTGTTGTTCCAACCAAGGTTACTCGCTTAGTTGCTAAGCAAGTTGCTGAACTTTTGGACCACGAAGTTGTTGTCATGCATGCTTCAAAAGGTTTGGAACCTGGAACACACGAACGCCTTTCAACAATCCTTGAAGAAGAGATTCCTAAGGAACTTCGTAGTGAGATTGTTGTCGTATCTGGTCCAAGCCATGCTGAAGAAACTATCGTTCGCGATATCACTTTGATTACAGCAGCATCTAAGGATCTTGAAGCGGCACGCTATGTCCAAGGTATTTTCAGCAATAGCTACTTCCGCCTCTACACCAATTCAGATGTGATTGGTGTTGAAACAGCTGGTGCTCTTAAAAACATTATCGCGGTAGGTGCTGGTGCCCTCCACGGTATGGGTTATGGGGACAATGCCAAAGCAGCCGTTATTACTCGTGGACTTGCGGAAATTACTCGTCTTGGTGTGAAACTTGGGGCTGATCCTTTGACTTACAGCGGTCTATCTGGGGTTGGTGACCTTATTGTTACAGGAACTTCTATCCATTCACGTAACTGGCGTGCTGGGGATGCGCTCGGTCGTGGAGAAAAGCTAGAAGACATTGAACGTAACATGGGAATGGTTATCGAAGGTATTTCAACCACAAAGGTTGCCTACGAAATCGCCCAAGAACTCGGCGTCTACATGCCAATAACAACAGCAATCTACAAATCTATCTATGAGGGTGCTGATATCAAGGAATCTATTCTCAATATGATGTCCAACGAATTGCGCTCTGAAAATGAATGGGATAAAAAATAAAAATCTAAGGAGTTCTCATGAAGAATCAAAAAGTTAGAAAAGCTATCATCCCCGCTGCAGGACTCGGAACACGCTTTTTACCAGCTACTAAGGCCTTGGCCAAAGAAATGTTGCCAATCGTTGACAAACCAACCATCCAATTTATCGTTGAAGAAGCCCTCAAATCAGGTATCGAAGATATCTTGGTGGTTACTGGTAAGTCAAAACGTTCTATCGAAGACCACTTTGATTCAAACTTCGAGTTAGAATACAACTTGGAACAAAAAGGTAAGACAGACCTGTTGAAATTGGTTAATGACACCACTGCTATTAACCTCCACTTTATCCGCCAAAGCCACCCACGTGGTCTTGGAGATGCTGTTCTTCAAGCCAAAGCATTTGTCGGAAATGAGCCATTCGTTGTCATGCTTGGTGACGACCTCATGGATATCACTAATGACAAAGCAGTACCTTTGACTAAGCAGCTCATTAACGATTATGAGGAAACACACGCATCAACCATTGCAGTTATGCCTGTACCTCACGAGGAAGTGTCTTCTTATGGTGTCATCGCCCCTCAAGGCAAAGGCGAAAATGGACGTTATAGTGTTGAAACTTTCGTTGAAAAACCAAATCCAGAGGATGCACCAAGTGATCTTGCTATCATCGGGCGTTACCTTCTAACACCTGAAATTTTCGGTATTTTAGAAACTCAAGAACCAGGTGCTGGAAACGAAGTTCAATTGACTGATGCTATCGATACACTTAACAAGACACAACGCGTCTTTGCCCGCGAATTTACTGGGGACCGTTATGATGTCGGTGACAAATTCGGATTCATGAAAACATCAATCGATTACGCACTTAAACATCCTCAAGTTAAAGATGACCTCAAGCAATACCTCATTGACTTGGGACACAAACTTGAAGGCAAAGCAGCTAAAAAAGACTAATATAAAATCCATCGAACATGACATTCGATGGATTTTTCATATAATTTAAAAATAAGTTAATCCTAGAAGAATCAGCAATAGTAACATGTAGGTTAAAAGGGCTGTAGAACGCCAACCTTTACTAAATAAGCGACTTTCAACCTTGTTAGCCAAAAAGATAGCTGCAAGAGCACCACCAACTAAACCACCGAGATGGCCTGTAATCCCAACACTAGGTGTAAAAAGGTTGAAAATTAAGTTAATGACAATCAAAGCCAAGTAATTGCGACCTAACTGATTAAGTAAAGGACTATGACTATAATAGCCAAGAATCACAACAGCCGCAAAAAGTCCAAACAAGGATGTCGAAGCGCCAGCCGCAATAACATTAGGCGTAAAAAGTAAGGTAAAGGCATTTCCCATAACACCAGCCAACAAATAGAGCCCTAGAAAACGTAGAGTCCCAAAAATCTGCTCAGCCATTTTCCCCATAAAGTAAAGGGCAAGCATATTAAATAGAAAATGCTCAACACCTATATGCACAAAAATTGGTGTTACAAGACGCCAGAGGTTCAGTGGGCTGTACTGAACAAAAGCACCGTACATAGCCCCCATCTTAAAGAGGCTCAAAGGTGAGGTCGCTTGAAAGCCGTTTAAAAGATATTGACAGATAAAAGTCAGCGTCGTAAGCCCCAACAATAGATAGGTTGCTGGATATTTCTTCCACTCATTTACTTGCATGTAACGACCTCCTTAACAGGTATATCATAGCTGTCTGGTTGAAAATCATGTTTCTGGCAAGGATAAACCGTACTAACGGTCTCCCCTTCAAAATCAGACAAATAGCGGTCATAGTAACCTGCTCCGTAACCAATACGATAGCCTTCATCATTGAAAACTACTCCTGGCACATGAATCAAATCAATCTCTGATTTATCCACAGCCAAATCAGACGCAGGTTCCATCAAGCCAAAAGAGGTTGAAACAAGATTATCTGGATCATAATCCACAAAAATCATTCGACCTTGTTTATATGTTTTAGGAATCAACAGTCGTTTACCATCCTTTAAAGCCTGATTGATTAAGAGACTGGTATCATATTCATGAGGAAAAGACAAATAAGTCGCAATCACCTGAGCCTCTTTATAAGCAGGTAAGGCAATCAATTGCTCCAAAAGATGTTTATCTATCTTAGCCTTAGTCTCAGGTTCTTGTGAAGTTAATTGAGCCAAGACTGTTTTTCTAAGTTCATTTTTCATAGGTTTATCATATCAAAAAATCTACCAAAAGTCAGACTTGGTAGATTTTTTAGCTTTATCGACTCTGATTAGGCTTCTGCCTTGTGTTTAAGGAATTTTCCAATTTCAGCCACTGCAAAAGCGAGGGCATCTTCGTTTGGACTCATCTTAGGATGGTGAAGTGCATATGGCGTGTCGATTCCCAACCAGAACATGACACCAGGAACTTTACTAAGCAAATAACCAAAATCCTCTCCAGTCATAGCCGGTGGACAATCAATCAGGTTAACTTCTGGGCTAGCATCAAAGAAGGCCATCAACTCTTTGGCCAAGGCTGGATTATTTTCCACAGGAAGATAACCACCTTGTTTCAACATGATATCCACTTCCATACCAAAGCTAGCTGCTACACCTTCTGCAATCTGGCGCACGCGCTTCTGGATAAGGAGACTCATTTCCTGAGTAAGGGTACGAATAGTTCCATAAACCTCTGCAGTTTCAGCGATAACATTATTAGTAGTTCCTGCATGGAAAGAACCAAAGGTAACTACCCCACCCTGAATAGGGTCAACATTACGACTGACAATCGTTTGCACTTGAGTAATAAAGTAAGAAGCTGCTACAAGAGCATCATTGGCCTCATGTGGAAAGGCCGCATGTCCACCTTTCCCCTTGAAAGTAACGAGGACTTCACAAGTCCCAGCAAAAAGGGTACTTGTGTTAGTCGCAATATCACCTACCTTGAAATCTGGACGGACGTGGAGGCCATAGAACTCATCTGGCAACCAATCTCCAAAGGCACCATCTTCATACATAAGCATACCACCAGCTTCATTTTCTTCAGCTGGTTGGAAGAGGAAGAGCATGTTATTTTTAGGCTGTACTTGAAGCATCTGGTCCAAAAGACCAAGTGCTGTGGTCATGTGCATATCGTGTCCACAAGCATGCATACGACCTTCATGAGTAGACTTAAAGTCAAGATCTGTTTCCTCTACGATTGGGAGGCCATCAATATCTGTACGCCAACCAATGGTTTTTTCAGGGGCATCCCCGTGAAGATAGACAAGAATTCCTGTACACCAAGTACGTTGCTCCACAAAGTCCTTACCTTCAGTCATTTCAGCAATACGCTCTAAGAGATAAGCCTGAGTTTTAAATTCTTCCAAACCAATTTCAGGAATTTGGTGAAGGTCTCGTCTGATTTTAATTAAATCAAGTGTCATGTTTTTATCCTTTTTATTGTCTTATTTTATAGAGAATCTAGAAATAGAGGCCCTACAGGCCTCTACTATCAATATGTTACAAGTTACGCAAAGCGTCTTCAAGTGCTGTTTTTTGTTGTGTTTTTTCATCGATTTCCTTGATGATACGAGCTGGAACACCAGCCACAACCACATTTTCAGGAACATCTTGAGTAACGATAGCTCCAGCAGCAACGACTGAACCGTTACCAACTTGAACACCTTCAATAACAACAGCATTAGCACCAACAAGAACGTTATCACCGATACGAACTGGGTCTGCTGAAGCTGGTTCAATCACACCAGCAAGGACTGCACCCGCACCGATGTGGCTGTTTTTACCAACAGTAGCACGACCACCAAGGATAGCACCCATATCAATCATAGTACCAGCACCAATTTCAGCACCGATATTGATTACAGCACCCATCATAACGACAGCATTGTCTTCGATAGTTACTTGGTCTCGGATAATAGCACCTGGTTCGATACGTGCATTAAGGTAACGTTTATCAAGCAATGGAACAGCTGAGTTACGGCCATCTTGTTCCACAACATAGTCCTTGTTTTCAGTCAAATTCGCAAGAAGTGGTTCGATATCTTTCCAGTCTCCGAAAAGAATGTTACCAAGTTTAGTGACAGAAGCTGGAACAGTAGTTGCCAATTCCCCTTCAAAAGTTACTTTAACATTCGTTTTCTTTTCAGCATTACCGATAAAAGCAATAATTTCTTGTGCAGACATTTTTTGTGCAGTCATGAGATTCTCCATTCACATAAAGTTAGGAATTATTATACCAAAAATTCTGATAATTGTCTTTGCTTTTGCCAAATACAGTGTATTTTTATGTAAAATTGGTCTTTAGAGTCTCTATATCAGTAATCACTCGGTCTGGCTTGATTGGGGAATTCTCCAGTTCTCGACGAGAATAAGGGAAGGTATTGAGCAAGATACTATCGATCCCAACTGCTTCAGCCACAGCAATATCAGTCGTCAAGTCATTTCCAATCATGACAGTCTCAGACGGGTTTAACCCATGATCATCCAAAACTTGCTTTAAAAATTCAGGTTGTGGCTTACAGATACCGGCATCCGAAGACAAGTAAATAGCATCAAAATAAGGTCTTAACGCCATTAGGTCAATCTCAGCGTTAGTAAAGGCTGCTTGAGCATTAGACAAGAGATAAATCCGACAGCCCTGCTCTTTTAGAAAGGCTAGCACCTCCTTGGTATGGGGATAAGCCGTCACATGTTTGCGAGATAAGACGCGAAAGACCATTGCTATCAATTGTCCCCAATCTTCCGGCTGATTAGAACTACTAGACTGAGGCCGAGCATCTACATAAAGCTGGTTAAAAATGTGGGCTAAATCAATTTCTGGATAAGCAACTCCTTTGAGATCTATTAACTCCTTACGGGCCTGATCCACGCGCTTAGCATAAGCCTTTTTAAGAGTCTCGCCCTCATAAGCCGCTCCATAAGCCTGATATAGTTGGCATAGTTTATCCCATAACACAGGATCCTTCTCATCGGTTAGGATATCAACCAAGGTACCATAAAAATCAAAAATGTAGTTCTTATAGGCTCTATTTTTCATCGCTTTTTACCCATTACTGAAACTTTCTTACTTATTGCTCTCATCATACTCCTTTTAGGAAGACCAAACAAGCTAACTGAGACATTTCCCATCAAAAAAATCCCAACGATTGTTAGGATTGCTTATCATCTCTAATACGGCCAATCAGCAGTTCTCCCGCAACGGTTAATTGCGTCACTGAAGTCAAGTCCAAAGTATCCTTATTGGCATGGAAGAAAAGAGGTGTCATCTCGGCAAATGTTTGAACATGCTCTGATGGCATAGACCAAGTCTTAGCAATCGTCACACGCTCCAAAAGGTCGCAGGACTCTTGAAAATGTTCCAGAACATCCTGGTTCGAATAAGCCTGCACCTCCGGTAACAATTGGCGAAACTCTTTAAGATGATCCTCATGAGGAATAACCTTAAAAATCAAGCCATGGTCAGACAAAAGTCGTCCAAATTCTTGATAATTAGCTGGCGAAAAGATATCTAAAATCACATCGATACTGTGTTCACGTAAAGGCAATTGAGCCAAATCGCCAACAAACCAAGCTACATTTTTATGAGGATTTTGACGAGCCGCAAGAAGGATAGAATCCTTAGACAAATCAAAGGCCATGAAATCCTTGTCAAACTCTTGAGCCAACTGACGGCTATAATATCCCTCACCACAGGCAACATCTAGAACGTGCGAGTGTTCAGGAAGGTCACGCAAGCGCTCTGAAATCACCTCCAGGATAGGATCGTAATAGCCTGCCGCAAGAATCTGACTCCTCTTTTCAAAAGAAGCCATATCATAGTTCTTATCTCCCTTAGTCTGTCTCAAAAAATTGACAAAGCCCTGCTTGGCGATATTAAAGGTATGCCTATTCTGACAAACCAAGCTAGACAAATCCAAATGCATTGGCGCCTGACAGATAGGACACGCAAAAAGACTTTCTTGATCTTTAAAAACACTAAATTTGGCCATAAATCCTCCTTAACACAAAAAAAAGAGCACACACCTGAAATCGCTTAGGGCTGCTGGATTCCTCCCCTGACCCGCTTCACGCACAGATGTTGCTCCGAAAAATATTATACCATAAATTGAAGTGATTGCAAGTAGAGAACTTATGATAAGACTAGCTAGACCTACCCCTATCAATCCCTATTATTTACTTCGGTCAGTCTAAACTTCGATAAAACATAAGACTTACCGTGGTGACATTTATGTCACTACTTTTTTATTTCTCGACACCTTATAATAAATCCATAGCTTGAGGAAGTACCAAAAGCTAGTGACATGGCTGACTTTATTTAAAGGAGAAGTCATGTTTAACATATCTCTTAACTCGTGGTGAGAGGGTATGAGATTTAAAGACTCACCAAAAATAAAAAAAGGAGAATGACAATGATTAACAAAGAAATGAAGGTAGCTGACCTAGCCTCAGTAACAGGAGGCGGATGGAAGACCAACCTTGCCATTGGAGGGCTCTGCCTAACTTCAGGACCTATTGGAACTATGGTATGCCTTGGAGCCTACAATGGCTACATGGACTCTGCGCGATAAAAGAAAGGACATATGAACAATGACTAAGACCATTAACAATCGTAAAAACATGACTACTCAAGAACTTGAAGCTGTATCAGGTGGAGTGGTTCCTTGGGCCGCTATTTCTGTTGGCATTGCTGCTGCAAAACTAACTTATGACCTTAGCTATGCCGCAGGTAAATCTTTCTATAACCTCACCCACTAACTAACAGAACTCACCTGACATCTCAAAGATTTTGAGGATGATAACTCATGAAACATACAAAAAATCAAACAAATGATACTACTGCTAATCAATCACCTAAAATGAATAACTATTTGCTCGTAAAAATAGCTTTAGCTGGAATTATCAGTAGCTTACTTCTGATACTCCTAATCAACCTTATCTTTCATGTACGATTAGGAACACCAATTATTGATACTAATTTGAAGTCCGCTTTTGGTACTCTGATTCTCTTTATGCCTATTTTTCTTTTAACAAGAGAGAAAGAAAAAAATAAAGCATAGAAAGAGTGACCTAAATTGCTTTCAGGAAAACAAAAACTCATCTTCCATTAAAAAGTGCAAGGCCCTTTGGCCTTGCACTTTTGTTTACATATCTTGCCTTGTTTCCAATTTAGCCAATCGTTTGGCTTCTTTTTTGCGTTCACGACTCTGACGGAAAAAGTCTTGCATAATCTTAGCACACTCTTCCTCCATGACACCAGTCTCTACTTCTACACGATGGTTGAGACGCTCATCTCTTAGGATATCGTAAAGGCTACCCGCACCACCAAACTTTTGATTGCTTGCTCCATAGATTACTTTAGGAATACGAGCCAAGCCAATTGCCCCACTACACATGACACAGGGTTCGATGGTTACAAAGAGGGTACAATCTAACAAACGCCAATTGCCCACAGTCCTATTAGCCTCCTGAATAGCCATGACCTCCGCATGCATGATAGCTTGATTGAGCTCCTCACGTGCATTGTGCCCACGACATAAGACTTCTCCATCTTTAACGATGACACAACCAATTGGGATCTCTGCTTTATCTAGAGATTTTTCGGCTTCCTTAAGAGCTTCAGACATAAAAAAGTCTTTCTCTTCTTGGGTAAAGTCAAGCATTAGTGTCACTCCCGTTCCAAGATTTGCGAGACAATATCTCGCTTAGTCCTTCTATTATAGCATAAGAAAAGCAATACCGAAGACCTCCATTTTAAAGAACACAAAAAAGCTAAGACGAATCATCCTAGCTTCAAACACATTAGTCTGGTGAGTCTTAGGAATCACACCAATGTGTTCCCCCAAGGCTAGACGAAAAGTCAACGACCGCTTAACATCCTAATTCATATGTCAGTCGGAGTGTCATAGTCAATTGTCTGTGAAATCATTATACAGGCCTAAGGCCTCACAACGATAAACAAAAATGCAACTGTCTCAAACAATTGCAAGGATAGCGTTATAGTTGTGATATTTCACACTTTCCTTCCAAACAAATAATGCCTACTATAAAAGTAACTTTTATAGCTTTTTCCTTACCCACCTATAGTTTATCATGAAACCTCTATCATTTAATTTAAAAATCGGTAATAAAACAATGATATAGATTAGAAACAACTGTTAATTGTATGCATTGTTTTGAATATTTCGCTTAACATTTAAAATGTTGATATATCAGCATTTTATGGCTTCTTAAACTATTTTTTCTAGTCTATCTACACTATTAAACACCTATCATCCTAAGTCTTATCTAATTTTACTGTTTATTAATCTAACAAGTGTTTAATGTTTTATCTCCAACAATTCTTCAAAACAAGGTATGGAACAAGATAATGATTTTTTGGAGAGGTTGCTTCAAAGATAGGAGACCTAGATAGCTAGTCAAAGGATAAACTAAAAGGGAAGTTCTTCTTCCAAGACGAGGTCAGCCAAGTCATTATCAGGATTATTTTCCCTAACAGCACGCTGAGCACGACTCTCCAGAAGTTGGAAAGAGGAACAAAGCACTTCAGTAACGTAATGGGTTTGACCATCCTTATCGTACTTACGGGTACGAAGCTCACCATCAAGAGAAATTAAACTCCCCTTGCTAGCATAAGATGCTAAGGTCTCAGCCAAACGCCCCCAGACAACCACTGTAATAAAGTCAGCCTCACGCTCACCATTTTGCGTCTTATAGCGACGATTAACCGCAACTGTAACACGTGTAAAAGACCTATCACTAGCAGTTTTTACCATTTCAGGAGTCGCCGTCAAACGTCCAATTAAAATAACTTTGTTATACATTTTTTTACCTCCACCTATCTATTCGTAAGCGGAAGTAAAAAATAGATTATTTTAAATAGCTTTACAAATTTCTTTGAGAGTATCCTTACTAATACCCCAATCTACATAACCAAATTGTCCTAATATTCCTAGTAAATAGGAGACTATTACTTTTCTAGTAATACTGCTCTCTCAGATATTTTCATGACAGCAGTTGAATGTTGAATTTTCTCTACTCGTTTGGCTAGCTCAACGTTTTTGAACCACAATTTCCCATGAAGCAGGACCGACTTGTTCAAAGCGCGTCACAGGATAATCATTATCTGCAGCCCAGTTTGGTATACTTTCCGTTGCTTGCGTACAATCAAAAGCTATCAACAACTCATCACCTGTAGCTAATTCAGCCATTTTTTTCTTCGCATCAATCAATGGGAATGGACATACCAATCCACCCGTTTCAAGTTTTATCAAAGCCATATGATATTCTCCTCTTAATTTTTGTTGGGTTTTACAAAGATAATATAGGAAGCCGTCCAAACACCTAAAATAGTCACTGGTAAAGCAATCCATCCCTTACTAGAAAAAATTGCTGTAGCTGTTAAACCATTACCAATCGTACAGCCACCAGCCCATGAAGCACCTATTCCCATAAAAATACCCCCTAGTGTGCTCTTACCGATGGTTGACAAGTCTGGCAAGCGCCAACGAAACTCTCGAGAACCCTTTGCAGCAAGAAAGGAACCAAGAAAAATCCCCAATACAAGAAAAACACCCCAACCAAGCTGTTTACTATCTCCTGTAATAATATAACTAATTAGATGTGCTGAGGGAGTTGTAATCCCTAACCCTCCAACACGACCCGTCAACTGACTAGCAGGCCAAGCAATAAAAGCAACAAGACCTATTAGAAGTCCCGCAAAATATTTATGGTAAGTTTTCTCAAAAAGATAGTGTCTCACTCCCTTATATTTTGATGGAAGCGAAGCAATCTGACGTCTGGGCTTACGTAACTCTCGAATGACAACAAAACTTGTTATAGCTACTAAGAAAACAAGAAAATACCAAACCGGAACTCCTAATTGACCAGCTAAATCATCATTAATTACCCATCGCTTGGCTATTAATTGATTCAAAGGAACAAGAAATCCTGATTTCATAGCTGCTGCACTTGTCATATAAAAGAATAGTGCAACCCAACTACCTAGGAGACCTTCACCGGCACGATACCACGTTCCTGTGGCACATCCCCCAGCAAGAACAATTCCAATACCAAATAGATAGGAACCCACAATTGCTCCTAACACGGAAAATTCTTCATAAGGGTTTCCAATAATACCTAATTTAATCAGGGAAAGTACTCCTATACTTTCTACTGTGATTGCAATAAGAAAAGCGTAAAATAAGGTATTATTACGTGCAATATACATGTCTCGGAAACCACCAGTCAAGCAGAAACGAGTTCGTTGCAAAATGAATCCAAATATCAGACCAATGAGCCCACCAGAAAGAATAGTTGTAAGCATAAGTACCTCCTAAAGTAAATATTGATTACATTTTAAGAAAAATATTATAACTTGCATAATCTTTCTTTTTTATGATTAGCTATAAACTTTCTTTATGACAAAGAAAAAAGCGGCTTACTTACCGCTTCTTGTCTTATTTACCCTTTCCAGTGTTTGGCTGGATCAAAAGCCTCACCAACTACTGCTGAATCATCAAGTTCAATAATACCACGTTTTTGTGGAGCATTTGGAAGTGCCAACTCACGTGGGGCACACATCATACCATAACTATCTTCACCACGAAGTTTTCCTGGGAAGATAAGGGCACCGCTAGGCATCATAGCACCAGGAAGGGCTACGATAGTTTTAAGCCCAAGCGCTGCGTTTGGTGCTCCTGCAACGATTTGGACCTTCTTATCACCAATGTTCACTTGGCAGATGTTAAGGTGGTCACTGTCTGGATGTGCAACCATTTCATCAATTTGTCCAACCACAAAGACTGGTCCTTGTGTGTTTTCCAAACGCTCTTCAAAGCCCTCTTTAGCCAATTCCTCGTTCAAAACAGCTACATCTTGGTCTGACAAGAAAACTTGACCGTTACCTTCGATATCAATGAGGCTTGACGCTTCAAAAATATTCCAAGCAAGAGTCTTGCCTGTTTCATCAGCTGTGACACGCGCCACTTTACCTTTACGTTCTACGCTACGTTTGATGTCTTTAGTATCTTCTAAGATAACCAACAAAACGTCGCCAACTTGTTCTTTATTATATGCAAAAATCATGGATTCTCCTTCAATAATTCTTTTTCTAGATTTTAAAATCGACTGACATGCCAAGAATCGTCATTACTACCATAGCGATAACTAATCTTGTCAATTTTCCAGTCACTCTCTGTTAATTTTATGATAAATTGTTTATGGTACCAAAAGTCATTCCCATAAGAAAATTCGAGAAACATCTTAGCCTTACTCTTCATAATAAACTTAGCTCGACAGGGCTCTAACACAAAATCATAGGTGCCCGGAGAACCAAAAGAAGCTGAAAAACCTCTTTTATAACAGTTATCAGTCAAGTGTTTTTGAGCTAAAGGAGTCAACTTCACTTTAAATTCATCAAATAACTCCATTTCTCCAGGAATAGTTTGATGTGTAGGAAGATTATTTTCCTTTTTGTAGGTGTTTATTTCTTGGTGTTTTAGGAAGATATCACTTTCAATTTTGGAATGCTCTACTAAAATTTGGCATAATTCTTCGATAATCTCCTCATTTTTTTCTGTCAGATACTTTTCTTTAGTTTCTGAAATATCAAGAGAGATATTAGGAAAGTGATTGATTTTCATCTTTTAAATCTCCGACAAAAAGGCATTGATTTCTTCTTTGGTTTTACGAGCTTTATTGACCAAGCGTCCCAATTCCTGACCTTTCTGAGTCACGACAAAACTTGGAATACCAAAGATATTCCAAGTTTGTGCCAAAGCCATATAATCATCACGGTTAACACGCACAAAGGTCATATCTGGATGGAGGGCTTCAATTTCAGGCATAACGGGATAGATGAACTGGCAGTCTGGACACCAATCAGCAGTGAAAAAGAAAACCACCTTTTGATCACTTTCAACATAGCTTGCCAATTCTTCAAGATTCTTAGGAATAATCATGCCTGCTCCTCCTCATAGGTCAAGATATCCTCTGCATAAACAAAGCTATAGGCACGTCCATCCTCTAAGACGATACCTCCTGTAAGCTCTGGATTCTCCTTATCAGTGGGATTTGTATAAAGGACTGCAATGGTCCCCAGGTGAGATAATTCTTGTCTAATATCTTGGATTAATGCAGCCTTCTTCATTTCTGCACGTGACTGTCTATACTTCTCTGCCATTGCCAAGAGACCTAAAGCTCCTACGCCTCCAGCAAACAAGGCCAATGTTTTACGTTTCATAAGAAACATTTTACCATAATTTTAGACGAATGGGGAGAGGCTACCTATCTCTTGAGAATCGTGCTAAAATAGTAGCAAGTACTACTCAAGGAGGATTTTATGACTACCCTATTTGACAAAATTAAAGAAGTAACCGAGCTCAGTGCTACTTCAGGCTTTGAAGCTCCTGTACGCGACTACCTTCGCAAAAACATCACCCCACTTGTAGATGAGGTCCAAACAGATGGTCTCGGTGGTATTTTCGGTATCAAACATAGCCAAGCAGAAAATGCCCCTAAGGTGCTTGTGGCTGCCCACATGGATGAAGTTGGGTTTATGATTAAGGAAATCAAAGCAGACGGGACTTTCCGTGTCGTCGAACTTGGTGGTTGGAACCCACTGGTTGTCAGCTCACAACGCTTCACCCTACACACTCGTGACGGTCGTATCTATCCTGTCATCTCAGGTTCAGTTCCACCTCATTTCTTACGTGCTAGTGGCGGAGCTTCAAGTCTTCCTAGTGTTTCTGATATCGTCTTTGATGCTGGTTTTGCCAACCAAGAAGAAGCAAATGCCTACGGTGTTTTCCCAGGTGATGTCATCATTCCTGAATCTGAAACGATTCTCACAGCCAATCAAAAGAATGTCATTTCTAAAGCTTGGGATAACCGTTATGGTGTTCTCATGATTCGTGAACTCTTGGAAAACGTTAAGGATCAAGAACTCAATAATACTCTAATCGCTGGTGCCAATGTTCAAGAAGAAGTTGGTTTACGTGGTGCCCATGTCTCTACCACTAAATTTGATCCTGAAGTTTTCTTTGCAGTGGACTGTTCTCCTGCAGGAGATATCTATGGTAATCAAGGTAAGGTAGGCGATGGTACCCTTATTCGTTTCTTCGATCCAGGTCACATCATGTTGCCCAATATGAAAGATTTCCTTTTGACTACAGCTGAAGAAGCTGGTATCAAATACCAATACTACTGTGCTGCGGGCGGAACAGATGCTGGTGCCGCTCACTTGCAGAATGCTGGTGTTCCATCAACAACTATCGGTGTTTGTGCCCGCTACATTCACTCGCACCAAACCCTTTATGCGATGGATGACTTCCTAGAAGCACAGGCCTTCTTACAAGCTATTGTTAAGAAGTTGGATCGCTCGACAGTAGATTTAATTAAAAACTACTAAGACAAGGAGTAACCCATGATTATAGGTTTTATCGGTGTCGGAAAAATGGCAACAGCCATTATCAACGGACTAAATACAAGCTCACATCGTATCATTATTTCAGGGTCTTCCTTGGCTCGTTCACGCCAGATTGCAGAGGAACTAGAGGTTGAAGCGGCTGCTTCCCATCAGGAATTGTTGGATAATGCTGACCTGGTCATCCTTGGTATCAAACCTCAAATGTTTGATAAGGTACTAGCCGATCTCAATTTCCATCAACCTATCATAAGTATGGCTGCTGGAGTGACCTTGGAATGCCTTGCTTCCCTCACCAGTCCAGACCTTCCTCTTATTCGTATCATGCCGAACCTTAATGCTCAGATTCTCAAAAGCACTACTGGTCTTTGCACTAATGATAAGGTATCCGAGGACCTTTTGGCAGTTGCCAAGGAAATCACAGACAGTTTTGGAACCACTGTTGAATTGGCTGAGAAGGACTTTGATACCTTTACTGCCTTAGCAGGTTCTAGCCCTGCCTACATCGCCCTCTTTATCGAGGCTCTAGCCAAGGCTGGTGTCAAAAACGGCCTAAGTAAGCAGGTCGCTCTGACCATTGCCACACAGACGGTTCTAGCTACTGCTGAAAATCTCAGTCTTGGTAGCGATAGTCCACATGACCTTATTGACAAGGTCTGTAGCCCTGGTGGGACTACTATCGCCGGTCTCATGGACCTTGAGCGTACAGGCCTCACCCATAGTGTGGTTTCAAGTATTGATACAACCATTGCTAAAGCCAAAAAACTATAAGAAAAAAGCTCGGAATCTTCCGAGCTTTATTTGATATATGGCGCTAAAAATTGTAAGAGTAACAACATTGAAACCGCAATACTATTGTTAATGATATGGGCCATGATACAGTACTCTAACTTTTGAAACTTACGATATGCTATCCCAAGGGCAAGCCCCATACCTGCATATACAATCCAAACACCGATACTATTCGGCATATGAACAAGGCCAAAAAGTAAACTACTAACAATCAAGCCAACAATAGAATCTGGATTAAAGACGCGTCCCATGAGGAGCCCTCGAAAAACCAGCTCTTCCACAATCGGTGCCATAATTACTGTAAACGTTATGAGAAGGAAGGGATTCATATGGGCATTTTCTATGGCTGCCTGATTGGTGCTATTACTAACACCTTCCATCATCATGACTATAGAACCAATCCTAGTAACGATATAAATACCTAGGTAGGTCAAGCCAATCATACCCCAGGCCTTCAGGGAAGAAAGGGCCTTAAAGCCTTCGAAAAGCCCAAGACGTTTTCCTAAGAAAAGAGCTCCTGCGCTCATAAGAAGCAAGACAAAAATTAAGAGACAGACCAGCCTTATATCTTTGACACCTAAATAGATGGTTGGAACTTGATCAATAATTAGTATTAGGAAAGCTAGTAAAAAATAAAGAAAGCGTTTGAGAATTGACCCTTTGTTCATGAGAATCTACCTCTTTTCATCATTTATTTGTATCTTTATTATAATACAATAAAACTTATTTGACAAGACAAAAAAGAGAACGAGAGGTGAATTTTTCAAGATAATATAGACTCTTATCCTATTTTAGATAGGATGAGACGAATAAGAGCAAATCCCAATACTAAGCCATAGAGCAAGGCTGATAAGACTGTAACATATGGCAACTGAATATTGACAAAGGCATATAGGGCAATCAAAGCAAAGATAAGCAAAAACTCTAAAATCAGAGTTGCAACTGCTGTCGCCATTAAAATCTGTTTATTTCGCTCATCGTAGGCAGCAATATACATCCGATGAAGACGTTTGGGATGGGTAAGTGTAGCAAAATAATAGATTGACAAGACATAAACCCCAATGGTAAATCCCAATACTAATCCTAGAGCATAATCACTAAGACTGTTAGAGCGAACAACAAACAAACCCAAAACACCCAAAGACAAAAGAGAACAGGCTACTCGTGTAATGTATTTCTTAAACTCGGCCTCTGTTTTTCTCTTTCCTAATAACATTTTTATTAACATATCTTAACACTCCCTTTATTATCCTTTAAAAGAATAGTTTAAAACTATTTCATTCATAGAGTTAAACATCATATTTACCTTAAACGAAAAGACTGAGTAGTACACTTATGCTATTGTTTAAGATATGAACACCCATACTGTACTCGATACGCTTAGTCTTATAATATGTTGTCGCAAGACCAGCTGACATAATACCATAGATGACAATTGTCTGAAGCGTAAATGCTGAGTGACCAGCCATAAAGAGAAGACTGGAAATAACAAGACCCGTCTTAAAGTATTTTCCAAAGAGCACCTTAGCTAAGAGTCCCCTAAAAATGATTTCTTCCATAATCGGAATAATAAAACCGACGACTACTAGGTGAAGATAGAATGGTACGTGGGCAAAGATAGCATTTAAAGCATCTTGATTTTCCATAGTCGCATTGTGTGTTAACTGACCAATAAAATACCCTAGAAGATCACCTAGGAAAAAGATGACAAGATTAAGAGAAGCAATCGCAACGAGACGTCTCCAATTAATCTCTTTAAGCGATAAGAGTTTAAATCTATAAGCAATCACGATAAAAATAGCCAAACTCCCTAATGCCCAAATACCGTAACCTATTTGCTCCACAAGTGAAAACTTACCATCCTGAGTAAGTAGCGGGAAAGCACCTAATAGTGTTAAATCTAAGATTAGTAGAGTGAGCGCTAAAACAATAACACCAATTTTCTTCATGACTTGTTTAAACATATCTTTTCTCCTTAATCTTCCTCAAAAATAAAGACTTCTTCAATAGTCTTTCCAAAATATCTAGCAATTTTAAAAGCCAGTTCCAACGACGCATTATAGCGACCTTTTTCGAGTGAAATGATGGTCTGTCTCGTGACCCCCATTTCATCTGCTAACTCTGCCTGACTAATCTTATTAGCCTTGCGAAGTTCCTGAATTTTTGTTTCCATGTGGTACCTCAACCTTATCGTTTATTCTCAAATAGTTAAACTCCTTACTTTTCTTTGTTAAGTTAACTTTACATTTATAGTATAGTCTACTTTACATATTTTGTAAAGTCTCTTTTACATTTTTTTTGTAAAGTTTTCTTTACTTATTGAATTACACATATATAGACATCGACAAATGATGCTTTCAGAGCATTCAAAAAAGCTGGCCAATTACTCAGCCAACTTTTCTGGTCTTATCAAATTTTTGATAACTTATTTAGTTTTAAGGCGCTCAACATCACGCGCAATCACCAACTCTTCATCTGTTGGGATAACAAATACTTTAACAGCTGACTCTGCTGTTGTAATGTCGCCTACATGTCCAAAGACATTCTTTTCAGGATCCACTTCAATACCAAACCAAGTGAGACCATCCAAAACTGAAGCACGAACCTCGGCAGAGTTTTCACCAATACCTGCTGTAAAGACGATAGCATCCGCTCCGTTCAACACACCGAAGTATTGAGCGATGTATTTACGCAAACGATCCACATAAAGATCATAGGCCAAGGCACATTTTTTATCACCAGCATTCTTACCAGCAATGATATCACGCATATCACTTGATTTTTCAGAAATGCCAAGAAGACCTGATTCCTTATTAAAGACGTGACGGATACGCTCAGCATCTGCCATCTCAGGTTCACGGTCAATAACAAATGGAATAATCGCAGGGTCAAGATCCCCAGTACGTGTTCCCATCATAACGCCACCAAGTGGTGTCAACCCCATTGATGTGTCTACTGATTTACCACCATCAACGGCAGTAATTGAAACACCATTTCCGACATGGGCTGTGATAATCTTAGTTTCTTCAATTGGCTTACCTAACAACTTAGCTGCTTCTTGAGAAACATATTGGTGACTAGTTCCGTGTGCTCCATACTTACGGACTTGGTAATCTGTATAGTAACGATTAGGCACTGGATAACGGTAGGCCACTTCCGGCATAGATGTATGGAAGGCTGTATCAAAAACAGCAACACTCGTAATATCTGGGAGGAGCTCCTTAAAGGCACGAATCCCTGAAGCTGCACCTGGATTGTGTAAAGGCGCCAAGGCTGACAATTCTTCAATCTTAGCCAAAGCTTCCTCATCAACCAAGCTTGATTCTTTGAAATATTCTCCACCAGCAACCACACGGTGACCAACACCTGTAATTTCATCATAGCTCTTGATAATATCAAAACGAATCAAATCATCAAGCAAGATTTTTACTGCCTGAACATGGTCAGCAATATCTAGAGTTTGCGATTCTGAACGGTCATCAAATTTTACTGTTGAAACAGAATCTTTCAAGCCGATACGTTCAATCAAACCCTTAGCAAGAACAACTTCATCTGGCATCTCATATAGTTGCCATTTCAAGCTTGAGCTTCCTGCATTAATTGCTATTGTTTTTGTCATAAGCCACCTCTTTGTAAAACGCTTTCAATAATATAGTCCTATTCTAACATGTTTTGCTAGAAAATGGAATTATCTGATTTCCATTTTTGAAAATTCTCTGTAAAATCTTTGAGGACCTCTGGGTTTTGCAAATCGCTAAGTGGATAAACAAAGGTCTCAGGAGCATTTTCAGTTTGTTTTTTAAGCACAAAGATAGACTTCATGTTATGTTTATTGCCAAAAGCTGCTTCTGGAAGAGTGATAACGGCAATAATATCAGCATAGCCTGATAGCCATTTCTTAAGCAAATCACTTTGTGGGCTTGTCAAAAGATTAGTTGGTGCCAAAAGAATAGCAATACCATCTTTCTTCAAGTACTTGAGTGATTGCTCCATAAGAAGGTGATGGGCATAGGTGTGTTCACCAGTTGCTGCAACCTTGAAACGACTCGCAATCTCATCATTAGGGTAGTAACCAACAGGTAGGTCACTAATAATAACATCACTCTCTTTGAGAATGTGTGGTCGAACAGCATCTTCTTGGATGTAAACTGCACTTGAATTCACCACATCAGCAATACTAGCTGACAAATCGATAAGGAGATCGTCAACTTCCATTCCCATATAATTAAGGTTTTTCTGACTATTATTTAGAAGAGTTTCAGCCAAGTTTCCTGTCCCCGAACCAATCTCCAAAACATCTAATTGGTCGTCCTTGGTCAAACCTTCAAGTAGGTAGAGGATGATAAATCCAATAGCATCAGGTGTAAATTGGTGATTGGCTTGTAAGGCTTCCAATTGCCCTAGCTTGATAAACAAGAACTGAAAAGCACGACGCCACTCCTCTTTACTTAGATTAAGGGAACGTAATTTCTCGTTGTTTTTGATGATGACTTCATTAGCTACCTCAGCCCCCAAATAATAGGAATTTTGCTCGATAAGGGCATCGTAAGCATGGGTTCCAAGATCATTTTCAATGGTTTGGACATTTTCTAACAACAGCTCAAAGGCTGTCTCAATTGCTTCAAAATTCATGATTTCCTCCGTCCTTCTATCATATCAAAAAGGAAAGAGAATTTCTATTTCTGCTCCTGCTTCTTCACATAACGATAGGTCTTGATTTGGCCTTTACTGGCAACTCTAACAATCACTTGTTTGTCCTTAACCTCATAAGTCGTAGTTCCCTGAGAGAAACTAAAAGCACCTGCTTCCTTGTCCGCCAAGTCCATGGTCATCTCTGCCATGAGACGACTCTGACTGGAGATCATTTGCGCTTGGTTCTGTCTAGAGCTAGCAACCACCCGCTCCAGATAAACATGCAGAAGAAGTGTGAAAATGCCAGCCATAAAAAGAGCGTAGAGAAGAACGCCTCCCCTAACCTGTTTTTTCAAAAGCATAAACAAAACTCCTTTGTAGCCCATTTTTAAGAGTCACTTGGATGGTGACTATCTGGTTATTTTGACTAATTGTACTAGCTTTTACATTGAAAAGCATTGGTTGGTAGCCTCGACCGTCAGCATTTGTTTTTCGAAAATCAGTAGCACTTGATAGTCCAAAAGCTAAGTCTTGATTATCCTGCTTGACATAGAGTTTGTTCCCCTCTACCTTTACCAACTGACAACCTTCTAATTCTGCCTCCATTTGTTGAACAAATAGAAGCCAGTCTTGGCTTTCTTGTTGCTTGACCTGCTTAACATTGCTCACCAATACTGTGGTCAGACCTTGATAAACTTGAACTGAACCAGCAATCACCAACAAGGCCACTAGACATTCCAAGAGGGTAAAAGCACGAACCTTGCTATTGAGAGACATGAATAATCTCCTTTCCTGATTCATAAACCGCGATACCTTGCTGGCTACGTTTTACCGTCACTGTGATGCCATTTAAGGTCAACTGATCCTGTTTGGTCTGAACTGCCATGGTTGCCACACTCAAGACCTCCTGTTGGTGGAGATTCCTAGCCATTAGCCTACGATTGGTATTGATCTGATCCAAGATAAGACCACTGACGAGTACTAAGACAGCCATTGCTACCAAGCTTTCGATAAGAATATAGCCTCTAAGAGACCGTCTTTTTATATTTACCGCTGCCCATGTTAAGCTGATAGGTCACCACCTCCTTATCACTTGAAAAACGAATCTTTGTGAGGCTAGAGTTGCCTCCTTTGGCATCAAACACTAGCGTCTGCCCCTTATCCAGATGTATATTTTTAGGAATCACCAGACTTGATTTTCCGTTACTGATTTTATCCTTGGACAACTGCAATTCAACATTGGACCCTTCCGCCGCTGCCAAGCGCTGACTATCTCGGTATAGGTACTCAAAGCGCAGATAAAAAAGATTAGTTTCAACCTGCTGAAAAATACCTGTGACTGAGCCTGATAAACTCAGAGTGAGAAAGGTAACAACTGCTAGAGTCACCAGACTCTCCAACAAGGTAAAGGCTCTAATTGGCCACTGAGCGGCTTTCGCCACCATGTTTCGCATAGTAATCATTGTATGAATCTGCCTGTTTTTGCGTGATTTGACCTTCTGAAACAAGAGCGGCTAAGCTAGCTGTCTTGTTATTCTTCATTTCATAAAGTTCTGCTTGAGAATCTACGACCTTGACCACAGCCGCATTTCCAGTCTCTTTAACAGAATCCTTCTGCTTGCTCAAGTTAGGTACAAAGAGCAAAAGGAGAATACTGATAATGAGAAGCACGACCAGCATTTCAATCAGTGTAAAAGCTCGTAATTTAACGGCATTCAATTTTTTCAACATCATTTTCATGACATCATTCCTTCCATATTTTGATACATTGGTAATAGCATGGCTGCATAGATCATTACAATCACGACAGCAACAATAACAAAAATGAGAGGTTGCACAAAGGTTGTTGCCTTATTAAGACGGTTAAAGAAAGCCTGCCAAACCTCTTCAGCATAGACTTCTAACTCATAGCCCAACCTAGCATTAGCCTCTCCATAAGCAATAATTAAGGATAGTTCCTTAGTGAAGAAAGGGTGACTAGCAATACGGTCAGGAAAACTCTGTCCTAGCATCAAGCCTTCTTCTAAATCAGCCCCCAGCTCACGAAAGAGCTTTGATTTTTGCTCTTTCATTAGGGCAACTAAGTCTAGCAAGTCAATACCTTGCCCTAAGAGATTTCCCCATTCCCTAGCATAATAGGCGGTCATATATAGTCTGACAGTTTGGCCTATAAAAGGGATTTTTGCCATTCGTCGATAAAAGACAAGGGCTGGCTGGCGTTTCACCCATAGATAGAGAATTAAGCTTAATACAAGCAGTCCGCACAAAGTCACAAAAAAGAGCTTGGGAAAAATCTGAACCAACTGTACAGCCCAATTCTCCTTACCATCTCCCTCTAACAGTTGAGGTAAAAGATAATTTTTGAGCCCCAACATAATCAGAATCAGGAAACCCAGAAGTAGAATAGGGTAGGTCGCTACCTCCATGAGTTTCTTACGAACCTTGGTCATACGAAGCATATAGGTTTCAATCTTGGTTAAACTCCCTAGAAGGTTACCGTGCTTATCAGCAAGGGCAATCTGAGTAACAATATTGTCCGAAAAACCTACTGACGCAAACATCTGGTCCAACCTGTCGCCTCGCATTAAACTCGCTTTCATAAGAGACAATGACGATTCTTTCAACAAGTGACTTCGCTCCAAAAAGGCTACGATTTCAGTCAAGGTAAACCCTGCCTTTAAAAGTTGTTTGAAGAGCTGAATAACCTTAAATTGCTGATTAATCTTTAATTTTTTCCCCTTGGATATCCCCTTCAGTGAGATATCCTTGTTTAACCAAGCCTTCCAACTGTTGGTTCCAGCTGATTGACGAATGGCTTTGGAAATTTTCACTGGCAAAATCAATCACACCTCCTCCCTTAATCAGACGCATGTAGGCAATCCCTTGAAGGGCATTATCCAACTCAGACTTATCTACACCAAGGTCCAGAAGACGCTCATAAACACCTGCCACACTCTTTGCGTGAATAGTTGAAAGAACAGTCACTCCCGTCAGACTAGCTCTAATAACCGCTCGAGCAGTCTCCTTATCTCGAATCTCTCCAATAATCAAAACATCCGGGCGGTGACGTAATGATAGCTTAATCAAATTATCATAGGTCATGTCAATTGCTTGATTCACCTGGAGTTGCAAAACATTATCCTGTTTAATTTCCACAGGGTCCTCAATCGAAATCACCTGCTGTCCCTTAAAACGCTCCTGAACCAACTCATGCATAAGCGTAGTCTTTCCAGAACCAACGGGACCTGCAAAGAGATATAAGCCACGATAATCCAAAGCATCCATAATAGGCTGGATTCCTTGATTCCAGTACACTAATTCTCGACGTTCGGAATGTAGAACACGAATAACTAAACTTTCTAAGCCACGATAATCCCCAACGGTAGACAAACGCAGAGAAACCCTTTGACCATCACCACAATCATAGTCACAGGAACCTAGTTGACTCCTACGCTTCTCACCCACCATCATTCCCGCCACAAATTTAAAGTGACCAATAAGACTAGCCATGAAATCAGGCCGATATACATCAATTAATCTCCTCTCCTGGCCAACTCGCATATAGAGCTCGTAAGTATCCTGACGTGGAATGACATAGATGTCTTGAGCCCCACAACTATCAGCATTTTTGATCATTTCCTTAGCAAATTCTGTTACCATAAGGACCTCCTCATAGTCCTATTCGTAAAAAGTTTAAGAAAATGAAAAAAAGCTCGAAATTTTCGAGCTTCTGGATTATTTAACGTTTAATTTTACAGTGGGCATGATTTGGAAGGTCATTTCGCTTTTCATATCCCGGACGGTATTTTTCCTCAGGAATTTCCTGCCAATCATCCAAAAGAGCAATCGATTGATAGACCTGCAGGTATTCGTCACACTCCTCACACCAGTGCTTATCCTCTTGATCCCAAAAAGCAGTCATGACACTACTACGGCTGATATAACTTGGCAAGGTTTCTTCCATCGCAAACCAAAGTTTTTTATAGTACTTGAGGGCATCGTAAAAATTTTCAAATTCCTTAGTACTGATGATATCCTCTTGCCAGCCTTCTAGGAACCACCACGGTTCCAAATCCCCTTTCATTTCAACTACTTGGTACATTTTTCTTTCTCACTTCATCTTTGGTGTTCTTATTATACAAAATTTTCTGGAAAAGATAAAAAAAATGGTCTTATATTTTATATTTATCAAAAATAGAGGAAATTCTAGTCATATAAATACGAAAAGAACCCACAATTCATTGTGAGTTCTTTTGCTTTCATTTTAGTCTTCAGATGATTCCACAATTGCTTCGTCAACAGCAATGTTTTCAATAACTTCAACTTCGTTAACTGAAAGTGGTTCAATGTTACGGTAACGAGCCATACCTGTACCAGCAGGGATAGTCTTACCAATGATAACATTTTCTTTAAGACCAAGGAGATGGTCTTTCTTACCACGGATAGCTGCATCTGTAAGGACACGTGTTGTTTCTTGGAAGGAAGCCGCTGACAAGAATGAATTTGTTTCAAGTGAGGCTTTCGTAATACCAAGAAGGACTGGACGAGATGTTGCAGGAACACCACCAGAGATAACAATATCCTTGTTAGCATCTGTGAAGTCAGAAATGTCCATAAGTGTACCTGGAAGGAGATCTGTATCACCTGGATCCATAACACGTACTTTACGAAGCATTTGACGAACCATTACTTCGACGTGTTTGTCACCGATTTCTACCCCTTGGCTACGGTAAACTTTTTGTACTTCTGCAAGAAGATAAGTTTCAACTGACAAGGTATCACGTACTTCAAGGAGACGTTTAGGTTGGATTGAACCTTCTGTCAAGGCCGCACCACGGTGTACTTCGTCACCCACTTCAACTTTCATACGAGCTGTAAATGGAACAACATATTCACCCATTCCAGTCTTACCTTGAACAAAGACTTTCTTAGTACGTGTTGCAGCATCTTCTTCGATTTCAATAACAGTACCCTTAACTTCAGTGATAACCGCTTCCCCTTTAGGGTTACGTGCTTCAAAGATTTCCTGGATACGTGGAAGACCCTGTGTGATATCGGTGTTTGAGGCTACCCCACCGGTGTGGAAGGTACGCATGGTAAGCTGTGTACCAGGTTCCCCGATAGATTGAGCGGCGATAGTACCAACTGCTTCACCAACTTCAACGGCATCACCTGTTGCCAAGTTGATACCGTAACAGTGACGGCAGACACCGTGACGTGTGTTACATGTAAAGACTGAACGGATAGTTACTTCTTCAACACCAGCATTGACAATAGCAGCAGCCATGTCTTCAGTAATCAAAGTATCTGGACCTACGATTACTTCACCTGTTGTAGGATTCTTAACTGATTTCTTAGTGTAACGACCTTGAAGACGTTCTTCAAGTGTTTCCGTAACTTCTTTACCATCAGTAATCGCACGGATAAGAAGACCACGGTCTGTTCCACAGTCATCTTCACGAATGATAACATCTTGGGCAACGTCAACCAAACGACGAGTAAGGTAACCTGAGTCGGCTGTCTTAAGGGCCGTATCGGTCATACCTTTACGCGCACCGTGAGTAGAGAAGAACATTTCCAAAACGCTCAAACCTTCACGGAAGTTTGAAAGGATAGGCAATTCCATGATACGTCCGTTAGGAGCGGCCATCAAACCACGCATACCGGCAAGTTGAGAGAAGTTAGAGATGTTACCACGAGCTCCTGAGTCCATCATCATAACGATTGGGTTCTTAGGATCTTGTGTTTCAATCAGACGTTTTTCAAGGGCTTCTTTCGCTTCACGCCATGTTGTTGTAACAGCAACATAACGGTCATCATCTGTCATCAAACCACGACGGAAGGCCTTGTTAATTTCTTCAACACGGTGGTGAGCAGCATCGATAATTTCTTGTTTGTTATCGATAACTGGGATATCGGCGATACCCACTGTCAAACCAGCAAGTGTTGAGTGGTAGTAACCAAGGTCTTTCAAACGGTCAAGGAAGGCTGATGTTTCAGTCGTACGAAGACGTTTGAAGGTTTCAGCGATGATGTTACCAAGATTTTTCTTCTTGAATGGTGCATTAATTTCCAAACTATCAATAACTGTTTGGATATCTTGACCTGGTTCAAGGAAGTACTTATCTGGTGTGCTATCTGTCAAGTTCTCATTTGTTGTTTCTTGAAGATATGGAATTTCCGCTGGAATGATTGAGTTAAAGAGAATCTTACCAACAGTTGTAACCAAAATCTTGTGAAGTTGGTTTTCTTTCCAAGGTTTATCAGGCATGCTGTCTACTGCGATACCGACACGGCTATGCAAGTGAACATAACCATTACGATAAGCCATAACTGCCTCATCAATATCCTTGAAGACCATACCTTCACCCTCACGGCCTTCTTCTTCCATAGTCAAGTAGTAGTTACCAAGAACCATATCCTGAGATGGCGTTACGACCGGTTTACCGTCTTTAGGGTTAAGGATGTGTTCAGCCGCAAGAAGGAGCAAACGTGCTTCAGCTTGAGCTTCTTCAGACAATGGAACATGGATGGCCATTTGGTCACCGTCAAAGTCGGCATTGTAGGCCTCACATACCAATGGGTGAAGACGAAGGGCCTTACCATCAATCAAGACAGGTTCAAAGGCCTGGATACCCAAACGGTGGAGGGTAGGTGCGCGGTTAAGAAGTACTGGGTGTTCCTTGATAACATCTTCAAGAATATCCCAAATACGTTCATCGCCACGTTCAACCATACGTTTAGCGGCTTTCACGTTACCTGCGTATTCACGCGCAACGATTTCACGCATCACAAATGGTTTGAAAAGTTCGATGGCCATCAAACGTGGCACACCACATTGGTACATTTTAAGTGTTGGACCAACGGCGATAACGGAACGTCCAGAGAAGTCAACACGTTTACCAAGCAAGTTTTGACGGAAACGACCTTGTTTACCTTTAAGCATGTGGCTCAAAGATTTAAGTGGACGACTACCTGGTCCAGTAATTGGACGACCACGACGTCCATTATCGATAAGGGCATCTACCGCTTCTTGCAACATACGTTTTTCGTTTTGCACGATGATACCTGGAGCATTCAATTCAAGCAAACGAGCCAAACGGTTGTTACGGTTGATAACACGACGATAAAGATCGTTCAAGTCTGATGCCGCAAAACGTCCACCATCCAATTGAACCATTGGACGAAGGTCTGGTGGCAATACTGGCAAAATGTTAAGAACCATCCATTCTGGTTTGTTACCAGACTTATAGAAGGCATCAAGAACGTCCAAACGACGAACAGCCTTAACACGTTTTTGACCAGTTGCTGTCTTCAACTCTTCTTTGAGTTCAGCAATTTCAGCTTCCAAATCCACTTGTTTCAAGAGATCTTGGATAGCTTCTGCACCCATTTTAGCGACAAATGAACCATGTCCATACTCTTGCAATTTTTCACGATATTCACGTTCTGTCAAGAGAGATTTTGGTTCAAGTGGTGTTTCCTTTGGATCGATAACCACGTAAGCTGCGAAGTAGATAACTTCTTCAAGCGCACGAGGGCTCATGTCCAAAGTCAATCCCATACGAGAAGGGATTCCCTTGAAGTACCAGATGTGTGATACTGGTGCTTTCAACTCGATGTGACCCATACGTTCACGGCGAACCTTAGCACGTGTTACTTCAACACCACAGCGGTCACAAACGATACCTTTATAACGGATACGTTTGTATTTTCCACACGCACATTCCCAGTCTTTAGTAGGACCAAAGATCACTTCGTCGAAGAGACCTTCGCGTTCTGGTTTGAGCGTACGGTAGTTGATTGTTTCAGGTTTCTTAACTTCACCATAAGACCATGAACGGACCTTAGTTGGTGAAGCTAGTGTGATTTGCATACTTTTAAATCGATTTACGTCAACCACTAGTATTACCTTTCTTTTGTTCTATTGACAATAGCAGCGCTATTCTCACCTTTATCAGCTACCTTAGCAGAGAGAGTGAACTCCCTCTCTAAAGCTTATTTATTCTGTTTTATCTGAAGCTTCTTCTTTAGCTTTTTCTAATTCAGCAGCTTCTTTGGCTTGTTGTACACGTGCTTTTTCAAGATCATCAACGTGCATGACATCGTCGTCTTCACCTTCATCAAGATCACGCAATTCAACTTCGTAGTCATCCTCATCAAGGACACGCATATCGAGACCAAGTGATTGCAATTCTTTAACAAGTACTCGGAATGATTCTGGTACACCTGGTTTTGGAATTGGTTTACCTTTAGTGATAGCTTCATAGGCTTTCAAACGTCCGTTAACGTCATCTGACTTGTAAGTCAAGATTTCTTGAAGGATATTTGATGCACCATAAGCTTCAAGGGCCCAAACCTCCATCTCACCGAAACGTTGTCCACCAAATTGTGCTTTACCACCAAGAGGTTGTTGGGTAACGAGTGAGTAAGGACCTACTGAACGAGCGTGAAGTTTATCATCAACCATGTGGTGAAGTTTGATCATGTACATGACACCAACTGATACACGGTTATCAAATGGTTCACCTGTACGTCCATCGTAAAGGATTGTCTTAGCATCACTATCCATACCAGCTTCTTTCACGGTATCCCAGAGGTCTTCTGAGCTTGCTCCGTCAAAGACTGGTGTTGCGATGTGGATACCCAAGTTACGAGCAGCCATACCAAGGTGAAGTTCCATAACCTGACCGATGTTCATACGTGATGGCACCCCAAGAGGGTTCAACATGATATCAACTGGTGTACCGTCTGGAAGGTAAGGCATGTCTTCAACAGGAACAATACGAGAAACAACCCCTTTGTTACCGTGACGACCGGCCATCTTATCTCCGACCTTGATCTTACGTTTTTGAGCGATGTAAACACGAACAAGCATGTTAACACCTGATTGCAATTCATCACCGTTTGCACGGGTGAAGATTTTAACATCACGAACGACACCATCACCACCGTGAGGAACACGAAGTGACGTATCACGTACTTCACGAGATTTATCACCAAAGATAGCGTGGAGAAGACGTTCTTCAGCTGAAAGGTCTTTTTCACCCTTAGGTGTTACCTTACCAACAAGAATGTCACCTTCTTTAACCTCAGCACCGATACGGATAATACCCATTTCGTCAAGGTCTTTGAGGGCTTCTTCACCAACGTTTGGCAATTCACGTGTGATTTCTTCAGGCCCAAGCTTTGTATCGCGTGTTTCTGATTCGAATTCTTCCAAGTGAACAGAGGTATAAACGTCATCTTTCACAAGACGCTCACTCATGATAACGGCATCCTCGAAGTTGTAACCTTCCCATGTCATGTATGCGACGATAGGGTTTTGACCGAGGGCCATTTCTCCACCTTCCATAGATGGACCGTCAGCGATAAAGTCACCTTTTTCAACAATATCGCCAACCTTAACCAAAGTACGTTGGTTATAAGCAGTACCTGAGTTTGAACGACGGAATTTTTGAATAGTATAAACATCAAGAGAACCATCTTCACGACGAACTTCAACTTTATCAGCATCAGAGTAGACAACTTTACCGTCGTGTTGGGCGATAACTGCAGCTCCTGAATCGTGGGCAGCTTGATATTCCATACCAGTACCAACATAAGGTGCTTTAGGATCAATCAAAGGCACAGCCTGACGTTGCATGTTGGCACCCATAAGGGCACGGTTAGAGTCATCGTTTTCTAAGAAAGGAATACATGCTGTCGCAACGGCAACTACCTGTTTAGGAGAAACATCCACGAAATCTACAAGGTGTGATGGGTACTCTTGGTTATTACCTTGGTGACGACCCATAACGATTTCTTCTGCAAATGTTCCATCTTCGTTCAATTTAGAGTTAGCCTGAGCAACTGTGTACTCATCTTCTTCATCAGCAGTCAACCAAACCACTTCGTTGGTTACTTTACCAGTTGCACGGTCAACCTTACGATATGGTGTTTGAATGAAACCGTACTTGTTAAGGTGTCCATATGAAGACAAGTTATTGATCAAACCGATGTTAGGTCCTTCAGGTGTTTCAATTGGACACATACGACCGTAGTGCGTGTAGTGCACGTCACGAACTTCATATCCGGCACGGTCACGTGTCAAACCACCAGGTCCCAAGGCTGACAAACGACGTTTGTGTGACAACTCTGACAATGGGTTGTGTTGGTCCATGAACTGTGACAACTGTGAAGAACCGAAGAATTCTTTAACAGCTGCAGTTACAGGGCGAATATTGATGATTTGTTGTGGTGTCAAGACTTCGTTATCTTGAACTGACATACGCTCACGTACGTTACGTTCCATACGAGCCAAACCAATACGGAATTGGTTAGCAAGCAATTCACCAACCGCACGGATACGACGGTTACCAAGGTGGTCGATATCGTCTACTTTACCGATACCTTCAGCAAGGTTGAGGAAGTAACTCATTTCAGCCAAGATATCCGCTGTTGTCAAAGCACGAACTTTGTCATCTGGATTGGCATTACCAACAATTGTAACCACACGATCTGGATCATTTGGTGCAACAACCTTGAATTTTTGAAGAACAACAGGTTCTGTAACCACCGCATAATCGTTTGGTGTGTATACAAATTTGTTCAAATCACCATCCAAGTATTCTGCGATTGAATCAATCACATCACGTGTCATTTCAGTACCAGCTTCAACAAGGATTTCACCTGTTTCAGTATCTACCAAGTTTTCAGCAATTGTTTGTCCCAAAAGACGTGTCTTGATGTTAAGTTTTTTATTGACTTTGTAACGACCAACAGCAGCCAAGTCATAACGACGTGGATCAAAGAAACGAGCTACAAGCAAGCTACGTGAGCTGTCGGCAGTTTTTGGTTCACCTGGACGAAGACGTTCATAAATTTCTTTAAGCGCTTCATCAGTACGTGAATCTGCTGGGTTTTTGTGGATATCTTTTTCAATGGTATTACGAACCAACTCGCTATCACCAAAGATATCAACAATTTCGTCATCACCTGAGAATCCAAGCGCACGCACAAGCGTTGTGAATGGAATCTTACGTGTACGGTCGATACGAGTGTAGGCAATGTCTTTTGAATCTGTTTCAAGCTCAAGCCATGCCCCACGGTTAGGGATAACTGTTGATCCATAACCCACTTTACCGTTTTTATCAACCTTATCGTTAAAGTAAACACCAGGTGAGCGCACCAACTGAGAAACGATGATACGTTCACCACCATTGATGATGAAAGTACCCATCTCAGTCATAATAGGGAAATCTCCGAAGAAGACTTCCTGAGTTTTGATTTCACCAGTTTCTTTGTTAATAAGACGGAAAGTCACAAAGATAGGTGCTGAGTATGATGCATCGTGGATACGAGCTTCTTCAAGTGTATACTTAGGCTCTTTCAATTCGTAACCAACGAATTCCAATTCCATAGTGTCTGTGAAGTTTGAGATAGGAAGTACATCCTCAAAAACCTCTTTAAGACCAGTATCCAAGAATTCTTTGAATGAATCCGTTTGGATTTCAATCAAGTTTGGTAAATCAAGAACTTCTTTGATTCTTGAAAAACTACGACGGGTACGATGTTTCCCGTATTGAACGTCATGTCCTGCCAAGTCTTCTACTCCTTTTCTACATTCGAGACCTGCTTTGCAAGTCGTGCACTTTAAATATTTGTCTTCTGCCTTGTTCAGTTGCTTGTCCCATTAACAAGTGATTAAACACTAACATCCACTTATCTGATTAAGGATAAGCAAAAAACTTAGTTTGTGAATTTTTAGAACCTTTAAATATGAGTTACAACGCTTGAAAATCCTAAAAATAAGCACAAAAATAGCAGCTAAATCTGACCGAAAAAACGTTGATTTAACTGCTGTATCTCTTGATTGGACAATATTTCAACCAAGTAAGACGACAAATAGTTGTCTATATTATACCTAATTTTTTGCTTTTTTGCAAGTTTTCTTGGGAATTCCTAATGCCCTCCAAGAATGCTAGACCAGGCTTTTTGATAGTCACTGTCAGTTCCACCAATAGCAAATTTGTAGGTTGTATCTCCAGGCCCATTTTTAGCCCAATAAGTATCAACCATTTCACCACTTACAGAAACATTACGACCATTGACAGACACTGTTGCTGGTTTAAGGCCTGTTGATTTGAGCACACTTGCCTTAATAGCACTTGAATCGATATTAAACTTATCTCCCGTTTTAAAAATACCTGGATTGGCATTGTAGATGGCGGAAGTTAAACGAGCCATATATTGCGCATTGTAGGTGTAACCCGTTTTAGAATTGGTTGGTGTATTATTGTCATAACCAGCCCAACCACCAAGAGTAATACCAGGCGTTGAGACGATCAACCAAGCATCCGAAAAGTTATCTGTCGTTCCTGTTTTACCCATCCAGTCAGCTGAGGCTGCTGCACCATTGACATTTTTCAATTCAGAATGAAATTGAGTTGTCGCTCCCTTAACCACAACTTCCTTGAGCAGGTTATCCATGATGCTAGCCGTAGCTCTTGAAAAGACTTGAACCCCCTCAGATTTATGCTGATAGATAACTTCGCCAGTCCGGTCAGTAATACTATCAATCATATAACCCTTCTCATAGACGCCACCATTTGAAAGCATCTGATAGGCATTTACTTGCTGGGCAACCGTGGTTTCAATTCCCCCGCCAAGAGGTAAACTCTCGATATTGTAGTTAGCAATCTTATAGCCCATCTTGGTCATGTAACCCTCAACATCAACATCATGACGTTGAAGCATTTGATAAGTCCAAAAGGCTGGAATGTTCCATGAGGTATTGAGTGCCTCTTGGAGGTTCATCATAGCTGTACCCTTATCACCATCATGGAGAATAGGCGTTCCACCCGTAAAATTAGTTGGGTAGTTAGAAAGGATACTTGAGCTACCCATCAAACCTTGATCAATAGCAATTCCATAAGCAATAATAGGCTTAATAGATGAGCCTGGGGAACGAGCTGTATCAAAGGCATGGTTATTTTGGTTATTTTCGTAACTACGACCACCAACAAATCCTAGAATTGCACCAGTCGCATTATCCATGAGCACATTTCCGACTTCAACTCCACTATTACCTCCTTGGTCGAGGAGGCCACCATATTGACTCGCAGCATCTTGCATCGCATTATAAACTGCATTATCAATAGTTGTCTTAACGCTGTAGCCACCTGTTTGTAGCTCTTGTAGGGCCCTCTCACGATAGCTTTCCTTGGTCTTATCATTTTTCAAATCTTGACTCGATACCTTGTCACGTTTAACTAGATAATCATACATGACATCCTGAGCCTCAGACATAACAGAATAGTACAAATAGTCATGACTTACGGCATCAGACTTCTCACCATCCTTGAAATCTTTAGTGATATCATAATCCTTATAGCTTTCATACTGCGACTTATCTAGATAGCCACCGCGATAAAGATTATAGAGTACATCTTGCTGACGTGCTAAGCCATAAGAAAGATCCTCTGCATTTTTTAATTGACCATCAGCTGTATAAGGTGAGTAGACAATCGGGCTCTGTGGCAAACCTGCCAGATAGGCCGCCTGAGGAACTGTCAAATCCGCTGCAGATACCCCAAAGATACCTTGAGCAGCCTCCTCAATACCAGCAATATTTTTCCCCTTGTTGTTACGTCCAAAAGGAGAAACATTCAGATAATCGGTTAAAATTTCATTTTTAGAAGCGCGACGCTCCAATTGTAAGGCATAGATAATCTCTGCCGCCTTACGTTTAAAGGTTGGCGCATCGCCTGTTACCTGTTGCTTAATTAACTGCTGCGTTAGCGTCGAACCACCACTTGAAGAGCCAACCCCCAAAACTGATGACACCAAAGCCCTAAAAACTGCCTTTGGTACAACACCCTTATGCTTTTTAAAATTTTCATCCTCAGTCGCAATGATGGCATTTTTGACATTGTTAGAAATCGCATCACTCTCAATAGGTGTTCTCAGCAAGTCAGTATCAATATCCGCAATCTTCTTGGAATCGGAATAGCTCATCGAAGATACCAAACTAACCTCACTAATCTGATTCAACAAGGTTTTGTCCTTAATCGACGGAACAGACTCAATTTGACTCCCCAGATAACCCAAACCAATTCCTGCACCGAATAAGGTAAGAACGATAATAACCACATAAAAGAAATCAGACAAGAGCTTTAAGGTTTTTAAGAAAACATCACCCATGTCTAAGAGTGTCATCCCATCCTCAGGCGACTTCCGTGCTTGCTTACGATTCCACTTAGATCCAGTCGTAGCTTTCCTTTCTTTAAAAGATTTATCTCCTCTTTTAGACCTAGAACCAGCAAACTTTGTACGAATAGTCTGCCCTAGTCGCCTAAAATAATTTATTATTTTTTCAAAATTCATAGAAATACCTCAAAGCCTATTATAACAAACTTTGACAAAGCTTGCATAGGGTTGCTTTCTTTTGGTATAATGGTGCAGAATATACTTTACTGGAGAATATCATGACAATTTTTGAAGAACTAAAAGCACGTGGCTTGATTTTTCAAACCACCGATGAAGAAGCCCTTGTAAAAGCCTTTGAAGAGGGACCAGTCTCATACTACACTGGTTATGACCCAACAGCAGACAGTCTCCACCTTGGACACCTTGTCGCCATCCTTACAAGTCGCCGACTTCAATTGGCTGGACACAAACCTTACGCCCTCGTTGGTGGTGCAACAGGTTTGATTGGTGACCCATCATTTAAAGATGCTGAACGTAGCCTGCAAACCAAAGAAACTGTTGAAGGTTGGGTTGAAAAAATCCAAGGACAACTCTCTCGTTTCCTTGATTTTGAAAATGGTGACAACAAGGCCGTTATGGTCAACAACTATGACTGGTTTGGTTCAGTCAGCTTCATTGATTTCTTGCGTGACGTAGGTAAATACTTCACAGTTAACTACATGATGAGTAAGGAATCTGTTAAGAAACGTATCGAAACAGGTATCTCTTACACTGAGTTTGCCTACCAAATCATGCAAGGTTACGATTTCTATGAACTCAACGATAAGTACGGCGTAACTCTCCAAATTGGTGGTTCTGACCAATGGGGTAACATGACAGCAGGTACTGAGCTCTTGCGTCGTAAAGCAGATAAATCTGGACACGTCATCACTGTACCACTTATCACAGATTCAACTGGTAAAAAATTCGGTAAATCAGAAGGTAACGCTGTCTGGCTTGATGCTACTAAAACAACACCTTACGAAATGTACCAATTCTGGCTCAACGTTATGGATGATGACGCCGTTCGCTTCTTGAAGATTTTCACTTTCTTGTCACTTGAAGAAATTGAAGAGATCGGTAAAGAATTTGACCAAGCTCGTCACCAACGTTTGGCACAAAAAGTTTTGGCTCGTGAGGTTGTTACTTTGGTTCACGGTAAAGAAGCTTACGAACAAGCTGTTCATATCACTGAACAACTCTTCGCTGGTAACCTTAAAGCTCTCTCAGCACGAGACCTTAAAGTTGCCCTTAACGGTGTCCCAACTTATGAAATTTCAGCAGATGAAAATCTGAACATCGTTGAACTTCTCGTCAATGCAAAAATTTCACCATCTAAACGTCAAGCACGTGAAGACGTGCAAAACGGTGCTATCTATATCAACGGTGAACGTGTGCAAGACTTGGATTACACTCTTTCAGATACCGATAAGATTGATAATGAAATTACTGTTATCCGTCGTGGTAAGAAGAAAAACTTTGTTTTGACTTACTAATTTATGGCTATTCTCACTCCTTAATGGAGTGAGTTTTTTTATTGCACTATATTTTACAATTTATCTACCAAAAAAGAGCAGTAGGATTGATTCCCAACTACTCTCTTCAGAACACAAAAAACCAGCACTAGGCCGGTTTTCGAGACTATCACATTAGTTATAGATTTTGAATGCGTCGTCGTCGTTTTGACCAACGAATGGCATTGCTTTACGCAATTCAGCACCAACTTTTTCGATTTCAAGGTTAGCAGCTTCTTCACGGTAAGCAGTAAGTTTTGGACGTCCAGCCTTGTAGTCGTTAACGAAGTCGTTAGCGAATTTACCATTTTGGATGTCAGCAAGAACTGCTTTCATATTTTCTTTCACTTGTTCAGTGATAACACGTGGACCTGATACGTAGTCACCGAATTCAGCAGTGTTTGAAATTGATTGACGCATTTTCTTGAATCCACCTTCGTAGATCAAGTCAACGATCAATTTCATTTCGTGAAGCACTTCAAAGTAAGCCAATTCTGGAGCATATCCAGCTTCAGTCAAGACTTCAAAACCAGCTTCGATAAGGGCAGTCAAACCACCACAAAGAACTGCTTGTTCACCAAACAAATCTTCTTCAGTTTCTTCTTTGTATGTTGTTTCAAGAAGACCAACACGTGCTGCACCAACACCTTTACACCAGTCCATAGCGATGTCTTTAGCGTTACCTGTAGCATCTTGGTATACTGCGTAAAGTGCAGGAACACCAAAACCTTCTTCAAATGTACGACGTACCAAGTGACCAGGTCCTTTAGGAGCACACATGAAGACATCAACATCTTTAGGAACTTTGATGAATTCGAAGTGGATGTTAAATCCGTGTGCGAAACCAACAGCATTACCAGCTTCAAGGTTTGGAGCAATTTCTGCTTCGTAAAGTTCTTGTTGGATTTCGTCTGGAGCCAAGATCATGATAACATCAGCCAATTTAGTTGCTTCTGCTACTGTGTAAGTATCAAAACCATCTTCCTTAGCTTTATCAAATGATTTACCTGGACGAACACCGATGATCACATCGTGACCTGTATCACGCAAGTTTTGTGCATGCGCATGACCTTGTGAACCGTAACCGATAACGGCGATTTTTTTACCGTCAAGTGCTGCTACTTTTACGTCTTTTTCATATTCCATTTGAACTGCCATAGTAATATGTCTCTTTTCTAAAAAAATAATTTATTGCCTTTTTAAGGCTGGGTTAACAAATTTAAGTTGGATTTTTTAATCACGGGTAAATCCAGTAGCACCCGTACGAGCGATATTTTTGATTCCGTAAGGACGAATAACTCGTAGAAGCGCCTCGCTCTTTTCAGCATCACCAGTCATCTGGATAGTGATAGAGCTTGGTGCCACATCAACCACCGAAGCACGGAAAGGTTGAATAATCGCCAAGATTTCAGCACGTTTAGAGGTTGGTGCTGATACCTTAACTAGGATAACTTCACGTTCCAAGTGTGGCTGATCCGTGATATCACGGATGCGAATCACATCAATCTGACGATTAAGCTGTTTGATGATTTGTTCCACTTCATTTTGAGTATTCACATCAATAATAATCGTAATACGTGAAACGTTAGGATCCTCAGAAGCCCCTACAGAGATACTTTCAATGTTAACTTGACGTCGTGAAAGAACACCTGTGAAGCGGTTAAGGACACCTGAACGGTTCTGAAGTTTAGCTGTTAACATTCTACGCATTGAACTTCACCCCCAACATTTCGTGATTACTCTTACCAGCCGGAACGATTGGCAAGACATGCTCTTTACGAGAGATATCCACCTCGATGAACATTGGCACGTCTTCCTTGATAACTTCCAAATCCTGATCAATTGTCTCTGGATTATCAAACTTGTAAGACTTAATGCCGTAAGCTTGAGCCATCAATTGGAAATCTGGAAGGGTATCAAAGACAGACTCTGATGTACGCCCTTCGTAGAAGGACTCTTGCCATTGACGTACCATACCAAGTGAATGGTTATTCAACATAACAACCTTGATTGGCACCTTGTAAATATTTAAGATAGCCAATTCTTGATTCGTCATTTGGAAACCACCATCACCAACAAAGAGGATAACTTCTTTATCAGGATTAGCAATTTTAGCACCAATTGCTGCTGGGACACCGAATCCCATTGTTCCAAGACCACCTGAGGTCACCAATTGACGCTCATTTTGGTATGGATAATACTGAGCTGTCCACATTTGATGTTGACCAACATCAGTAACAACAACGGCGTCACCCTTAGTCAATTCACCGATACGCTCGATAACTGCCTGAGGCTGTACCATACGTTCTTTCTTATCGTAAGAACGTACACGCTCTTTGTCTTTTGTGACTTTTTCAATCCATTTTTCAGTGTTATTCTTAACCACCGGTTCTGCTAAGAGCATTTCAAGAGCTTGCTTAGCATCACCAACAACTGGAAGGTCCACTGCAATAATTTTACCAATCTCAGCTGGATCCACATCAATATGGACAACCTTAGCATTCTTAGCAAATGTTTTAGGATTACCTGTCAAACGGTCATCAAAACGACAACCAATGGCAATCATAAAGTCAGCATCGGTCATAGCAATGTTAGCTGCATATGAACCGTGCATACCACCCATACCCAAGAAGAGGGGATGACTAGTAGCAATTGTCCCTTGTCCTAAAAGACTTGTAACAACTGGGATTTGGTAGCGTTCTGCAAAAGCAACTAGCTCCTTAGCAGATTCAGAATAAGACACCCCACCTCCAGCTACAATAACCGGCTTCTTAGCTTTACCCAACTGCTTCAAGATTTTCTTGATTTGCATTTCGTTTGGTCTTAGCGTCGGTTGGTAACTTGGAAGATTAATTTCAGGATCGTTGATGAAGGCTGTTTCCTTAGCCACGACATCTTTAGGGAGGTCGACAACAACTGGACCTGGTCGGCCAGTCGTTGCAATATGAACCGCTTCCCTAATAATACGAGGAATATCAGCTGTATCGCGAATCTGATAATTGTATTTTGTAATCGGCATGGTAATTCCGACAATGTCAGCCTCTTGGAAGGCATCCTTACCAATACCTGGTGTTGCGACCTGACCAGTAAAGACTAGGAGAGGTACGCTATCACTCATAGCATCTGCAATCCCTGTAATAGCATTAGTGGCACCAGGACCACTCGTTACAAGAGCAACACCGAGTTTACCAGTTGATTTGGCATAACCTTCAGCTTCGTGCAGACTTCCTTGCTCATGACGAGATAAGATATGATTAATCTTGTCATTTTTGTAAATAGCATCATACAAAGGAAGAACCGCTCCGCCAGGATATCCAAAGATAGTTGAAATCCCAAGTTCAAGAAGTGTATCTAGAATTAAATCAGCACCAGAGCGTGCTTCTTCAAGTTCAATTTTCTTCACATGGACCTCCTTTAGTAGTTGTTTTTTTCGAATTGTCTAAAAATTCAAAACCTTGTATACTATGATAACATTTTTAACCAAATTTGCAAGGGTTTCGGAGAAAAATATCACAAACTCTTCGGAAAGAATGTTCTTAGTTTTTTTCTTGTGCTTGACGTTCTGCTTTACGTTCTTCGAATTCTTCGTCACTCATCAAAGTTCCGCCAACATTGGCTGATTTAGCAAAGGCTGTATAGCGACGCAACCAACCACTTGAAATTTTTGATTTGAAAGGTTTCAAATGTTTGCGACGTTCTTCAAGGGTTGCATCATCTACAAGCAGATCAAGGGTACGATTTGGTAGGTCAATCACGATTTCATCGCCATCTTCGATTAGGGCGATATTACCACCTTCTGCTGCTTCTGGAGAAACGTGACCAATCGCAATACCACGAGTAGCTCCTGAGAAACGACCATCCGTAATCAGAGCCACATCCTTACCAAGACCGCGTCCGACAATCTTAGAAGTTGGTGCCAACATTTCTGGCATACCAGGTCCACCCTGAGGACCTTCGTAACGAATGACAACGACATGGCCCTTCTTAACTGTTCCATTATCAATTAACTCAAGGGCCTGATCTTGTGAGTCACAACAAATAGCTTTACCACGGAAAGTTTTAACAGACGGATCTACACCACCGACCTTGATAACCGCTCCATCCTGAGCAATATTTCCGTAAAGGATAGACAAACCACCAACTGGTGAGATAGGATGCTCAATTGGATGGATAATTTCTTCATTTTTGATTTCAGCACCAGCTACGTTTTCTTTCAAAGTCTTACCAGTAACTGTAATACGATCACCCTTAATGGCTCCTTTTTTAATCAACTGATTAATAATGGCTGGAACACCACCAGCTTCATGGACATCATGCATAGTGTAAACACTTGAAGGTGCAATTTTAGAGAGATAAGGGGTCTTCTTGGCAATCTCGTTAATGTCTTTAAGATCATAGTCAATACCGGCCTCACGCGCAATAGCAAGAGTATGAAGAACAGTATTGGTTGAACCACCCATGGCCATATCTAGAGCAAACGCATCATCGATGGCTTCTTTGGTCACAATATCACGTGGGCGAACATTATTTTTGATGTTATCCATCAATTTTGTGGCTGCTTGACGAACCAATTCACGACGTTCATCTGAAACGGCTAGGATAGTACCGTTACCTGGAAGGGCAAGGCCCAAAACTTCCATCAAACAGTTCATTGAGTTAGCGGTAAACATTCCTGAACATGAACCACAAGTTGGACAAGCATTTTTCTCCAAATAATCGAGCTCTTCCTTGCTCATATCTCCAGCCTGATAGGTACCTACAGCTTCAAACAAACTTGATAGCGTCGCTTGGTGTCCAGTCATATCAACGCCACCCTTCATAGGGCCACCAGAACAAAAAACTGCTGGCACATTAGTACGCATGGCCGCCAAAATCATCCCTGGTGTAATCTTATCACAGTTAGGAATGTAGAAAACCCCGTCAAACCAGTGAGCATTAATAACTGTTTCTGCAGAATCGGCAATCAATTCACGAGATGGAAGACTGTAACGCATCCCAATATGCCCCATGGCAATCCCATCATCCACACCAATGGTATTAAACTCAAAAGGAATACCGCCAGCCTCGCGGATGGCTTCCTTGGCAATATCTGCTAATTCACGCAAGTGAACATGCCCTGGAACAATATCAATATAAGAGTTACAAATAGCAATGAAGGGCTTTTGCATGTCATTGGCAGATTTAACTTGCCCAGTCGCATACAAAAGTCCGCGTGCTGGTGCCTTATCAACACCAACTTTGATCATATCACTTCTCATGATGTTACCTTCAATCTATAAAATTTCTTACAACATATGTTACCACTTTGGAAAGTAATGTCAAGGAATTTTCAGAATATTTTTGTAATTCCAAAAAGATATCCCTGCTATATCAAAACTGACAAAACAAAAAGAAAGCCCTAAGACTTCCTAAATGATTATTCAAAATTATTCAACACTGAAGAGGTATGGATAAACTGGTTGGTCTCCTTGGAAGATTTCAACTTCGATATCTTCGTGAGCCTCTTCCAATTTTTCCGCAAGTGCTTGAGCTTGGTCTTGATTACCTTCTTCGCCGACGTAAATCATAACAATTTCACTGTCTTCGTCAATCATCTTGTCAAAGGTGTCAAGAAGGGCTTGGTCCATATCTGGTGTAGACACAAGAATCTTACCATCCACCATACCAAGGATATCATTTTCATGAATCTCAAGACCATCAATAGTTGTATCACGTACCGCCAATGTCACGCTACCACTTGTTACATCTGAAAGACTAGCTGTCATAGCTTCAACATTAGCTTCGATACTTTGGCTAGGATCAAAAGCGAGCAAACTTGTAAATCCTTGTGGAACTGTACGTGTTTCAACAACAGCCGCATTGACATCTACTACTTCAGCAGCTGATTGCGCTGCCATAAAGATGTTTTTATTGTTTGGCAAGATGATTACATTCTTAGCATTGACCTGTTCAATAGCCTTAACAATATCTTCTGTTGATGGGTTCATTGTCTGACCACCTGAAATCACATAGTCAACACCTTGTGATTTGAAGATATCTGCAAGTCCATCTCCGGCAACAACTGCAATAAGGGCAAAGTCTTTAGGAGCAGAAGGTGTAGCTTGGTTAGCTTCTTCTTTTTGAACTTGTGCATCGTGTTGGTTACGCATGTTGTCAACCTTAACTTTGACAAGAGCCCCATATTTAAGACCTTCTTGCATGACAAGACCTGGATCCTCTGTATGGACGTGAACTTTTACAATTTCATCGTCGTTAACCACAAGAAGAGAATCCCCAAGGTTACTCAAGTAATTTTGGAACTCTTCATAGTCAAAGTCTTTCACATAAGTCGGACCTTGTTTGAGACCAATCATGATTTCCGTACAGTAACCGAAGGTAATGTCTTCTGTGGCAACATGACCAGCAACTGACTTATGGTGTTCTGCATTAATCATCTCTGTCATCGTAGCAGGTGTCGCTTGGAAGTCCTCTGAAGCGATATACTCACCTGTGAGGGCTGACAAGAAACCTTCATAAATGAAGACCAAACCTTGACCACCTGAGTCTACCACACCAACTTCTTTCAAAACTGGAAGCATCTCTGGTGTCTTAGCCAAGGCAGCCTTAGCTCCATCGAGAGCTGCACGCATAACCTCAACAGCATCATTCGTAGATTCAGCTTTCTTAATCGCTGCTGAAGCTCCACCACGTGATACTGTAAGGATTGTTCCTTCGACAGGTTTCATAACTGCTTTATAGGCAACTTCAACACCTGCTTGGAAGGCATGAGCTAGATCTTGGCCGTCAAGTTCCGTTTTATCCTTGATACTTTGACCAAATCCACGGAACAATTGTGACGTGATAACACCCGAGTTACCACGGGCACCCATCAAAAGACCCTTAGATAAAATCTGACCAACTTCACCAACTGTTGAAGCTGATTGATCTGCGACAGCTTTGGCTCCGTTATCCATAGTCATTCCCATGTTTGTTCCAGTATCTCCATCTGGTACTGGGAAGACATTGAGTGAATTCACATATTCTGCTTGCTTACCTAGACGTGTTGCTGCCGCTTGGACCATCTCCTGAAGCAAGCTTGTTGTAATTTTAGACACTAGTTTTCTCCTACGACTTTAATATTTTGAACGTAAACATTTACTGTTTCAGCCTTGATACCGAGTTGATTCTCAAGATTAAATTTCACACGTTCTTGAATATTTTTTGAAACCTCACTAATCTTAACACCGTAACTCATAACAGTGTAGACATCAACAGTGATACCTGCATCAGTAGATTTCACGACAACTCCTTTTGCGTAGTTTTCCTTTCCAAGAAGTGCTTGAAAATTATCTCGGATAGCACTCTTACTTGCCATACCGACAACGCCAAAAATTTCTGTTGCTGAACCGCCAACTACTGTTGCGATGACATCATCTGACAATTCGATTTGACCATCTTTTGTATTGATTTTTACAGTCATAATTACTACCTCAAAAAGTTTTTATCAGTTTATTTTACCATATTCGAGCTTACTTGTAAAAAATAAGAAGAAGATACCCTTTGAATAAGAGTATCTCCTCAATAGTTATCATTAAAACTTTCTCTTTATGAGATAACGACGGTACATCACATAGAGGAAGACCGCACGCCATATATTATCTACAACGGTTGCAATCCAAACACCCGCAAGACCCATTCCCAGACTCACCCCAAGAAAATATCCTGAGAAAATTCGGATAATCCACATCCCAATAGTTGTCGCATAGAAAGGCATCTTAGCCTTACCCAGACCTTGCCAAACTGCAGTGTAGACTAGAGTCGCCGAAGTCACAGGATTCCCAAGGAAAGAATAAAGAATAACTACCTGACTAGCCGCAATAGCTGCTTTATTATCTGTAAAGAGACCTGATAATCCTTGTCCAAAAAGCAAGATACCCCCTGAAACCAGAACCATCAAGAAGGTTGAAATCCAATAAGACTCTCGTATAATACGCTTCATCTGCGCCTTATCCCCTCGCCCCAGACTATTGGCAACCAAGATAACTGTAGCCGTGGCGACTCCCATACCAGGCATATAGTTAAACTGAGTGAGGTTTTCACCAATGGCGTTACCACCGACAACGGCTGTACCAAAGGTAACAATAATAGCCACAATGACCACATCTCCAGCACGCATCATCAGTCGTTCACCTGCTGCTGGCAGAGCAATCCCCAACAACTCCCTGTTGAAAGGTTTGGTAACTTCAAGCTGCTTCACATCCAATTTCATCGCTTGCCACAGTATCACTGTCCCAACCAGACGAGAAAAAACCGTAGCCGTTGCGACCCCAATAATCCCCCAATGTCCCACAAAGATAGCTAAAGAAGATAAAATAGCATTAAGGACATTAGTCAAAAGACTGACGACCATGGAAATACGAGGCCGTCCCTTAGCCCGTAGTATGTTACCAAAAGTAGTCATTAAGGCTAGGAAGACCACTCCTCCACCGACAAGAGCAAGGTAGAGACTACCAGCCTGAGTCACAGATTGCTCAGTACCTAAAAGATTAAGAATGGCCCCACCACCAAAAATGGAAAGTAAACCAAGAATGAGACTAAGAGCAAGGGTAATAATAATAGCATCCCAGGTGTCTCGGTTAGTCGCTTTAACATCTCCCTTCCCTAGACTTCTAGCAATGACACTGGCACTTGAGGCTCCCAGAGCAATGAAGATAGCTTGGTAAATCGTGATTATATTATTGGCTACGGAAACCCCTGATATGGCGACAATACCAACCTGAGCCACTAGGTAAGAATCGACAACCCCCATCAACATTTGTAGAAGGTTTTCGGCCATAGCAGGCAAGGCTATGTTTAGAATTTTCTTTGTTTCTGTCATAATATTCTCTTCTATATTGATAAAAATAGGGCTGATTTCTCAGCTCCTATTTTTTTATTCTTATACACCAAGATAGCTTTCAACTGCTTTTTGCATATCAGCTGCCGCAACAACTGTTTTATGGCGAACTTCCGCATGTTCAAGTCCATCTACAGCAGCTGGGATAGCTACACCTGAAAGTTGGTGCAAATCTTCTACTGCTTTGAAATCATCCCCACTGTCTTTACCAGTGACAGCTGAAATAGCCACACGTGGGAATTTATATGGGCTAGCTGTTGAAGCGATAACTGTAGGGGTGTGGTCATCTGTCTTTTGAACATATGCTTCGTAAACAGCTGAGGCAACCGCTGTATGAGGATCTTCGATATACTTGTTTTCATCATAGACACGTTTGATTTCAGCAGCTGTTTCATCCTCAGTTGCAAAACCTGCTGCAAACAAATCAAGAATATCTTTATCTGCACCAGCCAAAGTATACTCGCCCTTAGTCACAAGTGCATCCATGAGCTCTTTAGTCTTAGCAGCATCATTACCAAGAAGGTGGAAAATCAAGCGTTCCAAGTTAGAAGATACCAAGATATCCATAGAAGGACTTGTCGTTACCTTGAAGTCACGTTTCTTGTCATAAGTACCCGTTGCGAAGAAGTCTGTGAGGACGTTATTTTCATTAGAGGCACAGATTAATTTGCCAACCGGAACACCAATCTGACGTGCATAATAAGCCGCCAAGATATTACCAAAGTTTCCTGTTGGTACTGTGAAGTTAACCTTATCTCCGTTTTGGATATGACCTGCCTTAACCAACTGCGCATAGGCATATACATAGTAAACCACTTGTGGTACCAAACGACCGACGTTCATTGAGTTAGCTGATGAGAATTGCGTATGATGAGCCAACAATTTCTCACGCAAGTCAACATCATTAAACATACGTTTCACATCGGTTTGAGCATCATCAAAGTTACCATCAATGGCAATAACGTGAGTGTTAGCCCCTGTTTGAGTGGTCATTTGCAATTCTTGGATTTTTGAAACACCGTCTTTTGGATAAAAGACAATAATTTCAGTTCCAGGAACATCTGCAAAACCAGCCATAGCAGCCTTACCAGTATCACCTGATGTCGCTGTCAAGATAACAATCTTATTATCAACACCTTGTTTTTTAGCTGATGTTGTTAACAAGTAAGGCAAGATTGAAAGGGCCATATCTTTGAAAGCGATAGTAGAACCATGGAAAAGTTCAAGGTTATAGTGGTTCTTAAGTTTAACTACTGGTGCAATAGTAGCTGTATCAAACTTGTCGTCATAAGCATTTGTGATACAGTAATCTAATTCCTCTTCCGTAAAATCATCCAAGAAAGCTGACAAGACCAATTTAGCAACTTCTTGGTAAGAAGCGTCTTTCAATTGATCAAAGTCCAAAGCAACCTCAGGTGTTGACAATGGTGTGAACAAGCCACCATCTGTTGCCAAACCTTGAAGAATAGCTTGACTAGCAGTTACTTTATTATTTTCGTCACGTGTTGATTGGTATACAAGTGTCATGGTAAATCCTCTTTTTAGATAGTCTGTGGCTCTATTGTAGCATAATTGTCAGAATATTTCTACACGTATTGTGACTTATGAGAAAATCATTCGGATATCACCTTATTCTCTTCCCTCAAAGACATGAAAAAATCCGGAATAGCGATTCCGGATGTCATTTTAAAATTTATCTTTGGTGTCATTCTTAGTTGAGAAAGTAATATCTTTTGATTTACCATCACCACTAAGCGTTACTTTCTTGTCTTTTTTAGTCACTTTTAGCTCTTGACCTTTTTTCACATTGAGACCATCGATATCAACATCTTTGTTGACAGAAGTAACAGTCATCTTATGCCCCAAGCGACTAACCTTCCCTTTGAAAAGGGTTGTTGTTGTTTCGCCTGTCTTCGAATCATACTTTTGACCATTATCTTTCGCAGCTTTTTCAAGAGCTTCATCAAGTTCTTTTTCTATGGTTTCCTCACTATAATAGTTTTCAAAGGAATCTCCATAGAAGGCTTTAAATAAATCTCCAAAGGCTGAGAAGGACTTCTGAACCCTCTCACGATAGTCCTTGATATAGGTTTTCTTATCAAAAGTATAGCTAGCAGTCACCTTGGCATTGCTACCCTTTACTTTCATGGTTACAGCAGTATCTTTAAAGTACTTTTCAAGCTCCTTACTATCCAAGTCTGTCAAACTTTCAGACATGCTTGAGCTATACTCTCTACCTAGAGAACTACTGTACCATTTGCCATCAATATTACCTGTCACATAACGGTAAGTCATAAAGCCACCGATACATAAGAAGACAAGGACTACTGCTGACAAAACTGAGACTAGGATGCGTTTTTTCTTTTTGGGATCCATTGGTTTTTTAGGAGCCAAATTTGCCATAGCTGCTTGTCCTTCTGGAAAAGGAACTGTAGAAGGTGCAGTTGCTGTTACTACTGGTGCCGTTTCAGTTGGTAGAGGACTAGTACTTGTCTCGACGATTTCTGCCTCAACCTTAATAGGTTCAGTAGTAACTGTATCTTCAGTTTTAGCCGGTGCTTCATTAACAAACTCCCCAGCTTTCAAAGCATCCGCCATTTCCTGAACACTCGGCTTACGTCCGTTTACCGTTTCAAAATAGTCCAACCATTCTGCTCTTGTCATTTATATTCCCCTTTAATTTCCTTTTTTATTTATTTTTTTGTAAAGCTAATGTCACCAAATTCACTGTGTGCCTTAATAGTAAAACCTCCATTGTTAGGCGTATAATCTAATACATCACCTTTTTTAAAAGCATCTGAATCTCCAGCCTTATCCACAGTGATTGTTTGCTCCCAACGGTTAATATCACCCGTAAAAGCAGTTGTTGTGACACGACCGGTTTTGGCATCGTAGGTATAACTCTTTGGAAGTTCTTTCTTCACTGTCTCATCAAACTGTTTATAGTAGTCTTTTTCTGACAATGAATAACTATCAAAAACCTCCGAGAACTCCTCGCCGTACTGACCTTTCAATTCAGTAACTCTACTCTGGTAAGCCTGATAAAGACCTTTACGATTGTAAACAAAGCTCACTTTTAAGTGAGCCTTATTGTCAGTAATACTCATTGCTGTATTGATATCGGTGATAAGATCTTGACCTTGTGGTAAAGCATTACTAACTTTATTCTTAGTATTAGCAGTATCTTTCAGAGTGGCTAACATTTTCTCACTAAAGGTTGGGCTTGTCCAATCGCCCTCAATGCTTGCAGCTCGATAACGGTATCCCATCACGAGACAAACAATCAAAAGTATGGTGAGTATCGCTGCAATCACACCTGATACCATCCCCACAATATTCTTTGCGGTTACTGGCTCCTTTGATTCTTTTACTTGTTGACTAGGATTGAATTGAACACTCACCATCCTATCAGCATTAAACTCTTTAAACTTATTAGTCGCTCTATTTCCTGCTGCAGAAGCCACTGGTGGCCTCAATTCACGAGACTTGAGAGGATGTGCTGTTTCACCCAAACTAAGCCCTTCTTCTTTTGTCATAGGAATCTCCTTATCTCGCTGTAAGGTTATTATAACAATTCTTAAAGCGTTTTTCTATCTTATTCGGGAAAGTACTTTATTTTTAATTTGGATAAACACTCTAATATAGAAGGTTTCTAGCAAAAAAAGTAGCCCCTATAGAGCTACTTTAGTCTATCGCTTATCCTTTATAATCAAAGGCAATTTCGATGATTTCTTTCAATTCTGAAATAAGTGGTTCTTTCGGATTAGCTGTTGTACATTGGTCTTCATAAGCATGTTCGGCCAAAGTATAGGCAGTGTCTTGAAGAAGTTTCTTAGTAACACCTTGTCCCTTCCAGTTCATGGCAATACCAACGGCAATACCCAATTCGTATACTTTTTGTGCCAAAACTTCAACCAATTCAGCATCTGATTGCTTGTCAGTACCCCATCCCATGAAACGAGCGATATCTGCGTAATCTTTGTCTGCACGGAAGTAGTCATATTTAGGGAACATAGCGTGTTTTTGAGGATCACGACCGTTGTAACGGATAACGTGAGGCATCAAAATCGCATTAGTACGTCCGTGTGGAATGTCAAACATAGGACCAACCTTATGAGCTAGTGAGTGGTTGATACCAAGGAAGGCATTGGCGAAGGCCATACCAGCCATTGTTGACGCATTATGCATTTTTTCACGTGATTCTTCATCACCAAAGCGGTAAGAATGTTCAAGATTTTCAAAAACAAGTTTAATCGCTTGAAGTGAAAGCCCACGTGTATAGTCGCTAGCCATGACTGATACATAAGATTCAATGGCGTGAGTCAAAACGTCCATACCTGTATCTGCTGTAACGCTGGCAGGTACACTCATAACCAAAGCAGGGTCAACGATAGCAATGTCCGGAGTCAAAGCATAATCTGCCAATGGGTACTTGATATGAGTTTCACTATCAGTGATAACCGCAAATGACGTTACTTCTGAACCTGTCCCTGAAGTTGTTGGGATACAGATGAATTGTGTCTTCTGAGCGTAAGGAATCTTGTAAGTACGTTTACGGATATCCAAGAATTTTTGTTTAGCACCGAAGAAGCTTACATCTGGGTGTTCAAAGAACATCCACATAGCCTTAGCAGCATCCATTGCAGAACCACCACCAAGAGCGATGATTACATCTGGTTGGAAATCTACAAAGCGTTCCAAACCTTTATAAACGGTATTAGTAGATGGGTTTGGCTCAACATCTGAGAAAACATCTACTGCCGGTCTGTGGCGGTTAAGTTCCAATTGGCGTTTAACCAAGTCTGCATAACCAAACTGAACCATACCAGGGTCACAAACCAACATCACGCGCTCAGCTTCAATGTGACGCAAGTAAGTTATTGAATCTTTTTCGAAGAAGATTTTTGGTGGGACGCGAAACCATTGCATGTTATTGCGACGCTTTGACAATGTTTTAACATTCAAGAGATCAAATGAGCTAACATTGTGTGACACTGAGTTATGACCGTGTGAACCACAACCAAGAGTCAATGATGGAATCATGTTATTGTAGATATTACCGATACCACCTTCAGCTGATGGGCTATTAACCAAGACACGGCAGGCTTTCATGCGGATACCATATTGGAGTTGGAGCTCTTCATTTTCAGTGTGAATAACAGCAGTGTGTCCAAGACCGCCCAAATTGAGCATGCCTTCTGCTTTTTTGAATCCATCTTCAACGCCATCAGATTTGATAAGAGCAAGTACTGGAGACAATTTTTCCAAGGCAAGTGGGTGTTCCATTGTTGCATCTGGAATTTCTGCCAAAAGCATTTTTGTACCTGCAGGAACTTTAAGGCCAGCTTTTTCAGCAATTTCAATAGCTGAGTGACCTACAATAGCACCATTTACAGCTGTACGCGCTTCATTAAGAACGACTTTTTCCAATTTAGCAATATCAGCTTTTTTAGAAATGATGACACATTGATGTGCTTCAAATTCAGCCTTAACTTCGTCATAAATAGCTGCATCAACAATAGCTGCTTGTTCAGACGCACAAATCATACCATTATCAAAAGTTTTTGAAACGATGATATCGTTGACCGCACGTTTAACCTTAGCATCAGCAGCGATATAAGATGGGACGTTTCCGGCTCCTACACCAAGTGCTGGTTTACCAGTTGAATAAGCAGCCTTAACCATACCAGGTCCACCAGTCGCAAGTACTGTGGCAATCTTAGGATGGTTCATCAAAAGACCAGTTGCTTCGATAGATGGCTCTTCAATCCACTGGATGCAGTCCTTAGGTGCACCTGCTTCAATAGCTGCATCACGAACAATACGAGCAGCCTCTGCAGATGATTGCTGAGCTGATGGGTGGAAGGCAAAGATGATAGAGTTACGTGTCTTAAGAGCAATGAGGGCTTTGAAAATGGTTGTTGAAGTTGGGTTAGTTGTTGGTGTAACCCCACAGATAACACCAACCGGCTCAGCGATAGAAACCAAACCTTGTTCTTTATCTTCAGCAATAACGCCTACAGTTTTGTCATATTTAATACTATTCCAAATGTATTCAGAAGCATACATGTTCTTGATGGCTTTATCTTCGTAAATACCGCGCCCTGTTTCATCAACGGCCAATTTTGCCAAATACATGTGTTTATCTAGAGCAGCAATCGCAGCTTGGTGAACAATATGGTCCACTTGCTCCTGCGTAAAGTTAGCCATAGCATCAAGGGCTTCAACCCCTTTTGTTGCCAATTCATCTATTACTGTTTGAACATCTTTAGTTTGTTTAGTCATATGAAACTCCTTTGAATACTTGTTAAAAACTTCACAATCTTTAACACAAGTATATTATAGCGTTTTCTAGTCGCTATGTAAACCCTTACAACGATAAAAATAAAGAAATCCGTCCATTTTTGGACAGATTTCATCATTATTACCAAATAATCACGCGATCTTCTGGGGCACGCCACATGCCGTCTCCTTCTTTGACATCAAAGGTTTCAAAGAATTCGTCAAAGTTTGGCAATTGGACATTGGTACGGAGTTTTCCTGGTGCGTGGACATCGACACTTGCGAGGAGTTGCATGTACTCTGTCCGAGCTTTCATGCGCCAGATGCGAGCAAAGTTGGTGAAAAATTCTTCTGCTGAGAAGTCTGCTTCTTTCTTGGCGGCTTCAAGGGCTGCAGCGATGCCTCCTAGGTCTGCCACGTTTTCAGAAACGGTCAATTTCCCGTTAATCTTGGCACCGTAAGAGTCTTGCCCTTCAAACTGATCGATGACCTTTTGCGTGCGAGCGGTAAAGGCTTCGTAATCTTCTGGCTTCCACCAGTCTTTCAAGCTACCGTGCTCGTCAAAGGAAGCACCATTGGTGTCAAAGGCGTGGGAGATTTCATGGGCAATGACCGCACCGATTCCGCCGTAGTTGGCTGATGACGATTGATGAAGGTCATAGAAAGGTGCTTGCAAAATCGCTGCTGGGAAGACGATTTGGTTTTGTTGCGGATCATAGTAGGCATTGACCATATTTGCTGGCATGTGCCACTCGCTCCGATCAACTGGTTGGTTCCACTTACTCCAGCTATGAGCAATTGAAATTTCGTAGAGAGTCTGAGCATTTTCAACCAAGGTTTTGCTCTCGTCGATAACCTTCTTGGCATAAGTTTCTGGTAACTTTTCAGGGTAACCGATATGAGGTGTGATGACATTGAGTTTGACAATGGCTTTTTCACGAGTCTCAGGGGCGAGCCAATCTGCTTTTTCCAGACGATCCTTGTAGACCTCAATCATGGTCGCTACTTTATGCTCCACGTCTGCTTTTGCTTCTGGTGAGAATTTTTCACCTGCATACCAGAGTCCAAGCGCTTGGCTATATGGTACTTCTGCTATTGATAAGGCTGCTTTTTCTTTTGGACGAGGTTCTGGAATACCTGCAATCGTACGACTATATTCACCAGCCAAAACACGGATTTCTTCGGTCAAGAATAGAGTCCAAGAAAGAGCTGCTCCGAGTTTCAATGCAGCATGAAGGGTCTCCCAGTTGGATGCTGAATAGAATGTTGGTGCGAATTCCTTCCAGTAACGCTCTTCTGGCACGATGATTTTATCTGGTGTTTGTCCGATCACTTCTGTAAAGAAGGCATCGAGTGGCAATTCTGGGACCAAGGCCTTGAAATCCGCCCACTCATAGGGATGGTAGAGTTTGTTGTACTCTGATTTTTCTTCGTTTGACAAGACATATTTGGCCAATTCTGCGTCCCCTGCAATCACTTTATCCAAGATATCCTTGATTTCTTCCTCTGAGAAATCAAATTTTGCCAAGAGATTTTCCATCATTTGACGCCAGATAGCCAGTAATTCTGGGCCTTTTTCGTTGCCTTCTTCATAATAGGTCGTATCTGGCAAGATGAGAGCCGGTGCTTCTCCCCACAAGACATTCATTTGGGCATTCTTAAAGTCTGGCGACACGCTAAATGGCAAGAGATTTGGTTTGCCAGCTAGTTCATAGGTGCCCAACTTGCTGGTATAGTCTTCAAAAGAAGACAGAGCCTTGATTTCATTGATCAAGGGCATGACTGGAGCCACACCAGCTGCTTCTCGCGCATCAAAATCAGCTACCATCTTGTGGTATTTGACAAAGTTTTGCAGAATGCTATCTTCGGGTAATTCTTCTCCCCGTTGCCATTTCCCGGTAATATCCAACATCAAGTTTTCGATATCTCGATCCAAGTCCATAAAGCCACCAGTCGAAGGTTTATCATCTGGAATGACTGCTGTCTCAGCCCATTTCCCATTGACGTATTCATAAAAATCATCTTGTAAGCGTTTCATTACACTTCCTCCATCAACATTAAAAGTGCTTTCATTATAACAAAATTCCCCAGCAAAAGCATTTACTGAGGAAAGTTTGGCTTATTTTACTAAGATTGCTAGGGTTTGATAAGGCTTAAGGCTTACCTTTTCAGTAAGCTCTGCATCGTCATAGTTTGACAAGAGCACGCGCCCCACTTGGTATTCTGCTGGAATCTCCACTTCAGCTTCACTTCCGTAGAAATGATTGAGTACCAAGAGTTTTTGATCGTCTAAGTAGCGTTCAAAGGCGTAGACTTGTTGACTATCCTCAAATGCTGGCTGATAGCTTCCTTCTGAAATGATAGGCATTTCTTTGCGCAAGCGAATCAATTCTTTATAGAATTTAAAGATTGGTCCATCGATTTCATTTTCAACGTTGATGTCTTTATAAGATTTACCAACTTTCAACCATGGAGTGCCTGTTGAAAAACCTGCATGTTCAGAAGCCTCCCATTGCATGGGCGTACGCGAATTATCTCGTGACTTAGCTTGGATAATCTTAAAGGCTTCCTCAGGAGACTTACCTTGATCCAAAAGCATCTGGTAGGCATTGATGGATTCCACATCCACATAGTCTGCCATGGAATCATAGTCTGGATCAATCATGCCGATTTCTTCGCCCATGTAGATATATGGAGTTCCACGTGACAAATGGATGCTAGCTGCTAGCATGGTCGCTCCTTCATTACGGAAATTCTTGATATCCACAAAGCGATTCAAAGCACGTGGCTGGTCATGGTTATTCCAGAAAAGGGCACTCCAACCACCTCGTTCACTCATTTCCTTGCCCCATGTATGATAGAGACGTTTGAGCTCTTCAAAATCAAATGGAGTAATGGTCCATTTTTGACCATCTTCATAGTCGACTTTAAGATGATGGAAGTTAAAGGCCATAGACAACTCGTGGCGCTCCGGTGCTGAATAGAGAACACAGTTATCAATCGTTGTCGATGACATCTCTCCAACTGTCATAAAACTATCGTCAGCGCCAAAAGTCGCTTCATTCATCATGTGAAGATAGTCATGGACAATAGGTTTATCTGTATAAGCTGGTTTCCCTTCATTTTCAGGGCAATCCACCAAGACTTCATCTTTCCCAATCAAATTAATCACATCGAAACGGAAGCCTTTGACGCCCTTGTCCCGCCAGAAGTTGACCACCTTAAACAACTCCTTACGGACATTGGGATTACGCCAATTGAGGTCTGCCTGTGTTTCATCAAAGAGGTGAAGATAGTATTTCCCTGTATCTCCAAAAGGAGCCCAGGCAGAACCACCAAATTTAGATAACCAATCGGTTGGTTGGTCCTGAATGAAGAAGAAATCTTGGTAATACTTATCCCCAGCCAATGCTTTTTGGAACCACTCATGCTCCGTTGAGCAATGGTTAAGCACCATGTCTAGCATGAAGTCAATCTTGTGCTCTTTCCCGACACGTACCATTTCTTCAAAGTCAGCCATATCCCCAAAGACAGGGTTGACAGCTGTGTAGTCTGAAATATCGTAGCCATTGTCACGTTGTGGGCTTGGATAGAAAGGATTGAGCCAAACCATATCCACGCCCAACTCTGCTAGATAAGGAATCTTTTCGATGATGCCTTTGAAATCACCGATCCCATTCCCTGTTGTATCCTTATATGATTTTGGATAAATTTGGTAAACAACCTTTGTTTTATCTAATGCCATTTGTTTAACCTCTTTTTTATCAAAGGGCGGACCGTAACGTCTCCACACCCTTCACTTATTTTGTTCGATGAGCAATCATGAGAACATCGCCACGTTTGATATCACGTGGAAGATCCCCTTCTACATCTGCTTGGAAATCATCTTGATTGGTCACGATGACAGGTGTTTCTGTCACTAGACCAGCTTCTTTGATAACATCCATATCAAAGCTAATCAATTGCTGACCAACAACAACTTTATCACCTTGGACAACATGAGCTTCAAAACCTTGCCCATCAAGACTAACCGTATCCATACCGATGTGCATTAGCATTTCAACACCTTCTTCAGAAACGATACCTACGGCGTGCTTAGTTGGGAAGAGTACTGTCACTGTACCATTCACTGGTGAAACCAATTCGCCTTGACTTGGTTCGATGACAACACCTTGTCCCATTACACCTGATGAAAAGACTGGGTCTGTGGCTTGGCTAAGTGGTTTAACTTGGCCAGCAAGTGGACTAACAACCTCTGCTGATTCAACAAGAACCGTTGGTTGTACCAAACCTTCTGAAGCTTCTTTAAGAGCTTCTTGTGCGTGCCCATCTTCCTCTGTTTTCGTTAAAAATCCAGTTTTGTGGAAGAGGAATGTCAATACCATAGCAACTACAATATCGACAATCATGATAATCGCAAAGATTGCCCAATATTGAGGTTTAATTGAGAGGATTGCTGGAAGACCACCGATACCAATAGAGTTTGCTTGAACTCCAAAAACCGCTGAAAGCAAGCCTGACAAGGCAGACGCAGACATACCTGCTACTAATGGATAGACATACTTAACGTTAACACCAAAAAGTGCTGGTTCAGTAACACCAAGATAAGCTGAAATAGTTGCCGGAAGTGAAATTTGTGCTTCACGTTCATCGTGACGTTTAATAAAGTAGTAAGCAAATACTGCTGAACCCTGTGCAATGTTAGAGAGAGCAATCATTGGCCATAAACCAGTACCACCAGCAGTACGCACCAACTCAAGGTCAATCGCATTAGTCATATGGTGAAGACCAGTGATAACAAATGGTGCATAGATGGCACCAAAGATTGCACCGAAGAGCCATTTAACAGGACCAGTCAAACCGGCCAATACCACACCTGAGATAAGGCCTCCAAGCCACCAACCAATTGGACCAAGAACAGCGTAAGAAAGGATAACTGCTGGAACCAATGACAAGAGTGGTACAAAAATCATTGAGATAACTTCTGGAATGTATTTACGCCAGAAAATTTCAAGGTAAGCAAGTGTTAAACCAGCCAAGAGGGCAGGAATAACTTGTCCTTGGTAACCAACTTTTTCAAAACCAAGGATAAAGTGTGGAATATCTCCTGCAGCCTTGTGAGCCGCATATTCATAGGCACTAAGCAAGCTAGGATGAACCAAGCAAATCCCAAGTACAATACCAAGAATTTGACTTGTCCCCATCTTACGAGAGACAGACCATGTGATACCTACTGGCAAGAAACCAAAGATAGCACCACTGATGACTGAAACAATTTCATTAACACCTTCCCAGAATTTCGAGACCTCAACAATTGTTTTACCACCTAGATTACTGAATTGGATACTACCCAAGACATTTTGCAGACCAAGAAGAAGCCCCCCAACAATCAAAGCTGGAATAATAGGCGTAAAGATCTCCGCTAAGGTTGTCATAACACGCTGAACTGGATTTTGGTTGCTCTTAGCAGCTGATTTAGCAGCTTCTTTAGAAACACCTTCAATCCCTGATACGGCAGTGAAATCGTTATAAAAGATTGGTACAGCATTACCAATGATAACTTGAAATTGACCTGCATTGGTGAAAGTCCCCTTAACAGCAAGAATGGCTTCGATTGTTTTCACATCTGCCTTCTTGTCATCACCAAGAACGAAACGCATACGCGTCGCACAGTGAGTAACAGCAGTCACATTTTCTTTACCACCGATTGCAGCAAGCAGATCTTTGGCTTCTTGTTCAAATTTACCCATTTGAATCTCCTTTTCTTTTTTGACAATATCTGATTGACTTGATAAACTGATTGTAAACGATTGCAAATTTGTCTGTAAGTGTTCTGGTGTTTTTTTAACATATTTTTGTAAAAAAACATCGGTTGTATGTTTTTTTACCTACAAATGAGGAGAAAGATGAAAAAATATCAGATTATTTATAAGGATTTAGAAAAAGCTATCCATGAGCAAAAGTATCAAGTGGGAGACTTTCTCCCCACCGAGCAAGAACTGGTTCAATCTTACCAGGTTAGTCGAGACACTATACGAAAAGCATTAACCTTACTCGTTGAAGAAGGATTGGTCAAAAAGATTCATGGCTCTGGCTCTCAGGTTATTAACCAGGAACAAATCAACTTTCCTGTGTCTGACCTCACTAGTTACCAGGAGCTAATAGAACAACAAGGCCTTAATTCGCAAACCAACGTTATTTCTCTGGATAAAATCATTGTTGATTCAAAACTCTCAGAAAGAACTGGTTTTTCTAATAGCCGACAGGTTTGGCGTGTTGTTCGTCAAAGAGTCGTTGATAGCTGTGCCTCTGTTATAGATATTGATTACCTAGATGCAAGCCTTGTTCCTCAACTAAACCGTAGCATTGCTGAATACTCTATTTACGACTACATTGAGAATCTGCTCAACCTTAGCATTTCCCACGCCTTTAAAGAAATCACTATCGATAATGCTACCGATCAGGATAAGATTCTTATCGACCTAGGTAAGGACCAGCACGTTGTCTGTGTCCGTTCAAAAGTTTATTTAAACAATGGAAAACAGTTCCAATTTACGGAAAGTCGCCACAAACTTGAAAAATTCAAATTTGTTGATTATGCCAAGCGCCATCATTAAAACGAAAAGCCCAGCTAACAGAAAAAGTATCGGACATTCTTGTCCGATACTTTTTAGTTTTTACGGATAGGATCTGCTAGATACTCTGCACGAGCTCCACCAATTAATTTAGGACGACTCGCCAAAGCAGTCACATGAGCACCACCTAATTCTGGAGTAATAGGACGAAGAGGAACTTGGACCCTCTTCACATGCATACCAATAGATGTATCCCCAATATCAATACCAGCCTGAGCGACAATTTCCTCCACCTCAACAGGATCCTTCATATAGTCGAAAGCAGCCAGCTGACCACTTCCCCCAGCGTGCAAGGTTGGAAGAACATTCACAATTTCCAAATCTTTAGCCATGGCAAGCTCACGCTCAACAACCAAAGCACGATTCAAATGTTCACAGCCCTGAACAGCCAAGTAAATCCCTTTAGCTTCCAAAACCTCAAGAATAGTTTTCACAATTCGTTGACCAATTTCACGGCTAGAGGCTTTTCCGATAGTCCCACCAGCAACCTCACTGGAAGATAACCCCAAAACAAAGATAGCTCCTCGCCCAATAGCGGAACGTTCAACAATATCTTCTACAAGCACACGTGTCTTCTCTTCTAAATCTAGCAACATCACAACAGCCCCCCTTTAGACAACAGCTGTATTCAGGATTCGCACAATAAGATAGTACAGAATCACAAAAAAGATAAGGAAAAATGCCCCTAATAATAATAACTGCCTACGGCGTTTCTTACTTAGATCCCAGGAGAAACCAAATCCCATCAAAAAAGGACCAACACTATAACTTAGCATAAACCATAAATCTACGCGTGCTATATGCCAAAAAGAAGAAATAAAGGCCACCAAACCAATTAAGGATAAAATCCAAGAAAAGTCCCAACGATCTGGTTTAGCAAAAGCCAAGCCTATTAAGAAGCAGCCCAAGGCAGGCATGATAATAAATGATAGGGTCATAAAATAAAACATGCCATTATTATAGCATGTTTTACAGATTCATGTTAGTGGCGGTTAATAACACCATAAGCAATAGTGAATGCAATAGCAGCAATACCTACAACGATTGCCATGACAGCCCAGAAAATAGTCATCGCACGGCGTCCCTTGCGATTGTTGAAAGGAAGTCCCCAACCAATCATGATAACACCTAGCAATCCAAGCCAAATTTTATAAGTGATAACAATCGCCGCATCAAAATAGGCAAAAGCAACCAAACCTAAACCTAGCAAAGAAATCAAATAAGACCACTTACCCTTCAAAAATGAAGGCAAGGCCCAACCAAATAACACTAAACCTAGTAGAGCAAGAGCTCCACCACCAAAAAATACAGGTACAATATAATTATCAAACATATTCATATTATAGCATATCTTAAAAAGTTAGGAAATAGAATCTATCAACCAAAGCCATATCCACTCTTTAAAATTTGTTTACTCTCAATCATAGATTAATTGGCAGATACTAACTATTTATTTTGGTACAAAAAAACAAGACCCAGAAAGGACCTTGTTTTAATAAGCTAATTAAGCTTTGTTTGCTGAACATAGATGATTTATTTGCCATACTTCCCATTACACCGTAAAACGCTATATTTAAGATTTTAAACAACCATATTAATAAGAAGAGAACTTCATTATTCCTCTTGATTCTATAAAAAGTGTGGCTAATTTGAGGCAAAATATTAAATTAAATTTGCCACAAATCGTAAGATCTGGTTTTATAAAATTGAATTTTATATAAAGTTAGATGATCTCTAAAACAATAATTGTTTACTCTGCTTTTTAAATAACTTTTAATCGTTCAATCTAATAAGGAAAATAAAGTTATCAATAGTATTCTTTAAAATATAGTATATAATAGGAGGAAGTGGAGGTCAACTATGACAAACAATCCTATCAAAGCTCAAATTCTACCCGCAACAATCTTATTAAATAAATTTATTGCTAACGAACATGACTCAAATTACGAGTTATTCTTACTAGAATATCTTAATCAATCTCCCTATTTTCAAAAGAAATCAAATTTCCAGAGGTATGAAAAACCTATTAGTGAAAATAATTCCGAACCAGATGCTATATCCCCTTCTTATACTATTGACTTCAAGTTACTAGCAGCAACTACTTATTTAAGAGGACTTAGATTAGCAAGTCCGAGTGTGTCTGTTCCTTGTGAAGGTGTAATAGCATACGGTCGACCCAGAAAAACAGGTAAGGAATTTCGTGTTGGTCAAATCCACAATATATTTAAAGAGTTATCTCTTGAAGAACTGCTAATGTTTCGTAAAAAACATAACAAGTTAAGATCAATAGATGATACGGCAGATATATTGAACGTACTAACAACAGTGGAGACTAACAAAAATATATTACTGTTTTTTCCTTATAAATTATCTTTAAGCCAAGGTATAGAAATAATCAGTCCGATTGAAACAATCTCTAAAGAACTAGAAAAATTTTTTCTTGAACTTTTGAAATATAGAGAAAAAAACACAGAATTTGATACTTATTTATTAACAGAATATAATGATTTATTCCTACTTTTTTCTTTCAAAACAGATAGCATTCAATACTTAGAATGTGTTAAAACCAAAGATATACCCACATATATCAAACTACTTAATTATTCGAATCAATTCAAATGATACGGTAATAATAAATTTAACCTTCCAAAAAATAGTCATCTTTTGGAAAGAAGTTTCCCTACTATAAATAGACTCTTTGTATTAGTTCTGCAATGCTTGTTAGGTAAAATATTAAGGAGAAGGAAGATACATAAAATATGAGAAATATTTCTAGTTAGTTCTACTATACTTCTTGTTCAACTAAAGGAACACAATCGTTGGATGAGGCATATTACTGGATTTCTATTGAGAAAAAAATTATTCTTTACTTTCAAGATAAAAGTACTATAAGACATGATACTTGTTAGCAATCTATTCAACAATACACACAGAATTAGAAAGGAAACACAATGCTAAATTTAGAAGAACAATACGAAAATCTCTATGATTTCATCAAAAACTTTGAAATACTAATTCAAAAGAATATTTTTGAAGGACAAAATACTGAAGAAGTTGATAGTTTTGGAAAAGAAATTATGGCTCTATGTAAAGCAAAGGTATTCAATATTACTCTAGATGACTTGAAATCACTTAACTCATTCAACGAACTGTTAATGAGAACACCTAATACTTCAAAATCTTACTTGATATCTCAAGTTGAAAATTTTTACACTGATATTATTGAACCTAGCAAAGATGAACTTTACTAGAGAAGGCATTCAAAATCAGTATTTCAAATTTATACTTCCTTTCAATATTTTTTCGTTTTATCAAATACATTATCTCTTAATGATTATCTTTATTTAAACTAAAATTACTAAAAATCTAAAGTTGAAAAATACATGTAAAAAAATCAATTATATACAAAACGAACAAGTTAGTCTACGAAATCTCGCTCACAATCTTGTTCGTTTTGTATTGATTTAACTATAATGTTCACTATTTTATTAATATATTACTATCTTCAAATTCCTTAGTTATTATTTAAATATTGCTTGTAAAATGTTGAACAATCACGACCTATTACAACGATATCTTCGAGAAGAAGATCAGATAAATATGATATCTTAGCCTTATATAACTCAACTCCATGCCCTTTATCTTCTACAAAATCGTCCATTGGTATAACAAATGTATTCTTAAAGGATAGATCATTTAATTGTGCTAATTTTTTATAGGCTAATTGATAAAAATATTGCTTTATTACATCTTCTACACCCGGCTGACCTTTAATTCCATTCTCAGCAAATTCTATATCATAGTATTTTCCATCATAGATATCAATAGACTGATTTTTCAAATTCAAATGAAGAACATCTAATAATGAACCTTTACTTGCTTGTACTTGCAAATGATTTTCTGTCAATTTGCTCCAAATTGGTTTATCAACAATATCCTTTATTTTATCTCTATTAGTATAGTTTACTTCACTATAACTACCATCGCCATTTGTAATAACACCCTGTATTTTCAAAGTAGGAAAGCTAGATATTTCTTCGTTAAGATGATCCTTATAAACCTTCTTGCATATATCTTCCCACACCATATTAAATGAAGTTGTTCCATAAAGGTATAGCATTGAATTTGTTGATTTCTTTTTTTGAAGTTCCAAATATTGAATCATGTCTTTCAAAGTATTTTGCTTGAGTGTAATATTTTGTATCCTAAGCTCATTTTCAATGGCTCTCACTAAATAGTCAACATCGCCTAGATTTTCTAAACCATTAGTTTCAAAAAAGCGTCTTTTTAGACCAACAATATCTGATATTAACCCAAAATTTTCTTGTATCTCAGAAAGAATAGCTATATGAATTTGTCGGGCCAAGTTATTTAATTCATTTTCTCGTTTCTTTGTGTAACTGTCAAGATAAACTGGTAAACCATTATTCAAGTAGGGTAAAACTCCAGATATAGTTTCCTCCCAGCTAAACTCTCCTTCCCCATTTAGTTCAATTGTTTCAATTTCATTTGAGTATATTCCGTTAAAAATAAAATCTTTCCATATTTTCAACTGTAAGTCAAAAAAACTTTCTTCTTGACGAAATAATTTATCAGTTTCAAATATATTCACTGAATTAAATTTATCAATCACTTTAATGATTTCTTTGAATTTGAAATTTGAATTATTTATATCAGATTCTATACTCCTAATATACTTTGGATAAACAATAATAAATACTGACTCGAATTTAAGAATTCCAACAAAATTAATTTTATATTTCTGGATTTCAAATCTAGCTTCTTCCATAATACCTTTACTCTTTTCAAATATAGGTATGAGAACTCTAGAAGTTAAAGCTTGATTCAAGAACTTTTCCTTATTTATAATTGAAACTAAATCCAATTTTTTCTCTAAATCTTCTTTTGTGTATGTCTCTTCTTCTTTTAAATATAAAAGCATCTATCAATCATATGTTAAACACTGAGATTCCTTTTTCTTGAAAATCTTTGATAATCTCAGAGTATATCATTCTCTCTTCCTCAATATTAAAAAAGTCCTGTCTATTATGTCTCACAACATCATCAAATAGATACATTATAACTTTTGATTCAAAAGATTCGGTAACAATCTGTTCGTCAGACTCCAAAATTCTTTTTGAAATAAAATACGGACCTAATAACTTATCTTCTGGGACCTTCAATATAATGAGCTTAGCATTGATTTGTTGACGTAAATCATTCCAAGAAATACTTCCATTACTTCCATTCTTAATTTTATAAAACATATCAAAATCAGATCTATTACTCTCATATAGATCATTAATTCCAAAATACTTTTGTTCCCAACGTCTTTTGAATGCAGTATCCATGGAAATAACACCCTGATCGGCACTATTCATTGTAGCCCAAATAAATAAGTTTGAGGGCAAATACAGTCCGCTTTGCAAATCTTTTTTTAATTCCGATATTTGATTATCTGAAATATTACTTAAATCATTTTTCAACTCATTATTCAAATAATATTTAAAATCGTAGGAAATAGAAATCGGATATATACTACGATTTTTAGAATTCCTATCAAGTAACTGAAAAAAATCACCAAAAACAGAGGAAACATCTGCCCGATTTATTTCCTCAATTATAAGCAAGTATGCTCCATTAGGGTTTAGAAGTGCCTTAATTAACTGACTCATTAAGAAGCCCGGCACATACTTATATGTAATAGAATCTTGATTGGGAAATGGCTTAAATACACCAATAAATTGTCCATAGGTCATGCTTCTATGGAAAGTCACACGCTCAACATTTGACGAATTAAATTTCTTACTATCTTCATTTAATTGAAATGATTTTCCTGTACCAGGTGCTCCAAAATAGATAATTTGCCTATGTTCTTTATCTAAATCACCTAAATTAATATCTTTCTTTTGTAGATTATTCGGAATAACTGGATTCTTGCCAAATGCTTTATATAATTCTTCAGATGCACTAGCCAAATCAATTACCATCTTCAAATTCTCCTTCAAAATTAATATCACGGGCAGGTGTTATTAGATTATCTTTTTTGCTCCATCTAACAATACCAGCTTCAACACAAAATGGTACTATATATCTAAAAGCATTTATATCTTTATCAGGCACTATATCAGAAGAAAGCTCTTGGTTTCGATATTTTCTAATTTGTTCTCTAAACCACTCATCAGAATATTGGTATTTTAGTTTTGTTGTTAATAAAAAAAATTCCTCTTTAGATAAGCCATTGAATTCTCCAACCCATTTTTTTAATTCAACATAAATTTCTTTTCTATCACTTTTACAGACGTTCTTGAAAAATTCAAACATAAACGCTCTGTACATATTACCAACAGCTTCTATTTGTTCATCGTTATACTCTTCAATTTTTTTATTAACTTCAACATAAAATAAAACAAATTTACCAAACTCCTTACCAAGATTGGTACACAAATCACCATATACTTTTACCGTTTTAGTACAATAAAAGAGTCCAAATCTCGTAAACCATGGAAAGAACATCCTGATTTTACTATCATCGAGCAATTCAGAAGCTTTTTCTGATTCCTGCTGAAACTTTTTATAATTAAACTCTTCATTAGGATTCTTCTCTTCGATAAATTTAAACATTTCAGCAATGTGAAACATTCTTTCTTTTGTAAATGTCCACCCAGGATTAGATATTCCAGAATATTCCATCATATTATTCTCTCCTACTTGATGTATTACTTGATATCATTATATAAAAAAACTGAGAAAAATTCGCCTTTTTCTCAGTTTTTTTCCTAAATAAGTTTTATAATTTCTTCTGCTATGACTCTGGCTAGTAACGGAGGCACTGCATTACCAACTTGTTTGTACTGGCTTGTTTTAGATCCTATAAATTCGAAATCATCAGGAAATGATTGAATTCTGGCACTCTCTCGAACTGAAGGTACTCTATTTTCTGAATAATGAAAATAATTTCTATGTCCTGTATCAATCGTATTGGATGGTAATTTGCTATTCATTCTCTGAAATGCCTTATTATACTTTCGAACATTCCAATACTCTTCAGGTAAGTCAGAAATTTTCCCACCGTCAGGAATCATGCTAATAATTTTTTTAGTTTGATCTGTATGCTTGGTAGGCTCATGGTTAAGTATCTCATCCGAAGACTGTCGCATCATTTCCTGATACTTGTTTTGTGGTTCTGTTAAATAATATCCTGAAAATAAATCCAAACTTTCTAATGAAGGTAAGTCAGATAGCGCATCGCTTGACGAAACTCTGTAATCAAAAACTTTTGGAAAAATAAAGTCTCTATTTTTTACACCCACAAAAAATACCCTATATCGATTTTGAGGAACCCCATAATCAGAGGCATTAACTAACTTGTAGTTTACATTATATCCAAGTTTTGAAAACCTATTAATAATATCGTCCTTAAAGGCCCCCTTTCCTAAAGTCAATAATCCTCTGACATTTTCAATCACAAAGAAATCCGGATCTACATTTTCTACAACTCGGCAGTACTCTAAATAAAGATGATTTCTTGGATCATTTACATCACGTGTACCTACTGTACTGTACCCTTGACATGGGGGACCTCCAATGACTCCAACTATCTTTCCTTTTAAAGATTTTAAAAATTCATCTGTTAATTCATGGATATCTTGGCATTTAGCAACCTTATTAGCATGGTTATGATTGTACGTATTAATCGCATCTTCCCACATATCTATAGCAAATTCTATTTCAAAACCAGCTTTTTCAAACCCCAGACTTAACCCACCAGCCCCGCAAAATAAGTCTATAATCTTTTTACTTTTCATCTTCAATATAATACTTTACCCTTTCAGCAATTGCTTTTGATAACAGTGGGGGAACAGCATTACCAACTTGTCTATATTGTGCAGTTCTTCCACCTGTGAATATAAAATCATCATTAAAAGACTGTAGTCTAGCAGCTTCTCTTACTGTTGGAATTCGGTTATATAATGGATGGAAATAATTACTATGCGAATTACCTGTGTCAATAGTTACTGAAAAATCAGCTTCATTTAATCTTTTATATGCTGATGAATGACGATTACTTCGAGAAGTTGCAAACATCTCAGTAGGAATATCTCTCCAATTCCCCCCCTGTGGTACTGTTGCAATTCTTTTTTGTACAATTTCAGCTGGATAACGTACCTCGTGATTCATCACTAAATTAGATTTACTTCTAAGATATTTTTGGTATTTTGTTTTAGGTTTTGTTACTAATTTTATTGGTGAACCATCATTATTATATTCAAAATCATATAGTTCGCTAATGGAATCTTTTACTGTTTCTCCAGCACACTTTTTGACTTTATTAAAGTCAAATTCAAATCCCCTAGTGATGACAAAAAAATTACGAAGTCTCTTTTGAGGTACTCCATACTCCGAAGCATCCATTATTTTATGAGTTACATTATAGCCTCTTTCCTCAAAAATTTCATAAATTCTTTTTTTTGCCATACCATTATTAGACGTAATAATTCCTCGAACATTTTCAATAACTATGGCTTTCGGATGAATCAAATCAACAAATTTTACAAACTCAAAAAATAGTCTATTTCGTTCATCATCTTCTTCTCGCGCATATCTATTTGCTGATGAGAACCCTTGACATGGGGGGCCACCAATAATAATATCTGCTTTCAGGAAATCTTTAAATTTAAGTTTTATTTCATCTTCACTGATGTCTAATAAATCTGCACAAACTCCTCTTGCAGTTTTAAAATTTTCGTTGAATGTAGCAACTGCATCTTTGTTAAAATCAACTCCTCCAATTATTTCAAATCCTGCCAGACGGAAACCTTCACTCAAACCTCCAGCACCACTAAATAAATCTATTACTTTTAAACTCATTTTTTAGGCTCCTTTTCAATACACATAATATCTGAAAATTCACAATCTAGTGTTTTACATATTCTTACTAAAATATCAGTAGTAACATTTTCGTTATGTTTTAATTTATAATAAGTGCTAGAACTAATATGTGCTCTTTCCATCAATTCTTTATTTTTCATATCCTTATCAATCAATAACTTCCATAACCTCTTATATGAAACTCCCATAAAAAAACTCCTTATATCGAACTTATTCAATGCACCGTAGAAATATTATATCAAATAATAATAATTTTTCATCTCATAAAATTGTAAAATTATCTTTGATGACTAGAAGAGTTCACGATTCTATCAAAATCTATATTAAAAGTACTGAATCTCGTCATACTTTTTATTTCCCTTCTAAGTTTAGCGAATGGTGGCTATACTCAAATATCCTTATATTTTTCATTTCTTGCTTTTGCTTTACTTTAAAAACAAAATAATGATTTCTTCCATCTTTAGCATTTTCTTGATTTAGTTTGAAATAGTTAGTGTGACATAATGCCATCGTTCGAAGAATATCATCAGTCAAGAATGTTAGTGGAACCCTCATATTAGAGTACCTTTGAAAATCCTCCTCAAAATGTGAGTAGCTCTCAGAAAAGTAGTCTATTTGTAAATCACCTGCGTATAGATTTCTTCTATCCATTTCTTCCTTCTTCCAATGGTATAAAATTCCCAACAATGATACCCACTACTCGTGGATCTTCATCATAGGAGATAAAGATATCCTTATATTTGGGATTAATCGAAACTAGGCGTAAACCTTCTTCTTCACGATACACTCGTTTGATATAGGTCTTGCCATTCCAAACAACTGCATAGACAGCTCCATCATAATCAAAACCTGTTTCTCGAATTAGGGCCACCGAACCATTCTCATACTTAGGTTCCATAGAGTCACCAGATACCCAGGAAGCAAAGTCATGAGCTAATTCCTCAGTGAAATAGACTGTATCATAATTTTTATCATCATAGATTGCAGATCCAATACCAGCTGACATTTCTTCGTAAACACGGTAGGCAATTCGCTTTTCTGCGAAGGAAACAATTTTTCTCTGCTCACTCTCTGCTAAAGCTCTGACGTAGTGGGTTGCCTTTTCTTTGTTTTCAGGAGATAGGGTATTGTAGTAACGGACAATATCAATCTCAGTGAAATAACCTTTCGGAACATTCAATAATTTCTCTAGCAATGCAACCTTTTCAACAGACGGTTCTTTTACACCACGTTCCCAGTTCGATACTGCTGGAATTGAAATCCCTAGCTTATTAGCTAAATCAAGTTGTGTCATTTTCAATTCTTTTCGCCTTGCTTTTAACTTCTCTGGCTGATACATACTCTCACCTCACATTAATAATAATTTAAACTCTGCTTTTTTTTTTGCTTGTTCATCAGATATCTTGTTCTTATCCCAAGCATAGGCAATACTTTTTCCTTTGTTGTACAGTAACCAAACCTTGACATACTCTGCCTTTTCTGTAATCTCTGACCACAAATCTTGATTTAATAGCTCAGATACTTCCTCACTGGTTACAAAACTACTCTTGCTCAACTTTTGAATAACTGCATCGGCAGGGGAGGGTTGGTACTGATTAAAGTCATACGCAATCTGATCTTTTATTTTATGAAAACAATGATGAATAGTGGCATTTTGACCATCAATGTACTCGTTGACTGCTCTTCTAATTTTCGCTTCCAATCCAAGATGATATTCCCTCAGCAAATCAACTAGACGATAGATAAGTGCCTCTTTAGACACTCCTAATGAGACCTGGACTTCCTCAAAAGAATGGCAAGCATAATAGATTTTTGAAAGAAGAACAATATCTGGCATAAGGATAAATGCTGAAAAGATATTAGCTTCACGTTCAATCTGACTATCCTGATTGTCTACTGACTCTGCGAAATAGCCACCTTCGTGTTGTAAGAGGAAATGCCCCAATTCATGACAAAGCGTGAAATTTTGCTTCGTGATTGGATTTTCTTCTTCATAAGAAATACTAACACCCAATTCATCAATGACTGTCAATCCCTCAATTTTTCGACCTGAAAAGTGGTGGGGGAGCACTAAAATTTCATTTTCTTCTACATAAAAGTTAAAGAAGAAGCGAAAAGTGTATTTCAATAATGGAATATCCCGATTCTTCATCAGCTGATACAGTAGTTGTTTGGCTCTTTGTTGAGTACCTACATACAAATCTTCCAACTTGTACCTCCTTTTTTCTACGGAAATACAAAATTTAACCAAAATGGTTAAATTTATTGTATAAAAAAAGTAGACGAATGTCTACTCTTAAATTATTTTAAAATCATAATGCAGTAGATTCCATTAAAATCTATTCATTTTTTTCTTATCAACAGTGAAGGCAAATCTTTGTTTTTCGCTATCAAAATTAATAACAAATATCCTTTTTAAAACTTCAATATCGATTTCTTCTAAAGATACTCCTGCTGAAGAAATAAAATTATTCTTTACATTGTTCTTGCTATCTTCATCATCATACCTAGTATAGTTATATATAATTAAATTCGCTGTCCCCTGTTCTAACCTTTTATAAATCTCATTCCACCAATATCTGTCACTTTCACCGATTGAATGTCCGAAAACTACAAATAAATCCGCTTCTTCCAAGTAACTTCCATATTTAACTTTATTTTCTGCCCAATAAGGTTTTAAAAAATATTTAACATATTTTTTTACTTTTGAGTTTGTATATAAATCATCCTTGTAATCAGTGATTACCTGTTTAGGATTGTCAAAGCCAAATAGCATTGATCTTGGTGTATGTTGAAAACCATGAGGATGAAAAATACGAGTCCTTATTTTTGTATAATAGTCTTTTCTAGAACCATTTTTTGCAAATTGAAAATGGAAATTATTATCAGAACGCTTATGAACGTGGGGATCAAAATTATCTTTATCTAAGGTAATATAATTATCTAATAGAGGAGTATAGTTAAAATTAAAAAAGGTGTAGTCAACGATTATATGATCTTCAATCTTCTCTGCTATTTTTAACAATCTTCTTTCATCAGGCTTCAAATCATAGAGGAATGATCTCAGTGTATTTAGGGGGAGGCTTATTTTAATATTCTTGTTATCATACGCATCAATTACATCACCTAAATCATCAACATACTTTAAAACATCAGTAGTAATAATAGTATTTAGAAAGTCTGAAAAATAATTTTGGAGCTGGGATAAAGCATCTATGTATTTATTCTCATCAAAATTTGGTGAGTTAGCCTCATATTCATCTCTCAATAGGTTTTTAATTGAATTTTCAAAATCTGACCAATTACCATTACCAGACTCCCTATCCACTTTCATCTTATTTACTATTATGTTATCTTTAATTTCTTTAGGATATTTCCATTTAATAAAATTATAAAAATCCTGATAAGATGTAGTAGATGACATACCTATTTGATTGAGAAGTTGAATATCAAACCCATTACCAATTAGGAAAACAAACTTTATTTCTTTCATCTTGACCTTCACTACCTTTTCTACTTTAATTTATCTATCTCAATACTTGACAGTTGTAATATATTCACCACGAACTTAAAGCTAGCATTCCCCGAACCTTTTTTCCCATCTAATGATACTTCTCTCAGAGACACTGAGTCTTTTGCCAGTTGTGCTCCTGTAATTCCTTTTGCTTTTCTCAATTCTTTCAGTCTCATTGTATTCAGTTGTCCTTTTCAAAGAGTTTTTTCCGTTCCTCCATAAAGGCAATTAACTCTTGTCTGAAGACAGACTTCTCTACATCGCTTAAGCCTTCTGAATTTTTACGGAAAAGAATTTCAATATCCTCTAACTTATTATTCATATTTTCTTCAGAAAAATTCCCAACTAAATAATCAACTGACACATTTAAGATTTGTGCAATCTTGACTAGATTTTCTTGGGTTGGTTTTTTTGCTCCACGTTCCCAAGAAGCGTAAGCAGGTTGCGAAATTCCTAGTTTTTCAGCTACTTCAACTTGAGTAAAGTTTGCCTTTTTTCTTAGTTCTTTTAAGCGTTCCGAAAATTCCATATTTAAGCCTCTAAAAATTTTTAAAATTTTTTCAAAAACCTCTTGACGGATATAACTGTTAGTTATATAATGTAAATATAGCTGATAGTTATATCAGTTTTAAAAATAATAATGCTAACTTTTAGCATCACGATCATTGAAAATTAAATAAAAAGTGCGTCTGACAACCAGAGGACTGACTATCAAACTACACTAAACTTCGTACCTTTATTGTAATTGTTTTGATAAGTAAAGTCAAGTCCATTCATGGTTGAAGTGAAGAGTTAAAACAAATATTTTGTGGGCTTCCACGCATTTCGGACGTTTATCGCTTTTGCCGAATAGTAAAGTGAACTGGTTGCGCAAGATTGCGTAAGAGAATCCCTAGGGTATGATAAGGACTACCTAAAGAGATTGGCCGGGCAAGCGATGGTAATTAACGCAAAGCACCTTGCTAAACGTTGCCACCGTGGAAAGAGGGATCTTTCCAACCAAATAACTTTTCTTTACTGCTGTCTATCTTTTGAGATGGACTTACTCTCAAGCTACTAAGTCTTCTTTATATCTTAGTAGCTTTTTTACGCTTACAATAAAGGAGAAACTATGACTAACTTTTTTCGCATTACAATGTAAACGCCTCTATGATAACTATGCATTCACCTATGGTATGTTTAGCTACTCACCTAAACTACAAGCTAAACTCTATGCACAAGCTCTTCTTGACCTCGATCATTTAGTCCAAGAAGCTCGTAAGAACAGCTATCCTAGCGGTGATATTCAGTTCTATAGTCGACAGTTTAAACGTAAACTATTTACCCACTATTATTCAAGAGTGAAGCAATTAGCTTAACTCTTTTTCTTTTGCTCTAATTCAGAAAGGAAAATCCTATGATTCCAGAAACACTTGTTATGAAACCAGATTTTATCGGTCCTGCTTACTACGAAAAATTAGGGAATGCCCCTCGCTTTATCTTTGGAAAAGAAGGTAAATACCAACGTCATATCCTTAATAGTGAGAAACATGGGGCCTTCCACGTTATCACACCTGCTTCTACAACGGTCTTCCCAGAAGATGCTCTCGTAGAAGCTATCAACCCGATTTTTCTCTCAGATACAGCTCTAAACGGCAACTCAGTTGCTCCTGCCCTCAATGTCTTTGCGGAAAAATTGGTCCTAAAAAAATAAGAAAGTAAAGGAGAAATACATATGGCTAAAATCGGATTAAACTACGGAGAAAAACTACAAATTGCGGACAAGACCTATCGTGTCATTACAGATGGTCTCAACGTACCTGAAGTCCTTGGAAAACTATCTTTTCGTGGGATTGAAGGGCCAGATATCATCTTTGAAGAAGACCGTACCCAACGCAACCCTGATGGCTCATTTGTCCAAGTTAACACTGGAGAAATCCGTGGGATTGTGGTGGCGATTCATTCTTCCATCCAGCATGAAACTCTCTTTTTCACCATTGCTGATATGGCGCAGTCTGAAATCGAAGACTTGGGGATTAAATATCGAGAAGAAGTTGAACTAGAAGATATTGTGATCACCCATACGCACGTTAACCGCAATGATATTTACAAGCTCTTTGCTTCTAAAATCAAGAAAAAGAATGGAGGGGCACCTCTTAAGGAAAACAAACCTCTAGACAACAAGAAAGAAAACTAGGAGGTGATGTACTATGAAACTCTTTACCTATCGTGGGATAAGGGTTAGGGCCTTTTATCGTCATATTAGGGGAATCACCTGGTTTATCTGGTGGTTCCCTTCTTTGTTAGCTATTGGACATTATTGCTATGTCAACCTAGAAGAATTGAAGGACCATCCCTTGCCACAAGTTTACTATATCGGGGGGATTCTTGTTGCTTCTTATTTGGTGGCTTACCTACTAAATCGCATGTGTTACGAGAAAATCGTCTTCTTCCAAAAGCTCAATAGCCTACGGATTTTGTCTCGCTTCCTGATCGAAAATAACCTCTATTTGATTAAGAATATCAGGCGTGAGAATAAAACAATTGAAAAGATTATCCTTCCTCAGGTGTACTTGAAACAGTCTCGCTACAAGATTGAAGTTCGTTTTATTTTAGAAGGGAATAAATTTCAGGACCGTTTTCTCAATCTTGGATCAACCCTTGAAGTCATGTTTAATGGGGACTTTCGCAATAAAACCTTTGATAAACGCTTTATAACCTATGACATTGCTATCAACCGTATTGATAGCCGTATCACTATTAATGAGGTCGAGGTCAAGGGTTCTAAGCTTCAACTTATGACAGACGTCACTTGGGACTATATTGAAGAGCCTCACCTGCTCATTGGTGGGGGAACAGGAGGCGGTAAAACCGTTGTCCTTATGACCATTATCTATGCACTCGCTAAAATTGGCTTTGTGGATATCTGCGATCCAAAGAACTCTGACCTAGCTGGACTCAAAAAGATTCCCGTCTTTCATGGTCGTGTCTATACAAGCAAAGAAGATATCATCCAGTGTTTTAAAGAAAATGTCGCCTTCATGGAAAAACGCTACGAGCTCATGTCTAACTCACCCAAATTTCAAGCTGGGAAGAACTTTACACACTACGGTATGACACCTAAATTCATCCTCGTCGACGAGTGGGCAGCCCTTATGGCCAAGATTGACCGTGACTATAGCCTACAGTCTGAACTCATGGAATACCTCTCTCAGCTCGTTCTAGAAGGACGTCAAGCTGGTGTCTTTATCATCTTTGCCATGCAACGGCCAGACGGTGAATTCATCAAGACAGCTCTTCGGGATAACTTTATGAAACGTCTCTCAGTTGGACATTTGGAATCTACAGGTTACGACATGATGTTTGGAGATGCCAATAAAACCAAAGAGTTTAAAAAACTCGATGAAATCAATGGCGTCAAAGTTAAAGGACGAGGCTATATCGCTAATAACGGGGACTTGGCTGGGGAATTCTTCTCCCCTTACGTGCCACTCGACCAAGGCTTCTCTTTCTATGATGCCTACGCAAAAATCCCTATTATGGAATATGATGGTGAAGAATTTGAGGTATTTGGGGAAGATCAACCACAAGCTGAAAAAAATGAATTGATAGAGAAGGAAGAAGCTCTAAACACTGAAACTAACCAACGTCCGCTCAAGGAGTTTGCGGAGGAACAGGACCTCAAAATGGCGACGCTTCGAAAGATTATCTATCTCTTACAAGAACAAGGGATTGTTTTTGAACGGACGGAATCTGCCATTCTAGTCGATCCTTTTCAAGAAGAACTCCTTCTTGAAAGTCTTATCCACTTTGAGGAGGGCGGACGCAAATCTTATCCAAAAGCCGTTGAAGCGACGCTTAGTCATCATGGGCTAGGACAAGGGCAAGGGCAAGCCTGACCACAGGTCAGGCGCAGACCGTAGCCCGAAGTTCCTAGGCCATGATGAGACTTCAACCCCCGATTTCTAATAGGGGGGTTACATTTGGCCAAAGTGCCACGTCCACCCCTCCTCATTCCTTGTGGGAGTTGGGATTTCAAGATTTAGAAAGTGTGTCACTTTGGTCCAAAAAGTGTGTCACTTAGTCAAAAGGAGGTGTTCCCATGAATGACTAAAATGAGTCCCCTTCAGATCAAAAACTTCAGAAAACAAACAGGCCTTAGCCAAAAATCCTTTGCACAAGCAGTTAACTTACCCATAAGAACTTATCGCTCCTATGAATCAGGGGAAAGAGGTCTCACCATTGACAAGTTCCGAGAACTCAAAGAAAAGCTCGGTTATTATCAAGAGTGTCACAAAAACAATCTCAGGGCTCACATCGACTATTTGCGACTTACCTTCCCTAGTATACGGGATTTAGAAGCTTTCTGTGAGAACTTTCTTTTTTGTCACTTAAGCGAATTTACTGACCAAGAAACACGGCTTATGAATTATACCCACTTGTGGCAACGGGGAAACATTTGGATTTTCGATTTCTTTGATAAGTCTGCGACCAATAACTACCAAACTTGTCTCCAACTCTCTGGTCAAGGCTGTCGGGAGATGGAACTCCTCTTAGAACACAAGGGAATTTCTTGGCAAACCTTTCTTCAAAATATTCTCTATGGCTATGAAGATGTCAGGGTAAAACGCCTTGATATCGCCCTAGACGAGCTCTATAAAGGCTACGGGCATGAGGATGAACATATCCAGATTCCAAAGCTCATTGATAAGCTCTATGCTAAAGAAATTGTCCTAGATACCATTCGAAAATGGAATATCACAGGTGGGGGTTCCTTCACCGATAACGACGATATGGAAGCTAATCACGGGCTCTCCCTTTACTTTGGGAGCCGTCAAAGTCAGCTCTACTTCAACTTTTATGAAAAGCGATACGAAATCGCCCGTATGGAAAATATCTCCTTGGAAGAATCCTTGGAGATTTTTGGTATTTGGAACCGCTACGAACTACGCTTTTCAGACCAGAAAGCACAAGGGGTTGTGGAGGAATACATCAATGGGGTGGACCTCGGAGAAATCGCAAGAGGTATAGTGAACAAGGAAATCCAAGTCTATGATGGTGTCACCCGTTTTGGAGCCTATAAGCCTGATGAAAAATGGCAAAGTCTCTTTGGAGGGGTCGAACCCTTAAAACTCTCAACCAGTCCACAACCCTACAGTATCGAACGGACCATTCGCTGGCTAACCTACCAAGTCGCAAACTCTCTCGCACTCGTTACAGAAGCAGACAAAATCATGCAAACAGAATACATGAAAATGATTCAAAATAGCGGTGAAATCACTGATCGTGGGGAGGCTATCTTAAGACTCCTCAAAACCAACAAACATTATGAACACTAGAAAGGAAATCTCTTATGGAATACAAAGTCGAAATCAATTCACTAAACAACTTTAAAGCCTGGTCTGGTGGACTGAGTACCTTAAACACAGTCCGTGAACGTGGTGGCATAGATACCCTAACCACTATCTGTGAAGACCTCTTTTCTGGGAATACCCCTACCGACACTCAAATCAATGATTGGCTCTGGTTTGATACAGACTTTATTTATCAAGCACTTGGCTACGAGGACCTCCTAGAGGGCTAAGGCCATGCTTAAGAAAATCTATCAAGCAGACTTCCTCCTTCTTCCTGATCAGGAGTTTTGGAACATGTATATCCTCCTGAGAAAAGGCAAGGACTTCTACTATGAATGCGCTGGAAGATGTACCGAAAAACCTCCAGATGATAGGGGCTTCTACGACTATGAACATGCCTGTTTCACCCTAGACGGTCAGGTTCTAAGTCTCAATAAACGGATGCGTCCCTCTCTCATTGCTTATATTCAACAGACCATCAAAAACAATCACGAAACATTTAGAAAGGAAATTGATATGGCTACTAAAACGATTTTTGAAACAAAAGTTGGACAGGTTACCAACGAACTTGGAGAGTTACTCAAAAAGAAAGACCACAAACAGGCTTGGACCAAGGCTGGAGAACTCAACGCTCTTCTCAAAAAAGAAGAAGCCAAGGACTTAAAGCCTGAGTTAGTCGAACAACTGCATAATGAGTTACGAGGCTACTACTACATCAACAGTGAGATTGAAAAAGCCAATAAGCGCCTCTACGCCAAAGGTTCCAAACTCATTGAACTCGCTTGTCTTTAAAAGGAGGACCTATGATAAAACCTAAACGTTACATACTAAAAGCAAGAGAATACCTCTCAAACTTTAAAAAGGTGGAAAAGAAAGGAGGCCCACCAAAGCTAAAAGTCACCACTAAAAAGACTGTCAATATAGCTGTTATCGGAGGAATTTCTTTCCTCCTTTTTGTTGGTCTTATGGGATCCATCCGTGCCATCACACTCTCAAATAAAGTGGGAACACTACAAGCTCAAGTGGAAGCGACTCAAAAACAAAAAGCACAGCCTATAGACGCTAATCGCAAGTACGACTACAAGCTCCAGTATTACCTCAATGATTATGTTTACGCCTATTTCACCCTCCCACAAGAAGGGGATAAACAACAAGCACAAGTCGAACACCTCAACAGTTTCTATAACTTCGTTCCAGACGTCAAAGCACAAGGTCAAGTGCGTAACCCAAGTACCCTACTCTACTCACAATTAGTCACGGTCGAAGGTAAGGTAGCCACCTACAAGGTCAAATACAAGGAAATGATCCAACATGACAAAGACACCGAGGAAAAAGAACTGGTCACGGGGTTTAATATTCCCTTTGATGAAAAAGAGGGGAAATACTACGTTTCTGGACTTCCTTGGTTCTCAGCGATTGAGTCTTCACAAGCTGGACACTTTAGCGAAGACGATCAGCTCCAACTAACGGCCAACGACCACGTCTCAGACAGTCAACACAAGAAGGTTGAAAAGTTCCTCAAGGTTTTCTTTACCAACTATACCACTAACCAAGACAACCTCAACCTCATTGCCAAGAACGTTGCTATTGTAGCCAATACCACCTTTAAAACGATTGACTACACCTATCTGAAGAAAGATGGGGCTGGTCTCATTGCTTATGTACAAGCAACCTTTGAGGTGGGAGGAACGACACACTCTGAAAACTTCACCTTCACGCTCTCAGAAAAAGACAAGAGCTACTATGTCACAAAACTAGATCACACCATTCCTCTCAACTACGCAAACGATAAAGATTAGGAGAACTCTATGAATACAGACAATCTACGTACCTTCCTCCAAGGCGATGGGATTTGGATTCTCACCGCTATCGCTGTTTTGTTGGCTATTAAAGCTTGGCGAAACAGTTCTTGGCTTCAACTCTTCTCAGTCGTCGGTTTCTATGCCGTCATTGTCTCAATCGCCAAAGGACAAGACATCCTAAAAGTGGTCGGCTGGTTCCTACGACTCTTTGGGATTGATTCAGGACTTTGAGTATGACTGACGAAAGACTCTATGACTACAGTAAGGGCTTAAACGCCCCCTATTGGATCCAGGAAATCAAGACAAAAAAGGGGACTCGTCTTTGGTACTTTGCGACACCAATGCAATTGTCCTTTTTCATTGTCTTTACCTTCGTTTTTGTAGCTATGTTGCTATTTGGAGGATTCATCCTGGTTCCCCTCGCAAAATTAACACACTCTATTTCACTACTGCTCTACTGGTATCTCCCCTATAAACTTGCTAAATTCTACACCGAATACGAACCACACGGTAAGAAGATGCACGTTTTCATTGGGGACTACCTGATTTACTTCTGGGATTTCAAGCTCAATAAAAAAGCAATCTACCATGAAGACCGAATAGAGCCAGTAGAAGAAATTGTCTTTGAAAAAACAAATCTATAGAAAAGGAGGTCTTATGAGTATTACCTTAACCTATCCTATTAGGGAAACCCATGAAAATCTAGCCCTCAAAAAGGATCGAACGGTAGTGGCATATTACCGTATTCCCAATACTCCCATCACCATTACAGATGAAGAGAAAAAGGGCAAACACAAAATCACAGTTGCTCAAATGATGAAGAAGCTCCAGAAAAACAAGTCCTTTGAGATTTCACTCATTCCCAAAGACTATCTCTTAGAAGAGAAAATGAGAGACTTTTCAGAAGCATTGGCTGATGATAGCCGTGAACTAGGAGAAGAACTCCTTCTTTACACAGTTGACCGTCTCACGGATGAAATGGAAATTCCTTATCAGTTTGATTGGGTTGTGGGAGTGACCTTACGCAAACAAAATCACGGGGCAACGGTGAAAGACTTGGCCTATGAGAGTTTTAACGAATTCTCAGAGAAAATCGCAAAAGGTCTTGGCTACGAATACGCATTGAGTCCCACCTGGTATGACGATTACAGAAGTGACGAATTCACTATTTTCCAAGCTTTTTCCGTCCTACGTGCCAAACGTCTGACCAATGAAGAACTCTTTTACTACCAGCGGATGCAATACCTCCGCTATATTCCCCATTACAAGAAGGAGGTCCTTGCTAATCGCTCCCAATTTAATATCACAGACACCCTAATCAAAGTCCTAAAAGGAGGCTTCCTCAAGCTCGAAAGTCCTTATGGTTCTTCCTTTGTGACCATTCTTCCTGTTGGGAAGTTTCCTGTGCAATTCAACGGCTTTCACTTAGGCGAATTCGTCCAACGCTTGAACTTTCCCGTAGAACTACGTATCAAGGCAGAATTCATTGATACCAACAAAATCAAGGGGAGAATGGGCCGTTCTAATACCCGTTATCGAAACATCATGGAAGAAGCTGAAAACACGGACACCGTCCAACAAGATGAAATCATCATGGGCTCTATCTCCCTAAAAGACCTGATGAAGAAAGTCGGAAACAAGGAAGATATCATTGAATATGGAGCCTATCTCATAGTCTCTGCTTCTAGCATCAATCAGCTTCGTCAAAGACGACAAGTAGTTCTGAATTACTTTGACGATATGGGAGTTGAAATCAGTGAAGCCTCTCAAGATGGCCCATACCTCTTTCAAGCCCTACTCTATGGTGAAACCCTCCAAAAGAAAACTCGTACTTGGACACATATGGTCACAGCCCGTGGATTTTCAGAACTCATGCCCTTTACCAATACATCCTCAGGAAACCGTATCGGTTGGTATATCGGCCGAGTGGACAACTGGACTGGCCGTTGGGACACTATCGCCAAAGCTATTGATTCCTCTAAAAATATCGTCCTCTATAATGCCACAGTCGGAAACAAAGAAGATATCGCTGGAAAGATTACCAAGAACCCACATATCATTATTACGGGTGCGACAGGACAAGGAAAATCTTTCCTCGCTCAGATTATCTTTTTAAGTGTGGCTTTACAAAATGTCAAAACCCTCTATATTGACCCCAAACGAGAACTCAGAAATCACTATCAAGAAGTAATCAACTCCCCTGAATTTGCACAACGATACCCTGAACGTAAAAAACAGATTGACAACTTTAACTTTGTGACACTAGATAGCTCACTACCATCAAACCACGGAGTTCTAGATCCCATTGTAGTCCTTGATAAGGAACAAGCCGTAGAGGTCGCAAAGAACATGCTCGAGTTTCTCCTACAAGCTGTCGATGACGTGACAATGGACCAGAAAACAGCCATCACAGAAGCCATCAATACTATCGTGGAACGTCGAGTAGCTGGTGAAAACGTCGGGTTTAAGCATGTCCTAGAAGCCTTAAGACAGGCTTCCTCATCTGAAATTGCCTCAGTTGGTCGCTACCTGACGTCTATTGTGACAAACTCCATCTTGGAACTCGCTTTCTCAGATGGTAGCACACCAGGTCTTAACTATGAGTCCCGAGTTACTATCCTAGAAGTCAATAACCTCAAGCTCCCAAAGGATGACTCCACAAAGATTTCAGACCACGAACGAAACTCTATTGCCCTCATGTTTGCACTTGGGGCCTTTTGTACCCACTTTGGCGAACGCAATGAAAATGAAGATACCATTGAGTTCTTTGACGAAGCTTGGATTTTGATGAAATCCGCAGAAGGAAAGGCCGTAATCAAAAACATGAGACGTATTGGACGCTCTAAAAACAATACTTTGGCACTGATTACACAATCTGTCCATGATGCAGAAAATGACGATGACACGACTGGATTTGGGACCATCTTTGCCTTCTATGAAAAATCTGAACGTGAAGATATCCTCAGACACGTCAATCTAGAAGTCACTGAAAGTAACCTCGAATGGATTGATAATATGATTTCTGGTCAGTGCCTTTACTACGATGTCTACGGTAACCTCAATATGATTTCCGTCCACAATCTCTTTGAAGATATTGATATGCTTCTAAAACCTATGAAAGCAACAGTGTCTTCAAGTCTCGAAAATAAATACGCTAGTTAGGAGGTGAACCGATGCAAGAAGCTTTTGCCAAGCTAAAGGGAGTGGATATCTTCTCCCTAAAGTCCTACATGGAACCAACCAACTTTGGTTCCTTTAATGGGGCCTGGGTTCTGATTAATGAACTCTTCGTTAACCTCTTCTTTTTCATTCTCAATGCCGTCGTTGGCTTCTTTTCCCTCCTCATTCGTATCTTAGAAAAGATTGATCTCTACGCCACCTATAAAACCTATGTCTTTCATGGGGCAAGCAGTATTTGGCACGGATTTACTGGCTCTAATACTGGCAACATTACCAACAAATCACTTGTAGGCACCTTGCTTTTGGTTTTAGCTTTCTACCTGTTCTACCAATATTTCTTTTCAAAAGGCTCCTTTTCAAGAACACTCCTCCACGTCTGTCTAGTACTCCTATTAGCTCTGGGGTACTTTGGGACTGTTGCTGGAACCTCTGGTGGGCTTTATCTCCTTGATACTGTCAATAACGTCTCTAAAGACGTTACCAAAAAGATTGCAGGGATTAAGGTGGACTATGCCAAAGACAAGTCGATTAAAATTGGAAAATCGATGTCAGATAGCTACATTGCAGAAACATCCTATAAAGCCTATGTCTTCGTCAATACCGGCCAAGAAAATGGAAAATACAAGAACAGCCAAGATGGCAAGGAAGAAGCCTTTGACGACAGTAAAGTTCTTGGAACTAGTGATAAGAATGGAAACTTTAAGGCAGTCAAAGCTAAAGACCGTTCCAAGTATTTAGATGATTTAGGAGATGGTGCCAACGATGATGGTGAAAAGAACCGTTGGGTGTCAGCCATGCCAGACTTCATCTTCACTCGGATGTTCTATGTGATTTTTAAAATTGTAGAAGCTTTTGTATTAGCCGTCCCCATTATCCTTATCCAGCTCTTAAATGTGGTAGCTCAAATCCTTGTCCTCACCATGATTCTCCTTTTTCCAGTAGTCCTTCTCATGTCATTCGTTCCAAGGATGCAAGAGTTGGTCTTTGGAGTGCTAAAAGTTATGTTCGGGGGCTTGATTTTTCCAGCGATTACTACTCTCTTAACACTCCTTATTATCTATATTGAAAAAATGATAGAAAACATAGTCACAAATGGGTTTGATGGTGTTCTAAAAACCTTACCGTCACTTCTTTTATTTGGTCTTGTCTTCAAACTCTTAGTATCGGTAGTTTCTAAAGGTGTCATCTATTTCCTCATCTGGAGATTTAAAGGCCAACTCCTCCAATTCATTCTTGGCTCCAAAGCTCGAATGGTTGCGACAGATATTGGTACTAAGGTTGAACATGGCGTTACAAAAACCAAAGAGGTAGCTTCACAAGTCCCAACACGAAGCCTTGCGACGGCTCAACACCTCGGAAACTTTGCATTGGCTGGTGCTGGTTTTGGGACTGGGGTGATGATGAATGCCAAGAGCCATTTCCAAAATGCTGGCTCCTTCTTTACCCGTAAAGAAGCAAGCCAACCAGAAACAGTTATGCCATCTGGACCAACAGAGGCTCCAATAACGCCAGAAGCTCCAGAACCAATCATTCCTCCAACACAGACACCACCTGATAACTTCAAGCCAATTGAAGAAGAGAACCCAACACCTCCTAGCGAGTCACCAATTATGTCAGAAGGAACACCTAGTCCAGATGACGAATTCCAAACACTCAGAGAAGAGTGGATTTCGCCATTCAAACAACATCGTATCAATACCCTAGAACGGAGATTGGATGCCTACAAGGATCCTCAAGCCATGTATAAAGCCCAAGGTTCAAATGCCTTCACCCGTGCTTATCGTCAGACTATGACACGAGACGATAAAATAAGAGCCAATATCGAGCGACGAGATCGTTTAACGCAACGCCTAAACCAATTGAGAGGAGAATAGAATGAATACCAAAATACGCTCAAGGACAGCCTTTCCAAGAATGCTTGAAGAAACACTTTTTAAGGCTTACCAAGAAGGGAAACGCTCCGTCGATTTCCTTCTTTTATTTCCAGTCTCAGAAAAAGACAAAGACCAGATCATTGCACAAACAAAAGCCCATTCCGTCGTCTTAGATGCCAAATGGCGCTTTGGGACTGTTCTATTTACAGCTTATATCAGACATTGAGTAGAAAGGAGAGCCAATGAAAAAACTAAAATGGTATTTATTATCTAGTCTTATTCCTCTCTTCTTTCCTGTTTTTATCATTATCATCATTATGGGAGCAGTCGGAGGGGGTAGCACTGGTGGTTCTTCTCAATCACTAAATGGTGCAACCTACACAGACCACTGGTCAAATGGAGATCCCTATACCCATAATTTACTCGTCCATCGCTATGGTATTAAAGCAGAGCAATTGGACGGGTTTTTAGATACTTTAGGGATCTCCTATGACAAGAAGCGCATCAATGGGAAAAAGCTCCTAGACTGGGAAGCTAAGTCTAATCTAGATGTTCGTGCCATTGTAGCGATTGCCTTAAATGAAAGCTCACTTGGAACAGCTGGAGTTGCTACAAATCCTGGTTCCAACATGTTTGGTTTTGGGGCATTCGACTCTAATCCAGAAAACGCTAATAATTTTAACGATGAAGTGGCAGTTGTTGGACTCACCAATCAGACCATCATTGGCAATAAAAACGAAACCTTCAAAGTCCAAGATGACAAAGCCCAAAAATTTGCGAGTGGTTCCCTCAATACCTCAACAGATGGGGGAGTCTACTTCACAGACACTTCTGGCTCTGGAAAAAGGCGTGCTGAAACCATGCAAAAACTCGATACTTATATCGACGAGCACGGAGGCACACCAAAGGCCCCTGAACAAACGACAGGAAAAACGAGAGACGGAGGAGGTATCACAACAGGGGATGTCCCACAAGGCTACAGCCTCACCAAAGAAATCAATACTTCAAGCTATACAGGACTGTCTTATCCTTGGGGACAATGTACCTGGTTTGTCTACAACCGAGGAAAAGAGGTCGGTGTTAGCTTCGGAGAGTACATGGGAAATGGTGGTCAATGGATGAATGCCCCTGGTTATCAGACAACTCATACCCCAACCGAACACTCCGCACTATCTTTTAGCCCAGGACAAGCTGGTGCAGATACAACCTATGGCCACATTGCCTTTGTGGAACAAGTCAAATCAGATGGCTCCATTCTTATCTCTGAATCAAACGTCAAAGGACTAGGAGTCGTTAGCTACCGCACTTTTGATGCAGATACAGCAAAACAATTTACTTATGTTATTGGACACTAACACACTATTGAATTTTTTATGCTATAATTCTTCTATGATGTACATTTGAGGTATTATTATGGTTGAATTAAACGCAAAAGTAAAGATGGATGATGATATGTATCAAAAGTATCTAAATGGAGAAGTAGATGTACGAGGTGTAGTATTAGGAAATGAAAGAATTCAACCCTATCAAGAAATTGAATTCATTGACGAAGACAATTCTGAGAATTTAGATTCCGATCCACTTTCCGTTTCCGATAGCCATAAAAACGAAAACACTGATAATAGCAATGCTACCTTAGCTGTAGTTGCAGCTTTTGTACTTGGGGTAGGGGCAAAAGTTTTATACGATAAAGCAAAGCCTAAAATCGCACATATAATTGAAGAAAGACAGAAACCTAGTGAAAATGCTATAGAAATTCAGCAAAATTTCAACACAGCATTAAAATTTTACGCATCAGAACCAAACAATCCACAGGCTATCTCCGAGCTACAGTATTGGATAACTAAACTCAAGTCAGATAATAAAAAAGATGCCAAGTTCCTAAAAAAGAATTTGACAGAAAAAATCAATACGTTATTATTATTTTTCGAAGAGATAGATAATAAAAGTATCAAGAAATTGCACTTTGAAGATAAATTGGATAAACTAGACTACCACTTTAAGCAGCTTCAGAAAAAAAATGAATTAATTAAAACATAAAATAAGATCCGAAAAATCGGGTCTTTTTTGCATTAAAGGAGAATATTTGGAGCAGATCCAACCTATCGACACATCGCTTTTGTGGAACAAGTCAAATCAGATAGCTCCATCCTTATCTCTGAATCAAACGTCAAAGGCCTAGGAGTCGTTAGCTATCGTACTTTTGATGCAGAAACAGCAAAACAATTTACTTATGTTATTGGAAAATAGAAAGGAGTTATTTATGCTAAAGCTTAAATACGTACCAGTTGAAAACTGCAAAGCCGAATGGGGTGATAAGTTAGCATTAATGAAAAGATTTGAGGGATTAAAATTGAAAACCTTAAACAATCTGCTAACTGAGATGAGAATGAATCCCCAATTCAAAGACTATGTGATTAATTCTGGTCACAGAACTGTTTGGATCAACTTCGAGGGTTTCTTAAATTTCTTACGCTATAGGCAAAATAAACGATTTAAAGAGGTGGGATAATGGAACAAGTTAAAATAGCTAATATTACTCAAAAAACAACAAGACCTACTGATAAAACTGGATATATTGAAGTAAAATTTAGAACCTACTTCAATAACCCGTTAACGAATAAACGCAGAGAGATCCTATCAGAATGGTACACTATCGCCAATAAAAAGGATAGTACAGGAAAAATAAAGCTATCTCCTCAAATTAAAGCTATTATCCATAAAGAACTTCAAGAGAAGGCCAATAAAGTTTATGAAGAGCTGACTAGAACTATTCTTCTAGAAAAATCAGATATCACGCTTGATGAGGTCTGGAATGAATGGCATAATGAACGAGTTGAAAGACAACTAGTTGCTCCTAAAACATTAGCAGGTGAAGATGGTAGATACCGTAACCATATTACTAAGCAAATCCCTAAGGGTTCGATTTTAAAAAATATCCCATCTAGTTTAATAAAAAACTTACTTGATAATCTTTATCCTATAGGAAACCATAAAAGACTCGCACAAGGTGTAAAATCCGATCTAACATCAATCTATAAGTTTGCTATTCTTCATGATTATATTTCTCCTGACCAAAATCCCATGCCTTATATAACAATTGGTAGGAAAGGGCTTTCTGACGAATTAGAACGTTTAAAGAAATCAGATATAGAAGATCAATATCTTGAATCTTGGGAACTCAAAGAAGTATTATCCATTGTTCGTAAGTACAATGAACAGTATGCACGTATTTTTGAATTTCAAGCACTAACCGGAATGCGTATTGGTGAAGTGCTCGGTTTAAAGGAGGAAGCTATTGATTTTAATAAAAATATAGCCTCAGTTATTAGAACTCGTGCTACTCATGGAGGAGCCTCTGAAGATAGCTATGAAGGTAATGTAAAAAACTTACAAAGTTACCGAAATGTCCAATTATCTAAAAGGGCTATTGAAATTCTTAAAGAGGAAATTGAGTTAAATCACCAACATATAAGATTCAATCCTGATTATAAAGATAATGGATGGATTTTCACCTCTAAGAGCATCCATAAACCTGATTACAATGGTACTCCTCTTCATTACAGTGTATTAAACAACTTCCTCAACTCTTCAGAAAATGGTAAACTAAACCGCAAGGGAAACCCGAGACGGGCAGGAATCGATATTGACAATAAGCTTAGTTTCAAGAAACATATTACAACTCATATCTTTCGACACACGCATATCAGCTTCTTGGCTGAACAAGGAGTACCTTTAGAGGCTATTCAAGATCGTGTTGGACATTCTAGAGGTAGTCGAGTAACAGAAATTTATTTGCATATCACTAAAAAAACAAAGGATCAAATTATACCTATCCTTGATACTCTTACACAATAAGTGTGGCAAATCTGTGGCAAAACATAAGAAAAAGGCTTGTCCATATTGGACAAACCCTTTCATTTCAAGCTTATATAGTCTAATTAAGCTTTGTTTGCTGAACCGAATACGTCGATACGTTCTTCAACAGCTTCTGTAATAGCTTCGAAACCTGGTTTCAAGAATTTACGTGGGTCGAAGAGTTTCTTCTTGTCGTATTCTGCTTCATTTGCTTCGTATTCAGCAACAAATTTACGTGTTGCGTTAGCAAATGCGATTTGACATTCAGTGTTAACGTTAACTTTAGCAACACCAAGTTTGATAGCTTCTTGGATTTGATCATCAGGAATACCTGATCCACCGTGCAATACGATTGGGAAGTTAGGAACAGCTTCTGTCAATTTTTGCAAGTGGTCAAGGTGAAGTCCGCTCCAGTTTTCTGGGTAAGGACCGTGGATGTTACCGATACCTGCTGCAAGGAAGTCGATACCAGTTGCAACCATAGCTTTAGCATCTTCGATTGGTGCCAATTCACCATCACCGATGATACCATCTTCTTCACCACCGATTGTACCAACTTCAGCTTCAACTGATACACCGTTAGCGTGTGCAAATTCAACAACTTTAGCTGCTTTTTCAAGGTTTTCTTCAACTGGAAGGTGTGAACCGTCAAACATAACTGAAGTGTAACCTACACGGATACATTCCAAAGCATCATCGTAGTGACCGTGGTCAAGGTGAATAGCAACTGGTACAGTGATACCCATTGATTCAACCAATTCTTCGATAAGAACTTTACACAATTTGTAACCACCCATGTACTTAGCTGCACCCATAGAAGTTTGGATAAGTACTGGAGCTTGTTTAGCTTCTGCTGCACGCAAGATAGCTTGAGTCCACTCAAGGTTGTTTGTGTTAAATCCACCAACTGCGTAACCATTATCACGAGCTGCTTGGACAAATTTTTCTGCTGAAACGATTGCCATTATAAAGGCCTCCTATATTTTTTTGGGTTTGAACCCGTTTACAAGTTTATTCTATCACAATTAGACTCAAAAAACTAGCTTTTCTACAATTTGTAAGCGTTTTGATTTTTTAATACAAAAAAACCAGTCATCTGACTGGTTACTCTGCGGAAAGAGGGACTTGAACCCTCACGACCTAAAGCGGTCACAGGATCCTTAGTCCTGCGCGTCTGCCAATTCCGCCATTTCCGCTAACAACATTAGTTATTATATCAAGATTGACAACTCGTGTCAATAGTTTTTTTGAAAGTTTTTTATAACTTTCTCTTGTCTCTTTCGAAACAACTACTATATAATACCATTTATTGTTTACTGACGTCAATACTTTTTTGCCTTTTTTTAAATTTTTTAGCAAAAGTTATCTATTATATCTTTTATCAAATGTTAAGCTAAACTCTTATTCAGTTTATCTAATTTCTCTCTAAGGGGAGCTAAGTAAACTTCTTCTCCAAAACCACGCGATTTTAAGCCATCCTCAGCACAAGCCAATAACGATTCTGTCAAAGGTAAAATCATTTTGAGGCCTGTAGCAGAAATATCTTTTTTCGAAAATAAACGACGAATTCTAGGAAAATCATAGTCAAATGCTTCAAAAAAAGGTGAGTCATTCAAAATATTTTCCAGCTTTTCCAAATTGACTAAAAGACCAAGGTGAAAGGCTGCTGGTGCAAAGGTTGATGAGAAAGGTTGAGTACAAACACTGCGAAACTCAATCGTCCCTCGCGTCGTTAAATCTTGGAATTGATAAGAACGGTGAGTCTTAAAATCTTCCTCACTTGGTTCAATCGTGACTACTTCGCCACGAATAGAGTGTGCTTTAATAGATGGCGTACTTAGATAGTCTTTAGCACGTAATGGTTCAAAATAGTAGGTTTCGTCACCACGCTTAGCAGTAAAAATGGCTGTCTCAGACAAGTAAGAAAAATAGTCATCTTCATTCTTAAATACCTTAGGAAATACTCCTGCATTTTCCTCAAACACACCATGCATGGAATTCTCCCAGAAAACATCACGGGAAAGCGCTAAATCCCAATCAGAACCCCAAAACTCAGAGTTTGCCAATAATACTGCCTTGGGTCCCTCTATTTGGTTAAAAGCATTTAAGACTCTTAAATAGGACGTTTTTGAAACATCTAATTGTACCTGACTCCCACAGATGAAAGAAGCATATTCTGGATAATCATGAAAGAAAGGATCGTTCTTTGCTTTAGATAGTTCGAGAAAATCCATAAGCATTTCATAACGAGGAGATTTAACAGGTCTGTTGTCATTTTTTGCCCAGTTTGGATTCACTCCCCAACCTTGCAACTCATGATTATGATTCTGAAGATAGGGTTGGATTATACTGAGGTAAGTATCCAGACGTTCCTCAACCTCAGAAATTCTCTCAGCCTTTGCAAAAGCAAACTCGATCGTATTGTACGAAACTTCAAAAAGAATCATGTCTCCAGAAGCTTTATCGATAAGCTGAATAGGATTATTATCAGAATCATACTTATCAGCTTGAAAATCAAAATTATCCAAGAGATGGACTAGTAACTGTTTTGTAAGAGAGACATCTGTAGCATTACCACTCAAATTAACAACTGGGTATTCCAACTCAATCCCCACAAATAATTCGGGTTGCTCCTTAATTGGCTCATAGTACCTTTGCTTAAGCAGTTCCTTGGCTGTTGTCAAAATAATGTCCCCCTTTTTAAAATAAGCTTATTTCATTATATCAAAATATTCAGACGATTTATAGCCCAAAAAAACGCCTGCTTACGAAAAATAACCGTATTACCTTTCGTAAACAAGCGTTACATGCTTATTTATTCCCATTTTTATGATGAGTGTTCCCGCTAGGCGTATGCCTAGCGGTAGACCAGAGCTAGACTAAGAAAAGCTAAGCTATTCCATCATCATAACACTCAACAAAATTGATAAAAATTAAACAAGTTCGATGATTGCCATTGGGGCAGCATCGCCACGACGTGGTTCTGTTTTAAGGATACGAGTGTATCCACCGTTACGTTCAGCATAACGAGGTGCGATTTCTGAGAAAAGTTTTTGAAGAGCAGTTGTTGATGTATATTTATCAGTTGCTTCATCATAGCTTTCAGATGCAATTTCGTTACGTACAAATGCAGCTGCTTGACGACGTGCGTGCAAATCACCACGTTTACCAAGAGTGATCATTTTTTCAACTGTTTTACGGATTTCTTTAGCACGTGCTTCAGTTGTAACGATTGCTTCGTTAATGATAAGATCTGTAGTCAAATCACGAAGAACCGCTTTACGTTGTGAGCTTGTGCGTCCAAGTTTACGGTAAGCCATGTTATCCTCCTATGTTATTATTTATCGTTTTTGAGCCCAAGTCCAAGATCAGCCAACTTAACTTTGACTTCTTCAAGAGATTTACGACCTAGGTTACGGACTTTCATCATTTCAGGCTCAGTTTTTTCTGTCAAATCATGAACGGTATTAATACCGGCACGTTTCAAACAGTTATATGAGCGTACAGACAAATCAAGTTCTTCGATGGTACGGTCAAGCACCTTTTCATCGTTCACTTTTTCAGTTTCTTTCATTACATCAGTAGCTTTAGCAACATCAGTAAGGTCAGTAAACAAATTCAAGTGTTCAATCAAAACGCGAGCCGAGAGACCGAGGGCATCTTCAGGGATGATTGTTCCGTTTGTCATGATTTCGATTGTCAATTTATCAAAACCATCATTGCTACCTACACGGGCAGGTTCAACTTGATAATTGACTTTTTTCACTGGTGTGTAGATTGAATCTACAGCCAATGTTCCCACTGGTGCATCATCTTTCTTGTTTTCATCTGCTGGAACATAACCACGGTTTGTAGCTACTGTCATAGTCGCTTTCAAAGAAGCGCCGTCAGCGATAGTGAAAAGATAATGATCAGGGTTAACAATTTCAATGTCGCTATCAGTCAAGATATCTCCAGCAGTAACTTCAGCTGGACCTTGAACATCAAGTTCAATTGTTTTTTCGTCTTCGACGTAAGATTTTACAGCAAGTCCTTTAATATTAAGGATGATTTGCATCACGTCTTCACGGACGCCTGGTACGGTATCAAATTCGTGGAGTACTCCATCAATCTTAATTGATGTTACGGCAGCACCTGGAAGTGATGACAAAAGTACACGACGAAGAGAGTTACCCAAAGTTGTACCATAACCACGTTCTAGTGGTTCGATGACAAATTTGCCGTAATCTTTATTTTCATCAATTTTTGTTATTATTGGTTTTTCAAACTCAATCATTTATTATACTCCCTCGAAACGAACCTTGTGTACTATTGTTATTAAAGATTACACACGACGACGTTTTGGAGGACGACAACCATTATGTGGTACAGGTGTTACATCACGGATTGCTGTTACTTCAAGACCTGCAGCAGCAAGAGCACGGATAGCAGACTCACGACCTGAACCAGGACCTTTAACAGTTACTTCAACTGTTTTAAGACCATGTTCTTGTGCAGATTTAGCAGCAGCTTCTGAAGCCATTTGTGCAGCAAATGGTGTAGATTTACGAGAACCTTTGAAACCAAGAGCACCAGCTGATGACCATGCTACAGCGTTACCATGCACATCTGTAATCATAACAATAGTGTTATTGAAAGTAGCGTGAATGTGAGCAATACCAGATTCGATATTCTTTTTCACACGACGTTTACGTGTTGGTTTAGCCAATGTTTTTACCTCCTATTTTATTTTAATTATTTTTTCTTACCTGCAATCGCAACAGCTTTACCTTTACGAGTGCGGGCATTGTTTTTAGTGTTTTGTCCACGGACAGGAAGTCCACGACGGTGACGGATACCACGGTATGAACCGATTTCCATCAAACGTTTGATGTTAAGGTTAACTTCACGACGAAGGTCACCTTCAACTTTGATTGCATCCACTTCGCGACGGATAGCGTCTTCTTGATCGTTTGTCAAATCTTTAACGCGGATGTCTTCAGAAACACCTGCAGCAGCCAAGATTTTCTTAGATGTTGCAAGTCCGATACCGTATACGTAAGTAAGTGAAATTACTACACGTTTATCGTTTGGAATGTCAACTCCAGCAATACGAGCCATGATTTCTCCTTTCTATATTATCCTTGACGTTGTTTGTGTTTTGGATTTGTTGGACAAATTACCATAACACGACCGTTACGACGAATAACTTTACAGTATTCGCAAATTGGTTTAACCGATGGTCTTACCTTCATGTTTCAATCCCTCCAATTATTTCGATTATTTAAAGCGGTATGTGATGCGTCCACGTGTCAAATCATAAGGACTCATTTCAACAGTCACACGGTCACCGACCAAAATACGAATGTAGTTTTTACGGATTTTACCAGAAACTGTCGCCAAAATTTGGTGTCCATTTTCCAATTCAACAGTAAACATAGCATTAGGCATAGTTTCTACAACTTTACCTTCAATTTCAATCACGTCTTCTTTTGCCACGCAAAAGTACCCCCTAAAATTTCGATTTGATTTCCTCTGAGCACAGAGGTAACAATTATAAGTCAGACTAAAGTATTATAACATGCTTAAGTCTGATACGCAAGTAAGATTATATAATTATTTAATTGCTGCAATCGCTTTTTTAACATCAGCGAATACATCGTCGATATCTTGGTTACCTTGAATATCAGATACAAGACCAAGCTCACGGTAATGTGCAATAATTGGCTCACCTTGAGCAATATTCACATCCAAGCGGCGTTTCACTGTTTCTGGTTTGTCATCTTCACGTTGGTAATAGTCTTCTTCCTTGTAGTCAGCTGGTGGGTTGAATACTTTATGGTAAGTTTCACCTGTTTCGCGGTGAATAATACGACCACTCAAGCGTTCAAGAAGGCAAGATGGATCCACTTCGATATTGATTACTCCATCAAGCTCCAAACCAAGATCAACCAAGATTTGATCCAAGGCATGAGCTTGTTCGATTGTGCGAGGAAAACCATCCAAAAGGAATCCTTTTTCCTTAATGTCGTCTTGAGCCAAACGCTCTTTAACGATTCCGTTTGTTACTTCATCTGGTACCAATTCACCTTTATCGATGAATGATTTGGCCAAAACACCCATTTCAGTTTGGTTAGCCATAGCAGCACGGAACATATCACCAGTTGAGATGTGAGCTACACCAAATTCTTCAACAATTTTTGCAGCTTGAGTCCCTTTACCAGCACCTGGTAGACCCATAATTAAAAGATTCATCTTACGAACTCCTTATTTTTGTTTTCAAATAACTCTATCAAGGTTTTAACACATTGGTAGAGTTATCAAAAAACAAAAGAGAAGGGACAGAAAGTAACCTTTCTTTCCCTCTCAATTGTTCATGAGAAGACTTAGTCTTCAAGATTCATAAATCCAACGTACTGACGTTTCAATAGGTAACCTTCGAGTTGTTTCATACCTTCGATACCAGTTGAAATCAAGATCAAGAGAGATGTACCACCAAGCGCGATTGAGCTTGTAAGGTGCATAAACTGTTGAGCCGCAATTGGAGCCAATGAAATAAACGCGAGAAATACAGCCCCGATTGTTGCCAATCTCTTAAGCAATGAAGACATGTACTTTTCAGTCTCACGACCTGGACGAACACTAGGAATGTAAGACCCATTCTTTTGAAGATTTTCAGCAGTTTTTTCAGGATTTACTTGGACAAATGTGTAGAAGAATGAGAATAAGATAATCAATATCGCATAAGTAATCATTCCACTAGGTGTATTATACGAGAGTAGTCCTTGTAAGTGTGATAACCATGTAACCTTCGAGAAGAATGGAAGAATAGTACTAGGAATTGTTGTAATCGAGCTAGCAAAGATAACGGGAATAACACCAGCTGGATTTACTTTCAATGGAAGGTAAGAACTCGTTGGAGCCCCTTGAACCAATTTAGTATATTGAATTGGAATTTGATATTCTGCCTGTTGAACAAATGTCGTAAAGAAGACAATCGCCAAACCTACCACAATTAGCAAAGCAACTATGATATATGAACGAGTCAATTCTCCTGAACGAACGTTGACAAAGAAATCCTCGTAAATTGTTGAGAACATTTTTGGGATAGAAGCAATGATCCCTGAAAAGATAATCATTGACACACCATTACCAAAACCTTTATCTGTGATTTGTTCACCAAGCCATGTCACAATTATGCTACCAGCAGTTAGAATTGTCCCAATCAATAGGTAGGTTGAAACATTTGGTGTTTTAACCAATGAAATTGATGAGAGAGTATTAAAACTTGCTGTAATACCAATCGATTGAACAAAGGCTAAAACAAGAGTGATGTAGCGAGTCGCTTGGTTCAATTTACGACGACCAACTTCCCCTTGTTTGCCCCACTCTACAAATTTTGGATAAATATCCATCTGCAAAAGTTGGACAATGATTGATGCTGTAATGTAAGGACTAACCCCCATCGAGAAGATAGAGAAGTTATTCATGGCATTACCAGACACCAAGTTAAGCATGTTCAAGAAAGGTAAATCACTTAATTGTTTCAAACTTTCCGCATTGATACCAGGAACTGTTACATGAGTCCCTACACGAAAAACGAAAATAATGAAGATTGTAAATAAAATCTTATTACGAACGTTTTTGACTTTCAATGCGTCTTTTAATAGTTTAAAGAACATAATGAGTTACCCCTCATTAGATGACTTCGATTGAACCACCTTTAGCAGTGATAGCTGCTTCAGCAGATTTTGAGAATTTAGCTGCTTTAACAGTCAATTTCTTAGTCAATTCGCCGTTACCAAGAACTTTAACGCCTGATTTTTCAGCACGAACGATTCCAGCTTCTTTAAGAACTGCTGGAGTTACTTCTGTACCATCTTCAAAGACGTTCAATTGATCAAGGTTTACAAGTGCGTATTCTTTAGCGTTGATGTTAGTGAATCCACGTTTTGGAAGACGACGGAACAATGGAGTTTGTCCACCTTCAAATCCTGGACGTACGCCACCACCGCTACGAGCTTTTTGACCTTTTTGACCACGGCCTGAAGTTTTACCGTTACCAGATGAAGTACCACGACCTACACGGTTACGGACTTTACGAGAACCTTCAGCAGGTTTCAATTCATGAAGTTTCATTATTATTTTCTCCTCTTTTTGTAAAATGCTAGCGCCTCTAACCAAGTAAGGTAGCTTAATTAGAAACTCGCCTATACATGAAATTCAGTTTAAGTCGCAAGGGAACCCTCACGACTTAAATCAATTTTTATTTAACGTCTTCTACAGTTACCAAGTGAGATACTGCGTTGACCATACCACGGATAGCAGCGTTGTCTTCTTTAACAACTGAGCTATTCAATTTACCAAGTCCAAGAGCAACAACTGTTTTACGTTGTTCTGGTTTGCGTCCGATTGGAGACTTAGTCAAAGTAATTTTAATTTGAGCCATTGTTATCTCCTTTCTTATGCCAAGTCAGATACTGAAATGCCACGAAGAGCCGCAACTTCTTCAGCACGTTTAAGTTGTTTCAATCCTTCAACAGTCGCACGAACGATGTTGATTGGAGTGTTTGAACCGAGTGATTTAGATGTTACATCAGCAACACCAGCCAATTCGATGACGGCACGAACTGCACCACCAGCGGCAACCCCAGCCCCTTCAACAGCTGGTTTCAACAATACTTTCGCTCCACCAAATTCTGAACGAACTTCGTGAGGAATAGTTGTACCAACCATAGGAACTTCGATAAGGTTTTTCTTAGCTGCTTCAACTGCTTTACGGATAGCTTCTGGAACCTCTTGAGATTTACCAGTACCAAATCCTACGCGACCATTACGGTCACCAACAACAACAAGAGCAGCAAAACGCATGTTGCGTCCACCTTTTACAACTTTAGTAACACGGTTGATAGCAACTACGCGTTCTTCAAGTTCTACTGCATTATCTTTAAATGCCATTATTAAGTGTCCTCCCTATTAGAATTTCAATCCGTTTTCACGAGCTGAGTCAGCCAAAGCTTTAACACGTCCGTGATAGAGATATCCACCGCGGTCAAACACCACTTCAGAAATACCTTTAGCTACTGCGCGTTCAGCAACAAGTTTACCGACAACAACGGCTTGTTCTGTTTTAGTTCCTTTAGAAACTTCTTTATCAAGAGTTGATGCACTTGCGAGCGTTACACCCGCTACGTCATCAATAACTTGAGCGTAGATGCCTGTATTAGAACGGAAAATGTTCAAACGTGGGCGATCAGCAGTTCCAGAGAGTTTTCCGCGAACGCGACGGTGACGTTTTTGGCGGAGTTTGTTTTTATCTGGTTTCGAAATCACAATTTTCACCTCTTAATTATAATGCTTGCTCATGAGAGCTTTTGGTAAAGAGACAATCCAAAAAGAATTGCCAAAAGGATAAAATCCTATTATTTACCAGTTTTACCTTCTTTACGACGTACGTATTCACCAACGTAACGGATACCTTTACCTTTGTAAGGTTCTGGTGAACGAAGGCTACGGATGTAAGCAGCTGTTTGACCAACAACTTCTTTATTAATACCACTTACAACGATTGAAGTTGCAGATGGTACTTCAAAAGTAATACCTTCTGGAGCTTCAACTTCGTCTTGGTGAGATTTACCAACTGAAAGAACAAGTTTTTTTCCTTGGAGTTGCGCACGGTATCCGACACCGCGCATTTCAAGTTCTTTTTTGAAACCTTCAGAAACACCAACAACCATGTTGTTCAAGTTTGCACGTGAAGTACCGTGGATTGTTTTGTTTTCTTTTGAGTCGTTTGGACGGTGAAGTGTAACTTCGTTGCCTTCAACTTTGATTTCAATGTTTTTGTTAAACTCACGAGTGAGTTCGCCTTTAGGTCCTTTAACAGTAACAACGTTATCGTTGTTTGTTACTTCAACACCAGCAGGCAAAGTAATAACTTTATTACCAATACGTGACATAGTATTTAATTCTCCTGTTAGATTATCAAGCCACAAAGTGACTAGTTTTCACGGGGATGAGTCTCATCGAATATAATCAATGAAACTCGCACAAATCATTTGAGATAGGTGCTTAGTATCAGCTTCTTACCAAACGTAAGCGATAACTTCTCCACCAACGTTCTTTTGACGAGCTTCTTTGTCAGTCAAAAGACCTTCTGAAGTAGAGATGATCGCGATTCCAAGTCCGTTAAGAACTTTAGGAACATCTTCACGTTTAGAGTAAACACGAAGACCTGGTTTTGAGATACGTTTCAAGTTAGTGATAACACGTTCACCGTTTTGTCCGTATTTCAAGAATACGCGGATGATACCTTGTTTGTCATCTTCGATAACTTCAACGTTTTTTACGAAACCTTCACGTTTAAGGATTTCAGCGATACCTTTTTTAATGTTTGATGCAGGTACTTCAAGTACTTCGTGTTTAGCTTGGTTAGCGTTACGAATACGTGTCAAGAAATCTGCAATTGGGTCAGTCATAACCATTTTATATTTTCTCCTCTTACTAGTAGTTTGAATAATTCACTTGCTAGTTAATGATTGAGCTAGGCTCAGATTGTGTTTAATACATTCAAATTAGATAAACCAACTTGATTGTATCATGTTTTTACCAAGAAGCTTTGGTAACACCTGGAATTTGACCTTTGTAAGCCAATTCACGGAAGCAAACACGGCAAAGTTTAAATTTGCGATAAACTGAGTGTGGACGTCCACAACGTTCGCAACGAGTGTAAGCTTGCGTAGAGAACTTAGCAGGGCGTTTGTTCTTAGCAATCATTGATTTTTTAGCCAATTTATTTACCTCCTAGATTATTTTGCAAAAGGCATTCCAAGGCCTTTAAGCAATTCACGACCTTCTTCGTCAGTGTTAGCAGTAGTTACGATAACGATATCCATACCACGTACTTTATCAACATCGTCGAAGTTGATTTCTGGGAAGATAAGTTGTTCTTTAACACCAAGTGTGTAGTTACCACGTCCATCAAATGATTTAGTTGGAACACCATGGAAGTCACGAACACGTGGAAGTGATACTGATACCAATTTATCCAAGAATTCGTACATGCGTTCACCACGAAGGGTAACTTTAGCACCGATCGCTACACCTTCACGAAGACGGAAGCCAGCGATTGATTTCTTAGCTTTAGTAATCAATGGTTTTTGACCTGAAATAAGTGCCAACTCAGCAGCAGCTTTTTCAAGAGTTTTAGCGTTGTTTACAGCTTCACCAACACCCATGTTGATAACGATTTTATCAACTTTTGGCACAGCCATAACTGAAGAATAGTTAAATTTTTCAGTCAAAGCTGGAATTACTTCGTTAGTGTATTTTTCTTTAAGACGGTTAGCCATTTAATACTTTCTCCTTTCCTTCGTGATTAGTCAAGCACTTCGCCTGATTTTTTGTTGTAACGAACTTTTTTGCCGTCAACAACTTTGTAACCTACACGTCCAGCTACACCGTTCTTGTCAAGAACTTGAACGTTTGAAGCATGGATTGGTGCTTCTTTTTCCACGATAGCACCTTGAGGGTTTTCAGCTGATGGTTTTTGGTGTTTTTTGATGATTGCAACACCTTCAACAACAACTTTGTTTACTTTTGGAAGAGCTTTAAGAACTACTGCTTCAGTTCCTTTGTCTTTACCAGCAATAACGCGAACTTTATCGCCTTTTTTTACAAACATTTGAGTATTTCTCCTATTATTTCTTACGCCCTAATGGGCACCCTGAATATATCAGGGGACTAAGTTTGTGTTAATTCAGATTAAAGTACTTCTGGCGCCAAAGATACGATACGCATGTATCCACCTTCACGCAATTCACGTGCAACAGGGCCAAAGATACGAGTTCCACGAGGAGTTTTGTCATCGCGGATGATTACTGCAGCGTTGTCATCAAACTTGATGTATGAACCGTCTGGACGGCGAGCACCAGTTTTTGTACGAACGATAACAGCTTTAACAACATCACCTTTTTTAACAGCTCCACCTGGTGTAGCTTGTTTTACAGTTGCAACGATAACGTCGCCGATGTTAGCGAATTTACGTCCTGAACCACCAAGAACTTTGATAGTCAAGATTTCACGAGCACCGCTATTATCAGCAACTTTTAAGCGACTTTCTTGTTGAATCATTTCAATTGTCTCCTTTTAGTTTTATTAGATAATAACAGCTTCTTCCACAACTTCTACAAGACGGAAGCGTTTTGTAGCTGAAAGTGGGCGAGTTTCCATGATACGAACGATATCGCCTTCTTTAGCAACGTTGTTTTCATCATGTGCTTTGTATTTTTTAGAATAGTTGATACGTTTACCATAGACTGGGTGGTTACGTTTAGTTTCAACTACAACTGTGATTGTTTTATCCATCTTGTCAGATACTACGCGTCCAACAAGGGTTTTACGTTGATTACGTTCCATTATTAGAATTGCTCCTTTCCCAATCTATTATTTGATTTCAGATTGCACAGTTTTAACACGTGCAATTTGTTTTTTCACTTCGTTCAAACGGGCAGTTTGATCAAGTTGACCTGCTGCAGCTTGGAAACGAAGGTCGAAAAGTTCTTTCTTAAGTTCGTTTTCTTTTTTAGCAAGCTCTTCTTGAGACAAGCCACGAAGCTCAGCAACAAACTTTTTGATTTCTTCAAGTTTCATGTCTTCTCCTTATTCTGCTTCACGTTTCACGAATTTACATTTAACTGGCAATTTATGGCTAGCAAGACGAAGCGCTTCACGTGCAACTTCTTCAGAAACACCTGCGATTTCGAACATTACTTTACCACGTTTAACTGGTGCTACCCAACCTTCAGGTGCCCCTTTACCAGAACCCATACGTACACCGATAGCTTTAGCAGTGTATGATTTGTGTGGGAAGATCTTGATCCAAACCTTACCACCACGTTTCATGTAACGAGTCATGGCAATACGAGCAGCCTCGATTTGACGGTTTGTGATCCAGTGGCTAGTTGTAGCTTGAAGACCGTATTCACCGAATGATACTTCTTTACCACCTTTAGCCTCACCGCGCATTTTTCCACGGAATTCACGACGGTGTTTAACACGTTTAGGTACTAACATTTGTTATTTGCCTCCTTTAGTGTTTTTACGAGCTGGAAGAACTTCTCCACGGTAGATCCAAACTTTAACACCAAGTTTACCGTAAGTTGTGTCAGCTTCTTCCCAAGCGTAATCGATATCAGCGCGAAGTGTGTGAAGCGGAACTGTACCTTCAGAGTATCCTTCTGCACGGGCGATATCTGCACCGTTCAAACGACCTGATACTTGAGTTTTGATTCCTTTAGCTCCAGCACGCATTGCACGTTGGATAGCTTGTTTTTGTGCACGACGGAAAGCAACACGTTGCTCAAGTTGGCGAGCAATTGTTTCACCAACAAGGTGAGCGTCCAAATCAGGTTTCTTGATTTCAACGATGTTGATGTGTACTTGTTTTCCAGTCAATTTGTTAAGTTGAGCGCGAAGAGCGTCAACGTTTGATCCACCTTTACCGATAACCATACCTGGTTTAGCAGTGTGAAGTGAAACAATAACTTTGTTTACAGCACGTTCAATTTCAATAGTTGAAACTGAAGCGTCTGCAAGTTCTTTTTGAATGAATTTGCGGATTGCCAAATCTTCGTGAAGGTAATCTGCGTATTCTTTTTCAGCATACCATTTCGCATCCCAGTCACGGATGATCCCGACACGCATACCAATTGGATGTACTTTTTGACCCACGAGTTTACCTCCTTATTTTTCTGACACAACTACTGTTACGTGAGTTGTGCGTTTGTTGATTGGTGAAGCTGAACCTTTCGCACGTGGACGGAAACGTTTCATTGTTGGTCCTTCGTTTGCGAATGTTTCAGATACTACCAAGTTAGCTTTTTCCAAACCAAAGTTGTTTTCTGCGTTAGCGATAGCAGAGTTAAGAGTTTTCTCAACAATGCGTGCTGCTTTGTTTGGAGTGAATTTCAAGATTGCGATTGCATCAGCAACGTTCTTACCACGGATAAGATCAAGAACAAGACGTGTTTTACGAGGTGAAACACGCACTGTACGAGCCATTGCTTTAGCTGAAGTAATTTCTGCCATTTATGTTCTCCTTATTTTCTACGTGTCTTCTTGTCGTCTGCAGCGTGACCTTTGTAAGTACGAGTTGGTGCAAATTCACCAAGTTTGTGACCTACCATGTCTTCTTGGATGTAAACAGGAACGTGTTTACGTCCATCATAAACTGCGATAGTATATCCGATGAAACTTGGGAAAATCGTTGAACGACGTGACCAAGTTTTAATTACTTTTTTCTTTTCGTCATTTGCTTGAGCTTCAACTTTTTTCATCAAATGCTCATCGACGAAAGGTCCTTTTTTAAGACTACGTCCCATTTTGTAGTTTTCTCCTTTAAATTGAATGTACCACAGCGGCTTGCACTAAGAAGTGCTACCGAGTTGGCGGATGTTATGTGCTAAGCGACTAAATTATTTTTCGTTACGACGACGAACGATAAGTTTGTCAGATTTAGCTTTCTTGTTACGAGTTTTAAGACCAAGCGCAGGTTTACCCCATGGAGTAGATGGCGCTTTACGTCCAACTGGTGCTTTACCTTCACCACCACCGTGTGGGTGATCGTTAGGGTTCATTACAGAACCACGAACTGTTGGGCGAATACCTTTCCAGCGATTACGGCCGGCTTTACCAAGGTTGATAAGTGATTGTTGTTCGTTACCTACAGTACCGATAGTTGCACGACATGTACCAAGAACCATACGAACTTCGCCTGATTGAAGACGAACAAGTACGTATTTACCTTCTTGACCCAAAACTTGAGCAGATGCACCAGCAGCACGGATAAGTTCAGCACCTTTACCTGGTTGAAGCTCAATGTTGTGGATAACTGTACCAACTGGGATGTTTGCAAGTGGAAGAGCGTTACCAACTTTGATATCCGCATCTGGACCTGAAACGATACGTTGACCTACTTCAAGACCTTTAGGTGCGATGATGTAAGCTTTAACCCCGTCAGTGTAGTGTACAAGAGCGATGTTTGCAGTACGGTTTGGATCATACTCAATTGTTTTAACAACTGCTTCAACGCCATCTTTGTTACGTTTGAAGTCAATCAAACGGTAGTGACGTTTGTGTCCGCCACCTTGGTGACGTACAGTGATACGACCGTTGTTGTTACGACCAGCTTTGTTCTTAAGAGAAACAAGCAATGATTTTTCAGGAGTGCTTGTAGTGATTTCTGCGAAATCCAAAGAAGTCATGTTACGACGGCCATTTGTCGTTGGTTTATAAACTTTAATACCCACGTTAATTTCTCCTTTGATTATTCAGCTTCAGCTGCAAACAACTCGATTGCTTTAGAATCAGCTGTAAGAGTGATGATAGCTTTTTTAGTTTTTGAAGTGAAACCAGTGTAACGTCCAACACGTTTTTGTTTTGGTTTAACAGTTACAGTGTTCACGCTAGCAACTTTAACACCTTCAAATGCAGCTTCAACTGCTTGTTTGATCAAGAGTTTGTGTGCACGTGTATCAACTTCGAAAGTGTATTTTCCTGCTTCAAGAGCAACCATAGATTTCTCAGTGATAACAGGTTTTTTGATTACGTCATACAAATTCATTATGCAAGAACCTCCTCGATTGATGAGATAGCTTCTTTAGTAACAAGAAGTTTATCTGCGTTTACGATGTCAAGTACACTTGCAGTTGCAGGAGTTGCAACAGTTACGTTTGCAAGGTTACGTGCTGAAAGTTCAGCGAATTTGTTTCCTTCTTCAACGATAACAAGTACTTTAGAATCGATGCTAAGAGCTGAAAGAACGTTTGCGAATTCAGCAGTTTTTGGAGCTGCAAATGAAAGAGCTTCAACTGCTACAAATTTATCTTCTGCAACTTTAGCTGAGTAAACAGATTTCAATGCAAGGCGACGAACTTTTTGTGGAAGTTTGTATCCGTATGAACGTGGAGTTGGTCCGAAGACAACACCACCACCACGCCATTGTGGTGAGCGGATAGAACCTTGACGAGCACGTCCAGTTCCTTTTTGACGCCATGGTTTACGTCCACCACCTGATACTGCTGAACGGTTTTTAACCGCGTGAGTACCTTGGCGAAGGCTAGCACGTTGGCTGATTACGACATCAAATACTACTGATTCGTTTGGTTCGATACCGAAGATAGCGTCGTTAAGTTCAACTGTGCTAACTTCTTTACCAGTTTGGTCAAATAGTTTTACGTTTGCCATTTTTAACTGATTTCTCCTTTCTTATTATTTAGCAGCTTTAACTGCTGATTTGATAGTGATAAGAGATTTCTTAGCACCTGGTACGTTACCTTTGATAAGGATAACGTTTTTCTCTGGGATAACTTGTACAACTTCAAGGTTTTGAATTGTCACACGGTTGCCACCCATACGTCCTGCCAAGTGTTTGTTTTTGAAAACACGGTTAGGCGCAACAGGTCCCATTGAACCTGGACGACGATGGTAACGAGAACCGTGAGCCATAGGTCCGCGTGATTGACCGTGGCGTTTGATAACACCTTGGAAACCTTTACCTTTTGAAGTACCAGTTACGTCAACAACATCTCCAGCTTCGAATGTGTCAACAGTGATTTCTGATCCAACTTCCAAGCCTTCAATGTTTTTGAATTCACGAATGAAGCGCTTAGGAGCTGTGTTAGCTTTCGCTACGTGGCCTTTGGCAGGTTTGTTGCTCAATACTTCGCGTTTGTCGTCAAAACCAACTTGAACTGCTTCGTAACCGTCTGTTTCAACAGTTTTAACTTGAAGCACAACGTTTGGAGTAGCTTCGATGACAGTAACAGGGATAAATTCACCTGCTTCAGTGAAGATTTGAGTCATTCCCACTTTTTTCCCTAAGATTCCTTTTGTCATGAGAAAATATTTCCTTTACTTTATTGTTTTTTCAAAAAGTTTTTTATGAGCGTTTTTTATGCTCAAAAAAGTTTTTAACGAGCGTTTTTTATGCTCAATGAATCAAGCTTTAAATTAAAGTTTGATTTCTACGTTCACACCACTTGGAAGATCAAGTTTCATCAAAGCGTCAACTGTTTTTTGAGTTGGGTTGATGATGTCGATAAGACGTTTGTGTGTACGCATTTCAAATTGTTCGCGAGAATCTTTATATTTGTGAGTCGCACGAATAATTGTGTAGAGACTACGTTCAGTTGGAAGTGGAACTGGCCCAGCAACTGTCGCACCTGTGCGAGTTGCAGTTTCTACGATTTTTTCAGCCGCTGTATCAAGCGTACGGTGTTCGTAAGCTTTCAAACGGATACGAATTTTTTTGTTTGCCATTTTTTCTCCTCTTTCGTCTATTTAAGATAATAGGCTAGCTCCTCAAGAAAACCAACACGGATTGCGTGGCAGTGCAACCAGGCGTGTCGCAACCTCTTGTATCATAGCTAAGCGCTGTATTTACAGCACCATAATATAATAACAAAAGAACCTACTCATTGCAAGGGATTTTTAAAGTTTTTTTCCTTTTTCTTTATTTTCTTTTTTGACTAAACAAAAAATCCACCTTAGATGGATTTTTTATCAACTTTCTTGAGTGTACTCGTATCCCATGTGTTCATAGGCTTTAACCGTTGCAACGCGTCCTGTACGTGTACGCATAATGAATCCTTTTTGAATTAGGTAGGGTTCATACATATCTTCTACCGTTTCTCGCTCTTCTGCAATATTCACCGACAAGGTACCTAGACCAACCGGTCCCCCACCATACATTTCAATCATAGTTCGAAGAATTTTTTGATCGACATAATCTAGTCCTTCATGGTCCACATCCAACATAGTCAACGCCTTGTCTGCAATCTTATCATCAATGATACCATCACCCATGATTTGTGCATAGTCTCTCACGCGCTTAAGTAGGCGGTTAGCAATACGAGGCGTCCCACGGCTACGACGTGCTAGCTCTAGAGCAGCTTCAGGTGTTATAGTCATGTCAAAGATTTCTGAAGTACGTTCAATAATTTCCTTCAAATCTGGTAGCTCATAATATTCCATATGACCATTAATCCCAAAGCGAGCCCTCAATGGATTTGACAACATACCTGCTCGAGTAGTTGCACCTACTAATGTGAACGGTGGTAACTCTAGATGGACACTACGACTTGTTTCGCCTGCACCAATCATGATATCGATGTAGTAATCTTCCATAGCACTATAAAGAACTTCTTCAACTGCCATAGGCATCCGGTGAATCTCATCAATAAATAGGATATCACCTGGCTCCAAGTCATTGAGTATAGCAACTAAATCACCAGCCTTTTCAATTGCTGGCCCAGACGTCTGCTTTAAATTGACGCCCATCTCATTAGCTATCACAAAAGCCATAGTTGTTTTCCCCAAACCTGGAGGACCAAACAAAAGAGTATGATCTAGGGCTTCATCACGAAGTTTAGCTGCCTCTATAAAAATCTTTAATTGGTCTTTAACCTTATCTTGACCAATGTATTCCTTAAAGTACTGTGGACGAAGGGTACGCTCAACATACTCTTCATCTCCTAGTAAATCATTATCTAATATTCTTGCCATAGGCTTATTTTAGCACAAAACAAAAAATGCAGTCAAAATTTGTCCATAAAAAAGAAGACAAGACTTGCCTTCTCTTTTAATTATTTCTTACCACCCTTAACTGGTGCCTTATCAGCTTTCTCTATAGCTTCTTTAATTGTCTTAGTATAGAGTTTAGCGCCACGGTTAATTGAGTCGCTATCAGATCCAAAGTGAACCCCATCTGTACCATTCCAGATAGAAATATTTTCTTTAGCCACTTGATACCAGTCAGCAACTGTCACAAAGTCATATTTCTCCGCCATCTCTAACTCATACTTACGTAACTGAAGCAAAGATTGAGCCTCGTTACCAGATTTACTTCCATTATATGGTGTTACAAAGATAATATGGTGACCCTTAGGTAAATTCTTGATGATTTTATTAATAACGCCTTTATAGTCGTCAATCTCATTAACACCACCAGCAATGACAACATCCTTAGCAAGAGCATTGCTATCTGCGTAATCTTTAAGCAAATCGTTGATTGTTGATAGGTTACGACTGACTACTGCATCTATAGCGACATTACCAATACTTGATTCCAGCTGATCTTTTGATCTAAGAGCTACGGAGTCCCCTAAAATTGTCACTCCCTTATTCACACCAAATGAAGTAGCCTGACTGTTCTCCGCATTTGTACGCGTCAATTTCATCTTAGTTTGAGCTTGCGACAAACCATTAGCTTCTAAATCTTTCTCAAAGTTCCCTACAGCCGGCGCAAAGAGAGAAATAAGCACTGTAATTAAGGTGAGACCACTAAATACATAAAGCACAATATGTCGGTACGGCGTCAAGTCTAGGTCTATTCCAAAGAGACTGGCCTTTCTTCCTGCAATAAATGGCTCTATTATATAGTAGGAAAGTGTCGCAAAAACAATTGACAGAATCGTTGTCAGAATGACTGCAATAATATTATTGGTCAATTGACTAAAGATAATATATAGTGGCCAGTGAAAAAGATAGACACTATAACTGATTTCTGCCAGATAACTAATAAGAGCAGGCTCTGATTTTCCAGGCAATTTCTCATGGAGGACACGGGCAGAGTAGATCATAACAGCCGTGAACAAACTAGCCAAAACAAAACCAAATAGATAGGTGATGCGTTCCTCAAAATGAAGGACTAAGCCCAACAATACAAGCAAGGCAAAACTTCCTACCATATAAAGGACTGTCTTTTTCAGAGTCCAAAGACGTATATTTTTCTTGAACCTAGCGGTCGTTTCATACACACCTGAAAGTGTCGCAAAGAGCGAGCCTAGGAAGAAGGGATAGGCATGCGTAATTGATGAGAAATATAAGCGAGAAAAACTATCAACAAAGAAAGCGCTAATAAACATTGATAGGAAGCTCACCATAAAGCAGGCAAGAGATACCATAAAGACTAGGCCTCTAAATTGATTTTGATGTTTGACACGCTTAGCTAGGAACCAAAGCAAGGCACCCCAAAGGATATAATAGTGAACCTCAATAGCCAGACTCCATGTATGGAGGTAAATATGCTGGTTAAACTGGTTCTCGTAGTTTCCTCCAGTCAGAATCTCATAATAGTTAGTTACAAAACCGATAACAGAGGTAATTTGACGTCCAATACCTGCAATAAAATCATTTCGAACCAAGAGTGCCAAAGGGGTACAGATAAGAACCATCAACACAAGTGGTGGTACGATCCGGTAGAAGCGTCGTCGCATAAAACCAAGGTAATCAATGCGATGCGTCCGAGATACCTCATCGATCAAAAGCGCTGTAATCAAATACCCTGAGAAGGTAAAGAAGACATCAACACCGATGAAGCCCCCAGGAAGAATACTTGGGAAGAAATGATAGATCAGAACCAAAAAAAGTCCTGTCACACGAATATAAGAAAACCAGTTAATTCTCATCCTTTAAAAATCCCCTGTTTAAATTTTCCTTTGTAGGTAACCTTATTTTCAGTAGTCAATTTTCCTTGGCCATCGGCTTGGCCAGACTTGAACTCACCTTGATAAATCCAACCCTCATGAGATTTGAAGGTTCCTTGACCATTAAAGGAACCATTCTTAAATTCTCCCGTGTAGGTATCACCATTGTCATAGGTCAGAGTCCCTTGACCATTCAGACGGTGGTTCTGCATCTGACCTTTATAGGTAATCTTAGTCCCATCAATCTTGATAGAATGTTGCGTTTTTATAGTCACCAAAAACAAGGACAGGGCGCATAAAATAATAACCCCTACTGTGATACGTTCAAATTGATTTCGGTCAATATCAATATTTTTAAAATCAAAATCCTTTAGTTGTTTAAAATTCATTGTCTATCCTTAATCCACTGTAACCAGTCTCGACAACCTGCAGTTACCAATTTATATGTTTCTTCAAAGTCACCTGTGTACCATGGGTCCGGCACTCCACCAGGTCTGAAAAGCTTGATTTTATCGTCATAACGCCCTGCAGATATCTGTAGAAGATCCTCAACATTTGACTCATCCATTCCCACAACTAGATCAAAGAACTCAAAATCAGCCCGACTAATCTGCTGTGAGCCTTTGGAAGAGTCAAAAGAAATAGCATATTTCCTTAAAATCTTTTGGGTACCTTGATGAACTGGATTTCCATGCTCCCATGAAGATGTCGCGCGACTTTCGATATGCAAAGACTCTCCTTTGTCCAGCTCTTTCATCACAAATTCTGCCATTGGGCTACGACAAATATTCCCCAGACAAACAAATACAATCTTCTTCATTATTCACCTCTTGCCCAAAGCTATTAAGAGATATGCTCACTTATTTTTTTGTCAAAATTACGAACACACTTTTAAATCATGAAAGTAGGTTCTCATTAATTTTCATTTAATCAAACCATATTATACCGAAAAACTAATCAAATAGAAAGGTTTCTTTCCTAATCATATCGAAAAATTAGTAACCTTTTTTAACAGTTGCAACATTCATATTAATCTATAAGTTTAAGGCGTGAGAAAAGAGAACCTAGTTTCCTAGATTCTCCTTTTATTGACTTTAGATATTTGACCAAACACTTTCAAGAATGTTTGTTTGTTCACGTCCTGGTCCTACAGAGAAAGTAGAGATACGTACACCTACCAATTCACCAACACGACGAACATAATTACGAGCATTTTCAGGAAGCTCATCTAAACTACGGCAACCTGTGATGTCTTCTTCCCAACCTGGCAATTCTTCATAGATTGGTTTACAGCGTTTCAACTGCTCAAGACTAGCTGGGTAGTAATCAATACGCTCACCATCAAGGTCATAAGCCACACAAATTTTTACAGTGTCAAGACCTGAGAGAACATCGATACAGTTCAAGCTGAGATTTGTGATACCTGATACACGACGGCTATGGCGCATCACCACTGAGTCAAACCATCCCACACGACGTGGACGTCCAGTTGTTGTTCCATATTCATGACCAACTTCACGGATACGTTCACCCACTTCATCAAATAACTCAGTTGGGAAAGGACCATCACCAACACGACTCGTATAGGCCTTACATACACCTACGACCTTATTGATTTTAGATGGACCAACACCTGAACCGATTGTAACACCACCCGCAACTGGGTTTGATGACGTTACAAATGGGTAAGTACCTTGGTCAATATCAAGCATAACCCCTTGAGCTCCTTCAAAGAGGACACGTTTACCTGCATCAAGAGCGTCGTTCAAGATAACAGATGTATCTGTAACGTACTGCTTAATTTGTTGTCCGTAAGCATAGTATTCTTCAAAAATCTCATCGAATGATAATTTTTCAGCCTCATACATCTTACTGAAAAGACGGTTTTTCTCAGCTAAGTTTGTTTTCAAACGATCAGCAAAGATTTCTTTGTCCAAAAGGTCTGCAATACGGATACCTACACGCGCAGCCTTATCCATATAGGCAGGCCCAATACCTTTGTTAGTTGTACCAATCTTATTATCACCTTTAGCAGCTTCTTGCAGTTGATCAAGTTTAATATGGTACGGCAAGATAACGTGCGCACGGTCAGAAATACGAAGGCTCTCTGTTGACACACCTTCGGCATGAAGATATTCCAACTCTTTGACAAGTGATTTAGGATTGACCACTACACCGTTCCCGATAACAGAGATTTTCTCTGGGAAGAAAATACCTGATGGAATCAAGTGCAATTTAAATTTCTTACCATCGATAACAATCGTGTGACCTGCATTGTCTCCACCTTGATAACGTGCGATCACTTCGGCATCTTGACTTAGGAAATCTGTAATTTTCCCTTTACCTTCATCACCCCACTGGGTGCCCACAACAACTACTGATGTCATATTATTTTGATAACGGACAGCTCCACCTTTACGAGGCTGTCCCCACCTTTCTTGAAAAACTTCACGGTGGGAATTTCACCCACAAGTTTTGCGTTACAGTTTATTATAGCAGAAAAAAGTCTATTTGTTCAACGTTGAAAGCGCTTCTTGCAAAATATTCTGACAGTTATAGCTAAGATTGCAACTAGTTATTTACTATATCTTTTTATCCTTGCTTCTTATGTATAACTATCAGCTATTTAACCTGCTTCATATAATCATTTAACTGCCTTTGATTCTTTAAAATAATTGTCTTGTCAGAATAATTTTTAACAACTACATTATATTGCTCGACATATTTTTTAGAACGTCCGTCTAATAAAATCCATTTCACAAATGCAAAATCAAATTTTTCATTACAGTCTTCTGCCATGCTAGGACGTGTCTTTCCCCTATATGTTAAATAGCGCCTAAATGCCCGATAGAGACAATTAACTCTGTTAAAGTTGAAATAGACAATACAGTCAGCTTCCCTCATCCGTTCTTCATAAAGACAGGCCGAGTAATTCCCTTCAATAATCCAATCACGTTGTAGCATAAATGTTGATATATCGTCAGTCATTTCATCAACTGTTCGCTCTTGCCAATTTGATGTGAAATGAATTTTATCTAAATGAAGAACCTCACAATTGTAGTGTTGACCTAAAAAGTTTGCCAAAGTAGACTTTCCAGAGCCGCTATAGCCAATGATTGCAATTTTCAACACAGGTCTCCTTTTTCAATTCTGTTTCCTGACTAATATCATAACACAAAGCATATATCTTAGAAGGAATTATCATTTGGAACAACTCTCCTTTGGACAAACAAGCACGTAAAGTTCTGTTTAAAGTGAGTTCTTTCTTAGAAAAATAAAAAAAGAGACCTACAATCAAGTCTCTTTTCGATATTAAGCTGCCCCCTACATGGATTTGGAAAGGATTTTCATATTGAGAGTAATTAAAAATATTGAAATATAAGTGATTTTAGGGAAGTACTTTTAGGTATTTCCAATGTCATGATTTAAAAATGGGGCAAAAGTGGGGCAAAAACGAATGACTCTCATTTGGTTTGAAAACCTATAATATCTAATGATTATGCTATACTAGAAATATAGTGTTGTTATCAATAAATATCAGTGCGAGACTAATCGGAGGATAAAATGGAAAAACAAATTAATGAAAAAATTATCGAAATGGATAGGGAATATCCCTTTTTATTTTGCTTTAAATCAGATTTTTGGATGGAATAGTAGATGATAAGACAAAATATCTTTGAAGATACAAAAAGACAAACGCCAAAAATGACGTTTGTCTACGTTCTGAGGTAGCCTTTAGGCTCCCTTTTTTCTTAGAAAATACCGATGAGTAATTGCATGCCAAGACTAGTCAGGATGATAGCGATCCAGCAAAGGGCTCCAAGAAGAATGGATTTTCCACTGGATTTGATCATAGCAACGAGGTTAGTTTTGAGACCAATAGCACTCATAGCCATGATGATGAGGAATTTGGAGAGCTGTTTGAGAGGTGAAAAGAAGCTATTGCTAACACCAAAAGAAGTAAGGACGGTAGTTAGCAGAGAAGCTAGGATGAAGTAGAGAATGAAAACGGGGAAGATTTTTTTAAGCTTTACTCCTTGGTTGTTGTCTTGTTGACGGCTTTGCCAATAGGAGAGGAAGAGAGTAATAGGGATAATAGCTAAGGTACGAGTCAGTTTGACAATGGTTGCAGATTCTAGAGTATTGGTATGATACAGACTATCCCAGGAGCTAGCTGTGGCTGTTACAGAGGAAGTATCGTTGACCGCAGTACCCGCAAAGAGAGCAAAACCTTCGTTGGAGAGATGGAGCCAAGAACCTAGAGTTGGAAAGATAAGAGCTGCCAAGACATTGAAGAAAAAGATAACAGAAATGGCTTGGGCTACTTCTTTTTCCTTGGCGTGAATAACAGGAGCAGTCGCTGCAATGGCAGAACCGCCACAGATAGAAGAGCCTACCCCAATCAAGGTAGCTAGCTTTGTATCCATGTTAAAAAATCGTTGGAAAAAGAAAGCAATAATTAAAGCGATAGAAATAGTCGAAAGGATGACAGGAAGGGAAGATTTTCCAACTGCGAAAACTTGAGAGATATTGAGTCCAAAACCAAGTAAGATAACAGCATACTGAAGCAATTTTTTGGAGCTATAAGTCAAACCAGCATCCAGTTGTTTATAGGGAGTGAGAAAGGGGTAGAGAATCATTCCGATAAAAATGGCGAAAACAGGTGCTCCCACAACAGGCAGAAAGCCTCCTAAAACCCAAGAGATGATAGAAATGATCAGACAGACTAACAGTCCTGCCCAATTTTTTGATAGATATGACATAAAAACCTCCGAAAATAAATACTCCTTATTATAATCTTACCTGTCAGAAAAGTAAAATAGAAAGTAGGAATAAGGTTGTAAATTAACGGAATTTTGCGGTCAGAGAGCTTTTGTAGTTTAATAGATATATGTTCTTTGATCAATAAGGATGCAAATGTGGCATATGTTATTGAAAAAAATGAATTTGATGAGCCTGGATATGTGAAGTAATTATGTGAGATAAGAAAATAAATAAGAGAGTTGAAAATGTACTGCACCCCAAAAGTTAGACAGAAAAAATCTAACTTTTGGGATCAGTACATATCCTCGCTTTTTTTAATCTAATAGGTTCTTATTTTCAATTAAGAGTTCTAGTGGGGATTTATCTCTTGCTACAATAAAACCAGGTTCATATTGGTTATGAAATGTTCTTTTCTGAGAAGTTGGATCAATATACAACTCATCTCCATCTTCTGTGTATAGCTGGTTGCCTCTTGTTAGGTAAAGTAAATCCTCTAAGTACTGTCCATCAGTTTGTAGAAAATGTTCGATGTATTTGACAGCCTTTAAGATCTCACTTACTTTATCAGAGTATTCATTCGATTCAAGAACACTCTTTTCTAATTCAATCTCCTTACTCGTTCCAAAAAGTTGAGTTGGAGTTGCATTAAAATATTCTGCTATCTTATCTAAATTTGCAAAGGTGGGGTAGCTTTTTTGTTTTTCGTAGTCAGAGATGGATTGTTTACCGATTCCTAAATCTTCCGCAAGTTGAGTTTGACTCACTCCTTTTTCTATGCGTAGTCGTGCCAAATTGGGTCCAAAATTTTGAATAATAAAGGTCATGATGAACTCCTGTTTTTTATTTTAAACTTATTCTATCACCTATAAACTTACAAATCAAGTTTTTAATTGACTTCCAAAAATATTTTTTGTAAAATATATTTATAACTTAAAAATAAGTTATAAATAATACAAAATAGTTCATCTGTTTAGGAATAGTGAGTGAGGAAGAAGTTGAGGACGAGACTATGACTTATGACTATTCGAAGCCTTGGAGCTAGAAATTGTGTGGACAAGGACAAGGGACGAGCCTGACGGGAAGTCAGGCGAAGTCCTGCAGACTGCCGTCCAGACAATTTCTAGCCAAGTAAAAGCTGGCTATTCTAACAGCCAGCAAAAAGGTACACTTAGGACAACGTCCAAAGAACGACGGAACGAGCAAACGTTGATTTGACGGTGTTTCTGAGACCTAAAAAATCTAAAAGAAGGGGGGACAATTTTGTTGGTTTCTATACAAGATTTAAGAAGCATTCAAGAACGATGTGAAATAGGAGAATTAGTACAGAGGTTAGATGTCAGTATTGATAGATTAACGGTTATCTGGGATACAGACACGGGTTCCCTAAGACGAATTTTCAAAAATCTGAAACAGGCAATAAGTACAAGAGTTGACTCATTTGAAATACATGATAACGTGCGAGATGATGTCTTTACTTTAGCTAAAGATTTTAATGAGTATGATTCAATCAATATTATATTTTTTCAATTATCCACTTATGGAGGTGAACAATTGATTCGGATTGATTTCAATCCTAACACTTTAAAAGAATTTGATGGAATGAAAGTATGGAGGCAATTAATGTACTTTGCAAGATTGAATTCATTGACGGTACGATTGTCTCGTTTTGATTTGGCATTTGACATTCTCAACAGGCCTGAGATCGTTAATTTGCAACATATTAAAGGTGGTGTTACCCATAAGGTCTTCTATGGTCGAGGGGGCGAATTAGAGACGAAATATTGGGGTTCTAGCGGTAGTAATGTACAAGTTAGGTTATATGATAAGAATAAAGAAATCATTGCTCACAAGCGTGAAGAGAAGCTAGATTTGGCTGTAAATCCGTTTTGGTGGAGACTAGAGTTCCAACTCAGAACCAAAGCGATTGGGGAGGAGATGGTCCAAGATATTATGAATCGACTTGATAATTTCGGATTTTATAAGCTAGATCATATTCGAGTGGAGCAAAGAGCATTTACAATTATCTTTCTCAACAATCCTGAACTGTTGTCATTGGCTTTTCCAAATTTAAAATCAGACAGCATCAAAAAGAAAAAAACAAGAGTCCGCAAACTATTGAGAGAAGAAACGAACCAATTTGCGGAAGAATTAAAAGAAGTATTAATACAGAATCTCCCTAAATTAAATACAGAATTACAACTACTTGTAGGTGAGTTTCTGACTTTAGAAAATCAATAAGGAGGATAACTATGGATAATAATTTAATTAGCAACAAAGAATTAATTGAAATGGGCTATCGCCCTCACACTGCAAATGATATCATCCATCAGGCAAGAGAATTACTTGTATCACGAGGCTATACATTTTATAATCGCAAACGTTTGATGGTTGTTCCAAAAAGTGTTGTAAATGAGATTCTAGGAACAGAGGTGGCGTAATATGGCAAGTGTTCGTTATCGAAAGCGAGGAGATAGTAACTTATGGACCTATGAAATTCGTAACGAAGGAAAAACTGTTGCTCATAATAGCGGTTTTAAAACAAAAAAACTTGCAGAGTCAGAAGCTGAGCCGATTCTGCAAGAACTTCGTTTAGGGAAAAGAATTTCTAGAGATATTTCTCTTGTCGATCTATATCAAGAATGGCTTGAACTAAAAATTCTACCGAGTAGTAGGTCGGAAGAGACAAAGAAAAAATATCTTCTCCGTAAAAACACAATTGAAAGATTATTTGGAAATAAAAAAGTCACTCAAATTCGTGCGAGTGAATACCAAAGAATAATGAATAAGTATGGTCAAACAGTTGGTAGAAATTTTCTTGGTAGATTGAATACTGGAATTCATCAGAGCATCCAAATGGCAATTGCTGACAAAGTTCTAATAGATGATTTTACACAACATGTCGAGTTGTTTTCATCCAAAGAACAACAGATGACAGAAGAGAAATATTTACATACAGAAAAGGACTATCTGGATTTACTTTTAGCAGTAAAGAGAAAATTCGATTACCAACGTTCAATTGTTCCTTATATCGTCTATTTTCTATTAAAAACAGGCATGAGGTTTGGAGAGTTAATAGCGTTAACTTGGAATGAAGTTGACTTTGACAGAGGACTGCTAAAAACATATAGGAGGTTTAATACCCTTTCTCATAAATTTGTCCCTCCAAAAAACAAAACGTCTATTCGGATGGTACCGATAGACGAAGAATGTATTAAGATATTACAAGACCTAAAAATTGAACAGGAGAAGGCTAATAAAGAGCTAGGAATCAAGAATAGGTATAAAATGATTTTTCAGCATTATGGATATATTCACTTGGTACCAGATATTGCAAGTGTCAATAAAGCTTTGAGTGTTCTTTTAAATGAATTAGATATTTATCCAATTATCACGACAAAAGGAGCACGTCATACCTATGGAAGCTACCTCTGGCACAAAGGATTTGACCTTGGAGTTATTGCAAAAATTCTAGGGCATAAAGATATTTCAATGTTAGTAGAAGTATATGGACACACTTTAGAAGAGAAAATTTTTGAAGAATTTAATCAAATTAGAGATGTCTGGAAAGATTGCTCATAAAAAAATGTGGGGCAAATGATGGGGCAAATCAGTTATAGACAAGCAAAAAAGCCTTATAAATCAAGGCTTTTTCCTGTTGATTTAGATGCCCCCTACAGGGCTCGAACCTGTGACCCATGGATTAAGAGTCCACTGCTCTACCAACTGAGCTAAGGAGGCTGGATGCTGTATTGGTACCGATGATCCACGGTTTGTATTGAACCCGCGACGTAAAAAAGCAGGTGGGCGACTCGCTACTAACTTCAGTTGCTTCTGGGTGAGCCAGCCTGCACACTGTTAATAGACCTCTGTCTCCCGATAATACAAAAATTAGTCGGTCAACACTTATATGTGGATTCGTATACCACAGCAATTTCTATGTTTTTATAATACCACTTTTGAAAATTATTGCAAGAGGAAAAATCAATTTTTTTGCAATCGTTTTCGTTGATTCCTCTCGTATTACCTAGATAACTTATCGATCCGTTCTTTATTAGCTCCAAGAGCTCTTTCATATTTCCCGGTTTCATTGGGTTGGAAATAATTCACACCTCTTAATTTATCCGGAAGATATTGTTGTTTGACCCACTTTTCAGGATAAGCATGGGGATACTTGTAATCTTGTGCATTGCCCAGTTCCTTGCTTCCAGCATAGTGTCCATCTCTCAAATGACGAGGAATCGGTAAATTTCCTGATTTTCTAAGGTCTGCCAAGGCAGCATCCATAGCCATATAAGCCGAATTCGACTTAGGAGATAAAGCTAAGTCAACAACTACATTGGCAATCAAAATTCGCGCCTCTGGGAAACCTACTTTCTGTGCAGCTTCCAAAGCTGTAACCGTGTGAACTTGCGCATCAGGATTAGCTAAACCAATATCCTCGTACGCAATCACAGTCAAGCGTCGTGCTAGACTAGGGAGATCTCCTGCTTCAACCAAACGTGCTGCATAGTGAAGACTGGCATTAACATCAGAGCCTCGAATAGATTTTTGCAAAGCAGAAAGTACATCATAGTGTCCATCACCGTCTTTATCCATGGTGATATAGCTACGTTGTAAACTATTTTCCACTGTATCTAAAGTAATATGGCGAAGCCCATCTTCTGAAGCTAGCGTCGACATGACAGCTAAATCTAAGGAATTATAAGCCGAACGTAAATCACCATTAGTAGCCGTAGCAATAAAATCTAGAGCATCCTCATCTAACTGGACATCAAAGTCAAAGCCACGCTCCTTGTCCTCTAGAACACCTAGGATAGCTTCCTTAATATCCTCGTTAGAGAGTGGTTCCAACTCAAATATTTGTACACGACTACGGATGGCTGGTGTGACAGAAAAAAACGGATTCTCCGTTGTAGCCCCAATCATGATAATATTGCCATTCTCTAAAAGTGGCAATAAAAAGTCTTGTTTAGCTTTATCCAAACGATGAATCTCATCTAGAAGCAGAACTAAGCCACCTGAAAATTTAGCCTCTTCCGCAATTTCCTGCAGGCGTTTCTTGCTATCAACAGTAGCATTAAAGGTTCTAAAAGCAAATTTTGTTGTTCCTGCAATAGCACTAGCTATTGAGGTCTTCCCGATTCCTGGTGGTCCGTAGAGAATCATTGACGACAGCATATTCGCTTCTACCATACGGCGAATAATTTTACCTTCACCAACCAAATGCTTCTGACCAATCACCTCTGAAATTGTACGTGGACGCATGCGTAGAGCAAGATTATCTGGCATCTTTTCTCCTTTTTTAACTGATTTTTTTCTTATTATAATAAGCATATACTATTTTGTTATAAAAAGAAATTATAAATAGTTCTTGTCAAACCTAAATTCTTATGATAGAATGTTTTGGTATGTGGTGCTAGCACATCCGTAATAAATTCTACCTAGGAGGAAAACACGAAATGGCTAAAGTATGTTACTTTACAGGACGTAAAACTGTTTCTGGAAACAACCGTTCACACGCTATGAACAAAACTAAACGTGCCGTTAAACCTAACCTTCAAAAAGTTACTATCCTTGTTGATGGTAAACCTAAAAAAGTTTGGGCTTCAGCTCGTGCGCTTAAATCTGGTAAAGTTGAACGCGTTTAATCTTATTGGATATTAAGAGAGATGACTTCAGTCGTCTCTTTTTTTGTTCATCGTCTTTCCCTTTTGGCTATACTTATGTTATAATAATGAACTAACAGATAATTCTTATAGAAAGAAGGTGTCAGTATGGGATTTACAGATGAAACTGTTCGTTTCAACCTAGACGACGGTAGCAAAGATGAAATCAGTAATACTTTGACAAATGTTTACCGTTCGTTGGCTGAGAAAGGTTACAATCCTATCAACCAAATCGTCGGTTATGTTCTGAGCGGTGACCCTGCTTATGTTCCGCGTTATAATGACGCCCGTAACCAGATTCGTAAATACGAACGTGATGAAATCGTTGAAGAACTCGTTCGCTATTATCTTAAAGGAAATGGAATTGACCTCTAATGCGAGTAATGGGACTTGATGTTGGCTCAAAAACAGTAGGAGTTGCGATTAGTGATCCCCTCGGTTTTACAGCCCAAGGCGTTGAAATTATCAAAATTGACGAGGAGGCTGAAGAGTTTGGTTTCGACCGACTAGGCGAGCTCGTTAAAGAATATAAGGTAGAAAAATTTGTTGTTGGTCTTCCTAAAAATATGAATAACACTGAAGGACCACGTGTTGAGGCAAGCAAAGCCTATGGTGACAAAATCAAGGAAATCTTTGGAATTCCTGTAGATTACCAAGACGAACGCTTGACAACTGTTCAAGCCGAGCGTATGTTGGTTGAACAAGCAGATGTCAGCCGTGGTAAACGTAAAAAAGTTATTGATAAATTAGCTGCCCAACTTATTCTACAAAACTACCTCGATCGAATGTTTTAAGAAAGTGTAATAGAGACCTAATAGTCAAGTGACAATCTAGTGAACTGCCAAGCAAATCTACTAGATTTCCTCACTATTCAGTGCTCTCTACAAAAAGGAGAACAATATGTCACACAATCACGACCACAACCATGATCATGAAGTCATCACTTTAGTAGACGAACAAGGAAATGAAACACTTTTTGAAATCTTGTTGACTATTGATGGACGCGAAGAATTTGGTAAAAACTATGTTCTTTTGGTACCAGCTGGTGCTGAAGAAGATGCTAATGGAGAAATTGAAATCCAAGCATACTCATTCACTGAAAATGAAGACGGTACTGAAGGCGACCTTCAACCAATCCCTGAAGATTCAGATGCTGAATGGGATATGATTGAAGAAGTTTTCAATAGCTTCATCGACGAAAACTAAAAAATAATCAATGCCATAGGCAAAGAAATGACTTGTTAAAAAGAGATTGGGATATTGTATCTCAGTCTCTTTTTTAGATATTTTTTTCTTAAATGTAAGAAATTAGAGGAAAATTGACTAAATGGTATTATCTGATATACTTTAAATAAGACAATTAGGGGATAAGACCCTTTTATTTATAACTTTCCAAATGTCAACAAAGGAGTTTAATTGTGAGTCCATATAATGAAGACAATACTTTAGATTCAAGTGGCTACCAAGGTTATCATCGAAGCCACCATCGCTCTCATACACAAGATAATCAATCCGAAAAGATTGAAGTGACAATTCAGGGACATACAGAAGAATCCAATTCGTCTCAAATAGAGAAAAAAACTAAGATTTCACTTCCATGGAAGCATAAAGGCCATATCCTGATTCTCAGTTTGATTTTGAGTATTTTTAGTATATCAGTTCCCTGCTTTACAGACTTTGCCAATAATATACAGTCTCAAAACCTTTACATTGCAAAAATGTTTGCCAATGGTAGCTTACCCTACTCTGACTTTTTTGCGACAGGCGGCTTCTTTTATTACTTACTAGTTTCTCTGGCTTTCCGTTTAGGATCAACTCTTTGGCTGATTCCTATTCAATTCCTTACCTACTATCTTTCTGGAAGTTACCTTTACAAGACTGTCATGCACATGACAAACAAGAAGGAAATTGCCACTCTAATTAGTATTATTTTCTATGTCACTAATGGAACACTTGGTTTTGGTGGGCTCTACCCTATCCAATTTGCTATGCCTTTTGTCCTAGGTGCCATCTTCTTCTTAACTCGTTACTTTGCGGGTCACAGTCGTGATGAAGCCTTTATTCTTTACGGCTTCGCTGGCACTGCGGGAGCTCTTTTTGAAGCTCGAACTCTTATTTTCTGGATATTGTCACTTGTGACAATCTTCGTTTACAACCTTGTCAACAAACACTTTGCTCGTGGTTTTTATCAAGTTCTTTGTATTATTTTTGGTAACATTCTAGTATTGTATCTATGTCTTTACTTTATCCTAAATTTACAAATTACATCGGACTATATTAACCAAGTTTTGGTTTACAACTTTACACAACTTGCTGTAGAAAAAAATGACTTTCTACTTACATTAGCTTACCAAAGTTTTGCTGTTATAGGCTCTGGATTACTTATTGGTGCACTGACTACAAGCAACCACCTTCTTGGCGATGCTAAAGATAAGAGCATTAAGTGGGTACTACTCCTTAGTTTTATCTTTACAGTGGTTTACAGCTTGTTCTCTCAAAGTTTTGGACTTTACAGTATTCTCAACATCGTACCTTATGGTCTAGTCTTGACAGCACTTTCTTTAGATGATGCTATTAAAAAGAGAGCAGAGCGAACTTCTCACCGACGTCGTAACGGTAACCAGATTCACACACTTAAAGTTTTTGGTATCTTCCTTAGTCGTAATTACTTCTTACCTATTGCAGTCTTTGCATTTGCTTTCGCGATGCCAATCATTATGTTCCTATTTAATTTAGGAAATAATACTGAACGTAGTACTGTTGCAAATTACCTCGCTAAAAATACCAAAAAAGATGAAACTATCTACGTTTACGATTCATCAGCAAAAATTTATTTGGAAAGCGGTCGTAAAGCAGCCTCACAATTTGTTCTTCCAGATCTTAACACAGCTAGATCTAGTCATCAGAAAGCTCTCTCAGATACTATTATCCAAGATTCTGCACAATATATCGTTGTCCAACAAGATACACAACTACCTTCTGATGTTAAATCTACACTTTCAAAAAACTATAAAAAAGCCCCTGTAAAAGGCGTTGAACGATACACTGTTTACGTCCTAAAATAGGTCGAAAAATCAATATATAGTGGTTGAGATAAAAATATACCACAATATATTGATTTTTTTTTGCCTAGTGCTATAATTAGTAACGAGGTGATTTTTAGATGATTACATTAGAAAAAGAAAAGGTTACAATCAACCCTGATATCAAAGTCATCAAACGTGATGGTCGTATGGTTGTCTTTGATTCAAGTAAAATATATGAAGCTATTCTCAAAGCGAGTGAAGCTATTACACCTATCACACCCTTAATTGAAGCAAAGTTGGAGGGAATTGCCAACCGTATTGTTGCTGAAATTAATGACCGCTTCACTCAAAATATCAAAATATATGAAATCCAAAGCATTGTAGAGCATGAGTTACTCGAAGCTAACGAATATGCTATCGCTCAAGAATATATTAACTATCGTACCAAACGTGATTTTGAGCGTTCTCAGGCTACTGACATCAATTTCACCATCAGTAAACTTGTTAATAAAGATCAAGCTGTTGTCCATGAAAATGCTAATAAAGATAGCGACCTTTACAATACACAACGTGATCTAACCGCAGGAATTGTCGGAAAATCTGTAGGACTTAAGATGCTTCCTCCACACGTGGCAAATGCTCATCAAAAGGGAGATATCCATTTCCACGATTTAGACTATAGCCCCTACACACCTATGACCAACTGTTGTTTGATTGACTTCAAAGGCATGTTGGCAAATGGTTTTAAAATTGGTAACGCTGAAGTTGAAAGTCCTAAATCCATTCAAACTGCAACAGCACAAATTTCACAAATCATCGCAAATGTTGCCTCTAGTCAATATGGTGGCTGTACTGCTGACCGTATCGATGAGTTTTTAGCTCCTTACGCAAAACTTAACTACAAAAAACACTTAGCTGATGCTAAAGAGTGGGTAGCTGAAGAAAAACGTGAAGATTATGCACGCGCCAAAACGCGTAAAGATATCTACGATGCTATGCAATCTCTTGAATATGAGATTAATACGCTTTTCACTTCAAATGGACAGACTCCCTTTACCTCTCTAGGTTTCGGTTTGGGAACAAGCTGGTTTGAGCGTGAAATCCAAAAGGCTATCCTACAAGTTCGTATTTTAGGACTTGGCTCCGAACACCGTACAGCTATTTTCCCTAAACTGATTTTTACCTTAAAACGTGGACTTAACTTAGAGCCTAGCTCACCTAACTACGATATTAAGCAACTAGCTCTTGAATGTGCAACAAAGCGTATGTACCCGGATGTCCTATCATATGACAAAGTCATTGAATTGACGGGTTCCTTCAAGGCTCCTATGGGATGTCGTTCCTTCCTACAGGGGTGGAAGGATGAAAATGGTGTTGAAGTTAATTCTGGACGAATGAATCTGGGGGTTGTAACCCTTAATCTTCCTCGAATTGCCCTAGAATCTAAGGGAGACCAAGATAAATTTTGGGAAATTTTTGAAGAAAGAATGGGAATTGCCAAAGATGCACTCGTCTATCGAGTTGAACGTGTCAAAGAAGCTACACCTGCTAATGCGCCTATACTTTATCAGTATGGGGCCTTTGGCCAACGTCTAGGTAAATTCGACAATGTAGATCAACTCTTCAAACATCGCCGTGCAACCGTATCACTTGGTTATATTGGGCTTTATGAAGTAGCATCTGTTTTTTATGGTAGTGACTGGGAGACAAATCTAGAAGCCAAGGCATTTACTTTAAATATCGTAAAAGCTATGAAAAATGCTTGTGAAGGTTGGTCTGACGAATATGATTATCATTTCTCTGTTTATTCAACACCATCAGAAAGTTTGACTGATCGCTTCTGTCGTTTGGATACTGAAAAATTCGGTGTCGTGACTGATATCACAGATAAAGAATATTACACCAACTCTTTCCACTACGATGTTCGTAAAAATCCAACACCATTTGAAAAATTAGAATTCGAAAAAGCTTACCCAGAAGCTGGCGCAACTGGTGGATTCATCCATTATTGTGAATATCCAGTCCTCCAGCAAAACCCTAAAGCACTCGAAGCTGTCTGGGACTTTGCTTATGACCGTGTCGGTTATCTTGGAACAAATACTCCAATAGATAAATGCTACAAGTGTGACTTTGAAGGGGACTTCACCCCAACAGAACGTGGATTCATGTGTCCTAACTGTGGCAACACAGATCCTAAAACAGTTGATGTTGTCAAACGTACTTGCGGTTATCTAGGAAATCCACAGGCACGCCCAATGGTTAAAGGACGCCACAAAGAAATCTCAGCTCGAGTCAAACACATGAACGGTTCAACCATAAAATATGAAGGTAAACACCTTTAATAAGACCTAGAATACATTATAATAAACTAGAAGCAGCTGGATGATACCTTCCAACTGCTTTGCTTATTTCATTTTTAGAAAGGAATATTATGGGAAAATATCAATTAGATTATAAAGGTATGCAACAAGTGGAACGTTACCACGAAAAAAATGCAACCGTCAAAAATGATAAAAAAGCACGTGTCCAAGCCCTTTTGAAAAAAGCTGGAAAGAAGAAGTAATATGATTTTACGCCGTCCAAGTCAAACAGATAAAGAAGCTATCTTAGAGATGATGGCTGAATTTGAAAGGGAGCAAGCTGCTCATGATGGTGGATTTTGGAACGCCAACAATTTTGTTTATGAAGAGTGGCTAGAAGAAAATCTTCAAGCGGAAGCGGGACTCAATATTCCTGAAAACTGGGTTCCTGCTATCCAGCTGGTTAGTTTTGACGAAGCAGGCCAGGCTCTTGGCTTTCTCAACCTTCGTCTCCGATTAAATGACTACTTACTAGAAAAAGGGGGCCATATCGGCTACTCCATCCGTCCATCTGAAAGAGGTAAGGGCTATGCTAAAGAGGCCCTCCGCCAAGGTTTACAAGTTGCTAAGGAAAAGAATATCAAACGAGCTCTGGTAACTTGTAGCACAGAAAATCCTGCTAGCCGAGCTGTTATATTAGCCAACGGTGGTCAGTTGGAGGACATTCGCCATGAAACTGAGCGCTATTGGATAGATTTGGAGTAGAATCATGACATGGAATACACCAAAACCACAGGAATGGAAGTCTGAAGAACTTAGCCTAGGACGCATTATTGACTACAAAGCTTTTAATTTCGTTGATGGTGAAGGCGTACGTAACTCCCTTTACGTCTCTGGTTGCATGTTTCATTGCGAGGGATGCTATAACGCTGCCACCTGGTCCTTTAAGGCAGGAATTCCCTATACTAAAGAACTTGAAGAACAAATCATGAGGGATCTAGCTCAACCTTACGTACAAGGTCTCACGCTACTTGGTGGTGAACCCTTCCTAAACACAGGAATTCTCATTCCCCTAGTCAAACGCATTCGTGAGGAACTTCCAGAAAAAGATATCTGGTCTTGGACTGGTTATACTTGGGAGGAGTTGATGCTTGAAACTCCTGATAAGCTAGAACTTCTTCAACTCGTTGATATTCTCGTAGATGGCCGCTTTGACATCACTAAAAAAAACCTTATGCTCCAGTTTAGAGGATCATCTAATCAACGTATTATTGATGTCAAAAAATCTCTTGATCAAGGAGCAGTCGTTATTTGGGACAAACTAAATGACGGTCAAACTAACTATGAACAAGTCGATCGTAAAGATATGCTATAAGAAAAAGTCTGAGTTGATAACTCAGACTTTTTTAGACGATTTTAACAAAAACTAGCTCATTGTTAGAGGATAAATCCTCACGATAGTTAAAATCATCAAAAGACAATTTTCGTAAAGCATTAATCGTTTGACAATTCTCCTCCATAACAGCTGTCAAAAAAGCCCCTCTTGCCTTTTTGGATATCGTAGAGTGAGTCTTAAGAACCCCATTGCGGTCTTCCATAAAGCTAACCGTGAATAACTGCTTACGAAGAGTTGGACTAAAAACATCTTCAAATTCACTTGAAAGCAAAGAAACAACTGGAACTTGACTCTCCTCTAGAAATTGGTCATATTCAGCACGCCAATAGTTTTTTAAGGACTGACCATTAACCTTGATCTTCGTATGAAAATCATGACGATGTTCCTGAATCGGATAAAAAGCGGGAATAATCCCATAAAAGGAAGATGTGATGAATACTTGTTGGCCTAAGAAATCTTTTTCACATGTGGATAAGTCACTACGTTTGATGTGACGATACATCAGTCCATTAAAAAGCTCGACAGCCGGATAGTTCTTCGCTTCTCCCGACAAAATCGCAGCCCAGCGCTGCTTCTCTTTCTCAGCCTGCTCGGACTTTATTTTATAAGCTGTGGACAATTCATCTGTGGATAATTGTGACATTTCAGTTAGGATAGCCGCACTCTTTTCGGATAATTTTTGAGACGGAACTTCCTTACTGGCCCTCATTTCTTTTGCGGTTGGAATTAAAAATCTAATCATACTGATATTGTAAAGTCAAGCAAGCATTTCGTCAAGAATTCTATCCAACAAAAAAGAAGCTAACGTTCGTCAACTTCCTTTTTTTGTTAGTCATCTAAATCAACAAAACGACCTAGAATATGTACATTTTCTGCAATGGAGACAAAAGCTTTAGGGTCTGCTTTTCTCATATAATGCTTGAAGTCAGTATACTCTTCACGCGTAATAATCGCCAATAATACGGCTTTCTTTTCGTGATTATATGTTCCTTCCGCATCATTAATCAACGTTACTCCACGGTGGAGTTTCTTCTGGATCATTCGTACAACTGGATCTGGATTACTTGTAACAATCATAGCCTGCATTTTCTTTTGTTTTGTGAAAATCGCATCCGTTACTCGACTAGAAACAAAAATCGTAACCATTGAATAGAGAGCGTATTTCCAACCAAAAAGAATGCCCGCAAAAACCATGATAATCCCATTGACAATCAAGGAGATATTACCAACATCACGGCCTGTTTTCTTACGAATAGTGAGGCTAACGATATCCGTCCCCCCACTAGAGATACGAGATTTTAAACCGAAACCAATTCCTGTTCCCATGACCAAACCACCAAAGATAGCATTGATCAAAGGATCCTCTGTCAAGGTTACATGTGGCATCACCTGAATAAAAAGGGAACTCATCGTTACTGTAATGAAGGTAAAGATAGTAAATTTATGGCCAATCTTGTACCAAGCCATAATCAAGAGAGGGATATTAATCGCATAGAAAGTCAATGATACTGGTATCTCAAAGCCCAAAGTTCTAACACTCAATGCCGATAAAACCTGTGCCAAACCTGTTGCTCCACTGGAGTAAACATGTCCAGGTTGAAAAAAGAAATTAACGGCGATTGACGATAAGAGACCATAAAGTAAAGAAGCTGAGACTTTTTCAGTATATTTTTCACGGGAAATACTACGTACAGCCTGCAAAACGCCCATTTTCTTCGCAGACTTTTTCGCTACAAATTTAACATGTTTATGAAGAGGTGCTTTATTCATTTTCTAAATCTACATGAAGGGCAAGTTCTTCCAACTGTTTATCAGCCACAAGACTTGGAGCCTGAGTCATAGGATCTGATGCCTTATTATTTTTAGGGAAGGCAATCACTTCACGGATATTATCTTTACCTGCAAGAAGCATAACAAAACGGTCAAGACCGATAGCCAAACCACCATGTGGTGGGAAACCATAGTCCATAGCTTCAAGAAGGAATCCAAATTGCTCATAGGCTGATTCTTCAGAGAAACCAAGAGCTTTCAACATACGTTCCTGTAGGTCTTTATGATTGATACGTAGACTACCTCCACCAAGCTCATAACCATTCAAGACAATATCATAAGCTACAGCACGTACCTTGGAAAGATCTCCTTCAAGCTCTGCTGCAGAATCTTCTGTTGGCAAAGTAAATGGGTGGTGAGCAGACATATAGCGCCCTTCTTCTTCAGACCACTCAAACATTGGCCAATCGACAACCCAAAGGAAGTTAAACTTAGTGTTGTCAATCATGTCAAGTTCTTTAGCAATTTGATTACGCAAAGCACCAAGTGTGTTATTAGCGATTTCAAGTGTATCTGCTACAAAAAGAACTAGATCATTCTCTTCAAGGTGTAAAGCATCTGTCAACTTGCCTTCAATACTTGTCAAGAATTTAGCAACTGGACCTGCTAGAGCTCCGTCAGTCATCTTAACCCAAGCAAGACCTTTTGCGCCAAATTGTTTGGCAAACTCTGTCAACTTGTCAATACTTTTACGTGAGTATTTGTCTGCATTTCCTTTGACAACAATTGCCTTAACAGCTGGTGCCTCAGCAAACACTTTGAAGTCTACACCCTTGACAACCTCTGTCAAGTCTTGTAAAAGCATGTCAAAGCGTGTATCTGGCTTGTCAGAACCATAGTTATTCATGGCATCATCGTAAGACATGCGTGGGAATGGTAGTGTAACTTCAATACCTTTAGTTTCTTTCATGACTTTAGCAATCAACCCTTCAGTAATATCTTGGATTTCTTGCTCATTAAGGAATGAGGTTTCCAAGTCAACTTGTGTAAACTCAGGTTGACGATCTCCACGCAAATCTTCATCACGGAAACACTTAACAATTTGATAATAACGGTCAAAACCAGCATTCATTAATAACTGTTTAGTGATTTGGGGACTTTGCGGAAGAGCATAAAAGTGGCCTTGGCTAACACGGCTTGGAACCAAGTAATCACGAGCACCTTCTGGTGTAGATTTTGTCAACATTGGTGTTTCAACATCGATAAATTCCAAGTCATCAAGATAATTACGGATGGCGTGAGTTACCTTTGCACGGAGCTTAAAGTTTTCCAACATCTCTGGACGACGAAGATCCAAGTAGCGGTAACGCATACGTGTATCATCACTAGCCTCAACACCATCTTTGATTTCAAATGGTGTTGTTTTGGCAGTATTAAGGATTTTAAGGTCTTCAACTTTAAGTTCGACAGCACCTGTAGGCAAGTTATCATTAGCTTGTTCACGCGCTTCAACAGTTCCTGTTACTTCAATAACAAATTCGCTACGCAAGCTCTCAGCTGTTTCAACCACAGTTGCATCCGCATTCTCAGGGTTAACAACCAACTGCATCAAACCTTCACGGTCACGAAGATCGATGAAAATCAAACCTCCGAGGTTACGACGGCGAGATACCCAACCTTTCAAAGTAATAGTAGTTCCGATGTGTTCACTACGAACACGTCCGGCATACATAGAACGTTCCATAAATACACTTCTTTCGTTAATTTTTTAGTCTTAACTATTATAGCAAAAAGCCCATCAAAACCCCACCCATTTCAGGTTAGAATTTTAATAGACTTTCTTTTTTATCAAACTATTTGCCAAATTGTTTCAACAAATCACTAGTATCCACGTAATCTTCAGCAAACTCTTCAAAATCTTCAAAACGATAATCAGCTGTTTCTAAGTCAAGTAAACTATTCCAGCGGAAACCGTAAACATCTTCAATGATAACACTAAGTTCATCAGTTTCCTCGTCTACCTGCCATCCCAAATAACGTTCCTGAGTTTCAAAACTCAAGACTACATCTTGACAATCTTGACGCCAAACTTGACCAAGTAATTGCTGACACATCGCATGATTACTTGCAGGCTCATCATTAAACCAAGTAATTTCATGCTTATCAAGAAAAGCAATCAACTGCCAAAACTGTTGTTGGAAACGAATAGGCATACTACGATCAAAAGCCAAACTAAACTTTTCACTCCGTTTGAGCATATCAACTATACTAATCATATGCCCCCTACTTTTCTAACTGTTCGAGGACTGCTGCAAAGTTCTTAGTTAGCTCTTCGAAACTTACAGTAACTTCCTCACGAGTAGCATTATTTTTGACATTAACTTGACCTGACTCCACTTCACTCTCACCTAATGTGATAACAGTCTTGGCCTTGAAGGTATCTGCTGACTTGAATTGTGCCTTAATCTTCCGTCCAAGGTAATCACGTTCAGCTTTAAATCCTTGATAGCGGATAGCTTGAACTAACTCAAGAGCTTTACCATTAGCACCTGAACCAAGTACTGCAATGTAAACATCTAGACTTTCTTCCACCGGAAGTTCAATACCTTGTTTATAAAGAACCAAAAGCAAGCGTTCTAAACCAAGTCCAAAACCAAAACCAGCTGTTTCTGGACCACCGAAGTATTCAACTAAACTATCGTAACGACCGCCCGCACAGATTGTCAATTCAGACTTATCAATAGTGGTAATAAATTCAAAAATCGTGTGGTTGTAGTAATCAAGACCACGTACCATATTAGTATCAATCACATAAGGAATGTTAAGACTATCGAGCATGGCACGCACTTCGTCAAAGTGCGCTTGACTTTCGTCATCTAAATAATCAAGAATAGAGGGTGCATTTTCAACTGCAACCTTATCTTCTTTTTCTTTTGAATCGAGTACTCGCAAAGGATTTTCATCCAAACGGCGCTGACTATCTTTTGATAAAGTATCACGCATTGGTGTCAAGTAGTCAATCAAGGCCTGACGATAAGCCAGACGACTCTCAGTATTTCCAAGGCTATTCAAATGAAGGGTAACTTCCTTGATGCCAAGCGTATTAAAGAGTTGGTAGGCCATAGCAATGGTTTCAACATCTGTGGCTGGATTTTTTGATCCAAAGCACTCTACACCTAGTTGGTGGAACTCACGCAAGCGTCCTGCTTGAGGACGTTCATAACGGAACATTGATCCAATATAATAAACTTTAACGGGTTTTTGAACCTCTGGCGCAAAGAGTTTATTTTCTACATAAGAGCGTACAACCGGTGCTGTTCCTTCTGGACGAAGTGTTATATGACGGTCTCCCTTATCATGAAAATCGTACATTTCCTTAGTAACGATGTCAGTTGTATCACCTACTGAACGTGAAATGACCTCGTAATGTTCAAACATAGGTGTACGAATTTCACCATAATTGTATTTCTTAAATGTTTCACGTGCAACATTTTCTACGTACTGCCATTTAGCACTATCAGCAGGTAAAATATCCTGCGTTCCCTTAGGTTTTTGAAGTTTCATAATGATGATACAGGTCTCAAATAGACCTGCCCTCCTTTTCCGTTATTACAGATATAATCACTCTATTCTATCATAATTTACATAGCTTTTGGGAAATGGTAGAGGTTTTTTCAACGTAAGAAAGAAACAGACCTCTCGGCCTGCCACAATCATTAATCTTCTTTATAAAGAACGAAGGTCACAATAAAAGAGACTACAACAGAAATTACAAGACCTGCAATAGCTGTGTAAAAATATTTAAGTGTATCTTCACCGATATAGGCTGCAATCGTCAAGAGACCTGGGGAACCACCTGCAAAATTTCTCGCACCTAAAATACCAAGGAAGAAGCCACCTACTCCCCCTGCAACAATAGATCCTATGAAGGCAGCTTTATTTTGCAAAGTTACCCCATAAAGAGCCGGTTCCGTAATCCCACAAATTGCAGTAATTCCAGCAGATGAAGCCAGAGCTTTTTTATTGGTATCCTTAGTTTTTAAAGCAATAGCAAGGGCTACTCCCCCCTGAGCCACATTCGAAGCTAAAGTACCTGGACCTAAAATCAAAAGTGTTACGTTTGCAGTGATCAAGGTCGTAATCATAGGCACCAAGAAAAATTTAACAGTCTTTGATGAAATTTTAATTGTAAAGCGCTCCACATAACTCATAAAACAAACTGCCAAAATAACAGGAATAAGCGTTGATGAGTAAGAAGTTAATGTAAGGGGAATACTAAAGAAAGAGACGCCATGACCTGATTCCTTGGCAGTTGTCACAATCTGCGTAAAAGTTGGGTGTAATAAAATAGCACCAATCAACATCCCCAATTGAGCGGTTGTCTTAAACTATCGAGCTGCTGAAGCACCTAAAAATACAGGTGAAAAATAAAATTCAGTATCACCAATAAAATTAAGAACTTGATCGTTAACATCATCTACAGCTACTACCTTAAAGACAACCAAAAGAGACAAAACGGCTTTGATCATCCCTGCTGCTGTAATTACAGGTAAGATTGGTGTGAAAATCCCAGAAATAAAGCCTAAAAAGCTTTGAAGGGGAGTTCTATCATGTTTTTTTGATGATTCCTTAGACACTTCATCTAGGTCTAATAAGCCTTCCAAAGCACGGTATACATTTGGTACATCACTCCCAACAACAACTTGATACTGGCCACCACTCTTAGCCAAACTCACAATACCTTAGACAGTTTGAACAACTTTATCATCCGCTAAGGTAAAACATAAACGTTTAGCACAGTTTACAAGATTCTGAACTTTTTCCTTTCCTCCTATAGCATCTAAAATCTTCTGTCCTGTCTCTTTATAGTTCATGACACTTCCTTTCTATACTCATAAAAAGAGAGAACAAGCTGAGCCTGTTCTCTGCATTTTTTCTATTATGACCAAACTTTATCAGTAATTGTTTTAATCAATTGTAATTTATTCCACTCGTCTTGCTCAGTCAAGATATTGCCTTCTTCAGTTGATGCAAAACCACATTGAGTTGAGATACCAAGGTTCTTAAGTGGTACAAGCTCAGCCGCTTCATGGATACGAGCGATGACATCATCTACATCTTCCAAAGCTGGATCCTTAGAAGTAATCACACCAAGCACCAATTCAACATGATCACGGTTATTCCAAATCGTTGGAAGTGGTGCGAAGCTACCTGAACGCGCATCATCGTATTCCAAGAAGAAGATATCATAGTTCAATTTCCCAAGATATTTAGCTACTGAATCATAGCCACCTTCAAAAAGATAAGTTGATTTAAAGTTTCCACGACAAATATGAGTAGCCAAAGTCAAATCTTCTGGAAGACCTTCCAAGGCTTTATTGATAGTGTATACATCATCCTCAGCAATTTTTGCCAACTCAGCTGTTTTCTCAGGATTATTTTTTTCATTCTCAAACTGTTGAATCAAATAACCCCAAGTCGTATCATCCAACTGTACATAACGTGCACCCAAATCGTAGAAATGTTGGATGGTATCATGGTAAGCTTTTGCCAAATCATCAAGAAAATCTGTCCATGAATCATAGTAATCTGCATAAAGATCACTACGGTGGTCACGGTTAATGATGAGTGATGGACTTGGAATAGTTACTTTTGGAGTAATTCCTTCAGGAGTCACTGATTTAAGATATTCAAAGTCACGATAGAAAGGATGATTAGGATTTTCGGCAATCTTACCATTGATACGAACATTGGTTGTACGTGTCTTAGCTCCATGGAATTTATATGAATCTTCTTGTTGGTAAGATTCAAAACCAGTTAGGTTCCATAGGAAATCAAGGTGCCACCAAGAACGACCAAATTCACCATCAGAAACTACTTGAAGACCATTTTCTACCTCATGATGAACCAATTCCTTAACCAATTCATCTTGTACTTTCAACAATTCTTCTTGCGAAATCTCACCATTGGCAAATTTTTCACGTGCTTCTTTTAAAGCTTGTGGACGAAGGTAAGAACCAACATGATCAAAATGATAATGAACTTTACTCATAGTTATTTACTCCTTTTTATGCTTTCACTTAATGTAATAATAAGCCTATTCTAGCACTTGCTGCTATAGCAGTGAAATATGTATTTGTTATCGCATGATATAGTTTTTAACTATATCATTTCTTGGAAAGTTTTTTGTCAAGTAACTTTACTTTACAAAAAAGATATGTTATTCTGTTATAGTTGATTTAAAATCAAGAACATAAATATTAATTCGGAGGAAATAAAGAAATGGCAGTACCTGCACGTCACACTTCAAAAGCGAAGAAAAACAAACGTCGTACACACTACAAATTGACTGCTCCATCAGTACAATTTGACGAAACAACTGGAGATTACTCACGTTCACACCGTGTATCACTTAAAGGATACTACAAAGGACGTAAAATCGCTAAAGCTAACGCAACTAAATAATAGAAGGGAGATACCATGCGCGTAAATATTACACTTGAACACAAAGAATCTGGTGAACGCTTGTACCTTACTTCAAAAAACAAACGTAACACTCCAGACCGTCTTCAATTGAAAAAATACTCACCAAAATTGCGTAAACACGTAATCTTTACTGAGGTTAAGTAGTTATTCACTACACGTCAGTTAAGACGAGAAACCTTGATTTTATGCGATTCTTAAATTTTTGAATTTCAGTATATTGCAGCATAAATTAATGAAATCTCTACTTTTTTCTCTACCTTTTTAGGTTTGAAAAATTGAATAGGATAACCAAATAAAAGACGCTCTAGTTTTATGACTAACTAGAGCGTCTTTTAACATTTTGAAAATCAACTTGCTTTATGGGCTTTTTTAGTTCTGGTTTTAACAACTTCTGTTTGACTGAAAATCAAAAGCCTTTAATATCAAGGGTCTATACACTTTTCTGAAAGCGTTATTCCAATCAATCTCAACTTATTTCATCTGAATGGTGTGAATCTTACCCTAAAATCATTGAATCGAGCTAATCTATACCAAAAATTCACACAACTATTTAGATGATTTTTTATTTTGACTGTTCTTACCTATGGTTTTACCCAAGACAAAAATTATAGAGCCAAAAAAATCTAGTCACACATTTGAACTAGTGTTTTACGTTGCCTTGATTAACAAGGTTACCAAATCTTTCAGAATTACATTTTCTATTTATAGAAAAATATTAGTAATAAATTATGTAAATTCAATCTAATTACTATAAGTTTGCTCCCATTTTTTCATTTCTTCAACGATGCTTCTTAGAGCAATACCTTTTTTTGTCATTTTATATTCAACCTGTGGAGGCGATGTCGGTAAAACTTTTCTTGATAAAATGCCTTCTTGCTCGAAATCATGTAACCGTTGCGCTAATATTCTAGGATTAATACCTTCTACACTACGCAGAAGACTACCATAATGTATATTACCATCAATAATTTCAGATAAAATCTCAAGAGTAAATTTACCCTTTAGTAAATTCAAGACCCTTCTTGCTGGACAAATTGTTTTTTTCAAAGGTTGCATCTTGCAAGTCTCCATTCGTTTCCTCCTTTTTTGATAGTTACTATACTTTTTTTCCCTTCTTGTTTCATAAATAATTACATGATAAGTTAATTATATCACTTGAAGGGAGAAATTCCTATGGATATTATAACTAAGTTTGACCGTATTGAAGATATTCTCGGTAGTCCTGATGGAAGATACTTTGGTACTGGATATACTCAAGTAAAATATTTTCAGAAAGTTAAACATATTGCTTTTGATTGATAAATGAAAATTGGTTTGATGAAATAACGGAGGAAGCTTGATGAAAAAAACAAATACAAAAGCACCAGCTTATCTACTTTTTATTCTTTCGCTAGGATACATTATGGCGGTCCTAGATACAACTGGAGTTGTTCTTGCAGTGCCTCATATTGAAACAGCTATGAGCGTCTCATTAGAGCAATCCATTTGGATTATTAATGCCTATACACTAGCTTTAGGGTCTTTGCTCCTACTTTCAGGAAATTTAACAACAAAATATGGTGCTAAAAGAATTTTATTAATTGGAATGATAATTTTTACACTTGCCTCGTTAGGGTGCTCTTTTTCACCAAATATTGAAACATTAATTATACTTAGATTCATTCAAGGTTTCGGTGCTTCTTTGTTCATGCCAAGTTCATTAGCACTTTTATTCATTTCATACCCCGATTCTACTAAAAGAGCACGTATGTTAGGAATCTGGACAGCAATTATTTCTGTTGCAACCGGTACTGGTTCTTTTATTGGTGGACTAATTATTAACTACTTCGGATGGAGGGGTATTTTCTTGGTCAATATTCCATTTGGAATTTTGACAGTAATTTCAATATTACTTCTCGTGAAAAATAATATTGCCAATCTAAAGACCAGAATTGACATCTTTAGTAATATATTTCTGGTTACAACTATCGGAAGTCTAGTTATTTACCTTGTTGAAGGGAATCAATATGGTTATAGTAACTCAAATCTTTTATTGTTTCTTCTCCTATTTATATTATTTGCTATTGGTTTAGTAGTCCACGATAAAAAAAGTAAAGCACCTATTGTTCCCCACCAACTATTAAAAAATGCTAAGTTTATTGTCTCTAATCTATTAGGTTTAGTAGTTAACATTTCACTATATGGCATTGTTTTGGTGCTAGGACTCTATTTTCAAACTTATTTAAACCTTTCCTCAATGGTTTCTGGACTCCTCATTCTACCAGGAATGATTGTCTTAATTATTGGTAATTTATTTTACGCACGTGCTGTAAAACGATTTTCCGTGGGAAGCCTCGCTACTGTCTCAATTATTTTTGCCATTGTAGGAGCAGCAGGAATTTTTGGAATTGGAGTTCTTTTTCATGAAATTCAACTATACATCCTAATTCCTTTATTTTCTTTAATGAGTCTAGGTATCGGGGTGTTAACTCCAGCAACTACAACCATTCTTATGGAAGCTGCTGGTCAAGAATTATCTGGAATTGCTGGTGCAACTCTAAACGCAAACAAACAGATTGGTGGACTTTTTGGTACAACAATTATGGGGATTGTAACTACTAATTTATCCCATGATTGGAATATAGTCATCGTTGTCGCATTTTTGGTTAACGTGATAATGTATATTGCTACTTGGTTAATTGCTAGTCGTTACCTTTATGGAAAAGAATAAAACTAAACAGAACGCAATCAATTTAAAAGTTGATTGCGTTTTATATTATTTATCAATAATCTAAACTCCTATATCAGAAATAGATTTTATTTTTTTAACACCTTGTAAACAATCTAACTAATAACAAAAAGATCAACATATTACCGTTGATCTTTTATTTTTACTCTAAGCCTTTTAAAATATCTGTAAATCTATGTGTAAACATAGCTGTCATCCCCCATATATTCTCTGTCAAGTTTCTGTAAAAAGGAATATGACGTTCACTATACCCAAAATTGTATTTTTCTCTATTTTTTACCAGGAAAAATGGGAAATCTTTCGCATCACTCAAGGTAGAAGTAACTTTATAATAAATCGGTTCCTCTGTCAACAAAGTGTCAACACAAACTGTAAACAACCGTTTCACCTCTTCATTTGGATGAATATCCTCCCAATTTTCTATATTTATATTTCCAACAAAGCAATGGATGGTTCTCCCCTGATGAATCAGATAATCAAGCTCTCCCCAAATGTCAATTTGATCAGGAACTAGGTTTAATTCTTCACAAGTTTCTCGTATAGCAGCTTCCTGAAAAGTCTCACCATTTTCGACACGCCCACCAGGAAAAGAGACCTCACCTGGTTGAGAAATATACTCACTTCGTACTTGGTAAAGAATGTGATACTTATCAGTTTTTACATCATATATCAGGGGTAAAAGCACCGCATAGCGTCTTTTCTCCCCTAGTGGCTTCGGCTCGTAACGAGCTAGTTTATCTTTAATAGTCATAAGAACTCCTTGACTTCATGTTATCATAAAAAAGAAGATATCCCTATTATATAAAATTTTTATATATAAAATATTGACATATATTTCTAAAAGAGATACACTCTATATGTAAAATAATTATATATATTTTTTATACATATCCTAGAAGCAAAGGAGCACACTATGTATTTTCCAACATCATCAATACTGATAGAGTTCTTAATATTAGCTATTATCGATAGAGAAGACTCTTATGGCTATGAGATTAGTCAAACAATAAAGCTTGCGGCTAATATTAAGGAGTCAACACTTTATCCTATTCTAAAAAAGCTTGAAAAAGCAGGCTATATGACCACCTATAACCAAGCGTATCAAGGGCGTAAACGTAAATATTACAGTATTACCCAAGAGGGAAAAGAGCAACTTCAATTTCTTAATGAAGAATGGTTAACCTATAAAGAAACTCTGGACGATATTCTAGAAGGGAGATTAAGACATGACAAAGACTGAATATATAGCCAAATTAACAAAATATCTACGAAAATTACCACAACAGGACTACGAAGAAGCTATAGAATATTTCATGGAATATTTTGAAGAGGCTGGACCTGAGAATGAAGCTCGGGTTATTGCAGAACTGGGTACACCTAAGGAAGCCGCACATGAAGTCATTAGTCGTCTTCTAGAAGAAAAGATTGTTGAGGACAAGAGCAGCTTACGCAATAAAACAACTATCCTTTGGATTGCGATTCTAGCTGTTTTAGCCAGTCCAGTCGCCTTACCAATTCTACTATTCTTCTTAGCTATGATAGTGACACTTCTTATGATTATTTTCGCAGTTATAGTGACTGCCTTAGCTCTTACTTTTGCTTTACTCATTAGTGGTGTTTACACTTTCTTTACAAGCTTCTCTCTCTTAAGTGTTTCACTAGCTTCAACACTGTTTGGAGGAGGTCTAGGTCTATTGATGTTTGGAGGAGCACTCTTACTACTTTTGATTTCGTTTGAAATCTGTAAACTTATTGTAAAGCTAATTGCCCTATTGATTAAATGGCTCATCAAGAAAGGAAGAAAATCATGAAAACTTGGAAAAAGATCATCCTCGGAGTGTCCCTTATCTCTCTATTTTTAGGAGGAGGATTCGTAGCTTGGGGGTATAGCCAAGGTGGCTTGACAGATTTACAAAATCAAACTAAAAGTGAGCAAGATTATGTCAAGAAAGAAGTTGATGACTTCAATAAAATTGATATTAAAAGTAGTAACTACAATGTACTTATTAAAACAGGAAACGTTGACAAGGCTACTCTTTCTTACTACCAAAAAGCAAAAACTCCAATTGACACATCTGTAAAGGATGGTCAATTGACTATCAATGATAACAACTCTGAATTAGATTCAACTTCTAACAAACATATTAACTTTTTCGGATTAAAAGATTTAGTAAAGCTTTCTACTCTCAACGAGGAAGTCAGAAATAAAACCATTGTCATTACACTCCCTAAAAAACAAACGATTGATTTTTTAAAGGTTGATTTAGCAACTGGAAATCTAGATTTAAGTAATAGCACCATCAAACAATCAGATATCAATCTAAATGTAGGGGACCTAACTTTTACTAAAATGATTGTCAGCAACCTAAAAGCTAACCTTGATGTTGGTAGTGTTGATAGTAATCATACACTTTTTACTAACTCAGATTTATCTATTGCAATGGGAGATTACTCTGGAGATAACCTAATTTTCAATGGTCACAATAAACTTGATGTTACATCTGGTGATATTGAACTAGCTCTTAAAGATTACACGCTCAATGTTCAAGCCGATAGTCATTCAGGAGAGGTAGACATCACAAATAGCCTTAAAATCTCAAAGGATAACTCACTAACCATTACCTCAGACCTCGGTGATATAACTGTTGAATAACATAAAAAGCCAGCTCACATTAGAGCTGGCCTTTAGTTTATTCATTTTCAGACTTTGGTCTATAAATAATAATACCTACAACTACAAAGATAAGTAAGAAAATAAATAGCATACGAACTTGATCTGAGATCTGTCCTGTCATTGAAATAGTTTGACGAAGACCTGATACCGAGTAGGACATTGGTAAGAATGGTTGGATGACCTTAAAGAACTTAGGACTAAGTTCAATTGGATAAGTCCCTGCACTAGACCCTAGTTGCAAAAGCAGCATAATCATGGAAGCAAATGCGCCATATCTATCATTCCAACCTGCAAGGGCTGTAACCAGCGCCATTAAAGTACATGCTGCAAGGAGAATCATACCAAATGTAGCTAATGGATGATTTGGTTCAACTCCCACAAATCGAATGGCAATATAAAGCGCAGTAGCAGCCATAGTTGTAATAATACCATTGATAAGTAACTTATTCTTAGCCCAATCAAAACGGCCCGTAAATTTTCTTCCTGTCAAGCTCTTAGCAAAGATAACATTAGTTGAAAGAGCAACAACCATAAGAGAAACAGAAATCATATATGGAGCCATTCCCACACCATTAGTGTCAACCTTATCCTTATCAGTTTTCTTCTCTTTGAGTGGAGCACTCACCATTTTTGCATTGTCTGAGTTTACAGATACAAGAGAGAGTTGCTGATTAGCCTTGTTTAATGAATCAGACAATGTGGAAAGGTTAGTTGACAAACTTGTCAACCCATTTGTTAAGGTATTTCCTCCAGTTGCTAATTGTTGAGCCCCTGTATTGAGAGCACTTGTACCACTCTGAAGAGTAGCAAAACCAGTCATTAAACTACTACTGTTAGCATCTAGAGTTTGAGCACCACTGGCAATCGTTGACACAGCACCAGTATAAGTTGACAAACCAGTTGAAAGTGAGCTTGCACCTGTTGCTAGAGTACTTTGAGCTGTTGACACACCTGATGCCACTTGAGTTGCTCCTGGTGATAATTGATTGACAAGTACTGAATTGACATTAGCAATATTAGCTTGCATTGATGATACCGTTGATGAAGCTACAGGAAGAAGTGCATTCGCCGAACTTGCAATGCCTGAGATAGATGTTTGTAGAGAAGCTAAACTACTTGAATCTCCGCTACTAGTTGTTGTCGTACCTGTCAAGCTAGATAAGGCTGTTGACATGCTTGACACTTCTGATGCAATAGTTGAAGCGTAACTACTAGCCGTAGATCCTGCGTTACTAATTGCCGATGTAATCTCTGCTTGTTGATCTGCCGTCAAGCTTTGATAAGCAGCTGTTCCTTGTACCGCAGCCAAATCATTCGCTTTGTCAGTGGCACTAGCTGTAGCTATAGAACTAGCCGCAGAAGAAATATTTGAAAGATAAGTCGCTATTGAACTTGTATCTACTGATGTTGTTGATGTTCCACTAGGTAATGATGTGTTACTTACCGCTGTATTAAGATTTTGAATTGCTGTATTTAAATCAGTTAAATTAGTTGACAAGGTTGACAACTGTGCTTGCTGTTCTTCAGATAAACTTGTTGCTGTAGCCATTTGACTGAGCGCTGTTGACAACGAATCTGCACCTGTAACTAAGGTATTCATGGCCTCTGCTCCTGATACAAATTGACCTGCAGCAGAATTAACGGCCTCAGAGTTCGCGTTTAACTGTGACAAAGCGCCTGACAAAGTTGACACACCTGAAGTATAGGCAGACGCGCCTGAACTCAAGGTATCAACACCTGTAGCCAATGTTTGTGTAGAGCCAGCAAGAGTTCCTAAGCCATTTGATAAGGTCTGACTCCCTGACTGAAGTGCGCCTGCACCTGCATATAATTGACTAGCCCCATTCGCTGCAGTTCCCATACCACCCTGAAGTTGAGACATACTCCTAAAGACAGCTCCAACATAAGTTGATGTAATATTTTTAGAAACAGTATCCTTCAACTTAGACATGGCAGAATCGCTCATTTTTGAAGAAACGAAGCTATGCCCTGCTGTTGTCTGATAAGAAATTTCAAGTTTCTTAGGATCATTTGTCAAAAGACTTGCTGCATTACTTGAGAGATTTTCTGGAAAAGTGATTACCATATAGTAGTCACCATCATCAATTCCTTTTTTGGCTTCATTTTCAGTCACAAAATGATAGTCTAGATTTTTATTTTTAGACATATTGTCTACCATATCATGACCAATATTTAGAGTTTTATTCTGGAAACTAGCACTCTTATCTTTGTTCACTACGGCTACTGGCATATGCTTTACATTTCCATAAGGATCCCACATAGAAGATAAAAAGATTAGATTATATAAAGCGGGTATCAATGAGACACCAATAATAGTTATCCAGAGCTTTGGACTTTTAAGAAGCGCCTTTAATTCTGCTAACATATTTCTCCTTTTTAGACATTGTGTTTATTTTTATGATATAATCAATTATAAACTCATTTACATGAAAATCAATGTTAAATAATTAGTTTTTGGACACATAGTCTAAAAGTGTATAAAAGGAGATTTGTATGTCAAAAGATCAAAGGCGAGCTCAAACTAAAAAAGCTCTTTTAGATGCTTTAGTAATATGCCTAAAAGACCAAGATTTCAATGATATTACTACCATTCGTCTGGTTCAAACAGCTGGGATTAGCCGTTCGAGTTTTTATACCCACTACAAAGATAAGTATGAAATGATTGATAGTTATCAGAAAGAGCTTTTTCATAAACTAGAGTATATCTTCGATAAATATGAAGGAAAGAAGGAGGGAGCCTTCCTCGAAATCTTTGAATTTCTTACTCGTGAAAAACTCCTATCAGCTCTATTGTCTACCAATGGATCAAAAGAAATTCAAGATTTTCTGATACATAAACTTCAGCGTATGATAGCTGAGGACTTCATTGTCCCTACTGCTGAAGAAAAATCTCTAAAAGGATTTGAGAAAGACTATGCCAGTATTTATTTTGCGCACGCTATTTTTGGTGCTTGTCAAGCCTGGATAAATAAAGGAAAAAAAGAATCCCCCCGAGAAATGACAGATTTTCTTCTACGATTTATTCCACAATAAAATCACTTCAAAATCATAAAAAGCTGCTAACCATTTCAATAGTTAAAGCAGCTTTTTTCTTTTACAATAAAATCCTTAAAATAAGGGAATGATAAGTGAAAGCAAGGTCAAAATTGCGGGTCCGCCTTGCGTTAAAATAATCTTCTTATTGGCAGTTATAGCACCATAAATAGCAGCAAAGAAAACATTGAGTACAAAAACAGTTACAAGTAGCTGACTATTTGTAAAAATCCCATACAAGAGGAATACAGCAATCAAACCATTGTAAATCCCTTGATTTTTAAATAAGTTTGTAACAGAATCACGTTGAAGTTCTTCTTTGCTCATATTGAAAACACGACTAGTCGTGTCTGAATGTGTCGCAAAAGTTTCCAAATACATGATATAGAGATGCTCCAAAGCAACAATCCCAGCTAAAATTAGTGTAATAATAGACATAGTAGCCTCCTTCTTGAATAACTTTGACAGTATATCAAAAGTAAACCTTTAAAACAACATGTATGCTTCATACAATTTGAAATATGGTAAAATAAAGAATGAAAGAGAGGTTCTTATGACAAAGACAGAAGTAATTCAACGTCTCCAAAAAGATCTGGGAATTCCTAGATTTCAGGCTTATATAGAGGATAAAAATTACTCCGAAGAGGAGTACAGCCAACTAAAAAAAGATTTTGAGGCCTATTTCACCAACTACGTTTCAAATGTTTCAGCAGATTTTGAAGGAGGATTGGATAATAAATAATTTATACCTCAAAATCATCTATCATCATGTTACGAATCCCTTAGCCACTTGTATCAGACTAGGGGTCTTTTTAATATTCGAAAACAAAAAGCCGTCTCATTCTATGAGATGGCCATGGAATCAATCTAGCAAATATCTAAGCAAACCCAGAAATCAACGATTTAAGATAAACAAAAAAGCCCATAACAACGGACTTTTTGCAAAATGAATCTTAAAATTAAAGCATTTTGTTGTAGAATTCAACGACAAGTGCTTCGTTGATTTCTGGGTTGATTTCATCACGTTCTGGAAGACGTGTCAATGAACCTTCAAGTTTTTCAGCATCGAATGATACAAATGCTGGACGTCCGATAGTAGCTTCTACTGCTTCAAGGATAGCAGGAACTTTAGCTGATTTTTCACGAACTGAGATTACTTGACCAACTTCAACGCGGTATGATGGGATATCAACACGTTTACCGTCAACAAGGATGTGACCGTGGTTTACGAATTGACGTGCTTGACGACGAGTAGTTGCAAGACCGAGACGGTAAACAACGTTGTCAAGACGACGTTCCAAAAGAACCATAAAGTTGAAACCAAGTGTTCCACCTTTAACTTTAGTAGCTTGTACGAACAAGTTACGGAATTGTTTTTCACCCAAACCGTATGAGAAACGAAGTTTTTGTTTCTCAGCCAATTGCAAACCGTACTCTGAAAGTTTTGAACGGTTGTTTGGACCGTGTTGACCTGGTACGTAGTTACGACGTGCCAATTCTTTACCTGTGCCTGTAAGTGAGAAACCAAGGCGACGTGATTGTTTCCATGATGGACCTGTATAACGTGACATTAATAATGTCCTCCTATAAAAAATATTTTTAGGAAATAACGTTTTAGATAAACCTGATTCGTTCAGAAAGACTTCGCCCAAACAGCAAAGGTTACTTTTCTAGCCGACTTCCTGTTGACGAGCTTCATTTTATCCTGCTATTATTTCACATACTTTAACATTTTACCACGAAAAAAAGCCCAAGTAAAGGCTTTTTCTTATTTATTTTCGATTTCAGCTTGTTCCTCAGGACTCAAATAACGAATGAGAGTCTTCTCAGTCAAAATATCTGAATAAGTGTAAGATTCAACATAACTATTATTAATAGCTCCTGCTTGAGAACTGAAGTCTTGATATTCAACAATAAACAATGATGGATAAACTTCTGTCAGTCGACCAATTTTATTCTTTTCACGTTTACGTCCATTCTCTAGGGTCAATTCTACTAGCTGACCTTCATGTGACTTAATAGCTTCCTTGATGTTTTTCATCTTAGCAACATCTGCAAATGCATCACTCATATATATCTCCTTAAATCTGAAAATTATGATTCCTCAAACTGAGCAATCGATGAAAATTTATTGTATTCTTTTTGGAATAGTAACTTGACTGTTCCACGCGCACCAGCACGGTTTTTTTCTAGGATAACTTCGATGGTATTATCTTCAATCGCATTCTCTGGTTCTTCACCCTCTTTTCGGTAGTAATCATCACGATATAAGAAGGCTACAATATCGGCATCCTGCTCGATAGATCCTGACTCACGAATATCAGACAAGACTGGACGTTTATCCTGACGTTGTTCGACCCCACGAGATAACTGACTCAAGGCAATTACAGGAACTTTAAGCTCCTTGGCCAGGATTTTTAACTGTCTTGAAATATCTGAAACCTCTTGTTGGCGATTTTCTGGTCGCGTCCCTGTAATCAACTGCAAATAGTCAATCACAATGAGACCGAGACCACCCTCTACTTCTTGTGACAATTTACGGGACCGTGCACGAATCTCAGTAATCTTTATACCAGGGGTATCATCTATATAAATAGGTGCCTCAGCCAATGCCCCTTGAGCAATCATCACATTATTCCAATCTTGCTCTGTCAATTGACCTGTACGTAAAGCATGGGAATCAATCATCCCTTCAGCTGCCAACATACGATCAACCAAGCTTTCTGCCCCCATCTCTAGTGAAAAGACTGCAACAGCTTTATTTTGCTTGGTGCCAACATTCTGAGCAATGTTCAATACAAAGGCCGTTTTACCAACTGCGGGACGAGCTGCTAAAATAATTAATTGATCAGGGTGTAAACCTGTTGTAATCTTGTCAAGGTCACGGAAACCTGTTGGTAACCCGGTAACATCTGATGTTTGCTGTGAACGCATCTCCAAAGTATTAAAATTGACATCAAGAACTTCAGATATTTTGCGGAAACCACTACGATTGCTATGCTCTGAGACATCAACTAAGGCTTTCTCAGCATTCGCAATAATTTCATCAGATTCAGTTGCACCCTCATATGCTTGGTTGACAGTCTCTGTCAATCTATTTATAATACGGCGAAGCATGGCTTTCTCAGCCACAATCTTAGCATAGTACTCAGCATTTGCGGATGTTGGGACACTATTGACCAAATCTACAAGATAAGAAATACCCCCTATATTTTGGAGGTCATCTTGGTCATCTAGAATGGTGCGTACTGTCGTGGCATCAATGGCATCATTTCGATCCGACAGCGTTACCATTGCTTTAAAAATGACACGATGGGAATACTTGTAAAAGTCGTCTGCTTCGATAAATTCTCGAACTGTAATCAACTTTTCCGGGTTAATGAAAATAGCTCCCAGAACAGACTGTTCCGCTACTAAATCATGAGGTTGCACTCGTAATTCTTGAGCTTCTGCCACAATTATTCCCTCCTTTACAAGATTTACTTATAGTGTCAACGAATTACTCAGCACTATTTTTGATGTTAAGTTTAATTTGTGCACTCACTTCTTTATGAAGCTTTACAGGAACCTCAATTAGACCAATCGCACGAATAGGATGTTCAAGTTCAATATGGCGTTTATCTACTTTAATACCAAATTGTTTTTGAAGTCCTTCTGCAATTTTTTTGGCTGTAATTGAACCAAAAGTACGTCCATCTGGTCCAACCTTCTCAGTAAATTGAAGACGATTTTCTTCTTTTTCAAGTTGCTCTTTAACTTGCTTCGCTTCAGCCAACAACTCTGCTGCATGTTTTTCTTCAGATTTTTGCTTACCTTTCAACTCACCGATAGCTTGGTTTGTCGCTTCCTTGGCAAGATTCTTTTTAATCAAGAAGTTTTGAGCGTAACCTGATGGTACTTCTTTAATTTCGCCTTTTTTACCTTTACCTTTAACGTCTTGTAAGAAAATAACTTTCATTTTAGTCCTCCTTGGGAGCCAATTCTCCCATAATAGTTTCAATCAATTTATTTTTTGCTTGAGCAACACTACAGTCTCGCAATTGGCAGGCCGCTAAGTTGAAATGGCCTCCACCACCCATTTTCTCCATAATACGTTGTACATTAATCGTTTTATGGCTTCGAGCAGATATATTCACAGTAGAATCACTTGTCCTAGCGACAACAAAAGTTGCTTCGATACCTGCCATGGCAAGCATCGTATCTGCTGCCTTAGAAATCACAACATTATTATAACATTTAGGATTATCACCTGAGGCAACAATGATATCATCTGTAATACGCTCACCTGCTAGAATTAGCTCATTGATACGTCGATACTCTTCAAAATCAGTGGCAGAGATCGTTTGGATTTCTCCACTATCACTTCCTAAACTACGCAGATAAGAGGCGACATCAAAGGTTCGACTAGTCACACGAGTTGAGAAATTTTTAGTATCCAACATGATACCTGCCATAAGGATAGAGGCTTGGATTTTACTCAAACGTTCTGGGGCACCTTGGAATTGCAATAACTCCGTAACCAATTCACAGGCTGAACTCGCCCCGCTTTCAATAAAGGTCAAAACAGCATTTTCAGGAAAATCATCATCTCGACGGTGATGGTCTACGACAATAACTTCATTAAATCGATCATAAAAATCCTTAGATAGGGTTAAATTGATCTTAGAATGGTCAACCATAATTAGCAACGAATGTTGGTTTACCAGCTCTTCAGCCTCTGAAAGTGTAATAAGAGGTGACTGACCATCTTCTTTTAACCGTTCGACTGCACGCTCAATATCTGCATTCATAGCCGTATCATCGTAAACAGCATAGCTTTTTCGAACAATTTGACTGGCAAAATGAGCCATACCGACCGTTGCACCTAGAGCATCCATATCGAGATTATTATGTCCGACAACAAACACTTTTTCGACTGTTTTCAACTTATCAGAGATTGCAGTCATCATAGCCCTTGTTCTTGTACGAGAACGTTTTACTGTTGAAACAGAACCTCCTCCAAAATAAAGAAGTTCCTTGTGATCATCGTTTTCCTTGACAACAGCTTGATCTCCACCTCGAACTAGTGCGATATTCAGATTCTGCAAAGCAACCTGACCGATTTGATCATGCTTAAGCGTACCAAATGAAATTCCCATGCTCAAAGTCAGTGGTAAACCACGCTCCTGAGCCTGCTGACGGAAGTCATCCAAGACAGAAAACTTTTGATCCATGAATTCTGTCAAAACACTGTAGTTGGTGAAGAAGTAAAAACGATCACCTTCAATACGTCGATAATGAATATGCTTGGCCTTAGCAAACTCAGAAATAAACCCTGCCACAAATGTATTGATTTTTGAAACATCGGCATCGGGTAAACTTCCCGTCACATCGTCATAGTTATCAACTGAAATAATCCCGATAACAGGACGAGTCATATTTGGATCAGCATTTTCATCTTGATCATAAACATTGTCAATAAAATATGTCAACTTATTGTCAAAATCCACAAAAGCGGCATATTTATTGTCACCAACGGTTATCACATTCGAAGGTGAACCCTTTCGTTTCTGGGAAATAAAATCCGCAATCAACTGTTTATTGAAATTGCCATTTTCATCCGAAAGTACTAGCTTCGCATAGGGGTTGAACCATTCAATATGATCGTTCTCATCAAAAGTAATAACCCCAACAGGCATCTTTCCGAGAAGGGTCTTCAAAGAATCTTCAACATCCTGATTCAGTTCATCTAATTGCTCTATTTCCAAGGACTCATATGTTGTCTTTTGGTAATGCAATAAGGCAACAACTACTACCATAATAATAAAAAGCGCAAAAATGAGTGCAGACTCCGATTTTAGTACGCGAACAAAAATAGTAGCAATTCCAAAAAGAATTAGCCCAATCATTACAAGATGAATCGTTGCAAAGTGAAATCTTTTCATATAAAACCTCTTAATCTAACAATTATAACATAAAAAAGCCTTAATTAAAAGGCTTTTAAACGTGTTAGCACCGTTAGTCTACTTTCCTGCGGGCCTTATTATTACCTTCAAGATAAACCATCAAAATTGAGATATCTGCTGGGTTGACCCCTGAAATACGACTAGCTTGACCAATGGTCTCAGGATTGATTTTCTTAAATTTTTGACGAGCTTCGGTAGCAATGGAATCAATAGCATCCCAATCAATATTTTTTGGAATCCTCTTTTCTTCCATACGCTTCATCTTAGCTACTTGATCCAAAGCTTTATTAATATAACCTTCATACTTGATTTCGGTCTCAAGCAACTCTACTATCTTCGCGTCCAAATCTTCTGCAGCTGGACCTACAAACTGAGTAGCTGTGGCGTAATCAATCTCTGGTCTACGCATAAACTCTTTAGCTGTCATGGCATCTGTCAATGGCTTAAAGCCTAGAGCTTGAATTTTTTCATTCGTTTCTTTAATAGGTTTTAATTTTTCTTTTGACAGACGTGTCAACTCGCTGTCAAACTGATTTTTCTTAATTTCAAAGATACCCCAACGTTCATCGTCAACCAAACCAACTTCTCGACCAATAGGTGTCAAGCGCATGTCAGCATTATCATGACGTAATATGAGACGATACTCTGCGCGTGATGTCAATAAACGATATGGCTCCAAGGTTCCTTTTGTGACAAGATCGTCAATCATTACACCAATATAGGCATCACTACGTTTGAGAATAAGTTCAGGTTTACCTTGAACTTTAAGAGCCGCATTGATACCAGCAACTAGACCTTGACCTGCTGCCTCCTCGTATCCAGAAGTTCCGTTGGTCTGTCCTGCTGTAAAGAGACCTGAAATCAACTTCGTTTCAAGTGTTGCACGTAGTTGATGAGGGAGCACGATATCATATTCAATCGCATAACCAGTTCGCATCATCTCTGCCTTTTCGAGACCTTTAATTGAGTGAATCAACTCTTTTTGAACATCTTCTGGCAGACTAGTTGACAGGCCTTGCACATAGACTTCCTCAGTCTCTCTTCCTTCAGGTTCAAGGAAAAGTTGATGGCGATTCTTATCGGCAAATCGGACAATTTTATCTTCGATTGATGGACAATAACGAGGTCCTACACCCTTGACAATACCTGAAAACATTGGTGCACAGTGTAAATTGTTATTGATAATATCATGGCTCTCTTGATTCGTATAAGTTAGCCAACAAGGAATTTGATCCTGAAGATAATCTTCATCCTTCGACAAGAATGAAAAATGATTCGGCTTTTCGTCACCTGGTTGAATTTCAGTTTCTTCGTAATTAATTGATGATGCCTTAACACGAGGAGGGGTACCCGTTTTAAATCTTCCTATTTCAAGACCAAGATCCCTCAGGTTATCTGCTAATGAAACAGATGCAAGGCTATTATTAGGACCTGAAGAATATTTGAGCTCACCTAGGATAATTTCACCACGCAAAGCCGTTCCTGTTGTTACAATAACCGCTTTTGCTCCGTATTTTTGATTTGTGGCTGTTCTGACACCAACTACCTTACCATCTTCAACAAGAATTTCATCAACCATTGACTGACGGAGAGTTAAGTTTTCCTGACGCTCAACTGTATGCTTCATCGTCATAGCATACAAGGCCTTATCTGCTTGTGCACGTAAAGCTCTGACAGCAGGTCCCTTACCAGTATTCAACATTTTCATTTGAATATAAGTTTTATCAATATTTTTACCCATCTCTCCGCCGAGGGCATCAATCTCACGGACAACAATACCCTTGGCCGATCCTCCAATGGAAGGATTACATGGCATAAATGCCAGCATCTCTAGGTTAATAGTCGCTAATAAAACCTTACATCCCATGCGGGCTGCAGCTAGGGAAGCTTCTACTCCCGCATGACCAGCTCCGATTACAATAATATCGTACTCTTCTATAAAATTATAAGTCATTTTTTCTCCTACTCTTTAAGATGAATGTGTCGTAATTGTCCGTCCCATTCTGGTAAGGTGGCATTTAGAAATGCCGGTTTCAGATTAACAGTATGTAGGTCATCTAAAGCAAGCCACCGGCAAGGTAATGGCCTCGCATCTTCTTGCATGCTTAAAGGGGCATCTTCTAGCAAGTCCACTAAATAATGGAACTCGATATTATGATAATGGACCCCAGTTTGTTCAAAGCTATTTTCAACAATGAAAGCTAACTGAACAGCTCTAGATGCGACACCAAGTTCTTCTCTTACTTCTCGAACCACAGCATCTTCAGTAGCTTCATCCACTTGAATAGCACCCCCAATTGTATAAAAACTGTCCTCATCTTCTACGACTAACAAGCGATTGTCTTTTACAATCAAAGCAGTCGCTCTCACACCAAAAACAGTGGAATCAATTTTCGTCCGAAAATCCTGATGTTGCATTTTTTCCTCCCTTAAAACGACACAAAAATAGTCAAAACTCGCAAGAAGTGCAGGGCAAAAAACCTGCAACATCCATGAGCTTTGACCATCATGACTATTGTTAAAGTTATTTTATCAAATCAAATCGTTTTGTCAATGCAAATCACTGTTTGATCAAGGTCTGCACACTGACGATAATCATCTGTATTCCTATCGAGAATAGTAAAAGTCCCATCATTTTCGTTATAATTTTCATCAAATTTTTTCCCAAGAAGCCTGCAATTTGTTTTGCACTTCTTAGCAGGAGATAAGTGATTACACATAGTAGAGCAAAAGCAACTACGGTTATTAGTTGATTTCGCACCCCCCCATTAGCCAGGCTTAAGGCAGTTGTAATCGTTCCTGGTCCTGCAAAAAGTGGCATTGCAAGAGGAGAAATAGCAATAGACATTGGATCTGAATTTACTGCTTGCTGCTCCATTCCTTTATAGCTAGGTGAATGATTACCATTAATCATATGATAACCGATAACGGCCACTAATATTCCACCAGCAATTCTGAAAGAAACAATTGTAATTCCAAATACTTTAAAAATGAAATCTCCTGAAAAGATAAAAACAGTTATAATAACAAAGGCAATCAAAAGACTCCTAAAAGCAATTTTTCGTGAAATTTTTTGACTATCATCTGCTACTAAAGCCATGTAAGCAGGAAGATTTGAAATTGGATTCATTATAGCGAAAAATGCCATAAATGCATAAAACAATTGGGAACTCATCGTTAATACTTACCTCCAGTTAGATATACTGACAAACTTTTCCGTCTTTATACGCTTGGTCAATAATACCGCCGCCCAAACATTCCTGACCATCATAGAAAACAACGGCTTGACCAGGTGTAATAGCACGCTGAGGTTCAGCAAAAATAACCTCTGCTTTATCACCCTTAACCTTTACAGTAACTTTACTATCAGGTTGACGATAACGGAATTTTGCTGTGCATTCCATTTCAAATTCTTCTGGCATATCTCGAGTAAAGTGAATCATTGAAGCGTCAAGTGAAGTTGACATCAACGACTCATGGTGGAAACCTTGACCCACGTAAAGAATATTTTTAGAAAGATCTTTCCCTACTACAAACCAAGGAGCATTATCGCCACCTTTTTGACCACCAATACCCATACCTCCACGTTGACCAATGGTGTAATACATGAGTCCGTTATGTTCCCCCATATCACGACCATCGACGGTCATCATACGACCTTTTTGAGCTGGCAAGTATTGGCTAAGAAACTCTTTAAAGTTTTTCTCACCAATAAAACAAATTCCTGTCGAATCTTTTTTCTTGGCTGTTGCAAGACCTGCACGTTCAGCAATCTCACGAACTTCTGGCTTTTGTAGATGTCCTAAGGGAAACATCGTTTTCTGCAACTGCTCTTGCGAAAGTTGACTAAGGAAGTAGGTTTGATCTTTATTATTATCTGCACCACGCAACATATGGACAATGCCGTCTTCATCGCGAACAACTTGAGCGTAATGTCCTGTAGCCACATAATCCGCTCCCAATGTCATCGCATAATCTAAGAACGCCTTAAACTTGATTTCCTTATTACACATAACATCTGGATTAGGGGTACGGCCTGCACGGTACTCTGCTAAGAAATACTCAAATACACGATCCCAGTACTCTTTTTCAAAGTTGACAGAGTAATAGGGGATACCAATCTGATCAGCTACTGCTGCTACATCTTTATAATCTTCGGTTGCTGTACACACACCAAATTCATCTGTGTCATCCCAGTTTTTCATGAAAACACCGATTACATCATAACCTTGCTCTTTTAAAAGTAAGGCTGTCACTGATGAATCAACGCCACCACTCATACCGACAACAACACGTGTTTTTGAATTATCAGTCATAGATAACTCCTCCCATCAAATAAAAATTAACATAGACTTGAAGGGTCTAGTTATTCAAATATCGATTTGAAGGTCGATTTTGAAGCGTAAAAGCACGCAAGCTTAATTATATCATGATTAAAGAATAATGCAAAAAGGTTACCACTAGGTAACCTTTTTTATACTTATTTTTGTGTAAAGCCACTGTAAACCTATTACTCCCAGAACTATTATTGGAATCACTAACGCTACAAATAACCATCCTGGCTCCTGATAACTTAACACAAGTTTATTCTGCCCTTTTTGTGATGAAACGGTCGGTGTCCCAATCGTTGACAAGCTATAGTCATCCTTGTCTAGTTCTTTACCATTTAGCGTCAAGATAGAATCTTTATAGACAACTATTGGTAGATTCAGTTTCTCACCTTCAGCAGCTTGCCAAGTTAATACAAGATAACCATCTTCGAATATCTTCTCTGCCTTCTGATTCGTAACGATATTTTTATAATAAAGATCGTAAGTATTCTGCTCACCTATTTTCCCATAAATCGGTACGTAATCTGGTGTGGGTTTGACAACTAAATTTAAAAACTGTGACAAGTCACTGTCATTCATGGTAAGGCTTATCGTCTGGTAATCTCCTTCAACGTAAGTATGTTTAACAATGGAAATAAGTTCACCATCTTGTGCCGCAGTTTTTACACGATCGGTAGTATCCATCATATTCTGAATAAGACCAACGCCCGCAAAGGCAAAGAGTAAAACAGCAATACTTTTTCGCCAGTTTACAAATCGCGTGACCGTTAACCCTGTAATTGCTAAAAGTAAAATAGTCGCAGGAACAAAAAATCTAAATGGAAATTGAATCAATTCAGCAAATGTATTTCCATTTTCTACTAGATACTGCCATGGAAAAAGACCTGTCGATAAGAAGAAAAAGATAAAATAAATAAAATGCAGTATTTTTTTCCATTTAGCAAATTTCTTCCAATTCAAAAGAGCGTAAATAAACTGTAAAATGAGTAACACCATTAAGGAGATTGGGGTATATAGCCAGTATCTTGCCGTTCCATCTATCCCATTCTTACCTATTTCTCTATTTATAAATGGATCTAAAAGGTGATTAGTCTCTCTCAAATATAGGAGTACTAACCAGACATTGACAGTCAGTAAGAGGAACAGAATGACTGCTATAATGACTTGCACGAAGGTTTCCTTTTTCTTTGCGATAGGAGACTTTACAAAAGTGTAAAGATAAAAAGGAAGATACATCATCACTAGCATCAAAGCACTAAGTACGTGAATCTGAAAAATCAATGCCATTGATAAGGCAAGTCTAATTGGTTCTACTTTTTGATAAAAGACATAGTGAATCGCTGGAATAAAACAAAAAGGTAGTAAAGCTGCTCCCCAACTAGAGAACCCCTGACGCATCGTCCAGTATTGAATAGAGAATGTTGTCGCATAGAGTAAACCTAGTGACAAGGCAATTGTTGTCTTAACTTTACACTGCTTGAGCAAAGCATACATTGAGAACTCAGCCAGTATATGTAGTAATACCCTTGACACAATCTGATAACGAAACCAAGTGCCACTTATTAAAATAAGCCCTCCTTGTAAATAAGCAAAAAAAGGACCGTAAAGAGCATTGACAATGCGGCCTGACTGTTGGAATCCATATAAAGATAAAAAGTAAGAAAGGTTACCATTTTTTAGTTGCATAGCAGCTTCATAGAACCTGTTATAGTGAAAGATGGAATCTGAACCTAAAATGACTTTTCTTGTAAATAGTTGTGGTGTAACCAATAACACAGCAAAAGCTATAATAATAAGATAAACCCACAACTTTTCTCTTGATTTAAAAATTTGTTTCATTGCTATACCTTTCATTCCTATTATAACAAAAAGGCCATACCCTACCTAATAATAACAAAAAGCTCTATAAAACATATTACCCACATCCAAATTAAAAAGCTGAGAGTACGCTCCCAACTTCTATTAATATTAGTAATTCCAAGCTGACAAACCTTGTGCGTTATAGGCATTCAAGGCTGATTGAATTTGATCCTCAACCGTTGCAGTAGAGCCCCATCCAGGCATTGTTTGAAAAAGACCTGATGCACCTGAACCATTTGCTGCAGTATGATCACCATTTGACTCACGCGCAATAATTGACTCCCAAGTTGACTGAGGAACACCAGTAGCAGCTGCCATCTGTGCCGCTGCATAAGAACCAACTTCTCCTGCAGTGTTACCATTTGAGAGAACAACTGCCCCACTACCACTTGCAGCATCCGAAGGAGCTGTTCCAGTATTTTGAGTCGACGTAGTATCAGTACTCGTTGTAGCAGTGCTTGTAGTAGCAGCATCTGACTGAGACTTTTCAGCTGCTTCTACCGCTTCTCCTGTTGTTTCTGACTGAGGCTTACTTTCTTCAACCTTTTCTTTATTAGCCTTATTATCTTTACTTGAGCTAATTTCTGTTGATTTTACTAAATCTGCTGTCGATTCTGACGTTGTTGATGCTGTTGAAGGCGCTGGAGTAACAGAATCTGAAAATGCATTAACCAACCCTTTATTAATTAGTGTAGACAGTGATACTGCCAAAATGACAATAAAACTTGTTACAATTGCTACTGGTACCGCCAATGATTTCTTCGCTGCAAATTTAATACGGCGTCCCTTATAACTTTTTTTAAACATAAATCCCTCCTAGTTAATTCTAGCTACATTCATCTTAACCTAGTAATATTACTGCCGATTATTTGTATTATGTCTAATGTTACAATGATTTATCAATTTAATAAAAAAATGCCAAAAATCTGGCATTTTTCTCTTATTTGTATGAGGTTTTACTAGTTTTCCTCATAAGTCAGTAATAATGATTTAGTACCAACCATTAGCATTCCAGAAAGCAAGAGCTGCAGTCCATGAACCATAACGGCTTGCTACATAATTATCTGCTACTTTCTCTTGATTTTCAGGAGACAAGTCTCCATTCAAATATGATGATGCTAATTGGTAACGTCCATAATATTGCCCATTTTGAGCTGTATAGCTACCGCTTGACTCACGTTGTGCAATTTCTTCTTTGGCAGCTGCCTCTGAAGAAGAAAGATTTGTATTGGTTGCTTGAGTATCTTCACTTTGTGTAGACTCTGTTGATTGTGTTGATTCAGCAGTTGCTTCTGTTGCTTCTGTTGTAACTGAAGGTTCTGTAGTTTCTTCAGTAGTTTCATTAATTGTTAAGTTTTGACCAATAGAAATCTTATTGGCATCTTGAATACCGTTTTTTGAAACGATTTCATCTACAGTCGTACCATTCTTCTTAGCAATAGCTGAAAGGGTATCGCCTTTTTGAACTGTGTAAGTTTCTGCATTAGCTAAGGCTGTTGCTCCAAGTGTTGCTACTGTAACAAGTCCAAAAAGACCTAATTTTTTAGTGTTAGATGTATTCTTTTTTTGCATGATGATGCTCCTTTATCTATTTATAGTCCAATTCATATTAGTCAAAGATATTAAGTTATTTTATTGTTTATGACTAATAGGTAAATCAACGGGCTTATTCTATATAGGGATTTTTCAATCCAGATTAAGCTGAAGAACTATAACCATGTATCTATGATACCTTGGAAATATAACATCCCCTTGTTAGGGATATTAAAAATATTACAAGTAGATTGGGATTAGACGAAAAAAGAACACCTACGTAGGCGTCCATCTAAAACTTCTAGGTCTTAAGACCTAGTTTTTATTTATCTCAACAAATTAACTCTTAAGATAAAAAAGCATTAATCCTAAAGCTAAAATAGCAATAATTGATAAGGTATCTCGACCATTCCATGAAAGTCGACGATATTTTGTACGTCCTTCACCACCTTGATAGCCTCGTGCTTCCATAGCAATCGCCAGAGCATCTGCTCGTTTAAAGCTTGATGCAAACAAAGGAATTAAAATAGGTATTATTGATCGTACTTTTTGAATAATATTTCCTTCACCAAAGTCAACACCACGCGCCTTTTGAGCATTCATAATACGAGTTGTATCATCCATCAAAGTTGGTACAAAACGTAGACTCAAAGATAGCATTAAACCAATTTCATGTGCTGGCACTTTGAAAACAGTAAGAGGTTTTAAAAGTGATTCAACTGCATCAGATAAACTTAAAGGTGTTGTCGTTAGAGTAAGTAGGGTGGAAAAACTAATAATGAGGATAAATCTAAGGAATATCATCCAACCTTGATTTAAACCGACTTCCGTAATCTTTAAAAAGCCGATAGACCAAAGCACACTCCCTTTTGTATTGAAGAAAACTTGAAATAGGGTAGAAAATAAAATAATCCAAATCATTGGTTTGATTCCACCTAAAAAGAAACCAAGTTTTATTTTAGACAAGAAAACCAAGAAAAGTGTAAATAAAGTTATTACAGCATAAGTTAAAGGATTATTAGCCCAAAAGATAATAACAATATAAATCAGCATGGCTAATAATTTACTTCTAGGATCTAATCGGTGTATAAAAGAGTCCCCAACAATATAACGTCCAATAATTAACTTATCCATGCGACACCACCTCTACGAATTCCTCGATTGTAATAGGGAGACTTTCAAATTGATAACCTTTTTCTTGTAGCTGTAGCGCAAACTCTGTGATTTTAGGAACACCTAACTGCTTTTCTTTGAGAAAAGTAACCTTTTGAAAAACATCTTTAGGAGCTCCTGACAACACTAGTTGCCCTTTTTCCATAACATTCACAGCTGTCGCATAATCGGCAACATCATCCATCAAGTGAGTAACTAAAACAATCGTCATTCCAGAAAGATGTAACTCCTTAAAGAGAGACATCAATTCCTTCCGGCCCTGTGGATCTAGACCGGCAGTCGGTTCATCCAGCACTAGAATATCTGGTTGCATAGCTAGAATCCCTGCGATGGCAACACGTCGCATTTGTCCCCCTGATAAATCAAAAGGATTCTGTCCATGAAACTCTTCCGGGAGTCCAACTAATTTTAGACTTTCAATAGCACGTTGTTCTGCTTCTTCCTTAGAAACTCCGAAATTTTGAGGTCCAAAGGCAACATCTTCTAAAACAGTTTCTGCAAATAACTGACTTTCTGGAAATTGAAAAACTAAACCTACCTTCTTACGAATTGGTTTTATGTCCTTATTCTTTGATTGACTGGTTATGATCGTATCATCAACGTGAACCTGACCACTAGTTGGTAAATAAAGGCCATTCAAGAGCTGCATAATAGTAGATTTACCACTTCCTGTATGTCCAATAAAGGCCGTATATGAACCATCTTTTACCGTCGTCGTCATATCAAAAAGGGCACGCCCCTCAAAAGGAGTACCCGCTTGATAGATATAACTTACATTTTTGAGAGAGATTCCCATAGTTGTTCTACCAATTCCTTTTCTGTCAGATAGTCTTCACAATCTATCAGACCTTTATTTCTTAGCTTTTGAGTTAATAATGCACTAAAAGGGATATCCAAACCTAAGTCAACCAACTCTGAGCCTCTACTAAATAGTTCACGAGGACTTGAAACAGACTCCACTTTACCTTTTTTCAAAACCAAAACACGGTCACTCAAAGCGACCTCATCGAGATCATGAGTAATTGATAAAACAGTCATTCCGTACTCTTTACGAATAGCTTTAATAGATTGAATCAATTCCTGGCGACCTTCTGGGTCAAGCATGCTGGTTGCCTCATCCAAAATCAAAATAGATGGTCTCATAGCTACAATACCTGCAATAGCCACACGTTGTTTTTGGCCTCCAGATAATCTAGCTGGCTCTCTATCCTTAAATTCTGACATTCCCACAAATTCCAGAGCCTCTTGAACCCTTAAAGCCATTTCTTCATAGGGAACACCTTTATTTTCAAGACCAAAAGCAACATCATCTTCAACAGTTGCCCCAACAAATTGATTATCTGGATTTTGAAAGACCATACCAATCTTATCACGGATATCCCAGACATTGTCTTCTGTTAATTCTTGACCATCAACAATAATCTGCCCAGACTCTGCCACTAATAGTCCGTCAATAAGACGTGCTGTCGTGGATTTTCCAGAACCATTATGCCCTACAATAGATAACCATTCCCCACGTTTCACGTGAAACGATACATCATCAAGAATATAGGATGGTTGATCTTGATGATATTTAAACTTTAAATTTTTTATTTCAATCATTGATTTATCGTACTATTTGAAAGTATCCTTAAATAAGAAACCTGCACCTTTGAAATAATCATAGCCTGAGTAAATTGTAAAGAACAAAGCAATATAAAGCATAATTGTTCCTACAAAATGCAGATGACACAATAATAGAATAATAGATAACATCTGAGTCACTGTCTTAATCTTACCAGGCATAGCTGCAGCGAGAACTGTACCACCGTTCTCCACTAATAAAAGACGAAGACCTGTGACTGCAAGCTCACGACAGATAATAACTGAAACCACCCAGGCTGGCGCTTGATTAATACCGACTAACATAATAAATGCTGACATCACTAGCATCTTATCTGCCAATGGATCTGCAAATTTCCCGAAATTAGTAACAACATGCCATTTTCGTGCCAAATAGCCATCTAAATAATCTGTAATACTGGCAATAGCGAAGACAACCGCAGCAGCAATATGCATGACATTACTTGACGCAAGTGATGTCATCAGTAAAAAGATAGGAATCAAAACAATTCTAGCAAGTGTCAATAAATTAGGTAAATTTTCTTTTTTAAACATTTCTTCTCGATTCTATTGGATTCTTAATGTGAGGTAGCTAGGTGTATTTTTATCTAATTGAGATAAATCAAGTGACTCCCCATTTACCTTTAGAGTTACTTTTGAAGATTGAGCAATAATAATTTGAGTTGGTTTAGTTTTATCAGAAAAATCTAAAGAGTACTTTGATTTTTTCGTTTTTGAAAGTAGATAACTCTCTGAAGTATCTGAGTTATCTACTGAAAACCATGTGTCATCACTATCTTTTGATAACTCCACATCTAAAACTACTGAAGAATTTACATTGGAGAAATCAACCATTAGTTGATTGCCTTGAGTTGTCGTTGTAACATTTGCCCCCGAAACGGTAACCTCAGAAATGCTTCGTGACGATTTAGCCTTACTAGCCGTTGACAGATGATTAACTGTAGAGATTGTATTTGGTTTTATCACCTGAGGTTGATTAGAAAGGTGTCTAATAATAATATAACCTACTGAACAGATGATAAGTAACGAAACCGCACTAAGCATTAGTAAAGGAAGATAGTTAGACTTTCTTTTTTCTTCACGTTTATGCTTTAAAAAGCGTGACATGGGAGCTTTAGCAGCTAAGGTATCTTCCTTACGTTCAACTGTTTTCTTCTCTTTTTTTAGTTTTTGCTCATTCTGTCTTTGCTCCTCAAACAAACGTTTTCCATCTAAACCAACCGAAGTGGCATACTTTTCAAGCGCCTCTTGCTGAATGTCCTCTGGCAAAGCCTTAAGTTGATCCATTTCCATAGCCAGAAGAAACTGGGCTTCGACTCCAGAAATTTTTTCTACATCATACAAACTTAACTCTTTCTTTATACGCGCTGCACGTAATTGCTCACCTAGAGAGTGTAACTTCATTTTTCCCCTTTCTAATATTCTTCTTTGTTTTCGTGTCTCTATTATAGCAAATAATCACTTATTTAGGGAAGACAACAAAATCGGTAATCTCTATATTTGAGAGATAGTGATTCAAAAAATCCTTCAACTCCTTGGAAGTAATGCTCATCAGTTCCTGACCAAAATCAAAGTATGTTTTATCATTCTCAAAATAAGCTAAATATTGGCTTCCTAAATTCTGGATATTGTCTAGACTACGTAAAAATTCACCATACAAAGCTTTCTTTTGTAAATCCAATGCTTCTTCCGTCAACAATCGTTTTTTATCTGCCGATGTCATCACTTGACGAATTAAACTTGACATACGGATAGGCTCTGCAGTGTCCATAGTCATAATGACAAATGAATATCGATTAGATACCTCGTATTCAATTGACACAGACTCGTCTATTTTTCCTTCAGCATACCAAGTTTGATAATAAGGAGACGTCCAGCCAAACAGTAAATTGAACAATAACTGTACCAGTATGTTTTCTCTCATACGATTATCAGTAAAAGGAACACTCTTAAAACCAATGGCTAGTTTTGAGATGAATATCTCCATTTGAAGACTATCTAATTTTTGGATATCTGACTCAATGGGGTGCTTTTCTTTCTCGACTATTCTCTCAGATGGTGTAAACTTACTTTGTTTTTCATTGACAAGATTGTAAATATTTTCAACATCAAAATCGCCCACTAAGACGAGATGACAGCTTGCAGACCTGTAAAAGCAATCAAAATTATCTTTTAAGTCCTTTACAGTAATTTCTTCAATGCTATCAACACTTCCAGCAATGTCTTGACCTAATATAGTATTAGGATACAAACTTTGCAAACAACCTAGATAAGCTTTGTAGTCAGGATCATCCTGATACATATTTATTTCTTGTTCAATAATTCTTTTTTCATGATTGACAGCATCTTCAGAACTTGTAAAGCTCGATGTAAACTTTAATAAAAGCTCTAAAGACTCCTCAAAGTGGTCAAGGGTAGAAAAATAATATGTTGTCTTCTCCAATGTTGTAAAAGCATTGACATCAGCTCCAAGCTTGACAAAATCCAATGTCACATCCCTTCCTTGCTCATCCTCAAATAGCTTGTGTTCAAGAAAATGAGCAATACCTGCAGGGTAAGATTGTAACTCACCATCAATATAGAAGTGATTATCTAGCGCCCCAAAATTTGTTGACAAAAAGGCGGCTTTTTCTACAAATCCTTTTTTCTTAATGATTGATAAAGACATACCACTATCTAAAATTGCTGAATAAACTTCTTCATCAATTTTTTGATAATAACGTTTCTTCAAAGCAGCCATTCTAAGACACTCCTTCTAAAAAGAACAAACTCTGTAGCTTAACTTGACGCGCTACACGGCAAACATCTTTTTTAGTAACCTTCTCAATCTCATCTAACCAATTCTCCAATGAAAGACTTTTATCGCCAAAAATCACCTTATTAAAACGTTGTTCCACTAATGTTAAGGCATGATCTTCAGAGAGTAGGGCATTCATTCGTATGATTTTTTTGGTTTGATTCAGGAGAGAACTTGAAAAACGTCCTAATTTAATGTAATTCAATTCTCTACTAATTCCTCGCATAGCCTGATTTCTATTAGATTTTTCAATTCCAGCGTAAACTTCCAGTAAACCTGTAAAGATATCAAATTGACTACTAATTGAATAAGCCAACCCTTCCTTTTCTCGAAGTTTTGTAAACAAGGCTGAATGGGCAAATTCACCAAACATGGCATTGAATACAATTAAAGCAAAGTAACCTTTATCTCCATATTGACACGGAAATTGGTACCCTAGCTGTAAAATAGATTGACTACTCTGTCTCGGTTCTATCTTTTCTCTCACAACATTGACATAACGTTGACTATAGCTAAACTGTAAATCAACTTGACGTCCCTCCAAAGGAAAACGATGTAAAGCTTGGAGTACTTGATAATCATCAAATTCTCCAACCATAAAGATATCAATACGATCTCTTGTCAACATGCTTTGAAATTCTTGATAAGCTGTAAACGAGGTTTCTGCTTCAACAAGTTCTACTTGACCATATTTGGGAACTTTCAATCCCTCGTTTACAAAATAAAGCTCTCTTCCCTTAACTTCACTGTAATAGTAATTATTCTCTGTGTCAACATCCAGGTAGGTCATTAAATTTTGTTTTTCTATGTCAAATACTTTATTTTGGTATTGAGCTACTCTTGACAGCGGCTTGTAAAGACACTCTTTCAAAAATCCTAGCACTTCCAAAAACAATCCATCATTCGTAGGGATAAAGGCATCTTTCAGATATGTCAACTCGATGTCAACACTATGTGTCAATCCTTTAGTTGACACTCTAGTTGACAACTGTGTTCCATAAAGAAAAGCTAGTCTCTCTTTAAAAGACTGTACTGTTGGATACGTCTGATTGGCTGTAGCTAACATTTGTGAAACTAGGGCTCGTTTAGCAATTGTTTGTTTATTCAAAGAACCTGTCATTCGAAAAACAATACGATTAGTTTTATATTTTTGTGTTGGAATGAAGTGTACATAGACACCATCAGCAATTTTCATTGATAACCTCTAAAAAGTTTATGCTTCCAATTATACCATTTTTATGCTATCTTATCTCAAGAGAAAGTTGAGGTACTATGGAATATAAATTATTTGATGAATACATCACACTGCAGGCACTTTTAAAAGAATTAAGTATCATTCATAGTGGCGGAGCTATAAAAGGTTTCTTGGCTAAGAATACCGTTTTATTCAACGGTGAGGATGAACAACGTCGTGGAAAAAAACTTCGTTATGGAGATGTTATTACCATTCCGTCTGAGGAAATTGAAATAACGATTGTAGCTCCAACGACAAATGAAATTGAAGAACATCAAAAAGAAGTCGCTGAAAAAGCACGTGTTGCTGCCATTGTTAAAAAAATGAATCAGGATAATAAAAAGAAACAAAAAGCACATCCGTCAAAAGAAAGCAATAAAACTAAACGAAAACCCGTTCGTTTCCCAGGAACCTAACTATGTGGCTCGAAAAAATTGATATTCAACACTTTAGAAATTATACTGAAGCCTCTGTGAGCTTCTCACCTCATCTCAATATTTTTCTTGGTCGCAATGCCCAAGGAAAAACAAATATTCTTGAGGCCATCTATTTTCTAGCATTGACACGTAGTCATCGGACCCGTTCAGATAAAGAACTGATTCAATTTCAACAAAATACTCTCAAACTGAACGGCATCGTGCATCGTCATAGTGGGAAGCTACCTCTGGAAATCAGTTTATCTAATAAAGGACGCATAACAAAGGTTAACCACCTCAAACAAGCTAAATTATCCGATTATATCGGTCACATGACTGTGGTGCTATTTGCTCCTGAGGATTTACAACTTGTAAAAGGATCTCCAAGCCTGAGACGTAAATTTATAGATATTGATTTAGGACAGATTAAGCCTGTTTATCTCTCAGACTTATCAAGTTATAATCATGTACTCAAACAACGTAATGCCTATCTCAAATCTACTGACAATGTAGACATTAATTTCCTCTCAGTGTTAGATGAACAGCTTTCCGATTTTGGAGCACGAGTTATCGAACATAGACTAGAATTTATCAAGCAATTAGAGGAGGAGGCAGATAGACATCATAGTAACCTCTCAAATCAGATAGAGTGCCTTAAAATCTCCTACGAATCTAATATCCCACTGGAAAATAACAAAGTTATTCGCGAATCATTTTTAACCACGTTAAAGCAAAATCACAAAAGAGATATCTTCAAAAAGAACACTGGTGTTGGTCCACATAGGGATGATTTGACATTTTACATCAATGACATGAACGCATCTTTCGGCAGTCAGGGGCAGCAACGTAGCCTCATTCTTTCTTTAAAAATGGCTGAGATTGCTCTGATAAAAAAAGTAACAGGTGAATTTCCTATTCTTCTCCTCGATGATGTCATGAGTGAGCTTGACAACCACCGTCAACTTAAACTGTTAGAAAGTATTGACGAAGAGGTTCAAACCTTCATGACGACAACTTCACTTGATCATCTGAGTAACCTACCACCTGATTTAAAGACCTTCTTAGTCAAGAATGGTAATATTTATGAAAAACAAGTCGATTAAATGACTTGTTTTTCTTTTTTTTGGTAATTGACAGATGTGACAAGTATCATCCAATAAGTTGTAAATCCTTTCAACATAAATCCTTTATTAACAACTATACTCACGTAAATACGTTGTAAACTTATTGTAAATATCTCTGTAAACAAAAAGTACTTATCTGAGATAAGTACTTTTATGTTTATTAATGAGCTGAGTAGTTAGGCGCCTCGTTGGTAATTTGAACATCGTGAGGGTGACTTTCAATAAGTCCTGCACCTGACATTTCAACAAATTGAGCTTTGTCATGTAAAGCCTGGATATCTTCTGCACCTGTATAACCCATACCTGCACGGATACCGCCAATCAATTGGAATACGATATCAGCAGCAGAACCTTTATAAGCTACACGGCCTTCAATTCCTTCTGGAACAAGTTTATTCGCTTCATTAACTGCACCTTGGAAGTAACGATCGCTTGATCCCTTCTTCATCGCTGCAATTGATCCCATACCACGATATGATTTATATTTACGACCTTGGAAAATCTCAGTTTCACCTGGTGCTTCATCAGTACCAGCAAACATAGAACCAAGCATTACAGCATTACCACCTGCTGCAAGAGCTTTTACAATATCACCTGAGTATTTGATACCACCATCAGCAATGATTGTTTTTCCGTATTCACGCGCAACACTTGCAGCATCGTAAATAGCAGTGACTTGAGGAACACCTACACCCGCAACCACACGTGTTGTACAAATAGAACCTGGTCCGATACCTACTTTAACGACATCAACACCTGCTTCATAAAGTGCACGCGCACCTTCAGCTGTTGCAATATTTCCTGCAATCAAAGTACGATCTGGGAAGTGGGCACGAATTTCAGCAATTTTACGAAGAACACCTGCTGAATGACCATGTGCAGTATCAATGACAATAGCATCTGCGCCTGCTTCAAAGAGAGCTTCTGCACGTTCAAAGGTATCAGAAGTAACCCCTACAGCACCTGCTACCAAAAGACGACCGAATTCATCCTTAGCTGCATTAGGAAACTCGATAACTTTTTCGATATCCTTAATAGTAATGAGTCCTGACAAACGACCTTCTTCATCAACTAGAGGTAGCTTTTCAATACGATGCTCATGAAGAATACTTTCAGCTGTTTCAAGATCTGTTCCAACTGGAGCAGTGACCAATTTTTCAGAAGTCATGTGTTCTGAAATTGGAGTATCGTAATTAGAGATAAAACGCATATCACGGTTTGTGATAATACCAACCAATTTACGATTTTCAAGTGTCTCAACAATTGGAACCCCTGAAATACGGTAACGTTGCATCAACTCTTCAGCTTCAGCAACTTTATTTTCAGGCGTTAAGAAGAATGGATCAATAATGACACCATTTTCAGAGCGTTTTACTTTTCGAACTTCTTCAGCTTGTTCCGCAATAGACATATTTTTGTGAATGACACCCAAACCACCTGCACGAGCAATTGAGATAGCCATCTTACTATCTGTGACCGTATCCATGGCTGCAGTGATAATTGGGATATTTAATGTCAAATTTTTAGCCAATTTCGTCTTCAAGTTGACGTTGTTTGGTAGAACATGACTTTCCGCAGGAATAAGCAATACGTCATCAAAAGTGTAACCTTTTTTCAAGAATTTAGTGTCCCAATTTGACATTATAATCGTCCTCTTTTCTCAAAGTTTGGAGGTACAGAAACCCCAGTCTATTTTTTAATTGATAATATCATATCATGCTAAAATGATTTGTCAACAGATTTCGCATAAGATTCTAAGAAAACCTTTTTCCAAATAAAAATAGGGCCCCAGATTATCTTGAGTCCCTACTTTCTATTTCTTAGAAATAATTAATTCCCATTGCTTCTTTTACTTCTGCCAATGTTTGTCCAGCAACTTCACGCGCTGCTTGACTACCTTTTTCAAGCATACGGAAAACTTCTCCCATATCCTTGGCATATTCTAAACGGCGTTCACGAATTGGAGCTAACTCACGTTCTAAGATTTCTAAAAGATAACATTTTGTCTTCACATCTCCTAAACCACCTCGTTGATAATGTTCTTTCATTTCAGCAATTGTAGTAGCATCCTCTTCGCGACCAAAGATATCAAGATAATGGAAAACCATATTACCTTCAATTTGGCCTGGATCTTCCACACGAATATGATTTGGATCCGTATACATGCTCATGACTTTTTTACGAACAGTGTCCTCATCATCTGAAAGGAAGATACCATTACCCAAGGATTTAGACATCTTAGCATTACCGTCTAGACCTGGAAGGCGTCCTGCAGCTTCATTTTCAGGGTAGATTCCCTCTGGCTCAACCAAAATATCACAATTATAAGTATGATTGAAGCTACGTGCAATTTCACGTGTCTGCTCAATCATTGGCTTTTGGTCATTACCTACAGGAACATAATTTGCTTTAAAGGCCGTGATATCAGCTGCCTGAGAAATTGGATAAACTAGAAAGCCTGTTGGAATCGATTCTCCGAAACCTTTTTGAGCAATTTCCGTCTTAACCGTTGGGTTACGCTCTAAACGTGCCAATGAAACTAGGTTCATATAATACATAGTCAACTCAGCCAACTCAGGAATCTGACTTTGAATGAAAATAGTTGACTTCGCTGGATCCAAACCTACAGAGAGATAATCTAAAGCAACATTCCCAATTGATTCTTTGATGATCTCTGACTCTTTTGCGTGATCCGTAAGAGCTTGCTGATCAGCCAAGAAGACAAACATGTTATATTTATCTTCGTTTTGTAAAAGGACACGATTTTTTAAACTACCAACATAGTGTCCTAGATGAAGTTTCCCTGTTGGACGGTCTCCCGTCAAAATAATAGGTTTCGTCATATAATTACCTCTCTAATACAAAAAAATCCCCACGCAAAAACATGCGTGAGGGCGTTAATCACTTTTGATACGCGGTACCACCTCAGTTGATAACTCTTTCTGCAGCTATCATCTCAAACCTTCTCAACAAAGAAGTTGCACGATAAGGGGTGCCAAACCTAACGTTTATGTGTTCACGTTAATCGTCAATTCTCTTCAGCCCATTCATTCCACCTTCATACTGATTTTCAGCAACCACCAGCTCTCTATAAAAAAGGATAGAATTACTCTTCTGATGACTATTATTCTACATTGTTTTATCTATTTTTGTCAAGATTATGTTTATAGTTTCACGTGAAACACAACATCAGACACAACCAAAATAGTCATTACTTGACGGAAACTTAAAAAGACTTGATAATAAGAATATCATTTCTAGGAGATAATATATGAAACGTCGAATAATAGACATACTTTTAGTTACACTCGGTTCTTTTATTGCTGCGGTTGGCTATAACTCACTTTTAGTTAAGAATAATATTGCTTCAGGTGGTGTCGGAGGGCTAGCCATTAGTTTAAACGCCCTTTTTGGTTGGAATAATGCTAACTTCGTCTTAGCAACAACCATCCCTTTGTTAATTTTATGTTGGTTCTTTCTTGGCCGCGAAGTTCTCCTAAAAACCTTCTATGGGTCTCTTGTCTTCCCAACTTTTATTAAATTAACTGAGGGCTTACCTACACTCACCAAACAACCTTTGTTGGCTGCTATTTTTGGTGGGATTGTATTAGGGCTAGGACTAGGGATAGTCTTTTATGGAAATTCCTCAACTGGAGGAACTGGAATTATCACACAAATTCTCAACAAATATACACCACTCCCACTAGGAATGGTACTACTTATTGTCGATGGAATCATTGTTGCAATCAGTGCTATTGCCTTTCCTCCTGATACTGTTATGTATTCCATTCTCTCACTTGGAGTTGTTTCTCTTACAATTGATAAAATGATGGTCGGACTCAATTCATCACGAAATCTTCTAATCATTTCGCAAAATAGTGAACAAATCCTAAACTACATCACTAGAGTGGCTGATCGAGGAGCAACAAAAATTCCAGTTCTTGGTGGACATACCGGACATGCACAAAATATGATTATGACTACCTTGTCAACTCATGAGGTTCCAAAAGTCCAAGAAGAAATCCAAAAAATAGATGAAACTGCCTTTATCGTCATTGTTCCTGCTTCTACAGTTATGGGACGTGGATTTAGCCTCCAAAAAGATTACCAAAGAGTTCCAAATGACTTTATTAATCCCTTGTAAAATCAATTGAAATAAAGTCTAATTTCTCGTAAAATAGTAGTTAAGAATAAAAATAAAGGATATTATATGCTTACTGTATCAGATGTATCGCTTCGTTTTAGCGATCGTAAACTTTTTGATGATGTTAACATTGCCTTCACGCCAGGTAATACTTATGGTCTTATCGGTGCTAATGGTGCTGGTAAATCTACTTTTTTGAAAATTTTAGCTGGTGATATCGAACCAACAACAGGACACATCTCTCTTGGTCCTGATGAACGTCTTTCTGTCCTTCGTCAGAACCACTTTGACTATGAAGAAGAACGCGTTATCGATGTTGTTATCATGGGTAATGAACGTCTCTACGATATCATGAAAGAAAAAGATGCCATCTACATGAAAGAAGATTTTTCAGATGAAGATGGTGTCCGTGCTGCTGAACTAGAAGGACTCTTTGCTGAATTAGGTGGTTGGGAAGCTGAAAGCGAAGCCTCACAATTGCTTCAGAATCTAAATATCTCAGAAGACCTTCACTATCAAAACATGAGTGAATTGGCTAATGGTGACAAGGTCAAGGTTCTCCTTGCAAAAGCACTCTTTGGTAAACCTGATGTACTTCTTCTTGACGAACCTACCAATGGTCTTGATATCCAGTCAATCTCTTGGCTTGAAGATTTCTTGATTGATTTTGAAAATACGGTCATTGTCGTATCCCATGACCGTCACTTCTTGAATAAGGTGTGTACGCATATGGCCGATCTTGACTTTGGTAAAATCAAACTCTATGTCGGTAACTATGACTTCTGGAAACAATCTTCAGAATTGGCTGCACGCTTGCAGGCTGACCGTAATGCCAAAGCAGAAGAAAAAATTAAGGAACTTCAAGAATTCGTTGCACGTTTCTCTGCCAACGCTTCAAAATCTAAACAAGCCACTTCTCGTAAGAAAATGCTTGATAAAATTGAGCTAGAAGAAATCGTCCCATCAAGTCGTAAATACCCATTCATCAATTTCAAAGCAGAGCGTGAAATCGGTAATGACCTTCTAACAGTTGAAAATCTCACTGTTAAGATGGATGGTGAGACTATTCTTGACAATATTAGTTTCATCTTGCGACCAGGAGATAAGACTGCCATCATCGGTCAAAACGATATTCAAACAACTGCATTGATTCGTGCTCTTGCCGGGGATATTGACTACGAAGGTACAATCAAATGGGGTGTTACTACTAGCCGTTCTTACCTTCCAAAAGACAATTCTAAAGACTTTGCATCCGGTGAATCAATTCTCGAATGGCTCCGTCAATTTGCCGAAAAAGGTGAAGATGATGATACTTTCTTGCGTGGATTCCTTGGGCGTATGCTCTTCTCAGGGGATGAGGTTAATAAATCTGTTAGTGTTCTCTCAGGGGGAGAAAAGGTACGTGTCATGCTTTCTAAACTCATGCTTTTGAAATCTAACGTCCTTCTTCTAGATGATCCTACTAATCACTTGGATTTGGAATCAATCTCAAGTCTGAATGATGGTGTCCGTGACTTCAAAGAGTCTGTTATCTTTGCCAGTCATGACCATGAATTTATCCAAACAATAGCGAACCACATCGTAGTTGTTTCTAAAAATGGGGTCATTGACCGTATTGATGAAACTTATGATGAGTTCCTTGAAAATGAAGAAGTGCAAGCTAAAGTCAAAGCACTATGGGCTGATTAAACTATAAAAAGATGCAGGTTGGGATATCCCAACCTGTCTTAGTATCATTATGACAAATAAAAAATACCATACGACTTTATTATTTTATCTGGCTGCTTTTTTCTTGCCAGTACTAATCATGATAGGGGTGCTGTATAGCCAAAAAATCTATCCTGGTAGTGAGCGGACTATTTTAACAAGTGATGGTTTTCATCAGTATGTGATTTTTGCAACTGGACTTCGGAATATACTTCATGGAGATGGGAGCCTCTTTTACACCTTCACAAGTGGTCTAGGGCTTAATTTCTATGCTCTAACAAGCTATTACCTAGGTTCCTTCTTGTCTCCACTTTACTATTTCTTTACTGTCAACCAAATGGCCGATGCTTTTTATTATATAACACTCCTTAAATTCGGGCTTATTGGGTTATCAGGAGCTTTTAGTTTTAAGCGGCTCTTTACAAAAGTGTCAAGAAGTTTCATCCTATGTCTTTCTACAGGATTTTCTTTGATGAGCTTCGCTACCAGTCAGTTAGAAATTAATACCTGGCTAGATGCCTTTATTCTAGCACCTCTAATCATATTAGGTTTACACCTCTTACTAAGATTCAATAAACGGGGCTTATACTTTTTTAGCCTAACCTGTCTTTTTATCCAAAATTACTATTTTGGTTATATGATGGCTATTTTCCTAACCCTTTACACCATAGTACAATTGATAACTATCAAGGGATGGAAGAGTAAGATTCTTCATTTCATAGACTTTGGAATTGTTTCTATACTTGCTGGTTTAAGTAGTGCTGTCATGCTACTACCAACACTACTTGACTTGACCACACATGGTGAAAAGTTTACAAGTGCGTCAAGTTTATTGACAGAGTCCACCTATTATTTTGACTTCTTTGCGAAAAATCTCGTTGGAGTTTACGATACTACTAAATTTGGATCAATACCTATGATCTATGTGGGAATCTTACCTTTGATTCTTTTTCTACTTTTCTTTATTAGTAGGGAAGTCAAGCTATCATTACGTATAGGTTATCTCCTATTAGTAGCTTTCTTTATCGCTAGCTTCTACTTACAGCCTCTTGATTTGTTTTGGCAAGGAATGCATGCACCCAACATGTTTCTCCATCGCTATTCTTGGCTCCTATCTCTCCTAATTGTTCTTTTGGCAGGAGAAACACTCAACCGAATTAAAAACTTTTCTTTTAAAAGACTCCTCCTATCTTTCTTAGGATTGAGTACCGCTTACTTACTAACTTGGATTTTCCAATCTCACTATAGCTTCATTGAATCAGTCTCCTGGCTATTAAGCCTAGCATTTCTTCTAGCCTATGCCATTCTATTTATTAGCTATTTTAGACAGCAAATTCCTGGGAGTGTTTTTCGCTGTTTCACCTTCTTATTCTGCATTTTTGAGCTTGCATTAAGTACTTACTATGTTGTTGGAGCTCTGGGAAATGAGTGGGTATTCCCAACTCGTGAAGGCTATCTACGAAATATGTCTGCCATTACAAAACTAGTTTCAGATACTAAGCAAGCGAATAAGACTTTTTACCGTACTGAAAGGTTAGAGGCTCAAACTGGTAACGACAGTATGAAATTCAACTATAATGGTATTTCTCAGTTTTCATCCATTCGAAATACTGCTTCAAGCTCAACACTCGATAGGTTAGGCTTCAAATCTGAAGGGACTAATTTAAACCTACGTTACCAAAATAACACCATTATCGCTGATAGTCTCTTCGGAATAAAATATAATTTATCGAACTTTGACCTTAATAAGTATGGTTTTAATCACGTAACTTCTGAAAAAACAATGGGGCTTTATCAAAATAATAATGCAAGCCAGCTTGCTATCTTAACTGATGGCATTTACAAGAATATTGACTTCACTGTCAATACGCTTGACAATCAAACTAACTTGCTAAATGCTCTATCTGGACTTAACTTAACCTATTTTAAACGAGCTCCATCTCAACTTTTTGATCAAGATGCTAAGTCTTTGAATCAGCGCGTGGCTAAAAACGTTAGTAACTCGAATAAAGATTTTGTAACAATCACCTATCGAGTCATCGCTCCACCACATAGTCAACTCTATGTTAGTGTTCCTAATATTTCTTGGTCCGATGACAATAACCACTCTCTGTCAATTACTGTAAATGGTGTGACAAGGAATCAAGTTACTGACAATACCTTTGATTTCTTCGATCTTGGCTACTTTGAAACAGAATCAATGGTTACCATCAAACTTAGTTTTCCTGGCAATAAAGCAATATCCTTTGATAATCCTAGTTTTTATGCCCTTGATACTCAAAACTATCAGATAGCTATGGATACTATTAATGAACGTGATAGTAAGGTTACGACGTCAAATAATAAAGTGTTCGTTGATTATAGTAGTAAAACGAACGCCTCACTATTCTTCACCATTCCATACGATAAGGGGTGGACAGCGACTATAAACCATAAAAAAGTTAAGATTCAACGAGCCCAAAAGGGGTTCATGAAAGTTGATGTCCCTAGTGGGAAAGGTGAAGTTGTTCTAACCTTCATTCCCTATGGTCTTAAGACAGGTTTAGTGATTAGTCTATTGGCAAGTATCATATTTTGTTGCTACGCTTATTTCATCAGAAAAATAACCGTTATTCAAAAACGCTGATCATCTTAAATTAAATAGGTCTGGAACAATTGTTCCAGACCTATTTATCTTTGGGTACAAAAAAACTCAAGCTATACAACTTGAGGTGTCTTATCACTCCGCCAGTAGGACTCGAACCTACGACATCATGATTAACAGTCATGCGCTACTACCAACTGAGCTATGGCGGATAAAACTGCTAAGTAGCAAAAATAGTCCGTACGGGATTCGAACCCGTGTTACCGCCGTGAAAAGGCGGTGTCTTAACCCCTTGACCAACGGACCAAGTTCTGAGATTTTTATCTCGTTAACACTCTTATTATTATATCAGAGTATTCGATTTTGTCTATACTTTTTTTCAAAAAAAATATTAAATTTTGCTAAATTTATTCGAATTTTACGTTAGTTTTTATCTTGCTTTTACAAAGTATTGACATGTTGCTATATATTTTGTAAACTAATAGAGTTATTGGTCCCATAGCTCAGCTGGATAGAGCATTCGCCTTCTAAGCGAACGGTCGCAGGTTCGAATCCTGCTGGGATCAGATAAAAAAACGCAATCTAGAATCTCTAGTTGCGTTTTTCTTTTGCCTCGATAAATAGGAAATAATTCAAAATAAACAAGGGAAGCAAAGTCGTATATAGGCTGTATTCATGTAAATATTGAGAAAACCAAGTTGATGCTGCAACTCCTACCATAAATGTTAAGATGATAATAGTAGTGTAGGAAGCTTGTTTAAGCACTTTGGGATCCCCCTCGTCAATAGCCCTGGCAACGGTTAAAGAGGTATTCGTAATATTACCAGTCATCATGAAGGAAGCATAATTTACCCCTCTGACGCGTTTAAAAATCCCTACCTGAAGAGAGGCAAAAAATGCCAAGCCCGCAATCGTAATAGTAGAATCAACGTAAGGTGTAATGATGGCGAGAATAGTCATCAAGAGAAAGGCAAGTCTAATCGCTTGCAAATGCCATCCCCATTTATGGTTAATGAGCCACTTCTTAACAAAAAAAACAAAAAACTGACCTAAAACAAAGAAAAAAATAGGTATCACATAGCTGAAAGCTCTTGCAATATGCCCCTCAACAAGATGAATAACCAAATAAAGGAGATTACCTGTCTGAATACTTGCAAATCGTCCGTCTTGAGTATTGTAAGTATAGGCATCAATGAAGCCCCCTATATAACTTACTAGAGTTGCTACCCGTAATCCTTCAAAAACACGATAGGAGCGTTTTTTCATTCTGAACATGTCTGTTTCCTTCTTCTACTTATGGTAAGGACTTCCCTGCTGAATCATGAATGCGCGATAAATTTGCTCTACTAATACAAGGCGCATAAGCTGATGAGGGAACGTTAAGAGACCAAAACTCATTAATTGATTAGCCCTCTTTTTCACTGTAGGAGAGAGTCCCAAACTTCCCCCTATAATAAAAGTAATATCTGAATAGCCTCTAAGAGTCGCTTGCTCTAACTCTTTAGCAAATTGCTCCGAGGGAAATTGTTTTCCTTCAATAGCTAAGGCAATGACATAATCACGATCACCTACCTTAGCCAAGATACGCTGCCCCTCTTTGTCTAGGATAGCTTTATTTTCAGCTTCGCTTGCATTATCTGGCGTCTTTTCATCCGTTAATTCTATAGACTCAAATTTTGTAAAGCGTCCTAGTCGTTTGACATACTCCGCAATGCCATCTTTCAAATATTTTTCTTTCAATTTTCCAACGGTAATCAATTTAACTTTCATAGGCTTATTATAGCATATATCCACAATCTTTTAACACCTTATCCACACCTTTTTACTGTTAAGAATCTTTAGTTATCCCTATAAAATAGCTTCTTATCTACACTTTTTGAAACTTATCCACAGACTGTTGATAACTGTTTTTTAAAATCACTTTATGATATAATTAAGCTTACTTTGATATGTTTATCAAAAAGGAGGACTAAACGTGAAAAAATTTAACTGGAAAAAAATAGTAGCGCCAATTGCAATGCTTGTTATTGGCTTACTAGGTGGTTTACTAGGTGCCTTTATCCTACTAACAGCAGCAGGGGTATCTTTTACCAATTCAACAGATACAGGTGTTAAAACAGCTAAGACCGTATACAATAATACAACAGATACAACTAAAGCTGTTAAGAAAGTACAAAATGCCGTTGTTTCTGTCATCAATTACCAAGAAGGGTCATCTTCAGATTCTCTAAATGAACTTTATGGCCGTATCTTTGGTGGAGATGATAGTTCTGATTCTAGTCAAGACAAATCAAAAGATTCTGATGGGTTGCAAGTCGCTGGTGAAGGTTCTGGAGTCATCTATAAAAAAGATGGGAAAGAGGCCTACATCGTAACCAACAACCACGTTGTCGATGGCGCTAAAAAACTTGAAATCATGCTTTCAGATGGATCAAAAATTACTGGTGAACTCGTTGGTAAAGATACTTACTCTGACCTAGCAGTTGTCAAAGTTTCTTCAGATAAAATTAAAACCGTAGCGGAATTTGCAGACTCAAACTCTCTCACAGTCGGCGAGAAGGCAATTGCTATCGGTAGCCCACTTGGTACCGAATATGCCAACTCAGTAACAGAGGGTATCGTTTCTAGCCTTAGCCGTACTGTAACTATGCAAAACGACAATGGTGAAACTGTTTCAACAAATGCTATCCAAACAGATGCTGCCATTAACCCTGGTAACTCAGGTGGTGCCTTAGTCAATATCGAAGGACAAGTTATCGGTATTAACTCAAGTAAAATTTCATCAACGTCAGCAGTCGCTGGTAGCGCCGTTGAAGGTATGGGATTTGCCATTCCATCAAACGATGTTGTCGAAATCATCAATCAATTGGAAAAAGACGGTAAAGTTACACGACCAGCCCTAGGAATCTCAATGGCCAATCTTAACAGCCTTTCTAGCAGTGCAACCTCTAAATTAGATTTACCAGATGATGTGAAAGCTGGAGTTGTAGTCGGCAGCGTTCAAAAAGGTATGCCAGCTGACGGTAAACTTCAAGAAAATGATGTTATCACTGAAATTGACGGTAAGGAAATCAGCTCAAAAACTGATATTCAAACCAATCTTTACAGCCATAGTATTGGAGATACAATCAAGGTAACCTTCTATCGTGGTAAAGAGAAGAAAACTGAAGAACTTAAATTAACAAAATCTACAGAAGACTTGTCTGACTAAGTCATTGACAAATCTGTCAAAAGACCTTTACAATAATGTAAAGGTCTTTTTTGGAAAGGAATAACATGCAAGAACAACTCAAAGCTTTACCTATTAGTGACATCTATCCCAATCCTTTTCAACCTCGTATAGAGTTCTCTGATGAAGAATTAGCAGAGCTAAGCCAATCAATCTCAGAAAATGGACTGATACAGCCAATCATTGTCCGAAAATCGGATATTATTGGTTATGAACTAATTGCTGGGGAAAGACGTTTACGTGCCTGTAAACGTCTAGGAATGACAGAAATCCCTGCAGTTGTAAAGGAAGTTACAGATCAAGAAAGCCGTAAACAAGCTATTATTGAAAATTTACAACGATCGAATCTCAATCCCATTGAAGAAGCAAAGGCCTATCGTAATTTAATTAATGAGCTAGCTTACAGTCACGAGGAACTGGCGAAAGCTATGGGGAAATCCAGACCTTATATCAGTAACGCTCTCAGACTCCTCCAACTTCCCCAAGAGATACAGACGAGTATCGAAAATGGCAAACTGAGTCAAGGACATGCTAGAGCACTTTTAGCTGTTGAGGATACAAAAAAGCAATTAACTATCTATCATCAGGTCCTTACTGAAAAATGGTCAGTTCGTACCCTGGAAAAAAGACTTCAAGAACTTCCAAAAAAACAAAAATCAAAAAAAGATATTCATATAAAAGATAAAGAAAAAGAACTGGAAAAATCACTTGGTCTCCCCGTTACTCTTCGTTATCACAAAAATCACTCTGGAACTATTCAGATCCACTTTTCGACGGAAGAAGATTTTAACAGAATTATCAACAAGCTTATTTGACCTGTGAATTGAGGAGAAAAAAGAAACAAACTTATCCACATCATAAAATGGTTGCCCTCCCTTTATTTGAGAGGGTTTCTTTTTTTATTCACAACTTGTGGATAACTCTTGTGCACAATGTGAATTGTCTTTTTTTCCTTGTGGATAACTTAGGGAACTTTTATCTTCGGACCTGTGGAAAACTTTTTTGTTTTATGATAGAATCAGAGAACAAGAATAAAGAAGGAGAATTGATGGAATGACCGAAAAAGAGCATTTTTTTTGGAATAAGCTCTTAGAGCTGGCCAAAGAGGAACTAACACAAGCCACTTTTGATTATTATGTCCTAGATACCAAGCTCATCAAAGTTCAAGATAACGTTGCTACAATTCTGCTTGAGGAAGTCAAAAAGCTATTCTGGGAAAAGAATATGCAATCTTTCATTTTGATGGCTGGTTTTGAAGCCTATAATAGTGAAATCAAAGTTGAGTACGTCTTTGACGAAGCACTCTTAAACGAGGCAAATTCAACTGTAACAAACAATGACTTTGGCAATAAAAAGGAACAGCAAACACCTGCTCTTCCTACATTGGACTCTGACTTGAATAGTAAGTACACCTTTGATAATTTTATTCAGGGGGATGAAAACCGTTGGTCAGTTGCTGCATCTTTAGCTGTAGCTGATTCACCAGGAGCTACGTATAACCCTCTATTTATTTATGGAGGACCTGGTCTCGGAAAAACTCACTTACTCAATGCCATTGGTAACAAGGTCTTACATGATAATCCTCAAGCACGTATCAAATACATTACTGCAGAGAATTTCATTAATGAATTTGTTGTCCATATCCGTTTAGATAAAATGGATGAACTAAAACTTAAATACCGTCATCTGGACGTTCTCTTAATTGATGATATTCAATCATTGGCTAAAAAATCAACGCAAGCCACTCAAGAGGAATTTTTCAATACTTTCAATGTCCTTCACAATAATAATAAACAAATTGTCCTGACCAGCGACCGTAATCCAGATCAATTGAACGAGATGGAAGAGCGTCTTGTCACGCGATTTAAATGGGGGTTAACCGTTAATATCACACCACCCGACTTTGAAACGCGAGTGGCCATTCTTACTAATAAGATTATGGACTATGATTATCATTTTCCTCCTGAAACAATTGAGTATTTAGCTGGCCAATTTGATTCAAATGTCCGTGACTTAGAAGGGGCCTTAAAAGATATTAGCTTAGTTGCCAATGTTCGCCAGTTAGATACTATCACAGTTGAAGTAGCTGCCGAAGCCATTCGCGCACGTAAAATGGATGGTCCTAAATTAACTCTTATTCCGATTGAGGATATCCAAACTGAGGTAGGAAAATTTTATAATGTCACTGTAAAAGAGATCAAGGCAACTAAACGAACACAAAATATTGTCTTGGCACGTCAGGTAGCCATGTATCTTGCGCGTGAAATGACTGATAACTCCCTTCCAAAAATTGGAAAAGAATTTGGCGGAAGAGATCACTCAACTGTCTTACATGCATACAATAAAATCAAAAATATGATTGCTCAAGATGACAGTTTACGCATTGAAATTGATACCATCAAAAACAAGATAAAATGACACTTGTGGATAACTATTAAAAATTATCCAAACTTTTCCACAGGCTGTGCACAAGTTTAAAGCCTTGATAAAACTATGTTTTGTAGACTTATGCACAGTGTCCACAAGACCTACTACTACTACTAAAATAATACTAATAAAATAAAGGAGCATCATGATTCAATTTGCGATTAATAAAGCTTATTTCTTACAAGCACTTCATACAACTCGCCGTGCTATTTCTTCTAAAAATGCTATCCCAATTCTATCAACGATTAAAATCGAAGTTACCAAAGATGGTATCTATTTGACAGGATCAAATGGGCAAATCTCAATTGAAAATAGTATCTCAGTTTCAGAAGAAAATGCAGGCCTATTAATTACGCAGCCAGGTAGTATCCTTTTGGAAGCAAACTTTTTCATTAATGTTGTCTCAAGCTTGCCTGATGTTACCCTTACTTTTGAAGAAATCGAACAATACCAAGTTTTACTGAAAAGTGGTAAATCAGAAATTACCTTGAAAGGGAAAGATGTCGAACAATATCCCCGTATTCAGGAAGTTGATAGCTTGACGCCATTACTCATGGACACAAAAGTGTTAAAATCTATCATTGCTGAAACTTCATTCGCAGCAAGCACACAAGAAAGTCGTCCAATTTTAACTGGGGTTCACTTTGTTCTTTCAAATCATAAAGATCTCAAAGCTGTAGCAACGGACTCTCACCGAATGAGCCAACGTCAACTTGTTTTGGAGCATTCTGCGGATAACTTTGATGTTGTAATCCCAAGTCGCTCACTTAAAGAATTATCGGCAGTCTTTAGCGATGATATTGAAAACTTAGAGGTTTTCTTCTCAGCAAATCAAATTCTATTCCGTAGTGAAACAATTTCTTTCTATACACGTCTACTTGAAGGAAATTATCCAGACACGAATCGTCTCTTATCTGATTCATTTGAAACAGAAGTTGTTTTCGAGACCGCTAGCCTTCGTTCTGCTATGGAACGTTCATATTTGATTTCTAATGCTAGTCAAAGTGGTACTGTTAAACTCGAAATCATCAATGGCAGTGTCAGTGCCCATGTTAATTCGCCAGAAGTCGGAAAGGTGAATGAGGATATTGACGTGCAAGATGTTTCAGGTAGTGATTTGGTCATTAGTTTCAATCCAACCTACCTAATAGATGCTTTGAAAGCTCTTAAGAGTGAGACTGTTCGTGTACGTTTCATTTCACCAGTGCGTCCATTTACTTTGACGCCAGCAGATGACAGTGAGAATTTTATTCAATTGATTACACCTGTAAGAACAAACTAAAATCGAAAAAGTTATCCACTGTGGATAACTTTTTTACTAGAGAGGGAGTTTATGTACCAAATTGGAAGTTTAGTTGAAATGAAAAAACCACATGCTTGTACCATCAAAGCAACAGGAAAAAAAGCTAATGAATGGGAAGTGACCCGTCTTGGAGCTGACATTAAGATTCGTTGTACGAATTGTGATCATGTGGTTATGATGAGTCGTCATGATTTCGAAAAGAAACTTAAGAAGGTTTTATAACAGACATTGGGGAGTCCATATAAGGAGGTTCTTGTGTTAAGAAAATTAGTTTACTAGCAATATAAAAACTTTCGAGAGTCCCCAGTTATCTTCTTTATAGCATTCTTTGCCTTGCTTTCCTTTTTATGATTCTCAAAGGGAAGTTGCCTATTTTTAACAATTTTTGTGTTATAATTAACTGAATTACTTTTTTATGGAGAAATAAATTAATGGCTTTAACAGCAGGTATCGTTGGTTTGCCAAACGTTGGTAAATCAACTCTTTTCAATGCAATTACAAAAGCGGGTGCGGAAGCTGCTAACTATCCTTTCGCGACAATTGATCCAAACGTCGGAATGGTTGAGGTACCAGACGAGCGTTTGACGAAACTGACTGAACTTATTACCCCTAAAAAGACAGTTCCAACCACATTTGAGTTCACAGATATTGCGGGTATCGTAAAAGGAGCATCAAAGGGTGAAGGTCTTGGAAATAAGTTCTTGGCGAACATTCGTGAAGTAGATGCGATTGTCCATGTGGTTCGTGCTTTCGATGATGAAAATGTTATGCGTGAACAAGGGCGTGAGGATGCCTTTGTAGATCCGATGGCTGATATCGATACAATCAACCTAGAATTGATTTTGGCTGACCTTGAATCAATTAACAAACGTTATGCGCGTGTCGAAAAAATTGCGCGTACACAAAAAGATAAAGATTCTGTGGCAGAGTTTAATATTCTTCAAAAGATTAAACCTGTTCTAGAAGATGGTAAGTCTGCACGTACGATTGATTTTACTGAGGAAGAGCAAAAAATTGTTAAGGGACTCTTCCTCTTGACAACAAAACCAGTACTTTATGTGGCTAACGTTGATGAAGACCAAGTCGCAAATCCTGATGATATTGATTATGTCAAACAAATTCGTGAGTTTGCAGCGACTGAAAATGCAGAAGTAGTTGTTATCTCGGCACGTGTTGAGGAAGAAATTTCTGAATTGGATGATGAAGACAAAGAAATGTTCTTGGAAGACCTTGGTTTGACAGAATCAGGAGTTGATAAACTGACACGCGCAGCCTATCATTTGCTTGGTCTAGGAACTTACTTTACTGCTGGTGAGAAAGAAGTGCGTGCTTGGACCTTTAAACGAGGCATCAAGGCTCCACAAGCAGCAGGAATTATCCACTCTGACTTCGAGAAAGGATTTATCCGTGCCGTAACCATGTCTTACGATGATCTCATTAAATATGGTTCTGAGAAAGCTGTTAAGGAAGCTGGTCGCCTTCGTGAAGAAGGAAAAGAATACGTTGTTCAAGATGGCGACATCATGGAATTCCGTTTCAACGTTTAGAAAATAAAAAATAGTGCACAAGGCTGAAAAGTATTTTTCAGTCCTTTTGCTGTTTATCAAAGAGGAGAAATAATGACAAAATTAGTAGTTGGCTTGGGAAATCCTGGTTCAAAATACCATGAGACACGTCACAATGTTGGTTTTATGGCTATTGACCTAATGGCTAAGGAACTGGGATTAACCTTTTCTGAGGAAAAGACCTTTAAGGCTGAAGTGGCTTCGACCTTTTTAAATGGTGAGAAGGTTTATTTTGTGAAACCAACAACCTTTATGAATCTATCAGGTCTAGCTGTTAGAGCATTGCTAGCTTATTACAATATTCCCATGGAGGATTTTATCGTTATTTACGATGATTTAGATATGGAAGTTGGGAAATTGCGCTTTCGTCAAAAAGGTTCAGCAGGTGGTCATAATGGGATTAAATCTATCATTGCTGAAACTGGCACTCAAGAATTTGACCGTATAAAAATTGGTATTGGCCGCCCACAGAAAGGAATGACGGTCGTTAATCATGTCCTTGGAAAATTTAGTGAAGATGATTATGCCACAATTTTACTGACTTTAGACAAGGTAGAGACGGCCCTCAATCATTACCTTAAAACCAATGATTTCGAAGACACCATGAGGCGTTATAATGGCTAATACCCTATTAGATCTTTTTGAGAAGAATCCTCAATTGCTTGAGTGGCGTGATAAAGTAACTTTATTGAGTAGACAGTTGGTTATGGGATTTTCTGGTTCCAGCAAGGCAGTTGTCATGGCATCTGCCCTTTCTGAGCAGGTTCCTAAGATTCTAATCGTTACTTCAACACAAAATGAAGCTGAGCAACTAACAGGAGATTTGTCAGCTATCTTAGGAGAGGATAAGGTTTATTCTTTTTTTGCAGATGATGTAGTAGCTGCAGAGTTTATCTTCGCTTCTCCAGAAAAGACCCATTCTCGTCTCGAAAGTCTTAATTTTTTAATGGATAAAGAGTCAAGTGGAATCTTGGTTACGAGTTTAGTTGGTACTAAGTTACATTTGCCTAATCCTGAGGTTTATAAAGACTCTCGTATTAACTTAGCACTAGGGGAAGAACATGATTTAGAGGCTCTCAGTAAGCATCTGACTCATATTGGATACCAAAGGGTAGAGCAGGTTCTCTCCCCTGGTGAGTTCAGTCGTAGGGGCGATATTTTAGATATTTATGAACTGACTGCAGAACTCCCCTACCGTTTAGAATTTTTTGGAGATGAGATTGATGGTATTCGTCAGTTTGATAGCGATAGTCAGAAATCTTTAGATAATTTAGAGCATATTATCGTATCTCCGGCAGATGATATTATCTTAACAAGAGAAGATTACCAACGTGCTGAGAAGACCCTAGAAAGTGCGGCCTCAAAGGCAGAAGGTCCTCATAAGGCTTACCTTGAGGAGGTTCTGTCGGTTACGATTGATGGTTACCGTCATAAAGATTTACGTAAGTTTTTGTCTCTCTTTTATGATAAAGCTTACACCTTATTTGACTACCTTCCAAAGGAAACTCCTGTATTCATTGATGATTTTCAAAAGATAGTGGACCGCCATGGACGTCTTGAGTTGGAAGTGGCTAATCTTTTAACTGAGGATCTTCATCAGGGCAAGTCTCTGAGTCATCTAAATTACTTAGTGGATTCATTTAAGACTTTACGTAACTATCAGCCAGCTAGTTTCTTTTCGAATTTTCATAAGGGATTGGGAAATCTTAAATTTGATAAGTTGTATCAATTCACGCAATACCCTATGCAGGAGTTCTTTAACCAGTTCCCACTTCTAGTTGATGAAATACATCGCTATACCAAGAATAAGGCAACAGTTATTTTACAAGTGGGGTCTGAGAAGCAGCTCAAATCTTTGAAGGAAACCTTGGAAGAATATGATTTAGATTTACCCCTTAGTAGCTTTGGAGATTTGATACCTCATAAGCCTCAGTTAGTCCTAGGAAACTTATCCAATGGTTTTTACTTTGCGGATGAAAAGCTTGTTCTTGTCACTGAACGTGAGATTTTTCATAAAAAAGTAAAACGTCGTGCGCGTGCCAGTCACGTTTCCAATGCTGAGCGTCTCAAAGATTACAATGAACTCGAAAAGGGTGATTATGTTGTACACCAGACTCATGGTATCGGGCAATTTAAAGGTATCGAGACTATTGAGATTAAAGGGGTGCATCGTGACTACTTGACCATCCAATATCAGGATGCTGCAACAATTTCTCTACCTGTTGAGCAGATTGAGAGTCTCTCTAAGTATGTGTCAGCGGACGGGAAAGAGCCTAAAATTAATAAACTCAATGATGGGCGTTTCCAAAAAACTAAACAAAAAGTAAGCAAGCAAGTAGAGGATATTGCCGATGATCTCTTAAAACTTTACGCTGAGCGTAGTCAACTTAAAGGTTTTGCATTTTCACCAGATGATGATAATCAAAGGGATTTCGAAGATGATTTTGCCTATGCTGAGACAGAAGATCAATTGCGTTCTATCAAGGAAATTAAGGCAGACATGGAGTCAGACAAACCCATGGATCGTCTCTTGGTTGGTGATGTTGGTTTTGGTAAGACAGAGGTAGCTATGCGTGCTGCCTTCAAGGCGGTCAATGATGGAAAGCAAGTTGCTATCCTAGTTCCTACAACAGTTCTTGCCCATCAGCATTATTTGAATTTTAAAGAACGTTTTGAAAATCATGCTGTTGAGGTAGATGAACTCAGTCGTTTTAGAAGTAAAAAAGAGCAAAATGAGACTATTGAAAATTTAGCTAAAGGGCGTATTGATATTATTATCGGTACCCACCGCCTGCTGTCCAAAGATGTTAAGTTTTCTGATTTAGGCTTGCTAGTAATTGATGAAGAACAACGTTTTGGCGTGAAGCATAAAGAGAAACTTAAGGAGTTGAAAGCTAAGGTTGATGTCCTTACTCTAACTGCGACACCTATTCCTCGTACGCTTCATATGTCTATGTTAGGTATTCGTGATTTGTCGATTATTGAGACAGCACCTACCAACCGTTATCCAGTTCAAACTTATGTTATGGAAACCAATCCTGGTCTTATTCGAGAAGCGATATTAAGAGAGATGGACCGAGGCGGCCAGATTTTTTATGTTTATAATCGTGTTGAAACCATTGATCAAAAAGTTTCTGAACTACATGAGCTAGTCCCTGAAGCACGTATCGGATTTGTTCATGGTCAGATGAGTGAGGTTATGTTGGAGAATACCCTCTTGGATTTCTTGAATGGTGATTACGATGTTTTGGTAGCAACGACTATTATCGAGACAGGGATCGATATCTCCAACGTTAATACGCTCTTTATTGAGAATGCAGATCATATGGGCTTATCTACTCTTTATCAGTTGAGAGGTCGTGTGGGGCGTAGTAATCGAATTGCTTATGCCTATCTCATGTATCGTCCTGACAAAGTGTTGACGGAAGTCTCTGAGAAGCGATTGGATGCTATTAAGGGCTTTACAGAACTGGGATCAGGTTTCAAAATTGCCATGCGTGATTTATCAATTCGTGGTGCCGGGAACATTCTTGGTGCTTCTCAAAGTGGATTCATCGATTCAGTCGGGTTCGAAATGTACTCACAACTCCTGGAAGAGGCTATCAATAAACGTCAAGGTAAAATTCAAGTTCGCCGTAAAGGAAATGCAGAGTTCAATCTTCAGATTGATGCTTACCTCCCTTCTGACTATATTTCTGACGAGCGCCAAAAAATTGAAATTTATAAGCGTATTCGAGAAATTGAGAATCAGCAAGACTATCAAGACCTTCAAGATGAGCTTATTGACCGCTTTGGAGAATATCCAGACCAAGTTGCCTATCTCATTGAGATTGGTCTGGTTAAGGCCTATTTGGATGCTGCCTTTGCAGAATTAGTCGAGCGTAAGAACGATACTATTATTGTTCGTTTCGAAAAAGCCTCTCTTAAATTCTTCTTGACTCAAGATTATTTCGAAGCCATCTCTAAAACGCATTTAAAAGCAAAAATCAGTGATAACCAGGGGAAAGTAGAGATTACTTTTGATGTTCGTAACAAGAAAGACTATGAAATTCTTGAAGAATTAAAGATTTTTGGACAGACATTTATGGAAATCAAAGAACGTAAAGAAAAAAAAGAAGCTTAAGGAAAGTTTAAGTAAGTCTCTCTATACTATAAAATATCCTAAAACTTTTCTTTTTCATAAATCTCCTGAGAGGGTCGACTAGTGTCGATTCTCTTATTTTTGTACTTGAAAAGGCTTTAGTCCCCTATTTTCTCAAAAAAATGCTATCATAGAAGAGATATCCTAACGAAAAGGAAACAGTAACATTGAGATTAGACAAATATTTAAAAGTATCACGAATTATCAAACGCCGTCCAGTTGCTAAAGAAGTAGCTGATAAAGGACGTATAAAAGTAAATGGTGTACTCGCTAAGTCATCTACAGATTTAAAAATTGGTGACCAAGTGGAAGTTCGTTTTGGAAATAAACTTCTAACTGTCCGTGTTTTAGAAATGAAAGACAGTACTAAAAAAGAAGATGCGGCAAAAATGTACGAGATTATAAGTGAAACAAGGATTGAAGCAGATGAGCAAGAAGCCTAATATTGTACAGCTTACGAATGATTACATTGATAATGCCAATCAAGAGCAACGATTAGAGCGTGCCGAACACGAACAAAGGAATCGCTTTATGGGGTGGATTCTTTTTGTGGTTGTTTTACTCTTTATCTTGCCAACCTATAATCTGGTTGAGACCTATATGAATATCAAACAGCAAGAGAAGGAAGTCTTGTCGCTTCAGAAAGACTATGATAAATTGTCGGATCAGACAAAGGAACGAAAGGATTTGGCTAAGAAACTTAAGGATGATGCTTTCGCCGAGAAATATGCGCGTGCTAAGTACTATTATTCACGTGAAGGAGAGTCAATCTATCCTGTACCAAGCTTATTACCCTAATGAAAGATTTACTAAAAACTGTAGAAACTTTTTTAACCTATTCAGAAGCCAAGTTAGAGGAACTATCAGAAAAAAATCAGCAACTTAAAACGGAATTACCGAGGAAAGAGGAGGTGAAGTAGCAAGCATGAAAAAGCTCTTAATAGCTGCAACTGTTGTGCTTGTATCTTCTAGCCCCCTGGTCTTACTTCCTATGGAGAAGGAGCTAACTCTGACCCCAAAACAGGTCCAAAAATTGACTCAAAATACTACAGTTAGCTTGACTCAATTTAAACAGATTCCTAAAAATCCAAGAACGATAACAACTATCCTAACTTACAAGAACAAGGATTTAACAGAATTTAAAACCAGTATCCAAGTGGATACCAAACTATCGATTTCTGCTATTTTTTGGAATGCTAAAGGTGAGCCTGTTTTCCAACTTCAAGATGGTGACTATGTAGCCGCTAGTCAGAAATCAATTGTAGACGACAGTATCTATAATCGAAAACCAGTAGATATGACCTTCTGGACTAAAGATGGTTTAACGGTATACAAAGAACCTTACGTTTTAGGAACTGAAAAAGCTGACTCCAAACTCGCTAGTTTTAAACCCATTAAGGTTAGCCAAGCAGCTCAGACGCATGCAGGGACTTATTATTTGGTAGACGGAGAGGGGTGGATTAACGCTTCTGATTTATCAACGACTGACAATCGCATCGAGGCTGTTCAAAAAGTCCTTAATGAGAAGTATAACAATCAAGAGCGCATCTCAGTTTATGTTAAACAGCTTGATACGGACCGAGTAGCTGCTATCAATGACGAAAAAAGCATGTATGCAGCAAGCGTAGCCAAGCTTGGAGTACTCTATTATGCACAGGAACGTCTGTCCCAAAAGAAATTATCATTATCAGATGAGTATCAATATACCTCTGCTGTAAATGGTTTTCCAGGTGCCTATGATCCAGATGGTTCTGGAAAGATTAGTAAGATGCCTGATGATAAGAATTATAGCTTGGAAAATCTGTTAAAGGCTGTAGCCCAAAACTCAGATAATGTAGCGACAAATATATTAGGTTATTATGTAACCAATCAGTATGACAAGGCCTTCCAAAAATCAGTAGATAAAGCCGCAGCGACTTCGTGGAATATGGATAAAAAGGAGTTGACTGCTAGAGCCGCAGGTACTTTGATGGAGGCTGTTTATAGACAAAATGGAGATATTATCAATTATCTTTCAAGTACGGACTATGATGGCGAACGTATTTCCAAAAACATTGATGTTCCCGTCGCTCATAAAATTGGTGATGCCTACGACTTTAAACATGACGTCGCTATTGTTTATGCAGATTCTCCCTTTATTCTATCGATTTTTACGGATAAAGAGGGCTATGACAAAATCACCTCAATTGCAGATGATGTTTATGGAATTTTAAAATAATGACACAAAAATTGTTGCAAATGATGCAAGCCAAGGGTTATTTTAACCAGCACAAGAAAATTTTAGTAGCAGTATCAGGTGGAGCAGACTCTATGAGTTTGCTGCACTTTTTGTATAACCATCAAAAAGATTTGGATATTCAGTTGGGAATTGCTCACGTTAACCATAAACAACGACAAGAGTCGGAGCATGAAGAAGCGTATTTACGTCATTGGGCAGAGGAACATAAGGTCCCTTTTCACCATAGTGCCTTCTCAGGAAAGTTTTCAGAAAATGCTGCCCGTACCTTTCGCTATGAGTTTTTTAAGCGGGTCATGAAAGATTATGATTACTCTGCTCTTGTAACAGCCCATCATGCAGATGATCAAGCAGAGACGATTTTTATGAGACTGTTGAGAGGAAGTCGTTTAAGACACCTGACAGGAATTTCAGCTATCAGACCATTTGGCACTGGTCAGATTATTCGTCCCTTTTTGCATCTTACGAAAGATCAGCTTCCCGTAACTTTCCATTTTGAAGATAGGAGTAATACGTCACTAGCCTATCTTCGGAATCGCATCAGACTGTCCTATCTTCCTACCTTATCTCAGGAAAATCCTAAATTTAAGGAGCACCTTTGTCTTTTAGCCGAGGAGATTGGTCTTATGAAGCAAGCTTTAGGGGAGTTAACAAAGGATATTACTATTACTGATTTATCTGTTTTTCAGCAACAGTCAGATGCTGTCCAGCTCTTTCTTCTTCAGAACTATTTAGATACCTTTCCTGATTTACAGCTTTCTAAAGGCCAATTTAATCAATTGATAAGTTATCTAAGGAAAAATGTTTCAGGAAAGATCCCCCTAAAAAATGGTTACGAACTAGTAAAAACACAGACTTCTTTCCTTATAAGGAAAGAAGAGGCTATCTCTTTATCCCCTCCTTGTCTCTTAGAATTTGGAAAATCTGTTGAGTTTGAGGATTATACCTTGAGTTTTTCAGAATTCAATGACGTTTCTAACGCAGATACTATTAGTATTTGGTCAGATTCCCCAATAGTGATTCGTCATAGAAAAGAAGGCGATAAGATTGACCTTGGTAGTCACCATAAAAAATTAAGACGACTATTTATAGACAATAAGATTTTAGAGAAGGATCGTCAAAAAGCCATTATAGGAGAACAAGATGGTCAGATTATTTTTCTTTATGTTGCTGGGCGTCTCTATTTGAAAAAAAGGCCTGAAAATGCTATACTTTATGGCACTGTAGTCATTTATAAGAATTTCTAATCAAATACCATGTTCAAATAACGATGATTGAAGTAAAAGTGGTATAATAACAGAATATTGACTTCGAGAAAGGGAACCCAAATGTTAGAAAAAGACATTAAAAAAGTCCTCTTTTCCCAAGAGGATATCGTAGCTAAAACTAAAGAACTAGGACAACAATTGACAGAGGATTATGCGGGGAAAAATCCTTTACTAGTCTGTGTTTTGAAAGGTGCTGTTCCATTTATGGCAGAACTTATCAAACATATCGACACCCATATTGAGATGGACTTTATGGTCGTTTCAAGTTATGGTGGTGGAACTGTCAGCAGTGGTGAAGTAAAGATTCTTAAAGATGTTGACACTAATGTTGAAGGACGAGACATCATCTTTATTGAAGATATCATTGATACAGGTCGTACGCTCCTTTATCTTCGAGATATGTTCAAGTACCGTAAAGCCAATTCAGTCAAAATCGCAACTCTTTTTGATAAACCAGAGGGTCGTGTTGTTGATATTGAGGCAGATTACGTATGTTACGATGTTCCTAATGAATTTATCGTTGGTTTCGGACTAGACTATGATGAAAAATACCGTAACCTCCCTTATGTCGGTGTCCTAAAAGAAGAAATTTATACAAAATAAGTAAAGGTCTAATTAATTTATGAATAATAAAAATAATAATGGCTTCTTACGGAACGCTTTTCTCTACATCATAGTTATTATTGCGGTTGTAACCGGAGTACAATACTTTGCAGGAGGAAGCCAAAGCCCAAGTCAACAATTGTCTTACACACAGTTGGTTAAGAAAATTGAAGATGGTAAGGTAAAATCTATCACTTATCAGCCAGACGGTAGTATCATTGAAGTTAAAGGTAGCTACAAAAAGGCTGAAAAGGTTGATACTGATCTTAGTCTACCATTTTTAGGTAGTGCATCATCAGAGACACGTAGCTTTACATCGACTGTGCTGCAGAATGAAACAACCATGCAGAAATTGCAGTCAGCATCAGAAGCAGCTGATGTTAATGTTAAAATGATACGTGAAAGTTCAAGTGGTGCTTGGATTTCATATCTTTTTAGTTACCTACCTTTGATTGGGATTGCTATTTTCTTCCTTTTCATGATGAATCAAGGCGGTAACCGCGGTGCTATGAATTTTGGCCGTAACCGTGCTAAGACTCAATCAAAAGAGAATATTAAAGTTCGTTTCACAGATGTGGCTGGTGCGGAAGAAGAAAAAGAAGAACTTGTAGAAGTCGTAGATTTCCTCAAAAATCCACGTAAATATAAAGCACTTGGTGCACGTATCCCTAAGGGTGTTCTCCTTGAAGGCCCTCCAGGGACAGGTAAAACTCTGCTTGCTAAAGCTGTTGCTGGTGAAGCAGATGTTCCTTTCTTTAGTATCTCAGGTTCTGATTTCGTAGAGATGTTTGTCGGTGTCGGAGCAAGTCGTGTTCGTAGTCTTTTTGAAGACGCTAAGAAGGCCGAACGTGCTATTATCTTTATTGATGAAATCGATGCGGTTGGCCGTCGTCGTGGTACTGGAATGGGCGGCGGTAACGACGAACGTGAACAAACCCTTAACCAACTGTTGATAGAAATGGATGGTTTTGATGGAAATGAGAATATCATTGTCATTGCTGCAACCAACCGTAGTGATGTTCTTGATCCAGCCCTCCTACGTCCAGGACGTTTTGACCGTAAAGTTCTTGTTGGTCGCCCAGATGTAAAAGGCCGAGAAGCTATCTTGAAAGTCCATGCCAAGAATAAACCATTGGCTGAAGATGTTGACCTTAAAGTTGTTGCTCAACAAACTCCAGGTTTTGTTGGAGCTGACTTAGAGAATGTCTTGAATGAAGCAGCCCTAGTTGCTGCACGACGTAGTAAGACTAGAATTGATGCTAGTGATATCGACGAAGCAGAGGATCGTGTTATTGCTGGACCATCTAAGAAAGACCGCCAAGTTTCAGAACACGAACGTAAAGTTGTGGCTTACCATGAAGCAGGTCATACAATTGTTGGTTTAACACTTTCTAGCGCTCGTGATGTTCACAAGGTTACTATTGTTCCACGAGGTCGCGCAGGTGGTTATATGATTTCTCTACCAAAAGAGGATCAGATGTTGTCATCTAAAGATGAGCTAAAAGAACAATTGGCAGGACTTATGGGTGGACGTGTTGCAGAAGAAATTATTTTCAACGTTCAAACATCAGGTGCTTCAAATGACTTTGAGCAAGCAACACAGTTAGCACGTGCAATGGTTACTGAATATGGTATGAGCGAAAAACTTGGACCAGTCCAATATGAAGGTAATCATGCGATGAATCCAGGACAATTTACGACAGACAAGTCTTACTCAGCTCATACAGCTCAACTTATTGACGAAGAAATTCGATCACTTTTAGTTGAGGCACATGACAAAGCAGCTGAAATTATCAATGCAAATCGAGAAACACATGCTCTTATTGCAGAAGCTTTGCTTAAGTATGAAACACTTGATGCTGCACAAATCAAGTCAATTTATGAGACTGGTAAGATGCCGGAGGATTCTCTTGGAGATTCAGAAGAAGATAACCATGCCCTATCTTACGACGAAGTCAAAGAAAGAATTGAAAATAAAAATAAAGATGAAGAAGAGTAAGGAGTTTTACTCTTCTTTTTTAGTTGAATCGAGAGAAGAATACCATTAAAAACATTATAAAAAAAGAAAATTAAAATCACTGAAAGTTATTGACAAGACAAGCTAGAGATGATATTATAAATAAGCTGTTTCGCGAG